>OUNM011335525.1_pt1 | contig 50986 bp, 49 predicted proteins | sample 1769961 | NCBI WGS metagenome assembly OUNM01 (sample SAMEA3914820, study PRJEB12502) | metagenome | biome: forest; material: soil | place: USA | collected 2012-03-12 | depth 0.3 m
CACCAGCACCGGCACCGGCACCCGCACCGGCACCGGCACCCGCACCCGCACCCGCACCCGCACCCGCACCCGCACCCGCACCCGCACCGGCACCCGCACCCGCACCGGCACCCGCACCCGCACCCGCACCCGCACCAGCGCCTGCACCCGCACCCGCACCCGCACCCGCACCGGCACCGGCACCGGCACCGGCACCGGCACCGGCACCGGCACCCGCGCCAGCACCAGCACCAGCACCCGCGCCAGCGCCTGCGCCGGCACCCGCGCCAGCGCCTGCGCCGGCACCCGCGCCAGCGCCTGCGCCGGCACCCGCGCCAGCGCCAGCACCAGCACCAGCACCCGCACCCGCACCTGCACCTGCACCAGCACCAGCACCTGCACCTGCACCTGCACCTGCACCTGCACCTGCACCTGCACCCGCACCCGCACCCGCACCTGCACCTGCGGTGACGGCCGGCATGGTCTGGAGCAATGACAAGGGCGAGCTCTCGTCCGGGTTGATGACGGCGGTCGCCAGCTACGACGGGCGCAACGGCCTGCTGGAGCTGAAGGACGCCAGCGCCAACAAGACCCTCATCGAAAAGGGCACGCCCACCGATGTCGGCAGCGATGGCGCCCTCGCCTGGGGGCGCTGGATCGGCGGTCAGAGCAAGGTGCAGGGCAACAGCGGTCCCGGCAATGGCGTCGGCGACGGCAATCTCGCGACCCTGCACTACTTCACCGCCTCCTCGACGCCCACGGGGCCGACGGCCGGGCTGTTCACCTCGTTTGCGTCGACCGCGCCCACCGTGCAAGCCAACGGCAATCTGGTCGCGACCGGCACGGTCAACAGTGCCGGCGGCAGCTTCACCGCGGCGCTCATCCTGCAGAACACCGGCACCGCCACCTATTCGCTGACCGTGCCCGTGTCGGGCCAGACCTTCACGCTGACCGGCGTGGCGACGCAGACCACGTTGACGACCTTCTCAGGCGTCTCGCTGATCACGAGCACGGGCCTGGCATGCCTGGGCGGCTGCACCGGCAGCCTGGGCAACAATATCTCGGTGATCGGCCAGATCGCGGGTTCGCAGGGATCGCAGGCGGGCGTGGTCTACGGATTCGACAGCCGCCTCGGCAACGTGTCTGGCGTCATCGTCTTCAAACGTTGAACCATGGCCTCTCGCGAGCCTGATCGACTCCCCTCGTCCCCCGGACCTGTCGGCCCGGACTACATGGCTGCGGTCGGCGGCATCCTGATGGTCCAGGGCGCCGCTGCACAGGCGCCGGACAGCCTCGTGGCCGGCCTTCGCCGTGCCCGCTTCGTGGTGCGCGACTGCGCCGCGGCCGATGCGCTGGCGACCGTGGACCGCGGCGACTGGGACGTGGTGGTGCTGGACGCGCAGTCCGGCTTCGACGCGGCGCTGGCCCTGGCCGCCGCCATCCGCGCGCGCTACCCGGCGACCGTGCTGCCCATCGTCATGCTCGGCGCCCAGAGCCCCGCCAGCGACCAGCAGCGCGCCTTCGACGCCGGCGCCAGCGACTGGATCAACTGCCCCGCCGATGTCGCCGACGTGGGCCGCCGCCTGTCCACGCTGGCCGAGCTGCGCCGGCTGCGCCGCAAGAGCGCGATGGAGCACAACCGCTTCGGCGCCGAACTCTCTTCACGCTCGCTGCGGCTGAACGGCCTGATCGAGACCTGCATCGCGATGTCCATGAGCCGCGACCGCTCCGCACTGCTGCAGCAGCTGCTGAGCGAGGGGCGGCATCTGCTGAACTGCGACGGCGGCACCATGTACATGGTCACCGACGATGGCATGCTGCGCTTCGAGCTGCGCACCCGCAGCGACCCGCTGCCGGCCGAGCAGATCCCGCTGCACGACCGCGAGACCGGTCGCCCCAACGAGAACTATGTGTCGGTCTACACGGCCCTGCACAACTGTTCGGTGCGCATCGACGACGTCTATGCCGAGACCCGCTTCGACCTGAGCGGCACGCGCGCCTTCGACGTCGCAAGCGGCTACCGCACCGTGTCCATGCTGACCGTGCCCATTGCGCCGCGCGGCAGCGCGCCCATCGGCGTGCTGCAGTTCATGAACGCCATCGATCCCTTTACCGGTGCCGTCGTGCCCTTCGACCCCGAGGCGGGAGCGCTGGTGGAGGCCCTGGCGGCGCAGGCGGCGGTCGCGCTGGACAACATGGAGCTGGTGGACTCGCAGAAGCAGCTGACGGAGAGCCTGATCCGCGTGCTGGCGACGACCATCGACGCCAAGAGCCCCCACACCGGCCGGCATTGCGAACGCGTTCCCGACCTGGCCATGCGCCTGGCCCAGGCCGCCTGCGACGCGAGCGACGGGCCGCTGAAACATTTCGCCTTCCGCTCGGAGCGGGAGTGGGAGGAGTTCCGCATCGGTGCCTGGCTGCACGACTGCGGCAAGGTGACGACGCCCGAATACGTCATCGACAAGGCCACCAAGCTCGAGACCATCCACAACCGCATCCATGAAGTGCGCATGCGCTTCGAGGTGCTGCAGCGCGACCTCGAGATCGAGCGGCTGCGCGCGCAACTGGCCGGCAGCTGGAGCGATGCGCAGCAGACGGCCCATGACGAAGCCCTGGCGCGGCTGCAGCAGGACTTCGAATTCGTGGCCCGCTGCAATGTCGGTGACGAGGCTCTCGAAGACGATGCGGCCGCGAAGCTTGCGCGCATCGGTGCGCAGCGCTGGACCCGGCATTTCGATGACCGGCTCGGCCTGTCGGCCGGCGAGCTGGACAGCCGCGCCGCCGAGCCCCTGCGGCCGCTGCCCTGCAGCGAACCGCTGCTGGCGGACCGGCCGCGCGACATCGTGGCGCGCCCCGACGTCGAGCAGCTCGACCCGGCCTTCGGCTTTCGCATGGACGTGCCCGAACACCTCTACAACCGTGGCGAGCTCTACAACCTGTCGGTGCGCAACGGCACGCTGACCGTCGAGGAGCGCTACAAGATCAACGAGCACATGGTGCACACGGTGATGATGCTGGAGCGCATGCCCTTCCCCAAGCACCTGAAGCGTGTGCCGGAGTACGCAGGCACCCACCATGAGCGCATGGACGGCCTGGGCTATCCGCGCCGGCTCGGCCCCGAGCAGTTGTCCGTGCCCAGCCGCATCATGGCGGTGGCCGACATCTTCGAAGCCCTGACCGCCGCGGACCGCCCCTACAAGAAACCCAAGACGCTGTCGCAGGCGTTGGCCGTCATGCAGCGCATGGCCGGCACCCACATCGACGCCGAAATCTTCAACCTCTTCCTGCGCGCCGGTGTCTACCTGGACTATGCGCGCAGCCACCTCGATCCCGAGCAGATCGACGTCACCGACCCCACGCCTTTCTATGCCGCGGTGAAGCATGCCTAGCGCCGTGGCCGGGCTGCGTGAGGCGGCCCTATCCGGCTCGACGCCGCAAATGACTGCCGAGCTGCTGGCGCTGTTCGATCAGGTCGCCGTCCAGGCCGACAAGCTGCAGTGGGTGCAGGAGGCGTTGGCTGCGGATCTCGCCGTGAGGGAGGCCGTCGATCCTGCACTGGCGCGGGCCAGCGCCGCGGTGGCGGCCCTCGTCGATGCCCGGCCGGCGACCTTCGACCGCCACGGGTATCACAACCGCCAGCACTTCTGCGAAGTCGCGCTGACGGCCTATGGCCTGTGCGTGATGGACAAGCTCGACATCCGTTCGACGCAGCTGGTGGTGCTGGCCGCGCTGACCCACGATCTCGTCCACGAGGGCCGCCCCCAGCCCGCCTTCGTGCAGGAGCGCGCCAGCGTCGAAAGCATGCGCCCCTGGCTCGAGGCCGCGGGCCTGGATGCGGTGCAGATGGAACAGCTGATGGTGCTGGTGCTGGCGACCGACCCCAGCCGCGGCAACGCCTTCCTGTCGACACTCGGCTCAGGCAACGGCGCTTCGCCCGAGGTGCCGGCCGAAGCTCGGGAACTCGCCGCACTGGCCGCCGATGCCGGCCTGGCCCGGCTGGCGCGCCTGGTCTGCGAGGCCGATGTGCTGCCTTCCGTCGGCCTGGGCGCAGACCATGCGCTGCGCTCGCAGCAGCGCCTGGCCGTCGAATGGCGCCGCCCGCTGGACCTGGCCGACAAGCTGGGCTTCATCGACCTCGTGCTGCGCCAGGGCTGTGTTGGCGCGGCCTTCCTCCCCTGCGTCCATGCCACGCGGGCGGATCTGTCCGCCGAGATGCATGCCCCCGTCCTCGGCTGATTCGGCCGGCACGCGCTGGGCCTGGTTGCTGCCGCTGGCCGCGCTGGCCTTGGCCCTGGCGACCCTGTGGGCCGACCCACCCGCGCTGCGCAGCCTGCGCAATGCCAGCTTCGACCAGTTCCAGCGCTGGCATCCGCGTGCCCATGACGCCAGTGCGCCGGTGCGCATCGTCGACATCGACGACGAGAGCGTGCGCCGCGTCGGCCAGTGGCCCTGGTCGCGCGACCGCGTGGCGCAGCTGCTGGCCGGCATCGAGAGTGGCAAACCGGCCTCCGTCGCCGTCGACATCCTGTTCGCCGAGCGCGACCGCATGGCTGCCCTGGCCGCGGCCGACCCGGACGCCGAACTCGCCCGCACTCTCGCCCAGGGCCGTGTCGTGCTCGGCTTCGGCATGGCCTCGGCGCAAGGGCGCTCGGCCGGTCGCGCGAATGCGCAGGACGACGGGCTCGAACTGAAGGCCGGCTTCTTTCCTCTCGGCGGCGACCCCATCCCCTTTCTGCCGGCCTTCCCGTCCAGCGTGGCCAACCTGCCCGAGCTGCAGCAGGCCGCCGCGGGGCAGGGCGCCATGACCTTCATTCCCGATGTCGACGGCATCGTCCGCCAGGTGCCGCTGCTGCTGAGCCTGGACGGCCGGCTGGTGCCGTCCCTGACCGCCGAGGCCCTGCGCGTGGCCGCAGGCGCCAGCCATTACATGGTGCACAGCGCCGGCAACGAAGGCGGCGTCATCGACGTGAGCGCCGGCCCGCTGCGCGTCGACACCGACGCCGCCGGTGCGCTTTGGGTGCACTACAGCCGGCCCGATCCCGGTCGCTACGTCCCGGCCTGGAAGGTCCTCGCGCAGCAGGTGCCGCCCGACGAGTTCAAGGGCAGGATCGTGCTTGTGGGCACCTCGGCCCAGGGCTTGATGGACCTGCGCTTCAGCCCGCTGGGCGGCATCATTCCCGGCGTCGAGGTCCATGCCCAGGCCCTGGAGCAGGTCCTGACCGGCCAGCATCTCGGCCGGCCGGGCTGGACGCCGGCGGTCGAGTGGCTGGTCACGCTGCTGGGCTGCGTGCTCGTGGGCGGGCTGGCGATGAAGCGCAGCGCCGCGGTGTCATCGGCCGGTTTCTTGGCTGTCTGCGGCGCGGTCGGCCTCGCGGCCTGGATGGCCTTCGTGCACGGGCAGCTGCTGGTCGATCCCGTCGCGCCCATGCTGGCCATGGCCCTGGTCTTCATCCCCACCACGGTGATGCGCTATCTGCAGAGCGAGCGCCGCCAGCGCTGGATGAAGCAGACCTTCTCGCGCTACGTGTCGCCCAACCTGGTCGACTACCTGATCAGCCATCCCGACGCCCTGGTGCTGGAAGGCCGGCGCCAGCGCTGCAGCTTCGTCTTCACCGACCTGGCCGGCTTCACGCGCTTGATGGAAGGCATGGACCCGGCCGTGGCCGTCGGCCTGGTCAACCGCTATCTCGACCGCATGATCGCCATCGCCTTCGAGCACGACGGCACGCTGGACCGCATCGTCGGCGACGCCGTGGCCATCATGTTCTCGGCGCCGGTGGAGCAGACCGACCATGAGCAGCGCGCCCTGCGCTGCGCCCTGGCCATGCACGCTTTCTCGCGGCGCTATGTCGACGAGCTGGCACGCCAGGGCATCCCTTTCTCCGAGACGCGCATCGGCGTGCACACCGGCGAGGTGACCGTCGGCAATTTCGGCGGCGAGGCCATCTTCGACTACCGCGCGCTGGGCGACCCCGTCAACACGGCGGCGCGCCTGGAAGGTGCCAACAAGCACCTGGGCACGCTGATCTGCGTGTCCGAGGCGACGCTGGCGGGTTGCCCTGGCGCCCCGGCGCGCCCGATTGGAAGGCTGCGCCTGGTGGGCCGCAGCAGCTATCTGATGGTCCATGAACCGCTGGCGGCGGGCGAAGACGCCGACTACCAGCAGGCCTTCGAGCTGATGCGGTCTGAAAGCGACCAGGCCCTGGCGGCTTTCGAGGCACTGGGCCAGGCCCGGCCGGACGATCCGCTGGTCAGCCTGCACCTGTCGCGGCTGCGAGCGGGCAAGCGCGGGGATGCGATCGAGCTGCTGGAAAAGTAGCAGGCAACAAAAAAGCACTTGGCCGTGAAGCTAAGTGCTTGATCCATCTGGCGCGCCCGGTTGGGATCGAACCAACAACCCCTGCCTTCGGAGGGCAGTACTCTATCCATTGAGCTACGGGCGCGAAGCCAGTCATTCTAGCAGCGGGGTTCCCATGAGGTCTGGGTCCCACGGGGGCTGCCTATAATTCGCAGGTTTTGTGTCCCGCATGGCGGGGCGCTGCCGAGACGAACAAGGACCGACAAGAGGAATCCATGAGCGCCAGCCACGATCACGACCACGACGACGCCCACACCGGCCCGATCAAGACCCCCAAGCAGCTGGCCTGGGCCGTCTTCTTCTCGTTTGTCGTCCCCGTCGTCGTCATCATCATGCTGGCCAACTACGTCAGCACCGACACCAAGCCGGCCGCCGGCACGGAGGCCCTCGAGAAGCAGGCGGTTGCCGCCCGCATCGCACCGGTCGGCCATGTCGAGGTCAAGGACGTCAACGACGTGGCCACCATGAAGACCGGCGAACAGGTCTTCCAGGCCCAGTGCTCGGCCTGCCACGCCACCGGCGCTGCCGGCGCTCCCAAGTTCGGCGATGCCGCGGCCTGGGGCCCGCGCATCAAGAGCGGCTTCGACGCCCTGGTGCACTCGGCCCTCAAGGGCAAGGGCAATATGGGCCCGCAGGGCGGCGGCGATTTCAGCGACTTCGAAATCTCCCGCGCCGTGGTCTACATGGCCAACAACGGCGGCGCCAAGTTCGACGAGCCCAAGATGGCCGCACCGGCCGCTTCGGCCGCTCAGTAAGAGCGATCGGACTCCTGCGCAAAGGGCTGCTTCGGCAGCCCTTGTCGTTTCCGGCTCAGGGCAGAGGTTGTCGCTCGAAGCCGAAGCGCTGCGGCAACTCGCCCGACCGGCAATCCTGCGGCCTCCAGCGGCCCTGCTCGACGGCATCCGCCGCCGGGCCCATGTCGGCCGTGTGCACCAGCCCCAGGCCCAGGTCGGTGAGCAGATAGAGCCGCCCGGCCTCGTCCAGCCAGCTCGACTGCACGGCCGCCGCGGCGCCGGTGTGGCTCAGCACCTGGCCGTCGGGCTGCAGACGCCAGATCCACGGCGTGGCCTCCAGCTCCACATAGACCCGCTGCGGGCCGTTCTGGAAGAACCAGCAACCGGCCTCGTCCGAGGCGTAGTTGCGCTCGATGAAGGCGCGCAGCTTGTCGTGGGTGATGCGACTGCCCTTCACGGCGGGGAAGGGGCCGGCGTGCTGGATGCGCTCGTCGCGCATATACCAGTCGCCCCGCGCGTCCAGGGCCAGCCAGCCGTAGCAGTGCGGCACGTTGGGCCACTTCTTCAGTGCGGCGCGGACGATGTCATCCATGGCGTGACAACCAGTCGCAGACCTGCTCCGGCATGGTCAGCAGATGGCCCGGCAGGCGGCCCGCCGGGAAGCCGACATGGCCGCCATGGCCGGGCTGCCAGAGCGTCACATGCGGGCCGACTTCGGCCGCATGCGGCAGGCTGCCGCCGGGCACGAAGGGGTCGTTGCGGGCGTTCAGCACCAGGGCCGGGATGCGGATGCGGTGCAGATGCGGCTTGGACGAGCCGCGGGTCCAGTAGTCGTCGGCGCTCTTGAAACCGTGCAGCGGCGCGGTGAAGAGGTCGTCGAACTCGTAGATGGTGGACGCCCGCTTCAACCGGTCCCCATCGAACAGGCCCGGGTGCTGCTGGAGCTTGCGCAAGGCCTTGGGAATCATGGTGCGCAGGAAGCGACGCGCATAGACCTGCTTGTTGAAACCACGGTCGATGGCCGCGCCGGCGGCATGCATGTCGATGGGTGAGCAGACGGAGCTGACGGCGTGCGCGATGTGGGCCGCCTGCGTGCCGGCCTCTTCCGCCCAGCGCATCAGCGCATTGCCGCCCAGTGACACGCCGGCGACGATGAGCTTGCTGCCATGGCGTTCGCGCAGGCGCTGCAGGATCCAGCCGATCTCTTCATAGTCGCCCGAGTGGTAGGCGCGCGGGCCGCGATTCAGCTCACCCGAGCAGCCGCGGAAATGCGGCAGGGCCATCTGCCAGCCGCGCGCGCGGGCGACGCTGGCGAAGGCGACGCTGGAGTGGCTGGTGCGGTCGCCTTCCAGGCCGTGGAACAACACCAGCATCGGCGGGCGCTCAAGTCGGTCGCCGGGCTGCTCCCAAGACCGACTTGGCCCCCCCGGGGGGCCGGACGCGTACTCGCGGGCGGGGGGCTCACTGCCAGCCAGGAAGTCGACATCGATGAAGTCGCCATCCGGCGTGTCCCAGCGCTCGCGCGTCCAGTGGGGCAGCGTGCCATCGTGCTGGCGGCTGAACAGGGCGGGCCAGATGGTCTGGGCATGGCCGCCGGGCAGCCAGCGAGGGGCGCGGTACTGCATGACGCCTCGAGTCCTAATGAAGCGTGCCGGCGTCGGCCACCAACTCCTGGACGTCGCCCGCGCTGCCGGGGCTGGCATGGTGCAGCACCAGGCGCCAGCCCAGCGCCGTCTTCAGATAGACATTGGTGGCGATGACCCAGGCCTGCTGGGCCTCGCCATGCAGTTGCACGCGCTCCAGCACGTGATGGATGGCGCAGTCGCCGCTGTGCAGGCGGCGCACGCGCTCAGGGTGCACGCTGACCGCGCCGCGCTGGAACACGGCCTCGAAGGCTGCGCGGATGGCGGCCAGGCCGACGATGCGTGGGCCACCGGGGTGGACGCAGGCGACTTCCTCGTCGTCGGCCCACAGGGCCATCAGGTGATCGAGGTCGGCGTGTTGCAGGGCCTCGTAGAACTGAGCCTCGGTGTCGTCGGGCGAAGCGAGCAGGGCGGCGGTCTGGGCGGCGGAGCGGGGCATGGCGCGATTGTAGGAAGTCGGCCGGCCGCTACATTGCCGGGGTCATCACGCCGCTCCCACCTTGCCCATGTCGCTGTTCAAGACCGTTGCACCCTGGCTGCTCGTCCTGTCGTTGACGGCCTGCGGCGGCGGTGGTGGTGACTCGACGCCTGCACCCGACCCGACGACCGTGCCGCCGCTGGGCACCCAATGCCTGAGCGGCTCCGTCGCAAGGCTGGCCCTGCCGATGGCTGCCAGCGCTGGCCGCAATCAGGAGCTGGCCCTGCTCGCCTGCCCGGGCTCGCGCCTGGACACGGTGCAATGGCGCCAGACCGACGGCGCCACGCTGCCCCTGAGTTCGGCGCGCTCCCAAGCCCTCAGCCTCGCGCCGGCCGCGGCGGGCCGTTACGCCTTCAGCGTCGACTTCACCGATGCCAAGGGCGCCAGCTACAGCGGCTCGGCGGAGATCAACGCCACGGTGCCAGGCGCTTCGGCGCTGCTGATCCGCGGCGAGCCTTCGGTGTGGGCGGGTGGCCAGACCTCGCTGCGCGCCTGGGTCGACGGCCTGGCGGTGGCCGACTACGCGACCGGCCGCGTGCACTGGAGCCGCGTCGACGGCCCGGAGGTCAACCTTGGCGACAGCAACCAGTGGCGCGTCATCTTCACGGCGCCGGCGGTGACCGAGGACAGCCTGCTGCGCCTGCGCGCCGAAGCCACGCTGGCCGACGGCCGCAGCCTGACCCAGGACTTCAGCCTGCTGGTGCAGGCCACGCCGCCGGCGGCCGCATCGCCGCTGTTCGGCAGCGGCAACCTGTCCTCGCGCGTCTACCCCTATGTGGCGGGCGGCGCGCATGCGGCCGAGCTGCGCGACTGCATCTACACGCCGGCGCTCAGCAACAGCAACCTCTGCACCCTGGGCCGCCTGTCCATCCTCGGCACCGAGACGCGCGGTGAGCAGCCCACCATCGAGCAGGTGATGGCGCGGGTGCTGGTGTCCAACGACTGGATGGGCCAGCGCTTCGAGGCCTTCCTGCGAGAGCAGGACACGCATGGCGACTTCCGCCGCCTGCTCAATGCCACCACGGCCATCGTCATCGGCGGCCGGGTCCGGCCGGCCTTCTACTGGAGCGCCACCGGCGCCATCTATCTCGATGCCGACTACCTGTGGCAGACGGCCGCAGAACGCGACACGGTCAGCGAGGCGCCCGACCCGCGCGGCGATTACGGCAGCGACCTCGCCTACACCATGCTGTGGCGCTATGTGCAGGGCAACCAGTCGGCCGGCGGGCGCGCTTCAGTGCTGGAGCGCGCCTCGCGCGACAGCGCAGCGTTGATCCCCAACCTGGGCCGGCTGCTGTATCACGAGCTGACCCACGCCAACGACTTCCTGCCGCCGCGCGTGCAGTTGCTGCTGAACACCAGCCTGCGCGTCTATGAGGCCGTGCCGTCCAACACGGCGTCCGAGCAGTTGCGCAGCCAGCTGCCTTTCTATTCGCAGGAGATGGTCGACCTCGGCCGGGTGCAGTTCTTCGGCACTGCTTCCACGGCGCTGCAGCGCAGCTACCAGCCGGCCGACATCGTGCGCTTCTTCAGCGCCGACCGCGCCACCGACGACTACAGCTATTCCTGGCCCACCGGCCAGAGCGTGCCGCGCGAGGACACGGCCATGTTGGCCGAGGAGGCGTTGATGCAGTTGCGCCATGGCGTGCTGCGCGACGTGGCCGTCACGCCGCAGCTGGCGAGCGGGGCGTCGAGTGCCGACCTGGTCGTGAGCTGGGGTCAGCGTGGCCGCGTCGGCGATGCGGCCATCAAGCCGCGCGTGGCCCTGGTGCTGGCCCAGACCATGCCCTGGCTGCCGGCCGGCTTCACCAACGGGTTGGCGGCACCGAAACAGTTGCGCGCCGGCCTCAGCTGGGGTCAGAACCTCGACCAGGGCGCGCTGGCTCTGGGCATGGTGAAGCCGCTGTCAGCGGCCGAGAGAGCGCTGGAAGCCGACCTGGACAGCCAGCGCCGCGGCAGCCGCAAGGCCGCCACGTTGGCGCGCTGAACTCAGTGGCCCGAGGACAGGACTTCGCCGGCCTTCAGCTTGTAGGCCGTGCCGCAGTACGGGCACTGGCCCTGGCCGCCATGGGTCAGGTCGATGAAGACCTTGGGATGCGTGCTCCACAGCGGCATCTTGGGGTTGGGGCAGAAGACGGTGCCGTTGTCGTTGCAGTCCTTGGCGGTCACTTCGACGGTGGCGGCGGGGGTGGTGGTGGTGCTCATGTTGTTTTCTCTTCTTAGACGGCGGTCAGCCACTCGGCGTACTTGGGGTTGCGGCCGTTGACGATGTCGAAGAAGGCCGACTGGATCTTTTCGGTGATGGGGCCGCGCGTTCCGGCATATTCGCCCGAGCCGATCTCGACGCGGTCCAGTTCACGGATGGGCGTCACTTCGGCGGCGGTGCCGGTGAAGAAGGCCTCGTCGCAGATGTAGACCTCGTCGCGGGTGATGCGCTTCTCGACCAGCTTGAGCCCGAGGTCCTGGCAGATCGCGAAGATGGTGTTGCGGGTGATGCCGTTCAGCGCGCCGGCCGACAGGTCGGGCGTGTAGACGACGCCGCCCTTGATGACGAAGAGGTTCTCGCCGGCGCCCTCGGAGACGAAGCCCGAGGCATCCAGCAGCAGCGCCTCGTCGTAGCCATCGTCGGTGGCTTCCATGTTGGCCAGGATGGAGTTGGTGTAGTTGGACACCGTCTTGGCCTGCGTCATCGTGATGTTGACGTGGTGGCGCGTGTAGGAGCTGGTCTTGACGCGGATGCCGCGCTTCATGCCGTCCTCGCCCAGGTAGGCGCCCCAGCTCCAGGCGGCCACCATCAGGTGCACTTGGTTGCCCTTGGGGCTGACGCCCAGCTTCTCGGAACCGATCCAGATCAGCGGGCGGATGTAGGCGCTCTTCAGGCCGTTGGCCTTGACGACTTCGCGCTGGGCCTCGTTGACCTGCTCCTGCGAGAAGGGGATCTTCATGCGCAGGATCTTGCCGCTGTTGAACAGGCGCTGGGTGTGCTCCTGCAGGCGGAAGATGGCCGTGCCGTTGACGGTGTCGTAGGCTCGCACGCCCTCGAAGGCGCCGCAGCCGTAGTGCAGGGTGTGGGTCAGCACATGGATCTTGGCGTCGCGCCAGTCGACGAGCTCGCCGTCCATCCAGATCTTGCCGTCGCGGTCGTGAAGAGGGGCGGGAACCATCGGGTACTCCAGAGGCTGGGTGAAAACCGGTGATTTTACGAAGAGCCGCTGCTTCGGATCAGCCGCCACTCGGCGAGCTTGCCTTTCTTCAGCACCACCTCGACCGCATCTCCGCCGCCGTCGCGCCAGACAAAGGTCTCCGGCGCCTGCTTGACGCCGAGGCTGCCGGCCAGCTTGATCAGGTCGACCAGCTTCATGCCGGCGTGCAGCTTGGCAGAAAGCATGACGGCATTGGCCACCGAGCCCATGGGCGCGGCACCGGCCATCTTCATGACCCGCATCAGCCGCGAGATCTGCAGCAGCAGCCAGAAGACGATGCCCGTCGTCGCGAAGATGACGCCCTGCCAGCCGAGCAGGGCGCCGCCCGCGATCAAGGCCAGCAGCGCCAGCCCAACGCCAATCCACGGGTTCATGCCTGCAGATCCTGGCGGGGAAAGGTGAGAAGTGCGCTCATGGCGCACATCCTAGAGGCGAGTGACCTCGACGCTGTCGGCCGAGCGCCGCGTCGGACCGTGGTAGACGGCCTCGATGTTGTTGCCGTCGGGGTCCAGCACGAAGGCGGCGTAATAGCCCGGGTGGTAGTGGCGCGGGCCCGGGCCACCGTGGTCGCGACCGCCAGCGGACAGCGTCATGGCATGGAAGCGCCTCACCTCGTCTTCGCTGCGCGCCTGGAAGGCCAGGTGCACATGCGAGACCCGGCCCTCGGCCTTGTCGACATAGAACTCGTCGGCATAGAAGCAACCCTCGGCTTCGCCAAAGGCCTCGAGCCGGCCGATGGCCTCCAGCGCTGCGCGGTAGAAGCGCCGGCTGGCCGCCAGGTCGCTCACGCGCAGATGCACGTGGTCGAGCAGGCGGCCGCAGTGGTCCATTTCGGCCTTACTTGCTTACTTTGAGCAGCACGCAGCGCACCCACTGGCCGGACTCCAGGGCTTCCTTGTGGCCGTTCAGGAATTGCTCGGCGGTGGAATTGCGGGCCGTGAAGCACATGCCGTGCAGGATGCCCATGCGCGGCACGGGGCGCGACCATTTGCGCTCGACGACGCCGTTGAACCAGGAGACCTGCTCGTCCTCGTCGTCCACGTCGGAGCGGCCCAGCAGGAGCACGACCTCGTACTTGTCCTCGGTCAGCGGCTCGGCGGCGCTGGTCAGCACCTGCAGGCCGCCGTCGCTCATGTTCAGCACCAGTCCGGCGGGGCCCTGGCTGAACTGCACTGGCTTGAAAACCCATCCCGGCAGGGAGTCGGCGTCGTGCTGGGCGGCGAGAAAGTCGGTGCGTGGGTACTGCCTGAGGTTGGCGGGATCGGTCATGGGGGCTCCTCCGTGCAAGACCCAATCCTAAGCAGTCTTTGGCAGGGCGAGCACGAAGGCAATCCCGCGGCCCCCCAAACCTGTTTCGATGCGTACCTGGCCCCCCAGGCGCGCGGCCGCCTGCCGCACGATGGCCAGGCCCAGGCCGCTGCCGCTGACCTGCTGGCCCGGCGCACGCCAGAAGCGGTCGAAGGCGCGCTCGCGCCATTCCGGCGGCAGGCCGGGACCGTCGTCGGCGACCTGGAGCTCCAGGCCGTCGGCGACCTGTCGCAGGGCCACCTCGATGCGCCCGCCGGCGGGCACATAGCGCAGCGCGTTGTCCAGCAGGTTGTGCAGGATCGACTGCCAGGCCGGCAGCTGCAGTGAGGCCCGCAGCGACTCAGGCGCGTCCAGCGACAGTTCCAGGCCGCGCGCTGCGGCCGTGTCGTTGGCCGAGGCCAGGGCCTGCTCCAGCAGCGGCACCAGGTCGACGGTCTGGCTGAGCGCCGGGCCGCCGGCCTCCTCGTCCAGGACCGCCAGGTCCAGCAACTGCTGGCTCAGGTGGGAGGCGCGTTGCAGCATCTGCACCATGGCGGCCTCGGCCCGAGCGCGCGCCTCGGGCGCATCCGAGCGGGCCAGCACATGGGCCTGGGTCGTCACGGCGGCCAGCGGTGTGCGCAGCTCGTGGGCGGCCTCCTGCACAAAGCGACGCTCACCCTCCCGCTTGCGACGCAGCTGCGCCAGCAGGGCTTCGAAAGCCTCGGCCAGCGGACGCAGCTCACGGTGGGGCGGCTGCACGCCGAGCGGGCTCAAGTCCTGGGGCGCGCGGGCGGCCAGGGCGCGGGCGAGGCGGCGCAGCGGCGAAAGGCCGGTCCATAGCGCGATGCCCACGGGCAGCATGACCAGGGGCAGGGCCAGCACCAGCTTGTCGAGGATGTCGTCCGTCAGCCGCCACAGCAGCGGTGCCAGTGGCTCGACCGGCTCCGCGATGACCAACTGCCATCGCCCGGCAGGCTGGCTGACGACCCAGTGCAGGACGCCATGCACCGTCTGCCGGGTGACGGTCTCGGGTCCGGCGGCGAAGGCCTCCGTTTCATCGACCGGATAGGCGGCGCGCACCGCGCCCGAGGCATCGCGCAGCTGGTGGATGACGGGGCCGGGCGACTGGCCGGTGCGGGTGCGCCAGCGCTCGTTGATGCGGGCCAGCGAGGTCATCAGCCGCGCCGCATCGGCCGCATCTGGCAGGGCGGCGAACTCGGGCGCCTGCAGCTCGGCCCGGTTGCGGATGGCCAGGTCCTGCACATAGGACTGGCGGGTCTCAAGGTAGTCGTGCAGCAGCAGTACCAGCAGCACCAGGACGAAGGCGATCAGCAGGGCGCCGGTGGTGCGGCGCATCAGGCTGGGCTCGCGCAACCAGGCTGTCAGCTTCATACGATCAAGGCGTAGCCCACGCCCCGCGTCGTGCGGATGCGCTCGGCGCCGATCTTCTTGCGCAGATTGAAGACATGCATCTCGATGGCCGCCGCGTTCAGCGGCTCTCCCAGCGGTTCGAGCTTCTGCGCGATCTGGCTCTTGGGCACGACCTTGCCGGCCGAGCGGGCGAGTTCCAGCAGCAGCTGGAACTCGCGGCGCGACAGGTCCAGGGCCGCACCCGCCAGCTCGGCCGTGCGGGCGGCCGGGCGGATGCACAGCTCGCCCAGGGTCCAGACCTCGCTGGCCTGGGTGGCACTGCGCCGCAGCACGGCGCGCAGGCGCGAGACCAGCTCCTCGGTGGCGAAGGGCTTGACCAGATAGTCGTCGGCACCGGCGTCCAGCCCGGCCAGGCGGTCCTGCAAGGCGCCCTGGGCCGTGATGATGAGGATGGGCAGGCGGCTGTCCTGGCGGCGCCAGCGCGCCAGCAGGTCCAGGCCGCTGGCGTCGGGCAAGCCCAGGTCCAGCAGCACCGCATCGGCCAGGGGCTGATCGAGACGGGGCGGCGCATCGGCCGCGCGCCGCCACCACTCGACGCTGAAGCCATGCAGCTGCAGGGCCGCCAGCAGAGCGCGGCCCAGGTCGAGGTCGTCTTCGATCAACAGCAGATGCATCTAAAACTGGTAACGGACGGAGGTGGCGATGCCGTTGATGACGTTGCCGTCCTTTTCACGGTTCATGCCCAGGTGTTCCCAGGCCAGGCCCAGGTGCCAGTGGTCGGCGAGTGTCGTCTCGACGCCGAGGCTGCCGTACAGGGCTGTCGTCGAGCCTTTCACGGCGCGCGAGGCGGCTTCGCCGGTGCCCGTGAAACTGCTCTGGTTGCGGGCCAGGCCGAGGCGACCGACCAGGGCCCAGCGCTCGCCGAGCGCGAAGCGGCCGCGGCCGGCCAGCAGCCAGCTGTGGCCATGGGCCGTCAGCTCGCCGTCCTGGCTGCCCAGGCGGTAGCGGTTTCCCGGCGAACCGAAGCCGGCATAGCCGGTCTCGACGGCCCAGTGCTCGTCGAATTCATAGCCCAGGCGGACCAGGGGCGCCAACACATGGCCCTTGGCCGAGCCGTCGTTGCTGGCGCCGGGCACGGTCAGGTCGTAGCGGCGCGCGAGGCTGCCGGCTTCGACATAGAGACCTTCGGCTTGTGCGACGGAAGAAATCAACAACAGGCAGCAGAGAAAAGGGAGAAGGGGTCGCATGAAAGGCCCGGTAGTGAGGACCGGGCCATTCTTGGCAGGCGAACCTTTGGCTTCCCCAAATTTCAGTTCAGGCCTCGCAGCACCTCGATGGCCTGCTCGACACGTTCGACGGCATGGATGGTCAGGCCCTCGATGGCCTTCTTGGGCGCATTGGCCTTGGGCACGACGGCGACACTGAAGCCCAGCTTGGCGGCTTCCTTCAGCCTTTCCTGGCCGCGCGGCGCGGGCCGCACCTCGCCGGCCAGCCCGATCTCGCCGAAGGCGATGAAGCCCTTGGGCAAGGCCCGACCCCGCAGCGAACTCTGGATGGCCAGCAGCACGGCCAGGTCGGCGGCCGGCTCGGTGATGCGCACGCCACCCACCGCGTTGACGAAGACGTCCTGGTCGCCGGTGGCCACGCCGGCATGCCGGTGCAGCACCGCCAGCAGCATGGCCAGGCGGTCGCGGTCCAGGCCGACCGACAGGCGCCGCGGGCTGACGCCGCCGCTGTCCACCAGGGCCTGCAGCTCCACCAGCAGGGGACGCGTGCCCTCCAGCGTGACCAGCACGCAGCTGCCCGGCACCGGCTCGGCGTGGGTGGACAAAAAGATGGCGCTGGGGTTGGCCACGCCCTTGAGCCCTTTCTCCGTCATCGCGAACACGCCGATCTCGTTGACGGCGCCGAAGCGGTTCTTGATGGCGCGCACCAGGCGGAAGCTGCTGTGGGTGTCGCCCTCGAAATACAGCACCGTGTCGACGATGTGCTCCAGCACCCGCGGGCCGGCCAGGGCGCCTTCCTTGGTCACATGGCCCACCAGCACGATGGCGCAGCCGCGCGCCTTGGCCGTGCGCGTCAGCTGGGCCGCACATTCACGCACCTGGGCGACCGAGCCGGGCGCCGAGGTCAGCTGCTCGGAGTAGAGGGTCTGGATGGAATCGATGACGCAGAAGTCCGGTGCCTCGGCCTCGATGGTGGCGAGGATCTTCTCCAGGCCGATCTCGGCCAGCACACGCACCTTGTCCCCGGCCAGGCCGAGGCGGCGCGAGCGCATGGCGACCTGGGCGCCGCTTTCCTCGCCCGTCACATACAGGACCTTGACCGTCTGCGACAGCGATTCGACCGCCTGCAGCAGCAGCGTCGACTTGCCGATGCCCGGGTCGCCGCCGATCAGCACGACGCCGCCGGCGACGATGCCGCCGCCCAGCACGCGGTCCAGTTCCTCCTGGCCGGTGGGCGTGCGGTCGTAGTCGCTGGCCTCGATCTCGGACAGTGTGGCGACGGGCTGGCTTTTGGCTAGGGACTGATAGCGGTTCTTGGCGCCGCCGCTGGGTTCGGCGGTGCCTTCCACCAGCGTGTTCCAGGCGCCGCAGTGCGGGCATTTGCCCAGCCATTTGGCGTTGGTGCCGCCGCACTCGGTACAGGTGTAGATGCTTTTGGGGGTGGCCATGCGGCCATTGTCACGGGCTGCATCGCCCCGGCTGTCAGCATCATGGCGTGTCGCCGCCGTTCAGCACGGTCATGGCACGCGCCGCCAGCCCGGCGGCCGTCGCCATGCTGGCAATCCAGAGCCAATAGCCGGCGCCGACCGACGCGATGGTGTAGCCCTTGCCGCCCGCTTCGGATACCAGCACCCGGTCACAGGCCAGGAAGAGCAGGCCGCCCAGCAAGGCGGCGCCGGAGAAGCCGAGCGCCAGCCGGGGCTGGTTCGTGAAGAGGGCGACCCAAGCGACGAAGAGCAGCGGATTGCAGAGCCAGAGCAGGTTGGCCGGCTCGCCGGAGAAGGCGCCAAGAAGGCCGAGCAGCAGGATGCCGTAGCCCGGCCAATCGCCACCGGCGGCAAAGCCGGTCAGCGGCAGGGAAGCCAGAAAGAAGCCGATGGAGATGAAGCCACCCAGGCGGGCAAGCGTCCGGGCCTCTTCCTTGGCGGGCTCGGCGGGGGATTGGCGATTCATGAGTGCGATTCTGCTGGCTTCACCCACAACAGGGTTAGCAGCGCGGCCAGCAGCGCACAGCCGGCCGAGAAGCTGAAAGCCACGCTCGCCGACAGCCCCTCCCACAGCCCGCCGAACAGCAGCGAGGCCGGCAGCAGCATCGCGCCCATGGTCAGGTTCAGCCAGCCGAAGGCCGTGCCGCGCTGTTCGGGCGGCGTCAGGTCGGCCAGCAGCGCACGTTCCACGCCTTCGGTGGCGGCCATGAAGATGCCGTAGAGGCCGAACAGCAGGTAAAGGCGCCAGCCTGGCTCGGCCCAGGCCGCCATGCCTGCGTAGAACACGGCGTAGGCGATGTAGCCCGCCACCAGCAGGCGTACGCGGCCAATGCGGTCGGACAGCCCGCCCAGCGGCACGGCGAACAGCGCCGCCACGCCCGACACGGCCGCCCACAGCAGCGGCACCTGGGTCTCGGCCACGCCCAGCTCCCTGGCGCGCAGCAGCAGGAACATATTGCTGGAATTGCCCAGCGTGAACAGCGCAACGACGACGAGGTAGCGGCGCAGCGGCCCAGGCAGGTCGCGCAGGGTCCAGCTGAAGCGCGGCGGCGTGACGGCCGGCGGCGGCGCCTCGTGCACGGCCAGCGTCAGGGCCAGGCAGAGCAAGCCAGGAATGATGGCCCACAGAAAGACCTGACCCAGGGGAACGCCGGCGCTCAGCAGGGCCCAGGCCAGCAGCGGGCCGATGACGGCGCCGGCGTTGTCCATGGCGCGGTGCAGGCCGAAGGCCAGGCCGCGCTGGCCGGCACCGATATTGGCGGCCAGCAGCGCATCCCGCGGCGCCGCGCGGACGGCCTTGGCGATGCGGTCGGCCAGTCGCAGGGCCAGCAGCAGGGGCCAGCCGGCCACCAAGGCGATCAGCGGCCGCGCCAGGCCGGCCAGGCCGTAACCGGCGACGACCCAGGGCTTGCTGCGCCCACTGCGGTCCACCATGACGCCGGCCCACAGCTTGAGCAGGCTGGCCAGCGCCTCGGCCACGCCTTCGATGAGACCGAGCACCCGCGGTCCGGCCATCAGCACACCGCTCAGATACAGCGGCACGAGAGGGTAGACCAGCTCACTGGCGCTGTCGTTGACCAGGCTGATCAGCCCCAGCAGCCAGACGCTGCGCGGCAGGGCGAAGAGGGCGCGCAGCATCGCGGGGCTAGTCGATGACGATGCTCTGCCGGCTGACCCGGTAGCGCAGGTAGTAGTGTTGGTTGTAGAGGGCGGCCAGCGTGCCGTCCTCGCGCATCTCGCGCATGGCCTGTTCAAGCCGCGGCATCTGCGCGGCCAGCGGCGAGGCCTTGGCGACGGCGATGGAGCGTGGTGTCGGGTCGGGCACGCGAAGCGGCGCGAACTCGATGGCGCCGCGCACGCCGAGTTGCTCGATCAGCACCAGGGCCTGGTCTTCGGGCAGCAGCACGACGTCCACGCGGCCCAGCATCAGCTTGCGCAGCGAGGCCTCGTTGTTGGGGGCCGGATCCTTGGCGAGGCGACTGTCCTCGTCGAAGCGGTCGAAGTACTCGCTGCCCTGCTTGATGCCGATGCGCAGGCCGAGCAGGTCGTCGTAGCGGCCGATGCGCCGGGCCTCGCCGGCCCGCGTCAGGAAGACCCGGTCACTGGTGTTGCGGCGGTAGGGCGTCGCGAGGTATTGCAGATAGCGCAGCCGCTCCGGCGACTGCTGCACGCCGATGACGAGGTCGGCCTCGCCGCCTTCCAGCATCTTCAGGCAGCGCTTGAGCGGGCAGTCGACGATGGCCAGCGGCCGGCCCAGGCGCCGCGCCAGCTCGCGCACGATCTCGGTGTAGGCGCCGCCGTGCTGGCCGCCCTGTTTGGTCTTCCAGGGCTCCAGTTCGCTGAAAGCCAGGCGCAGCGCCGGGGCTTGGGCCCAAGCGCAGCAGGTCACCAGCGCGAAAGCGACGGCGACGACGTGAGGGAGCCGGGCGGACGGTGGGCGTGCAGGCATGGACGCGTGCAGTCTAGGTCGCCATGCCCTGACTTCCGATGCTCGAATCCTCTGCGTGCTAAAACCCTCGGCCCGTGGTGCGCCCTGATGCCGCGGCCTGGAGGTGGTTCATGGAGTTTTCGGTCTGGTTGGCTTTTTTCGCGGCGTCCTGGGCCATCAGCCTGTCGCCCGGCGCGGGCGCGGTGGCGGCCATGAGCGCCGGCCTGTCGCACGGCTTCAGGCGCGGCTATTTCATGACCTTCGGCCTCATCCTGGGCATCCTGACCCAGGTCATCCTGGTCGGAGCTGGACTCGGCGCGCTGATCGCCGCCTCGTCGCTGGGCTTCGCTCTCGTCAAATGGGCCGGCGTGGCCTACCTCATCTTCCTGGGTGTGCAGCAGTGGCGCGCGCCGGCCAAGCCGCTGGTCGCGGCCGATGACGGCTCGGCCACGCGCCGCCAGCTGGTGTTGCGCGGCTGGGGCGTCAATGCCGTGAATCCCAAGGGCACGGTCTTCCTGCTGGCCGTCGTGCCGCAGTTCCTGGACCTGCATGCCGCGCTGGCGCCGCAATACCTCGTCATCGGCTGCACGCTGGCCTTCACCGACCTCGTCGTCATGGCCGGCTACACGGCCCTGGCCGCGCGCGTCCTGGCGGCCTTGAAGAGCGAGAGCCACATCAAGACGCTGAACCGCGTCTTCGGCTCCCTCTTCGTCGCGGCCGGCGCCCTGCTCGCGACCTTCAAGCGCGCGGCCTGATGACGGGAGACAAGTCAGGCCGCCTGCCCACCTGGTTCCTCTTCCTGGCCCCGGTCGCGATCTGGGCCAGCACCTGGCACGTCATCCTCTACCAGCTGGCCTCGCCCGTGCCGGCCCTGACCTCGGTAGGCTGGCGCTTCGCCATCGCCGCGCTGATGCTGGCGGCTTTGGCGGCCTGGAAGGGTGTGTCACTGAAGTTGCCGCGTTACGCCCACGGCTATGCGCTGGGCACCGGCGTCGTCCAGTACGCCGGCAACTACTGGGCGGTCTACGAGGCCGAGCGCCTGGTGCCCAGCGGCCTCGTCGCGGTGCTGTTCTGCCTGATGGTGTTCATGAACGCGCTGGTCGCCTGGCTGCTGTGGCGCCAGCCGGTCAGCCGGCGCTTCCTGGTCGCCTCCAGCGGCGCCGTGATGGGCGTGGCCCTGATCTTCTGGCCCGAGATCGCCTCCACCGGCGCGCGGCCGCAGGCGGCCCTCGGCCTGGGGTTGAGCTTCTTCGCCGTCGTCGTGGCCGTCATTGGCGGCTTCTTCACGCTGGTGCTGCTGCGCCGCGGCCAGCCGTTGCTGCCTGTGCTGGCCTGGAGCAGGGGCTATGGCGCGGCCTTCCTGCTGTTGATGTCGGTGGTGATGGGCCACGGCCTGCCATTTGATGGCGCCTGGAGCTATGTCGGCAGCCTGGTCTACCTGGCCGCCTTCGGCTCGGTCATCGCCTTCACGCTGTACTACAAGCTCGCCGAGCGCCGCGGGCCGGCGCAGGCGGCCCTGGTGGGCGTGCTGGTGCCGGTCATCGCCCTGGTCGTGTCGGCCGCGCTGGAGGGCTGGCAGGCCACGCCGCTGGCGGTCGGCGGTATGGCGCTCTGCCTGGTCAGCCTGTTCGTGGCAACCCGGCCGCAGCGCTAGAGGCCGTCGGCGGCGGCCTCGGCCTGGGCGCGAGCCGACTGCTTCAGCGCTGCCAGCGAGGCCGGGTCGGTCAGCGTCGGCGCGACGACGATTTCCCGGGCCACCTCGATGCCGACGAAGCGCAACCAGGCGCGCATCGCCGCCTTCTGGGTCTCCAGATGGTCCTGGGCCGAGCGTCCATCGGCGCCGTAGTCGCTGGCGCTGCTGTAGACCAGCACGGCGCGCTTGCCGGACAGCAGCGGCCGGTAGCCGGTGTCGCGTGACCAGGCCCAGTTCTGACCCGGCAGGGTGATGACGTCGATGTAGTGCTTGAGCCGGTAGGGCAGGCCCAGGTTCCACATCGGCAGGTTGATGATGTAGTGATCTGCCGCGTTGAAGGCCTCGGCCAGGGCCACGGCGCGGGCCCAGTGGCGGCGCTGCTGGTCGGTGGCCTGCTGGCTGCGCAGCACGGCGAACTTGGCCGCGATCATTTCGGCGTCGAAGGGCGGCAGGTCCAACTGCCAGACGTCGGCCAGGTTGATCTCGGCATCGGGGTGGCGCTGGCGGTAGCGGGCGACGAAGGCGTCCGCGATCTCGCGCGAGTGCGAAGGGGTGCTCGGCGAAGCCTGGATGTGAAGCAGCTTGTTCATGTCAGACCTCCAGCCAGCGCAGGCCGGCGATGCCGGCGACGATGAGGGCCATGCAGGCGAGCCGCGCGGGCGAGGCACTGTCGCCATGCACCAGCACGCCCAGCAGCGCAACGCCGACGGCGCCGATGCCGGTCCAGACGGCATAGGCGGTGCCGGTCGGCAGGCTCTTGATGGCCTGCGTCAGCAGCACGATGGACGCCAGCGCGGCGAGCAGGCCGATCGCACCGGGCAGCGGGCGGCTCCAGCCGTTCGACGCCTTCAACGCCGCGGCCATGACGATCTCGACCAGTCCTGCGCTCACCAAAAGTAACCAAGCCATGAGGCCTCTCCAAGTTGCGATGCAATCACTGTGGAGACCCAGGCGCAGAATGAGAAGTACGCACCTTTTGGTAACCAGGAAATCCAGACCATGGCCGACATGCCTTCCGGCAATGTGCTGAGCGCCAGCTGCCCTTCGCGCGCGGCGCTGGAGGTGGTGGGCAGCAAATGGGCTTTGCTCATCGTGCCGCTGCTGGCCCAGCAGCCGCTGCGCAACAACGAGCTGCTGCGCCAGGTAGGCGGCATCTCGCAGAAGATGCTGACCCAGACCCTGCGCGAGCTGGAGCGTCATGGCCTGGTGCAGCGCATCGATCACCAGAGCGTGCCGCCCCATGTCGAATACCAGCTGACCGGCCTGGGTCAGTCGCTCAGCGAGGCTCTGGTCGTCATCGATCGCTGGGCCGAAAGCCACTTCGCGGCCGTCGCCTCGGCGCGCATGGCCTTCGATCGCAGGCGCTAGGGCTTGGCCCCATCGATCAGCAGGCGCAGCGCGCGGTCGAACACCGCATCGGCATCGCCGCGAACATTGGCGAGCCAACCGGCGGCCAGCAGCGGGTATTGGCTGGCATCGGGGCCGTCGAGTGTGGACGAGGGCGGCGCGTCGGCGGCCTGGGCCGACTGCTCCTCCAGCACCCAGCCGACGACGAAGCGCCCCACCGACATCATCAGCAGCGTGGCCGGCCCGGGCTCGAAGCCGGCGGCGCACAGGCGCTGCAGGCGCAGTTCGATGGAGCCGCGCTGGGCCTCGCCGGGCCTCGTGCCGGCATGCAGGCGGGCGCCGTCGCGCCAGGCCAGCAGGGCGTGGCGGAAGCTGCGGCCGTCTTCCATCAGCCAGTCCTGCCAGGCTTCGTCGGGCTCCGGCGTGGCGATGGCGCGGCTCTCCTGCATGACGGCGGCCGACATCGCGTCCAGCAAGGCCGCCTTGCTCTTGAAATGCCAGTACAGCGTCGGCGACTGCACGCCCAGGCGCTCGGCCAGCTTGCGCGTGCTCAGGGCGTCGATGCCGACCTCGTTCAGCAGTTCCAGGGCGGCGCGCAACACATCGTCGCGGTTGAGTCGGGCAGGGCGGTCGGCAGTCATCTCTAGCAATGATAGAGAACTTCGGGCAGAATGCTCTCTATCAACGATAGAGATGTATTCATGAATCGAGCCCTGACCGTCATCCTGATGACGCTGCTGCTGGACGCCGTGGGCATGAGCCTGGTGTTCCCCATCCTGCCCGGCCTGCTGAGGGAACTGGCCGGCGCCGACGCGACCACCACGCATTACGGCGCCTTGCTGGCGGTCTATGCCGGCATGCAGTTCCTGTTCTCGCCGGTGCTGGGGGCGCTCAGCGACCGCTTCGGCCGCCGCCCGGTGCTGCTGGCCTCGCTGGCCGGCGCCGCCGCCGACTATGTGCTGATGGCCCTGGCGCCCAACCTCGCCTGGCTCTATGTCGGCCGCGTGCTGTCGGGCATCACCGGCGCCAGCATGGCGGTCGGCACGGCCTACATCACCGACGTGACGCCCGAAGCCGACCGCGCCAAGCGCTTCGGCCAGATGGGCGCGGCCATGGGCCTGGGCTTTGTCGTCGGGCCGCTGATCGGCGGTGGCCTGGGCGAGTGGTCGCTGCGTGCGCCCTTCGTCGCGGCGGCCGTCATGAATGCGCTGAACCTGGGCCTCGCCTGGTTCGCCCTGCCCGAATCCAACCAGAACCGCACGACGCAGTTGGACGCATCCAAATTCAATGCCTTCTCGGCCCTGCATCGCCTGGAGGGCAAGCCGGCCCTGGTGCCGCTGGTGGGTGTGTTCGCCGTCGTGGCCCTGGTGTCGCAGGTGCCGGGCTCGCTGTGGATCCTCTACGGCCAGGACCGCTATGCCTGGACGGCCTGGGTGGCCGGCCTGTCGCTGGCCTGCTATGGCGGCCTGCATGCCATCTCGCAGGCCTTCGTCACCGGACCCATGGTGGAGAAGCTGGGCGAGAAGCGCGCCCTGCTGGCCGGCATGGCGGCCGACGGCCTGGGCTTTGTCGGCATGGGCGTGGCGGTCGCGGGCTGGATGCCGTTTGCGCTGCTGCCGCTGTTCGCCATCGGCGGCCTGGCCCTGCCGGCCTTGCAGGCCATGCTGGCCCGCCAGGTCGACGAGCAGCGCCAGGGCGAGTTGCAGGGCACGCTGGCCAGCCTGACCAGCCTGATCGGCATTGGCGGGCCGCTGGTCGTGACGGCCGGCTTTGCGGCGACGCAAGCCAGTTGGCCGGGCTGTGTCTGGATCGTTGCCGCCGCCCTCTATCTGCTGGCCCTGCCGCTGCTGTACAGCCGCCGCGCCCGCAGCGCTTAACAAACCGCCACGTTTGTCCCTCGCGAAGCGGCGTACCCTGGCGGGCTTGTCCAGGGAGAAGACATGCCGATTGCCTTGACGCGCCTGTGTGGCGCCTGCGCCTTTGCCATTGCCCTCGCCAGCGCCGCGCTGCTGGCCCAAGCCGCCGACAAGGGCGCGCCGCCGACGGCGGTCAAGCCGGTCACCGACAGCTACGGCGATTTGAAGGTCAGTGACCCCTACCGTTGGCTGGAAAAGACGGGCGACCCCAAGGTCAAGCAGTGGAGTGCCGCCCAGGACAAGCGCACGCGCGGTTATTTCGCCAAGCTGCCGGCCCGCCAACCCATGTTCGACTGGCTGATGAAGCAGGCCTCGGCCAGCTCCAGCGCCTATTACGACCTCCATGCCACGCCGGGCCAGTTGTTCGCGCTGTACAACCAGCCGCCCAAGCAGCAGCCCATGCTGGCCGTGCTGGGCCAGGACGCCGATCCGGCCAAGGCCCGCATCGTGCTGGACCCCAACACGCTCAACGCCAAGGGCACGACGGCCATCGACTGGTATGTGCCGTCGCCCACCGGCAAGCTGGTGGCGGTGTCGATGTCGGAGAACGGCAGCGAGGACGGCTCGCTGCACCTCATCGACGTGGCCACCGGCAAGGAGGTCGACAAGGTCATCCCCAACGTGCAGTACCCCACCGGTGGCGGCAGCCTGGCCTGGCGCGAGGACGGCACGGGCTTCTGGTACACGCGCTACCCGGCCGCGAACGAGCCGGCCGAGCGCCAGCACTTCTACCAGCAGATCTGGTACCACCGCGTCGGCGACGACCCGGCCCGGGACGTCTATGTGCTGGGCAAGGACTTCCCGCGCGTCGCCGAGATCGCGCTGGACGCCCGGCCCGGCGCGCCCGGCGTCATCGCGTCGGTGGCCAATGGCGATGGCGGCGAGTTCGCCCATTACCTGATCGCCCAGGACGGCAGCGCGAAGCAGATCACCCGCTTCGAGGACAAGATCGTCGCGGCGGCCCTGGGGCCGGACGCCCTCTACCTGATCTCCCGCCAGGGCGCGCCGCGCGGCAAGCTGCTCAAGCTGGGCCTGGACGATCTGACGCTGAGCAAGGCCCAGACCATCGTGCCCGAGTCCGAAGCGGCCCTGGAGCCCGGCGGCGAGTTCGGCGCCGGCAACATCACCATCACCAGGAACGCCATCTATCTGCGCGAGATCGTCGGTGGGCCGTCGCGCGTGGCCATCTACGGGCTGGACGGCAAGCTGCGCGGCCAGTTGCAACTGCCCGAGGTGGCGACCGTGGACGAGTTGGCGGTCATGGACGACGGCAGCCTGCTGGTCGCCGTGAAGACCTATCTCGAGCCGCCGCAGTTCATTCGCGTCGACACCGACAGCGGCCGCAGCAAGCCCACGGCCCTGCGCCAGACCAGCCCGGTGTCCTTCGGCGACGTCGAGGTGGTGCGCGAATTCGCGACCAGCAAGGACGGCACGCGCATCCCGCTCAACATCGTGCGCAAGAAGGGCTTCAAGGCCGACGGCAGCGCGCCGCTGCTGCTCAATGGCTATGGCGGCTACAACGTCAGCCAGGTGCCGCGCTTCCTCGGCGCGGCCACGCGCCTGTGGCTGGATGCCGGCGGCGTCTACGTCATCGCCAATCTGCGCGGCGGCGGCGAGTATGGCGAGACCTGGCACAGCCAAGGGGCGCTGACGAACAAGCAGAACGTCTTTGACGACTTCGCGGCCTCGGCGCAATACCTGGTCGACCAGGGCTACACGTCCAAGGCCCGCATGGGATCAATAGGGGGCAGCAATGGCGGCCTGCTGATGGGCGCAGTCTTCACCCAGCACCCGGAGCTGTTCCGTGCCGTCGTCTCAATGGTGGGCATCTACGACATGCTGCGCGTCGAGCTGGACCCGAACGGTGCCTTCAACGTCACCGAGTTCGGCAGCGTGAAGAACGCCGAGCAGCTGAAGGCCCTGTATGCCTACTCGCCCTATCACCATGTGCAGGGCGGTGCGAACTACCCCGCCATCTTCATGGGCACCGGTGAGACCGATGGCCGCGTGAACCCCATGCACTCGCGCAAGATGATTGCGCGGTTGCAGGCAGCCACGGGTTCCGGTCGGCCGATCTTCCTGAGCATCAACGCCCACGCCGGCCATGGCATCGGCAGCTCGCTGTCCATCCGCGTCAACCAGACGGCGGACATCTACAGCTTTCTGTTCGACCAGCTGGGCATGAAGTACACGGGTCAGTAGTCCGCCTTGCTGCGTCGACCGGCCTTCACGTCGCTGCGCTTGGACTTGCCCTCCAGCCGCCGCTGCTGGGAGCCATAGGTCGGCTTGGTGGCCCGCCGCGCCTTGGGCACATGGGCGGCGGCCTGCACCAGCTCGATGAGGCGGGCGACGGCGTCGGCGCGGTTGCGCTCCAGGCTGCGCGAGTCCTGGGCCTTGATGACGACGACCCCTTCCGACGTGATGCGCTGGTCGGCCCAGTTGAGCAGCCGCGCCTTCACGGCCTCGGGCAGGCTGGAGGCGCGGATGTCAAAGCGCAGGTGGACGGCGTTGCTGACCTTGTTGACGTTCTGGCCGCCGGGGCCGCTGGCGCGGATGGCATCGAAGTCGAGCTCATCCGGTCGCGGCGTCCAGTGGAGTTCAGCCATTCCGAACCGGCACGCGGGGCGTGATGGCGCACATCAGCTCGTAGCCGATGGTGCCGGCCGACTGGGCTACCTCGTCGATGGGCAGGCGCGATCCGTGCGGGCCCTCGCCCCACAGCGTCACTTCGCTGCCAAAGCCGCTGGCCGGCAGATCGGACAGGTCCACCGCGATCATGTCCATGGACACGCGGCCCAGCGTGCGCGTGCGCTTGCCATCGACCAGGATGGGCGTGCCCGTGGGCGCATGGCGCGGATAGCCGTCGGCATAGCCGCAGGCGACGATGCCGGCCCGCGTGACCTTGTCGGCCGTGAAGGCGCTGCCGTAGCCGATGGTCTCGCCCGGCTGCATCTGCTGCACGGCTATGACCTTGGAGCGCAGCGTCATGGCGGGCTTCAGGTCCCAGTAGGCGGCGTCGTGCTCGGGGAAGTCGGGCACGCCGCCATAGCTCATGATGCCGGCGCGCACCCAGTCGGCGGCGGTGCGGCCGGGGTGGCGCAGCGTGGCGGCGCTGTTGGCGATGGTGCGCTCGCCGGCCAGGCCTTCGGTGACGGCCTCGAAGGCCGCCAGCTGGTGGGCGATGCCGTCGATACCTTGCCGCAGGCTGTCGGCATCCGAGAAATGCGTCATCAGGCCGATCTCGTCGACCTGGGGCAGGGCCTCCAGGCGGGCATAGGCGGCGCGGAAGGCAGCGGGCGTGAAACCGAGGCGGTTCATGCCCGAGTTGAGCTTGAGGAAGACGCGGTGCGGCTCGTGCGTCTTGTGCATCGCCAGCCAGTCGATCTGCTCCTCGCAGTGCACCGAGTGCCAGAGCTTCAGCCGTGAGCACAGCTCCAGGTCGCGCGGCTCGAAAACACCTTCCAGCAGCAGGATGGGGCCGCGCCAGTCCAGCGCGCGCAGGCGCTCGGCCTCGGCCAGGTCCAGCAGCGCGAAGCCGTCGGCGGCGCGCAGGCCTTCAAAGGCGCGCTCGATGCCATGACCATAGGCATTGGCCTTCACGACGGCCCAGACTCGGGCATTGGGAGCTTGCGCGCGGGCGCGGCCCAGGTTGTGAGCGAGGGCTTCGGTGTGGATCAGGCATTCGATGGGACGTGGCATGGGAGCATTTTGGCCCTTGCAGCGAGCTGATTCGGCACAAACTAGGGGCGTGCTATAAACCCGCGCCGCACCCGATCGGCAGACCCTCAGAGACAGTTCAGGATTGCGCCTCGCCCGATGAAACGCGGTTTCTACACCATCATGTCGGCGCAGTTCTTCAGCTCGCTGGCCGACAACGCCCTTTTCGTCGCCGCCATTGAACTGCTGCGTTCCTCCGGTGCCGCCGAGTGGCAACGCGCTGCCCTGGTGCCGATGTTCGCCCTCTTCTACGTCGTGCTCGCGCCCTTCGTCGGCGCGTTTGCCGACGCGGTGCCCAAGGGCAAGGTCATGTTCTATTCCAACAGCATCAAGGTGGTCGGCTGCCTGATGATGCTGTTCGGCACCCACCCGCTGGCGGCCTATGCCGTCGTCGGTCTGGGCGCGGCGGCCTATTCGCCGGCCAAGTACGGCATCCTGACCGAACTGCTGCCACCTTCCCAACTGGTCAAGGCCAACGGCTGGATCGAGGGCCTCACCATCGCCTCCATCATCCTGGGTGTGCTGCTGGGCGGGCAGCTGGTCGGCGACCGGCTCTCCCACATGCTGCTGCAGTTCGATCTGCCGATGGTGGACACCGGCATCGACACGCCGCCCGAGGCGGCCATTGCCAGCCTGCTGGGCCTGTATGTGCTGGCGGCGCTGTTCAATCTGCGCATCCCCCGCACGACGACGCCGCTGCAGCCCTTCGCGCACAGCTTCGTCGGGCTGGTGCGTGACTTCTCGGCCTGCAACAGCCGGCTCTGGCAGGACAAGCTGGGCCAGATCTCCCTGGCCGTCACGACGCTGTTCTGGGGCGCCACCAGCAATCTGCGCTACATCGTGCTGGCCTGGGCCGCCGCGGCCCTGGGCTACGGCATGCAGCAGGCCTCGTCCCTGGTCGGCGTGGTGGCGGTGGGCACGGCCGTGGGCGCCATCGTGGCCTCCGTGTTCAGCCGGCTGGACCGCGCCACCTCCGTCATCCCGCTGGGCATCGCCATGGGCCTGCTGGTCATCTTCATGAACGTGATCAGCAACGTCTGGGTGGCGGCGCCCTTCCTGATGATCCTGGGCGCCATCGGCGGCTACATGGTCGTGCCGATGAATGCGCTGCTGCAGCACCGCGGCCACAACCTGATGGGGGCCGGGCGCAGCATCGCGGTGCAGAACTTCAACGAGCAGGCCTGCATCCTGGGCATGGGCGCCTTCTACACGGCCATGACCAAGTTCGGCCTGTCGGTGTTTGGCGCCATCACCATCTTCGGCATCGTCGTGGCCGCAGCGATGTGGTGGATTCGCCGCTGGCACCAGCGCAACCTGGTCGAGCATGCCGAGGAGGTCCAGCACCTGCTGGACATCGCTCGCACCGACCACATCCCGCAGGACCGCTGAGCGGTCTCGGGTGAGATCAGCTGCCGGCGCTGCTGCCGCGGCCCTTGCGGCCCGTGGGGACGGGGATCAGGTGCTTGCCCTCCAGCACCATCTCGATGGCCTCGCTCCAGGCGCGGGCGATCTTGAAGCAGCCGCTGTGGTTGAGGTGGATCTCGTTGTGCCAGTCGCCGCTGATGCCGGTGGAGCCGGGCGCTGCCAGGGCCAGGGGGACGGTGGTTGAGTCGAAGATGAAGAGGGCGGGGAAGGCTTCCTTGTCCGCAGCCATGCTCTTGAGCAGCTGGGCCAGGTGGAAGACCATCAGCCGGCTGACGGCGGCCCAGTCGGCCGCGGGCACGCCGTAGGCCTTCAAGGCCGGATAGAGCCAGGGGCCGCTGGCGCCCAGGTCCTCGCCGCCTTCGGCACCCGCCGGGCGCGGCATGGGCACGGCATAGCAGTGCATGAAGACGGGTTTGCCGGCCGACGCGCCCTGGTCACGCAGGCTCAGCAGGTGCTTGACGTTGGCGCGCATGTACTCGGCATAGGTCGCCCAGCCGGGCTCCGAGAAGTAGCGCGCGACGCCGGCCGACGGCGGGCCCCATTCGGTCTGGCGGCGCAGCAGGCGCAGCTCAAGCGGGATGGGCTCGCCGTTCCAGTTCATGGCCGGCGTGCGGGCAGCGGCGATCAGGTCGTTGCCGCCGACCGACAGCAGGATGCCGTCCCAGGTCGGCGCCTCGGGGCCGGTCAGCAGGCGCACGAAATCGGGGCTGGACTCCAGGTCCACCATGTGCGACAGCGCATTGCCCGTGCCGGCGCAGTTGACGGCCGCCGTGTTGGCCTTGAAGACCAGCTCCTGCAGCAGGTTGGCGTGGGCGTTGAGCTTGGCGCGTGCATTCGAGAACCACGAGTCTCCCTGGGCCAGCAGCTTCCAGCGGAAGGTGCTGAAGTCGGGCGGGGTGCGTCCGGCCAGATCGGCCGGGGTGAAGCAAGCCAGGTGATCCATGAATGGGTTGATCCGAAGTTGCTGACCGTGCGGCGCCCCGTCGAGGCGGCGATCGAAGTTCGCGCGATTGGAAGGCCAGCCGCGCGGGCGGCGCCATGCTACAAACCCTCGGGCCTGCCCGGCGTTAGCATGGGCGTCCTTTCTAGGGAGGAAGCCCATGAGCGAGAGCGTCTTCGACTTCCAGGCCGTTTCCATCCGCGGCGAGCCGGCGGACCTGGCTTCCCAGGCCGGCAAGGTGCTGCTGATCGTCAACACCGCCAGCGAATGCGGCTTCACGCCCCAGTTCAAGGGCCTGGAGCAGCTCTGGGAGGACTACGGGCCCAAGGGCCTGGTCGTCATCGGCTTCCCGAGCAATGAATTCGGCGGCCAGGACCCCGGCAGCAACGACCAGATCGCGTCGTTCTGCGAGCTGAACTACGGCGTCAGCTTCCCCATGATGGCCAAGACCAAGGTCAACGGCGGCGAAGCCCATCCGCTGTGGAAGTTCCTGAAGAGCGAGAAGCCCGGCTTCCTCGGCACCGAGGCCATCAAGTGGAACTTCACCAAGTTCCTGATCGGTCGCGACGGCCAGGTCATCAAGCGCTTTGCGCCAAATGACCCGCCGGAGAAGCTGAGGGCCGACATCGAAGCGGCGCTGGCCGCCGGCTGAGCGCCTACCGCCGCCACCACCAGCGGCCCCGGCCGCGCCTGACCTGGCCGGCCGCTTCCGCCGCTCCCAGCAGCTCGTTGGCCGTCTGGCGCGACAGATGGGCCAGGCGGGCCAGCTCCGTCTGCGTGGCCTGCACCTCGACCCAGCCCTCGCCCTTGGCCCGGCCGCGTTCGCGGGCCAGCTGGGCCAGGGCCAGCCCGAAACGCTCCGCCGCCCCCTGGTGTCGGGCGGCCTGCAGCAGGCGCAGGGTGCCGTCGTAGCGGCGGGCGAATTCGGCCAGCAGGGCGCGCGCGAAGCCCGGCACTTCGTCCATCAGCCGGTTGTAGGCCTCACAACCGATGACCAGCACCTCGCTCGCACCGCGCGCGACGGCCTCGTATTCCGACGGCTGGCCGGCCGCGAAGGCGGCCAGGCCGAACAGGCGCGGCGGGCCGACGTTCTCGATGACCGAGACCGTGCCGTCGGCGGCCGTGAAGCGGCTTTCGATCTCGCCGGCCGCCACGGCATAGAAGGCCGTCGTCCTCTGGCCTTGCACAAACAGGCTGCGGCCATCGGCCAGGCGCCGCCGCACAATGCCGGCGGCGATGTCGGGCGGCAGGGCGACGCTGGGGAAATGGGCGTCGAAAACCTGTTGCAGGGCGGGGTCCAGGGGCATGCCGCATTGTCGGCTGGCCGACACAAGCCGGCGCCGGGCCTGCCTATGCTGGGTGCATGCAAAGACAAGACATCTCGGCGCTGCTGGCCCGCTTCGGCCGCGAGGAAAGCAGCCAGGAACCCCTTTATGCCGCGCTGTGCGGCATTGCTGCCGAAGACGAACGCGCCCTGGCCCTGCTGGCCGAGGCACCGCCCGAGCAGCGCAAGGTCAATCTGCTGCTCGCCGCCTTGCATGAGCGGGTGCTGGCTGGCGCCGCGCCCGAGCTGGCAGCCTATTACCGCAGCGCCGGCGGCGGCCGTGATCCGGATGTCGGCCTGGGCCCCGCGCTGTCGGCCTGCCTGGACAGGGAATGGCCGGCGCTGCTGCAGCGGCTGCGCCACGGCGCGACCCAGACCAACGAGGTCGCTCGCTGCGCCGCGATCTGGCCGGCTCTCGGCGAAGTGGCGCGCACGACCGGCGGCCGCCATCTTGCGCTGCTGGACCTGGGCTGCAGCGCCGGCCTCAACCTCGTCGTCGACCAGGTCGCGCTGCGCTACCGCACGGACGATGGCCTTGTGCGCGAGCGCGGCCCCGCGAGCGACGGCCGGCGTGTGGAGATCGACGCCCGCTGGGTGGGCGCAACACCGCTGCCAGACGCCGCCGATTGGCGGCTGACGCTGCGCCACGGCCTGGACCCCGCCCCCATCGACCCGCGCGACGCTGACGGCCTGCGCTGGTTGCAGGCCTGCCTGTGGCCCCACGACGCCGCGCGCCGTGATCGCCTGGCTCGCGCGGCCGCCCAGGTCGCGGCCCTGCCGGTCAGCATCGTCCAGGCGGACGATTGCATCGCCGCCCTCGAACCCTGGCTGGCCGGCCTGCCCGCCGGCACGCAACCGGTGCTGCTGACGAGCTGGGTGCTCTACTACTTCGGCGAGGCCGAGCTGGCCCGGCTGCGCGCGGCCGTGGACCGCCTGGCCCTGAGCCATGGCCTGGTGTGGATCTGCGGCGAATTGCCTGCGCTGAGCGCCCAGCAAGCCACGCCGCCACCTCTGCCCGCGCTGCCACCGGGGGAGGCCGCGTCGTCAGCCACGCTGTGGACCCTGCGTCACCGGCAAGCCGGCCATGTCGCCGAACGAATCCTGGGCTGGAGCCACCCGCACGGACGCTGGGTCGCCTGGCTTGGATAATCACGGCTCCCCAACGGAGCCCCACCCATGTTCGAGCATGTCGATGCCTACGCCGGCGATCCCATCCTGAGCCTCAACGAGGCTTTCCAGAAAGATCCCCGCGCCGGCAAGATCAACCTGTCCATCGGCATCTATTTCGACAACGACGGCCGCATCCCCATGCTGCCCTCGGTGCGCGCGGCCGAGCTGGCCGTCGTCGAGGCCGCCGGTGCCCGCCCCTATCTGCCCATGGAAGGCGCCGCCAACTTCCGCAGCGCCGTGCAGGTGCTGCTGTTCGGCGCCAACCACCCGGCCATTGCCGCTGGCCGCATCGCCACCATCCAGGGCGTCGGTTCCAGCGGCGGCCTCAAGGTGGGCGCCGATCTGCTGAAGCGTTATTTCCCCGACAGCAAGATCTACCTGTCCGAGCCGACCTGGGACAACCACCGCGCCGTCTTCGAGGGCTCGGGCCATGTCTGCGAGACCTACCCCTACTACGACCCGGCCACCGGCGGCGTGCGCTTCGACGACCTGCTGGCGTGCTTCAAGCAGCTGCCCACCCGCAGCGTCGTGCTGATGCACGCCTGCTGCCACAACCCCACCGGCGTCGACCTGACCCAGGACCAGTGGCGTGCCCTGGTGCCCGTCATCCGCGAGCGCCAGCTGCTGCCCTTCCTCGACCTGGCCTACCAGGGCTATGGCGACGGCATCGACGAAGACGCCTTCGCGCCCCGTCTGCTGGCCGACGAAGGCCTGAGCTTCCTGATCGCCAACAGCTTCTCCAAGAGCATGAGCCTGTATGGCGAGCGCTGCGGCGGCCTGAGCGTCGTCTGCCCCGACGCCGACCAGGCGGCCCGCGTGCTGGGCCAGATGAAGTTCATGATCCGCCGCAACTACTCCAACCCGCCCATGCATGGCGGCCAGGTCGTCGCCAAGGTCCTGACCACGCCTGAGCTGCGCGCCATGTGGGAGGCCGAGGTCAAGGAGATGCGCGAGCGCATCCAGTCCATGCGCCGCCAGCTGCACGACGTGCTCGTCGCCAAGCTGCCCGGCCGCAACTTCGACTACTTCCTGACTCAGCGCGGCATGTTCAGCTACACCGGCCTGACGGCCGACCAGGCCGAACGGCTGAAGACCGAATTCGGCGTCTACATCCTGCGCTCCGGCCGCATGTGCGTGGCCGGGCTCAACACCCGCAACGTCGAGGCGACGGCGGAAGCGATGGCGGCGGTGCTGGCGGGCTGAGGCTCCTCACCGCGCCATGCCGCCCGGTTATGGGCGCAGCCCTCGCTTTCATTGGCTCCTGAGGGCGGGCGTCCTTACCCTGCCGGCCAGGACAAATGGCCCAGGGCAGGATGAAGCATTGCGTGGTGATCGGCGGCGGTGTGGTGGGCCTGACCACCGCCTGGGCGCTGCTGGAGAGAGGGCACGGCGTGACCCTCATCGAACGCGAGCCCGAGGTAGCCCAGGGCGCCAGCCGGGCCAATGGCGGCCAGCTCAGCTACCGCTATGTGTCGCCGCTGGCCGACGCCGGCGTGCCGCTGAAGGCGCTGCGCTGGCTGCTCGACCCCGACGGCCCGCTGCGCTTCAAGCCCGAGGCGCGCTGGGCGCAGTGGTCCTGGCTGATCGCCTTTCTGCGCAACTGCCGCGGGCCGGTCAACCGACGCACCACCGAGCGCCTGCTGGCCCTGGGCGCCTACAGCCAGGCCTCGTTCGCGCGGCTGCAAGCCGAGGCCCAGCTGGGCGACAGCATCGCGCTGCGCGCGCCGGGCAAGCTGGTCGTCTACCGCAAGCCGGCGGAGTTCGCGCGCGTTGCGGCCCGTGTGAAGGGCAGCGGCGCCGAGCAGGCCCTGTCGCATGACGACTGCGTGGCGCTGGAGCCGGCCCTGGCCGACACCGAAGCCACGCTGGCCGGCGGCATCTTCACGCCCGGCGAGGCGGTGGCCGACTGCCATGCCTTCTGCACGGCGCTGTACGAGCGCCTGAGCCAGCATGAGCGCTTTCGCGGCCGGCTGGCAGCTCGCGTGCAGGGCCTGCAACGCGATGGCCAGGGCGGCGTGCTCGGCGTGCAGACCGAGGTGGGCGGCATCGGCGCGGATGCCGTCATCCTCGCTGCCGGTCTGCACAGCCGGGCGCTCGCGGCCACGGTGGGCGTCGAGCTGCCGCTCTATCCGCTCAAGGGCTACAGCCTGACCGCCCCCATCAACGGCGTGCACCGCCCGCCCGAGGTCAGCGTGACCGACTTCGAGAAGAAGATCCTCTACGCCCGCATCGGCCAGGAGCTGCGCATCGCGGCCATGGTCGACCTCGTCGGCGACGACCTCAGCCTGGACGCCGGCCGCCTGGCTTCGCTGCAGCGCTCGGTGCGCGCCACCTTCCCGCATGCGGCCGATTACGACCGTGCCACGGCGTGGGCCGGCCTGCGCCCCGCCACGCCCAGCGGCGCGCCCATCCTCGGCGCCAGCGGTGTGCCCGGCCTGTGGCTCAATGTCGGCCATGGCGCCCTGGGTTTCACGTTCTCCTTCGCGACGGCCAATATCGTGGCCGAGCTGGTTTCCGGCAATGCCAGCCCGCTGCCACTCGAAGGTCTGACGCTGTGACCGCTGACGATCTCGCCCAGGCCCTGCAGACCTTCGTCCGCGCCCAGCATTTCGAACAGACCGCCGACAGCCTGCGCGGCGGCGAGCCGCTGGATGCGCCTCCCAGCATCGACCTCGCCGTGGCCGTCTTCCCGCGCGGCGGCGCGGCCCCGGTCTGCGCCAATGTGCTGTTCTCGCGCGAGCACCCACAAGGCCTGGTGGCGCGCTTCGACCCCGTCACCGGCGCCGTCGCCAACATCGCTTTCCACGCCGACGTGCGCGATGCCAAGGGCGACTCCTACGCCTGGCTGCCGGGTGCCGACTGGAGCCGCATCGCCTTCCCGGCCTGGTTCGGCCAGGGCGCGCGCTTTGTCGCGCCCTATCCGGCGTCGCTGCTAAAGATGATGGTCGCCATTGGCATCGGCCGCCTCGTCGACGCCGGCCGCAGCGACTGGGCCTTGCCGTTGACCTACCAGGGCAAGACCCGGCCGGTCGCCGATTGGCTGTTCGACATGATCACGGTCAGCAGCAACGAGGCGACCTCGGCCCTGGTCGCGCACCTGCACGAGCGCGGCGCCATCCGGCGCGAAGGCGAGCGCGAGGTGCACAACGAGATGCAAGAGGTCTTCAGGGCTGCCGGACTGCCCGGCCTGATGATCGCCAACACGCAGGCCGACGGCGGCTGGGGCAATGGCGCCGGCTCGGGCGTCGGCCAGATCCAGATGACGGCCTGGGACGCGCTGCGGCTGATGTGGTCGCTGGACGCCGATGCGCCGGCCGTGTCGCCTCTCGTCAGCCCCGCCAGCCGTGACGTCATCCGCCATGCGCTGGACGCGCAGAAGCTGCACCACAACCTCAGCAGCGAATCGCTGCGGGCACTGCCCGGCTGGGTGCCAGGCATCCCGGCGCGCTTTGCGCACAAGACCGGCAACACGCAGAACTACACCAGCGATGCCGGCATCGTGCATGACGGCGAACTGCACTATCTGATCGCGATCCTGACCAGCCTCGGCATGCGCTATGCGCCCCATCCGGACGCCTCGACGACCTGGAAGGTGCCGGCCCTGGGGGCTGCGGTGCACGAATGGCTGAAAACGAATACCTGATTCCACCGCTGCGCCCGGGCGCCAGCATCGCCGTCATCGCGCCGGCCGGCCCGCCCAAGCCGGGGCGGCTCGATCCCGTCGAAGGCTGGCTGCGCGAGCGCGGCTATGAACCGCATCTGCTGCCGAGCTGCTTTGGCCCCCCGCCGCTGGACTTCCTGGCCGCGCCCGACAGCGTGCGCCTGGCCGATGTGCACACGGCCTTCGGCGACCCGCAGTTCGACGCCGTGCTGGCCCTGCGCGGTGGCTCGGGATGCATCCGGCTGATGGACAGCATCGACCTCGGCCTGCTGGCTCACACCCGCAAGCTGCTGATCGGCTACAGCGACCTGACCGTGCTGCATGCGCTGCGCACTCAGGCCGGCATTCCGTCGCTGCACGCGCCCATGCCGGCCAGCGACTGGGGACTGCCGGGCGCCGAGGCCGACACGGAGGCGCTGTTTGCGCGGCTGGCGAGTGGCTGGCGTGTCGGCGATGTCGTTGGCCAGGCCGTGCCGCATGCGCTCAGCCATGGCGGTCGCACGCGAGGCCAGCTCATCGGCGGCAATCTCGCCATGTTCTGCGCCTTGCTGGGCACGCCCTATCTGCCCGACGTCGACGGCGCGCTGCTCTTCATCGAGGACATCAGCGAGGAGCCCTACCGCGTCGATCGGATGCTGAGCCAACTGCGCCTCGCCGGCGTGCTGGATCGCATCGCCGGCTTGCTGGTCGGCAGCTTCAGCGGCGCCGAGAGCCCGGATGCCGTGCTGGCGGACCATCTGCCCCAACTGCGCTGCCCGGTGCTGGCCGGCTGGCCCTCGGGGCATGGCCAGCCCAACCGGCCGCTGCCGCTCGGCGTGAGGGTCGAGATGGACGTGGCTGCCGCAACCCTGGTCCTTGTCTGAAAAAAAAAGCCCCGCACAGGCGGGGCTGGAAACCGGCTTCCGGAGCCGGCAGGGAGTTAAGCGAGGCTTACCAGAACTTGTAGTTCACCGTGAACTGGTAGGCGCGGCCGCGCGGATCGGCCACGCGCGGCTCCCACGAGCTGCCGGCGCCGGTGTTGCCGTCGTAGGCGGCCGAGAACGGCGGGTCGTCGTTCAGCAGGTTCTTGATGCCGAAGGTCAGGCCCAGGTTCTTGATGCCGGTGTAGGTGAGGCTGGTGTTGTAGGTGACGTATTTGGAGACGTTGGGGCTCCAGTTCGGCGGCGTGACGCTGCCGTTGGCCACGCCGGGCAGGACGGCGTCCTTGTAGCCGGCGCGCCAGAGCTGCTGGAACATGCCGCTCCACTCGCCCTCGGCGTAGATCACCGTCAGCGCATGCTTCCAGCGCAGGCCCAGGTCGCCGGCGCGCGTGAAGACGCCGATCTCGCTGGCGCCCATCGGAGCGCTGGTGATCAGGCGCGAACGCTTGTCGAGCAGATAGCTGCCCTCCAGCGAGCCGGTCAGGCGGCCGGCGCCGAGCGCGGTCGAGGCGCGCAGCGACAGGTCCACGCCCTTGGTGATGGTTTCGCCGGCGTTGACGTTGCGGTTGTCGATGGCCTGCAGCGTGCCGCTGCCGTCGCGCAGGAAGTTTTCCGGGAACAGCGTGTAGTTCTTGAGCAGGTCAGCCAGTGCGATGGCCTGGATGGTGCCGGTCTTGCGGATCTGCCACCAGTCGGCGCCCAGGGCCACGTCGGCGGCCGGCGACCAGACAAAGCCCCAGGTCCACTGCTTGCTCTTCTCGGGACCCAGCGTCGGCTTGCCGCCGGTCAGGATGACGGGGGTGATGGAATCGCAGCCCGCCTTGGTCGGGTCGACGACACCACCCGCGCACTTGCCCGGGTCGACCAGGTCCTTGCCGGCATAGGTGGACTCGGTGATGCCGTTGAAAAGCTGGTTGAAGGTCGGTACGCGGAAGCCCCGGCTGGTGGACGCCCGCACCAGCAGCTGCTCGAAGGGCTGGTAGCGCAGCGAGAACTTCGGATTGGTGGTGCCACCGAAGCCGGTGTAGCTGTCGTGACGGACGGCGGCGCTGGCCTCGAAGTTCTTGAGGATGGGCACCAGCACTTCGCCGAACACGGCCTTGATGTCGCGCTTGACGGTGTCCAGCGTGTTCACGCTGTCGAAGGGCGCGTTGAAGATGGCCGACTGGGTGGCGAGGTCGGTGGCGTTGCCGTTGAACTTGTACTGCTCCTTGCGGATGTCGCCGCCGATGGCGGCCATCACGTCGCCGGCCGGCAGCTTGAAGACCGGACCGCTGGCCGTGAAGTCGGCCTGGCGCAGCGTGAACTTGCCGCCGTACAGCGTCACGCCGTCGGCGCGCACGCCGTCCAGCGCCGTCATCGCGGCGGCGGTCTGGCTGCCGTCCGCCGAGAAGGGGTTCAGCGTGCCGTTGTTGATCAGCGCCGCGAACGGCTTGCCATAGAAGTAGCCATGCTTGAGCAGCGAGGTGGTGTCGCTGGTGGCCTGGGAAGCGCCGGTCTTGTAGTCCCAGCCGCCGAACAGCGGGCCTTCGGCGCCGACCAGCACGCGCTGCGTGTCGGCCGTGGTCTCGATCTCGCGGTTGCCGCAGGGCATGCAGCGCCAGCGCATCGCGAGCGGCAGGCCGCGGTTGGCGGCCAGCGTCGGGAAGGTGGTCACCAGCGCGTTGAACACCGAGTCGTACGCGGCGCCGGTGCTCGGGTAGGCCAGGTTGAAGAAGGGGCTGGTCGCGGAGGTGGAACTGGAGATCTGGTTGGCCGAGAAGCTCTTGTCGCTCACCACGTGGGCGCCGACGTACTCGGCAAACACCTGGTGCTCACCCAGGGCCATCGTGCCGCGCAGCACGGCGTTGGTGGACTTGACCGGCTGCTGGATGACGGCGGCGCGGCCGGTGTCCCAGGCACAGCCCCACTTGGCGTTGGGCGTGGCCCACAGCACCTCGTCGTAGGCCGCCTGGCCGGGCACGGATGAGCAGCCGGCCTGGCCGGGCAGGTCCAGCACATTGATGCCGTTCATGGCCACCGTGGTGCCCGGCTGGATGGGGCCGGTGCTGCGGCCGGTGGTGTTGAGGTTGTCGCGGCTCAGCGCGCTGTAGAGGCTGGAGATGGCGAAGACGGTGGCATAGGGCGTGCCGCGCGTGTCCACCGACAGGCCGCGGTCGGGCTGGAAGGTGTTGACGAAATCGCGCTGGTCGCCGCGCAGCATCTTGGCGTCGCTGAAGGACAGCGAGGCCAGCACATTGAACTTGTCCTTCTCGATGTTGCCGAAGCCGCCGGTCAGCTGCACGCGGCTGATCGCGCCACCGCCGGCCTGGGTCACATCGGTGAAGGCCTGGGCCTCGAGGCCGGCGTAGTCCTTGCGCAGGATGAAGTTGATGACGCCGCCGATGGCGTCGGTGCCGTAGATGGCCGAGGCGCCGTCCTTCAGGATTTCGACGCGCTCGATGGCCGCGAACGGGATCTGCTGCAGGTCGACAACGCCGCCGTTCAAGCCGTGGGCGGCGACGCGGCGGCCGTTGAGCAGGATCAGCGTGCTGGCGGCGCCCTGGCCGCGCAGGTTGGCGGACGAGGCACCGTTGTTGCCGCGGGCCTGGCCGGCCACCACGTCGGCATTGGAGGCCAGGTTGTCCAGGCCGTTGCCGTTGACGCTGAGCGTCGCGATCAGCTGCTCGGCCGACACGATGCCCTGGCGCTCGATGTCCTTGCGTGAGATGACCTGGAGGGGCAGGGCGCCTTCATCCTTGATGCGCTTGATGCTGGAACCCGTGATCTCGACGCGCTCCAGCTTGGCCCCATCGTTCTGAGCCAGCGCGGTGCCGGCATGGGCGGCCAGGCCGATGACGGCCAATTGGGCGACCAGACGATTCAATTTCATCTCAACGACTCCTCATGTGATTCGATTGCGGCCGATGTTCGCCGTCGCACGCGGGCCCGCCCAGGGGGCGGCACCCCAGGTGTTGCGCGGTTTTCAATGAATGCTTGTGCGGCGCACATAACCTGCGGGAATGCGTTCCTGTGTGAAAGCACGCCACCGGTGCGTGGCAGCCCCTCTACAGTGCCGGCGGAGGTTTTTTCATGCGATTGATCACCGAGGCCGAAGTCGCGGCCACGCTGGACCCGGACAGCGCCGTCGCGGCCTTGCGAGCCGCTTTTGCCCAGCACGGCCGCGGTCAGGCCCAGGTGCTGGCCCGCCACCGCGCCACCACCAGCCACGAGGGCGTGGCCCTGGCCATCAGTGCCATGGGGGCCATTCTGGGCGCAGATTCGACGGCTCAGGGCGAACTGCCCGCGGTGCTGGGCACCAAGGTCTACTCGGCACGCAACGGCAAGTACAACTTCCTCGTCAGCCTGTTCTCGGCCGACACGGGCGAAGCCATCGCCACGTTGGAAGCCAACGAGTTCACGCGCCTGCGCACGGCCGCGGCCAGCGCCGTGGCGGCCGACCTGCTGGCCCTGCCCGACGCCAAGACCCTGGCCGTCTTTGGTGCCGGCATCCAGGGCCGGGCCCATGCCGAGGCGCTGACTCGAGTGCGCCGCTTCGAGCGAATCCTCGTCTGCGCCCGTTCGGGCGGCGAGGCCTTTGCCGAGGAGCTGCAAACCCGACTGGGACTGCCGGTCCAGGCTGTCGATGCGGCCACCGCCGCCAGCGAAGGCGATGTCATCGTGACGGCCACGCGCTCCGCGACGCCGCTGTTCGACGGTGCGCTGGTCAAGCCCGGCGCCTTTGTCGCCGCGGTGGGCTCCAGCACGGCCTCGGCGCGCGAGCTGGACGATGCCTTGCTGGCGCGCGCCGCCCTCATCGCCGTGGAGTGGCACACCGCCGCCCAGCAGGAAGCGGGCGACCTCGTCCAGGCCGGACCGGGCGTCATCAGCGAGCGCGTCGTCGAACTGGGCGAGCTGCTCGTCAGCCCGCGGCCGCGCGGCCCGCAGGACATCGTCGTCTACAAGAGCGTCGGTATCGGCCTGGAGGACGTGGCCCTGGCCCGCCTGGTCGCCCATCGCCTGGAGGCCTGCTGATGATGCGTTTCGCCTTGCTGGCCGCTGCCCTGCTGCTTGCGGGTTGTGCGACCACTTCCGTCCCCGATCCGGTTCGGTTCGCACTCGACAAGGCCGGCTTGCCCGCGGACAGCCTGGGCTTTGTGCTGCAGCCGCTGGACGCTTCGCGGCCGGCACTGGCCCGGCGCGCCGATGCGGCGATGGCGCCCGCCTCGACGATGAAGCTGGTCACGGCCACGGTGGCCCTGGACCAGCTCGGCATCAACCAGCGCGGCCGTACCGAGCTGCTGGCAGTGTCGGCCCCCGTCAACGGTGTCGTCGAAGGCCCGCTGATCCTGCGCGGCGGCGCCGACCCCGACTTCGACTGGCCGGCCCTGTGGTGGCTGCTGCGCCAGCTGCGCGAGAGTGGCGTGCGAGAGATCCGCGGCGGCCTCGTCGTCGACCGCACGCTGTTCAAGCCGACGCGCTTCGACATCGGACTGCCGCCCTTCGATGACGCGCCCGAGTTCGACTACAACGTCATCCCCGACGCCCTGCACCTCAACGGCAGCCTGCTGGACTTCGAGCTGCGGGCCACTGCCAGCGGCGTCGTAGCGCGCCCGCTGCCGGCCCTGCCCGGACTCAGCGTGGACGCGAGCGCGGTGACGCTGTCCAGCCGGCCGTGCAAGGACTGGGACGAGGACTGGAAGCCCGCCCTCGTGCTGCCTGCTGGCGATGGCTGGGCGCTGAAACTGCAGGGCGCCTTCCCGGTGAATTGCAGCCAGCGTGCGCCGCTGCAGATCGTCGACCGGCAATGGCTCGTCACCCATGCCCTGCGCCAGTTCTGGGTCGAGCTGGGCGGCACCATGGGTGCGGGCGATGTGGAAGCCGCGGCGCCGGCCGGCGCCATCGTGCTGGCCACCCACCGCGGCCGCCCGCTGGCCGAGGTGCTGCGCGGCGTCATGAAGCGCAGCGACAACACGCTGACCCGCCTCATCTATCTGCAGCTCGGCGCCCAGGCGGCGCAGCCGGGCGAGGCCACGCTGGCGGCTTCCGAGCGTGTCGTGCGCGGCTGGTTGGCCGAGCATGGCGTCGACACGGCCGCCTTGGTGCTGGACAACGGCTCGGGCCTGTCGCGCAGCGAACGCGTCAGCCCGGCCCTGCTGGCCGGCGTGCTGCGCGCGGGCCAGCGCGGTGCCCAGGCGCCGGAACTGCTGGCGACGCTGCCGATCGCCGGTGTCGACGGCACGCTGTCGCGCCGGCTCAAGGACAGCCCGGCCGCGGGCCAGGCCCGACTCAAGACCGGCACGCTGCACGATGCGGTCGGACTGGCCGGTTTCGTGCCCGACGCCAGCGGCAGGCCCTGGGTGTTTGTCGCCCTGCTCAACCATCCCGAGGCCGCGCGCAAGGGGCGGCCGGTACTCGACGCCCTCGTGAACTGGGTGGCGACGCAGCGTTGATCGCCTATCCTCGTCGCCCATGAGGGTGAGCATCGGCAAGCGATGGGCGGCGGCCGGCCTGGCGGGCATGGCTGCGCTCGCCTCGGCGACGGAGCTGCGCTTCGTGGCCGAGCCGCTGCCGCCCTACAGTTACGAAATCGAGGGCCGCCCGGCCGGGCCTCTGGTCGACGTCATGCAGGCCGCCTGCCTGCGCCTGGAATGGCGTTGCAGCGTCGAGGTGCTGCCCTGGCGGCGCGCGCTGCGCATGGGCCAGGCGGGCGAGGTCGAAGGTGTGTTCGCCGTTGTCACGCCGCCGACGACGCGGCCCAAGTTCCATGTCTCGCCGCCCGTCATCGACGCGCGCTATCTGCTGTTCGCGCGCAGCGCCAGCACGCTGAATTTCGACGGCGACAGCCGCGCCCTGGCCGGTCGCGTCATCGGCGTCTACGGGCCTTCGGGTGCGCAGGACGCGCTGACCGCCCTCATCCACGAGGTGCCCGGCGCCCGCGCCGAGATCGAGACCGACAACCGCACCGTGCTGCGCAAGCTCGCCGCCGGCCGCTATGGCGAAATGGGCCTGGCCCTGGCGAACGAAGCCGTGGCCCAGCAGCTGATGCGCGAGGACGCGCTGACCGGCCTGCGCCCGGCCGGCGAGGTCAAGAGCTTTGGCTATGCCTATGGCCTGAACAAGCAGCGCGTGGATGCCGCGACGGCAGCGACCTTCGCCAGGGCACTGCAGGAGCTGTGCCGCAGCGGGCGCACGGCGGAGCTGCTCAAACCCTATGGCCTGAGTGCTTCGGCCTGCATCAGATGACGGACGGCAGCAGCAGCCGCATCGTTCCCGCCTCCGCATCCATCTCGGCCGGCGCTCCCACCGGCACCGTCAGCTTGCGCTTGATGTGGCCGATGGCAGCACCCCGGTAGACGGGGATGTTCAGCGGCAGGAAGTAGTCGTCGAAGACCTCGTCCAGCGTCAGGCTGCCATAGCCCTCGCCCGGCTCGCACTTGGTGAAGCGGCCCAGCACGACGCCGGCGAGCTGCGACAGCGCGCCGGCCAGGCGCAGCGTGGACAGGCAGCGGTCGATGCGGTAGATGTATTCGTTGATGTCTTCCAGGAACAGCAGGGCGCCGCGGCAGTCGGGGAAATAGGCCGAGCCGGCCATGGACGCCAGCACGGTCAGATTGCCGCCGACCAGCCGGCCCTGGGCCTTGCCGGGGCGTATCGTCGTGGTGCGCTCCTCGCGCGCGATCAGGTCGTCCTGCGGCTTGACGACCGGATTGCGCAGCGTGGCCGCCTCGGCATTCATGACGATGCTGCGAAAGCTCTGCACCGAGTAGTCGTTCCATTCCGACACCGCCACCGGGCTGTGGAAGGTCACGAGGCCGGTCTGGCGGTGCAGAGCGTTGACGAGGCAGGTCAGGTCGCTGAAGCCGCCGAAGAACTTCGGTCTGCGGCGGATCAGCTCGTAGTCCAGCTTGTCGACGATGCGGTTGCAGCCCGAGCCGCCGGTGACGGCCAGGATGCCGGCGACCGAGTCGTCGGCAAACATCGCGTTGATGTCGGCGGCGCGCTGGGCGTCGGTCCCGGCGAAGGGGCCGCGACGGGCGGCGACGAATTCGCCCAGCTTGACCTTGAAGCCCAGGGCCTGGACCACCTCGATGGCCATCTTCAGCGGCTCGCGCTCGAAGGTGGCGTTGGCCGGGCTGACCAGGCCGACGGTGTCGCCCGGGCGCAGGCGTGGCGCGCGCAGCGTTCCATCGGCCGCCTGGCTGGGGCGCGCTGCGGCCAGCAGGCTGGTCGTGGCGGCAGCGAAGTGCAGTAGTTGACGGCGTGACGGGTTCATGTCGTTTGCAAACAGTCAGAAATAAGGGGTCGACCGCATACTCGGTCGCGTGGACTCGTCGACTTCGCGCGGCATTGTGTCCGCCGTGGTGGCGGTTGTGCTGCGCCGCGTGCTGCCGATTGCTGCAGTCCTCATAACCGGCGCGGCCCGAGGCGACGCGTGCCCGGAGCGCCTGCGCATCGCCTTCCCCGAGGGGCCGGCAGAGCCTTTCATGCGCGGCCAGGGCGAGGACTTCCCGCGCCCGCCGGGGCTGCTGGTGGAGTGGGTGCGCAATGCGCTGCGCGACCAGGGTTGCCTGGAGAAGGCCGAGATGCTGCGCCTGCCGGTGCGCCGGCTGCGCAACATGATCGAGAGCGGCCAGATTGACATGGTGGCCGGCGTGGGTGAGGGCGGGCCCGTCGCCGCCCTGCTGGTCCTGCCGCCGCGCGACGGGCGGCGCGGCGAATTCGACTACAGCCTGGGCGCCGTCGAGTATGTGCTGTATGCGCGCCGCGGCAGCGGCATCGCCTGGGACGGCCAGCAGCTTTCCGGCCTGGCGGCCGAAGCGCGCATCGGTGTGACGGCGAGCACCCGCACCGAGATGCTGGCGAGGGAGCGCGGCTGGCCGGCCGACCCGGCGCCCAGCCACGAGAGCGCCCTGCTCAAGGTAGCGGCGGGCCGCACGCCGGTGCTGCTGATGCACAGCTATTTCGTCGACGACCGCTTGCGCCGCGACCCCCAACTGGCCAAACAGATCGAGCGGCTGTCGCCGGCGGTGGAGAGGCGCCATCTCTTCGTGGGCATGGCGCCGGCGATGGCACAAGGCCACAAGGACTTCACGCTGCGGCTCTGGCGGGCCCTGTGCAGGGAGTCGGCCGCGTCCAGAGCCGACGGCGCCTGCCGGCTGCCGCCTTAGCGCAGCGACGCTGTCATCAAGGTGAATCTTCCAGGGCCTTCGCAGGATTGACGCTGGGGCCTTGGCCTCGCTATGTTCCGCGGTCTCACGAAGAACAAGACGAGGAGCACCTCATGACGCATCGCCTATTCGGCCTGCTTGGCCTGCTGTTGGCCCCCCTGCTGCTGGCGGGCTGCGCCGGCACCAGCCCCACAGCCAGCCTGGAAGACACCAAGAACTGCACGGCCATGCTGGCCGGGGGCTTCCGCAAGGTGGCCGACGAGCGCGCCGAGCGCTTCAACGGCAAGGTCGGCGAGGAGGTCGCCCGCTGCCGCGGCAGCGACAAGGCCGCGGCCTTCCGCACCACGCCCTATGTCGACTGGACCAACTACTGGGCCACGGGCGACAAGTCCTCGCTGCTGCCGGGCACGACAGGCGTCGATAGTCATTTCAGCGCCAATGGCCGCGGGGTCGACGGCGCTCTGCTGGACCTCGAGTACCAGCGCATGGAGCTGATCAAGTTCAACCTCTTCGACAACTCCGGCAGCTTTGCCGACTACGCCAACGGCCGCGAGGGTGTGGCCGGTGCGGCCATCAAGACCTGGCCCTCGATGCGCCTGCCGGCGGACTCGCCCTTCTACAAGGCGGTCGGTGGCGACGGCGCCCAGCTCTGCCAGGGCGACCTGATCCGCTGGCGCCAGCTGGACGGCATCTGCAACGACATCCGCAACCCCAAGATGGGCTCGGCCGGCGCACTGTTCGCGCGCAATGTGCAGTTCGAGGCCACCTACCCCGACATCAGCGACGACCAGCTGGCGCGCAACCGCCACGGCGACCGGCTGTCGCTGCTGCAGCCCGACCCGCAGCTGATCAGCCGCAAGCTCTTCACCCGCGCCCAGAGCGACCCTGCCAAGTGCCGCGACGGCGAGGGCCTGCCGGGCAATGCTGTCGACGCCAACTGCGACTACCAGAAGGCGCCCTTCTTCAATGTGCTGGCGGCTTTCTGGATCCAGTACATGACGCATGACTGGTTCTCCCACATGGAGGAGGGCCGCAACCAGAACCAGTGGATGGCCGTCGGCTGCACCGGCGACGCGGCCAAGCTGGGCTGCCGGCCCGGTGACCGCATCGACCGCGCCTTCGTGGCCGACGCCGGCGCACCGCCGCGCTACCAGGCCGCCGATGGCGCCAAGCCGCTGGCGCGCGCCTTCCGCACCCATGCCAACAACAACACCGCCTGGTGGGATGCCTCGCAGATCTACGGCTACAACGCGGTGTCGCGCCAGCGCGTCAAGCGCGACCCGGCCGACCCGGCCCGGCTGCTGATGCAGCCCGGCGCACGCGCCGGCGCCGGCGAGGCCCAGGGCCAGTTGCCCGTCTTCGCCGCCAACGACCCCATCCTGCCGCAGTGGGCCGGCCAGGGCGCGGCCGCCTTTCCCGACAACTGGAGCATCGGCGTCGGCTTCTACCAGACGGTGTTCTCGCGCGAGCACAACGCCTTCGTCGCCGAATTCCGCCGCCGTGCCGCGGCCATGCCGGATGGGGACTCCGGCCTGCGCGACCCCGCCAACCCGACGGCGGTGATCCGCTACCGCGACGTGTCGCCCGATGTGCTGTTCGAGGTCGGCCGCCTCGTCGTCGCCGCCGAGATCGCCAAGATCCACACCATTGAGTGGACGACGCAGTTGCTTTACGACGAGCCGCTGTACCTGGGCATGAATGCCAACTGGGGCGGTCTGTTCGAGGGCCATCCCCTTGTCGAGAACGCCCTCGAAGCCATCGTCGTGCAGAACTACGGCAAGAGCACCGATGCCAAGAAGGCCGGCCAGTGGTACTCGGCCCTGGCCTCGGGGCCGGGCATCTTCGGCCTGGGTGCGCGGGTCTACAAGGACGACCGCTTCTTCGCGCGGCATGACGCGAAGAAAGACGACATCTGGAACCTGGCCAACCCCGATCACGTCAACGGCGGCGTCAACCATTTCGGCTCGCCCTTCAACTTCCCCGAGGAGTTCGTCAGCGTCTACCGCCTGCACGCCCTGGTGCCCGACCTCATCGAACTGCGCCACTGGGACAGCGACCCCAACCGCATTGCCGCCAAGGTGCCGGTCATCGAGACCTTCCGCGCCAAGGCCACACCGGCGCTGAACAACGAAGGCGCCGCCGACTGGGCCCTGTCCATGGGCCGCCAGCGCCTGGGCCTGCTGACCCTGGGCAACACGCCGGCCTTCCTGCAGAACCTGGCCATCCCGCGGCTGCAGTCCGCCACCGGCAAGATCGACGTCGCGGCCCTGGACATCATCCGCGATCGCGAACATGGCGTGCCGCGCTTCAACGAGTTCCGCCGCCAGTACGGCCTGCGTCAGCTGACCAGTTTCGACGACTTCATCGACGCCCATCTGGCCGCCGACTCACCCGAGCGCGCCCGCCAGCAGAAGGTCATCAACGACCTGCGCAGCGTCTACGGCCAGCACCAGTGCGACGCGAGGAAGATCATCACGGCTGCGCAGAAGAACCCCGACGGCAGCCCCATCAACGACTGCCTGGGCAAGCCCGATGGCAGCGTCGTCGACAACATCGAGGACGTCGACACGGTGGTGGGCTGGCTGTCCGAGTTCACGCGGCCGCATGGCTATGCGATCTCGGAGACGCAGTTCCAGGTCTTCATCCTGAACGCCTCGCGCCGCCTCTTCAGCGACCGCTTCTTCACCAGCAGCTTCCGTCCCGAGTTCTACGGCCACCTGGGCATCGAATGGCTGCTGAACAACGGCCCGACCGGCAAGCAGTTCGAGGCCAGGGAGAGCAACGGCCACCGCATCGAGGTCTCGCCCTTCAAGCGCGTGCTGCTGCGGACCGTGCCCGAGCTGGCGCCCGAGCTGGCCCACGTGACCAACGCCTTCGACCCCTGGGCCCGTGATCGTGGCGAGTACTACGGCCTGGGCTGGCAGCCGCGCAAGGGCGCCGAGAGCGACCCGGCGTTCAAGCCCTGAGGTGAAATCGGGGGCATGAGCTCAGACCTGCCCCCGCTGCCCACCCTGGCCCCCGGCCGCTACCGCCACTACAAGGGCGGCGAGTACGAAGTCCTGCATGTGGCCCGCCACAGCGAGACGCTGGAGATCGTGGTGGTCTACCGGCCGCTGTACAACGACAGCGGCTGGTGGGTGCGGCCCTTTGACATGTTCACCGGCGCGCTGGAAGTCGACGGCGTCATCAGGCCGCGCTTCGAGCGCATCAGCCCGCCGCCTTGAGCGCTTTCAGCTGGGCCTCCAGCGCGGCGATGCGATCGTCCCGCTGCTGGATGGCCGCGCGCACGTCCGCCGCCTCAAAGCGCTGCGGGATGTGCTTGGGGCAGTTCACATCCCAGGCCTCGACGTCGAACAGGATCACCTGCTCGGGCCGTGCCGCGTAGCCGGCCGGCATCAGCCGCGTCATCAGTTCGGCGTCGCCTTCGACGACGCGTGCCCGGCCCCAGATCTTGATGCGCCGCTGGTGCGTGTAGTCCATCAGGAACAGGAAGGCGCGCGGGTTCTCGGCCAGGTTGCCTTGGGTGATGTACTGGCGATTGCCCGTGAAGTCAGCGAACGCGATCGTGTGCTCGTCCAGCACGTGCAGGAAGCCCGCCGGGCCGCCGCGGTGTTGCACATAGGGCTGGCCTTCGGCATTGGCCGTGGCCAGCATGACGCTGATCTGGGCCTCGATCTCGTCCTGGAGGTCGGGCGTGATGACGCTCTGCCAGCCGCCGCCCTGCTCCATGCGGGCGTAGGCGTGGCGCGAGCCCTTGCGGGTCTGCAGGGCCTTGACGCTGGGGGTGAAGGCGATGTCGCTGGCGGGGCGCATGGCTAAAACCTCAGTTCGTTGAGCGAGGGATGGCACCGGCCACGCGGACCTTCTGCACGGCGGCGGTAGGCGAAAGCGGGCGCAAGGGCGGTCGGGACACGGCGGCTCCAGCAGAAGGCAAGAGCGCCGCCGACGGTGCGGCGGCGCGGCAGGGGCGTCAGGCGGCCAGCGGCAGCGCTTCGGGGAAGTCGATCACCGTCTTGGCAACCTCGTTGATGTAGTTGGTCCAGGTGTTCAGCGCGACGTGCTGGACGATCTCGACGATCTGTGCGTCGTCATAGCCGGCGGCGCGCACGGCGGCCACTTCGGCGTCGGCCACATGACCGCGCTGCGTGGCCACGCTGGCGGCGAACCGTACGGCGGCGTCGGCCTTGGCGTCCGTCGAGCGGCCGCCGCGGTTGGCGGCGATCTCCGCATCGCTCAGCTTGGCCAGGTTGCTGCCCATGAAGGTGTGTGCGGCCAGGCAGTAGCCGCAGGCGTTGATCTGGGCGACGGCCAGCGCGATGCGTTCGCGGGTCTGGGCCGGCAGGCGGCCCTTGGCCAGCGCGCCGGACATGCCGAGATAGCCCTCCAGCGCGGCCGGGCTGTTGGCCACCAGGCGGAACAGGTTGGGCACGGAGCCGATCTGCTTGTTGACGGCTTCGAGCAGGGGGCGGGCGGCTTCGGGGGCGGCGTCGATGGAGGCGGGGGTGGCGATGCGGGTCATGGTGGATTCC
>OUNM010866155.1_pt1 | contig 50906 bp, 38 predicted proteins | sample 1769961 | NCBI WGS metagenome assembly OUNM01 (sample SAMEA3914820, study PRJEB12502) | metagenome | biome: forest; material: soil | place: USA | collected 2012-03-12 | depth 0.3 m
CCTCCGCACGGCCTTGCGCCCGCTAGGCCGCTTGCCGTCCTTCTTGTACGTGGCGAAGTAGAACGAGATGAAGAGGAGGAGGTACGAGCTGAGGATGACGATGCCCGAGACCGCAGCGAACTCCTCGCCGGCGCACTTGCCAGCATTGGGGAGCCACGACCAGTAGGTCGAGGTGAAGTAGGTCCAAGACGCGAAGTAAACAAAGCCTAGAACAGGACGTCAGCATGAAGATAGTCACAGGGCTAGGCAGAATGCTGTGTGTTGTCGGCTTACCGAGATCGATGACAAACTGGATGATCTGGAGACGGGTGATCCACTCCTTCCACCAGATCCTGACGCCACGGGCGCTCTGGAAGTAATACCAGTACATGACCACGTGCACCATCAGGTTCAGCGAGATGACGACCCACGAGACCGAGGTCGAGCCAATCAGCTGGGTGTAGCAGAGGAGAGCCGTCGCGCCGTGGTGGTAGCAGTGGAGGAAGGTCAGGGGCTTCTTCTTGAGGAACAGGAAGCAAGTATCCAGAAGTTCAAGGTACTTGGTGAGGTAGTTCAACTAGGGGCCCTTTGCGTCAGCGATCATGCAAAGATTGCGAGACACGCGTCAGGCTGCAAGAACAAAAGGCAACTCACGTAGTAGAGAACCACCATGGGCTGAGTCCAGCCGCCCTCCCGGGCGCAGATGGCGTGAAAGATGCCATGGCGGACAACAGTGGGTAGGACCTGCTCGATGAAGAGGGCGAGCAGAATGGCGCTGATGGCTGTGAGGTAGAAGTTGTGGATCAGGAAGAGGCTGCGCAGCTTGAAGGGCTCGCGGTTGCGCATCAATTCCCTGCCGCCAAAGATGACCGAGTAGTAGATGACGATGAAGATGCTCGTCTCCTTGAGGGTCGACATGGGCGTCGCGCCCGGCTGGAATGTGAAGTCATCGGCCGGGTAGCCGACGACAAGCTCGAAGGCCTTGTTGAAGATGGGCCACAGATGAATGCCGAACGGCCGATCCAGCGTCGGGATCGGCAGCTTGTCGAAAAGAGCCACGGGGTTGGCGCTCGCCATTGTCCGAACGTTCCGCGATGGCGGGTCAAATTAGTTCTGCGCGCGCCGAGCGTGTCAGCAGCAGCTCGAGTGTGTTGTTCCGCGTCGGGGCTTCAACTGGAGGCAAGAGACGGACGGATTGACGTACCTATGCGAGGATGGACGCGCGACAACACGTCGACAAGGGAGATGATGATGGGGATATTACGGGGCAACGTCGTAGCGACCAAAGAAGAAGAGATGGCAACGGCGGCTGCGTGTCAAGAAGGCGCCCCCCAAAAAATCAAAGGTGAAGCGAAGAAGAATGGGGATCAATCAAAAAACACCCTCGCAGCGGCGAACTGAAGACGAGAGAGAGAGAGAGCGCGGGGAGAGATGCCAGCGACAGGAAGACAACAGGAAGAAGGAAGGTGGTGTCGCTGTGAGGATCGCGCATCCAGGAGGTTTGCGGGACCAAGTGGCCAAATATTTTTCAGCAAGTCCACCCAAAAAAGGAGAAGCTACGCTGCGGGCGCGCTGCAAGCCTGGGCTGGCTTTCGAGTACCCCCGTTCCCCGTGCCCCCTGGGGCCCTCATTTCCTGGTTCCTGCATGTGAATTTTTGCCGCCCAATCAGCGCCGTCCCAGCGCAGCCCCAGCGCCGCCTCGGGGCTGCGTGCGATGGCCCCACAACAGGGGCACCCTGGGCCTCGGATCTCTTCGTTCGCTGCTTGTTCTCGACTGACCTCAACGGCTTTCCACCATTCCATTGTCTCTGGAGAGAGAAGCAGCGGGGTGCCTGCCAGCAAGGACAGCCTTGATTGTGGGCATGGAGAGCTCGGCCTGCTCGGCTCGGCCCCTTTCCTACTGGAAGGGATCCCAATCGGACATAATAGTAGGCACGTCCTTCGGTCAGCGAGAGGCCGACGCAGCCATGGAATAGGGGAAGGGGAGGCGGCATCCTCCGGCGGCATGCTTGCCGGAGTCAGCGTTGAGCAGCAGCGTCGAGTATCCTGCACTGGCTACTGGATACGGGCTGCCCATTGGCGCATTGCTGGTGTACTATGTATGCACAAGCAGCTACTGTGTAAGACCTGACACCGCTGGACTCGGCAAGGCCGGCTCGTGGGGGATGGATTTTGCCGTTCGGAGCGCCGGGGGGCCGATGCAAACCCGGCTCCGGGCTCCGCGGCCGCGCGAGATCAGATTGCCAGATTGCCTCAGCCATGACGTACTCGGTGCACGACGCAGAGCGGCATCATGAACAAATTTAGACTTGTCAACCTCCAGAGACCAGAGCCGAGGAGGAGTGTGGGATGTGCGATGGGATTCTGTAGCTGCACAAATATTCCTACAACTCTGTCTGAAGAGTCCTGTCGCGCATGGACTGTCCCGTCGGGTTGTCCGCGATGACACGGTACCGTGCCGCCATCAGCAGGCGATGATTTCTGGCTCGCGGGATTGCGCTGGATGCCATGGAACGTGCCAGCGATGGGTCGCTGCTGAGTCAGTGCAGACGACAGCCACGGTTCCAGCCCGTCTTCAGCCACATTCAAGACCACTCCGGCCACCAGCCACACTGCCTGGCTCGCCGGGGAAGTGGGAACGGCTGCCCAATGCGCTGCTCAGAAATGTCATTGGCGGGGCGGGCAAAAACCACGGCTAGTCGACTAAGCGAGCAGCGAGGCTCCCGCATAGCCGAGAGGTGGTTCGATGCCAGGCCATGCCAATAACCGTGAAAGTCCAGGATCAACACCAAACGCACACTGACTGGCCTCCGACTGCACTGCACCCAATTCAATTCTTGGTCTGCCAGCCCATCGTTGCCGACCACCCCCACTCCGCCCAATTGCCCGCATCACCACTCCTCCCGGCTCGGGATCTGTATTTTTCGACCTCTCCTCTCCCCCAAACCCAAAAAAAAATGTCGGCCTCCCTCCTCCGCGTTGCCGTGCGCGGCCCCTCCAGCTTCCTGCGCGCCAACCTCGTCGCTGCTGCCCGGCCCCAGCCCATGGCCACGCGCGCCAGCCTCGCCGTCGCCAGGCCCAGCAGCTTCAGCACATCCACCCGCATGCGCTCCGAGCACCAGGAGGAGACCTTCGAGGAGTTTTCGGCCCGGTGAGTCGACAGCCAGCCCGTGCTCCGGCCTGGGACGGGAGCGAGACAGAGCTTTCCCGAGCTCCGCCAGCTGCGCTCTCATGACGTGACCCGTCTTGGTCCGCCGCACCCCGTCCCCAGCTACCCACCACAGCTGTCGCCGTCGATCAATTGCTGATTGCCGAGCTCCGGATAGCTACGAGAAGGAGTTTGACGGTGTCCAGGACGTTTTCGAGCTCCAGGTACGCCCTCGCCCTGGCCGCCCTCGCCCCCAGCCCATCCTCGTGTCCCGGCCCCGCTGACTCGCTCCCCCAACTACAGCGCAACCTGAACAACGCCTTCGCCTACGATCTCGTCCCCTCCCCCGCCGTCCTCTCCGCCGCCCTCAGGGCCGCCCGCAGAGTCAACGACTACCCCACCGCCGTGCGGGTCTTCGAGGGTACGACTCAGCCCCCTCCCATGCGGGAAATATTCTCGGCCCCAATACCACAGCCGGTTTGACTGACAACGTACCACGCAGGCATCAAGGCCAAGGTCGAAAACAAGGGACAGTACGAGCAGTACCTGAGCGAGCTCAAGCCCCTGCGCGAGGAGCTCGGCATCGTGCTCAAGGAGGACATGTACCCGGAGGAGTCCGCCTAAGTATCCAGTCCTTGCATGCTGGGAAAACCGCACCCCCCCACAGCACCGTGGATGATACCATAGCCACCGCTCTCCCAACGGGTTGTAGAGGGCGCCGCGAATCAATCTGTAAATGTTCTACTAGACTTCTTCTATACACTACACTGTAAGGGAAGACACCGGGGGCCTCGAGTGATCTAGAGTGAGGCGATGTTAGACTTGGGTGGCTGAGGCCAGGCGAGCTTGGATCTTGGAAATCCAGATATGAGAGAGACAGAGAGAGAATAACGGAGTAGAGCACGCTGTTAAGTTCACCTTCCCGTGAAGCTTTGCTCCCGCCGTCTTCGCAGGCTGACCTGACCCGATACGATCAGTCAGATACACATGCCCCAGCCTTATCTCCTCAGCACCAGATCAGACCACCCACCCCATCTCACGCATATCACACAAATCGTGCATGAAATGCCACTCACAACCTAACCCGTTTCGTCATCATCAAGCTAATTATTATATTCATCATGCTTTCTACCACGTACCAGAGCAAAGAAAAGCAAAGAAAAGAACGCCTCCATCCATTGGCCGGCCGGCTTCCAATCAGGCCCCTTGAGAAAGAAAACACACCGAAAACACCATAAGACCGAGCCGATGCAGCTGTGAGCGATATGAACCCGCCCCACCCCTCCAACCCCAACTTTCTCCTTTCCACGCCCTCGTATCAAGAGCTAGAAGAAAGTGGGAAACATGAAGGTGAACAAAACAAGAAAAGGAAAAAAAAAGCAGAAGGTGTCGTCCGAGCGAGAGCGCTCGCCGTGTCCTTCTCAACCTTGCCCACCAGTGCGAAGCATGAAATCATGCCGCTCCCGAGTCGAAAGGGCTTCTTCTTCACCAAGCACCCTGCCAATTTGATGACAACCCAAAGTCTCAAGACTAGATGGGGGTGAGCGTGATGCTGGATTTGGTGGTGGAGGACTTGGCCGTGGCCGGCTTCGTCGGGGCTGTAGGCTTCTTCAACTTGAGCTTGGGCGGTCGAACTGCCGGGAGAGGTTCCGCAAGCGAGGCCCGAGCCGGTTCGTCGAATCCTGAAGCACGCGTTCTCGGCTTCTCTCGCCCACGCGACGGCGATTCCTGCTCGTCGTCCGCTTCTCCTGCGGCAAGAGACAGCGTGCTGGAAGTCCTCTGCCCAGTACGCCGTCTCGACGATGTCCTTCCTCTCACTTCGCCACCAACGGACCCGGGCGATGCCGAGCTAGAGCTATCGCAGCTGCTGTCTCCGCGCTTCTTCTAGTCGCGAAGATGTCCCCAGCGGCCGCCATTCCCTGCGGGCGGAAGGAAAGTCATGCCCGGCACAGGTGTGCCGCCGCCGCCCATGCCTGGCCCGTCCGAGCTCAGCGGCGCCGGGCTGGTGCCTCTGCTGTTTGTGCCGCCTCCCATGCCGCGAGCCGGGCGAGGGCTGATGACGCCCGTCCGCGGGCTGCGCGGGACACTAGCCTGGCGCGTCTCGCGGCGTCCGTTCTTCAGGTACTTGAGCTCCTCCTTGGCGCGCTCCAGCTCGCGCTCCCGGTTCTCTAGCAACGCGTTCAGCCCATCGATTTGCCTGTTGACCTCGGTCATTTCGTTCTGGGCGTGAGTCTGATGAATCTTGAGTAGGTTCTCGCTTGCACGCCTCCCAAGCTCTGCCACCTGAGCCCTCAGCTCCTGAGTCTCCCGGTTGAGTTCGGTATGCGCGTTGGATGCGTCTTGATACGCCTTGCGGCTGTACTCCACTTCGTTCTGAACGCCGCGGAGTTTCTTCTCCAATTTTTCAACGGTTGCGAGAGCTTCTGCACGGTCCTTCTCGGCCTGTGCAACTTTCGCGATATCAGGTATGGTCGAGTTCGCCAGCACATCATTGGCTTCGGCAAGCTTCGATTCCAGAACTTTGTTCTTCTCCTTCAGGGCTTTCACCTCGCCCTTTTGAGCCTCAAGCCGCTCGGTAGCTGCATTCGCCTTGTCGACGGCCTTCTGGCATTCTTTCTCAAAAGTGCCGCGATCACGAAGGGCATCCATGTACTTGGGCTGGATCGTTTGGATGCTGCGCTCGTGTGACCGCAGTTGTGATTCCAGGCTTTTGACATGATCGCTCAGCTTTGTTTCCACAGCAAGTTGTGCGGCAAGCCGTGCTTCCAGTCCCGCAATCTAACAGGGCGAGTGAGCACTAAACCCAGGGGTTAGAAGGGACGTCTCCTTACCTTGCCCGACATCCTCTCGAGTTGTTCCACAGGCACTTCCACGACCTGCGTGGTGGCCCCAACGGCGTGGCTGGTCAGGGTTTGTTTCAGAAGGTCACTCATCCGGGCCGGCGTTGCGTTCCGAGAGGGCTGCTGCGATTCCAGAAGCCTTGGCCGTTTCGGGGTACCCTCGTCGGTGGTGTCCTATCGCCACATGATTAGCTGAGTCTGTCACTTGACTGCTCGAGGAATGAAAATATACCAAAGGTCGCTTGCGAATGGCAGGCCCGTTCAGGACATCTTCTTGGCGAGCCGGGGCTTGAGATGCCTGGGCGCGGTCCTGCGAGCTGAGCCAGATCTCAAAGAAATCGGCCGGGAGCGGGTGGGGTTCCCATTCCAAGCCACCATCTGGATGTCTCAAGAAGTTGGCAAACGTCTTGGCCGCTTCGTGTGGTGCAATGTGCTGAGACTCGGGATTCTTCAGGTAGTCCATTGCCTTGGCGGTTGCCAGATTGAGGGCTCCCCTCCTTTCAAAGCTGTCCAGGCTGTCCATGACCTGCTCGGCCTGCAGGAGCTGTTGACCGATATGATCCAAGGAGTAGGTGGCGACCAGAGAGAGGATCATCGGAGCCATGTTGTCATACCCCAAGGTCACCGGAAGCTCGATCGATCTGGCCGCATGGTCAAAAGCAATGACCACGTCGATGCCTCCCTCAACGATGGACAAGTCCTGGCCAGCCACAGCAAGGATGACAGAAATTCCTTCTGTCGGCTCCTGCCCCGTCGAATCCTCTTGCCCAAGGATGGTGTACGGGCAATCTGTTGCCGAGACGACGGCCTCCAGGTAATCAAAGGCACGACCTGGCGCCGAGAGGATCAGGATGCGGGCATTGATATCCCACAAGCCGTCCAGGAACTCGTAAACGAACGAAAACTTGCTGTTCGAGTTGGTGGCGTGCTTCATCATCTCCTCCTTTCCCAGATCCGGAAGATCATGGTCGTACGCGGGAAGGTCGCAGAGATTCAACAAGCGCTCAAAGATGGCATCTATCTTGACCACTAGCGACTCATCTGGGGCGGTCGAGTATGCATTCCCAAAGGCTGCGCCGAACCTGATCATGGTCGCCTTGTTTTCCTTGATGGTTTCGAGGTAAGTCGCCCGAGTGTTTGCTGCCATCGGAAGCGTAACGGTAAAATGCCTGCCATGGCTATCGTCGTCCTCTCCCTGCTCGTCGGTGCTCATGCCGGGGGAAAAGAGACCAGGGTCGACATCACCGGAAGTGGGAGCGGAGTCCTCCAAGGTCATGATGTCGAGCATCTGATGGCCGGGAGATGGATCATCATGTATGCTGGAGATATGCTCGACCGAGTGAGTCAAGTCCGCCGGCGCCACTGTCGCGGGCGGTTGCTCAAACTCGATGCCGTGTCCGCCACCGATGGGGCCTTCGAGGTGCACGCCGAAGTCCGTATTAATGCTCTGGTTGAGGTCTTGAGCAGCCACGGAAGGTTGCTCTTTTGAGGACGTATCTAGCGTGAGCGAAGAATCGTCTGTCGGTGCGGTAGATGCTTCCAGTTGTTGTGCAAAAGTCCCCAGCACGGGAATGACTGCCGATGGCGAGGCCAAGACGAGCTCCTGTCTGATTTCAGCAGGTGGCTTCGATTCCGGCCTTCTGCCAAATGCGTCTTCCCGCAGTCTGTGTATCATTTCGGCTGAGCCGTCCATGTTTTGGTTCTCAGGGACGACCGGCAGGGACGTGCTTCCGGATGTGCCGAAAACGTCTTCCCGTAACTTGCGCATCATCTCAAGCGCCGAGGGGCGCGGAGGCCCTTCCCCTGGGCCGTCCATGCTGTGGGTTTGTGAGGTGGGTGGCAGGGAAGTGTATCTCGTCGCTGCAGGAGGAGTGAGGGGCGAGCCTGTTCTGGTCTGAGGGCTGCTCGCGCTCCGGTTCGGGATTTGAGAAGGCAACCTCCTCGTGGGCGGTCTCTGGACGGTTTCCGGAACGACGTCCAGTGACGATGTTCCAGGAGGCTGCGATACTTGAGTGAGAATCTGCCCCGAGATGCTGTCCGACAATGAGACCCTTTGGGCGGCCTGAAAGTGAGTGTGTGACTGTGATTCGCTCACAAAGGAATGCCTCCTGAGAGCAGAAAGACCTTGCTCGTCGAGGTCGTGGTTCAATCCTCGACTGCTCGAAAGCGGCACTCCTGTTTGGAAGGACTCCGCTTCGCCCAAGGAAATGGGGAGTTCGTAGTCCGGCTGGGTCAAAAACCCTTCGCCCCAAGTCGAAGGAGATTCCTGCCCTCCGAGTTGCTGTCTTGGCCTGGAGCTGGAAGGGTTACCAAGCGAATCGTCGAGGGTGGTAGCCTGCGTCGGTTCGCGGGTCTCGAGCAAACCGAATGAGGGCCCGGGATCGGGATGCGACTCTTCAGGCTGGCGAGACGGTATGTCGAGATCGGCTTTGCTCGTCTGACCCCCACTGTCCTGCTGGTCCTTGCTCGCTTCCTGTGAGCTTCCCGAGTCCGGTTCCGGCTGGGAGACTCGCTGAGAAAGAACGGGGTTGACGAAGTTGCTGTTGACAGCGGACTGAGCCGTGGATTGGGTGTGCAAGGGCTCGGACAAGTCTTGCGAATCGGGAATAGTTCGCAAGCTGAACCGACTGCCGGGTTGCTGGTTGCTGTCGCCCTGCGATGCGACAAGGTCGGAGGGGAGGGCTTGCGAGGACGGCGCAGATTGCGATGAGGTAATCACTCGGTACTCGGAGGGGTCGAATCCCGGAGGGCGCTGGATCTCAAGCACGAGCTGGCCTTTGTCTTCCGGTGGCGACTGCGCGGGCGCCCAGCTAGAGGGGGCGTCCCCTTCGGTGGATGTGTACCCGGAATCGACGGATGCTCTGGGCCGCTTCGGCGGCCGGTCTTCCTCTTCGGGGTTCGAGCGATCCCGCTTGCGTTGTGCTCTCCAGTTGGGGGGCAGCACAGGCTGGCTGTCGGTTTCGACGGTAGGGTTGGAGTTGGAGCTGGGGGGCTCAACGCCCTGCCGTCGGTGCTTCTCCCTTACCCAATCGGCGACTGCGGCGGTGGTGACGTTGGCTGCCGGTTCCTGGAGGCGGCGGGGAATGGATGTTGTGGTTAGCAGAATGCGGGCGCATGTGCGGGTGCAGGGAACGGTAAAAGTGCAGGATAGACAGGTAGGTAGGTAATGTTGGTGGAAGGTGCTTGTAACATACCCAAGTGGGATCGTATCGCTCGCCGGTGGTGGGGTTGTCGGCCCAGTCGACGTGGTACTGCAGGATACCGTCGATGCGCCGCTCGTCGAGGATGTCCCGGATGGCGTAGAACTCCTCGTCGGGGGTGGGTTCCCGAGTGGATTGTCTCGAGGCTGCCGGTTTCGGGCGCTTTGGCTTGGTTGGCTTGGGTGGTTTGGATGCGGCGGCGCTCTTTCTCGTCATTGACGCGGCCCGTTGCTTCTGCACTTTGACGTGAACAGGAATCCGAGTCGGCGCGACGCACGCTCCCGCAAGAACAATGCAGCGGGCAGGTGGACCGAAATACACAAGCCTCCTCCTCTGGGAGCGCCTGCGAGCTGCGAGCTGCTGTTGTGGCCTCGGGAAACGCCCAGAACGGCTCGATCGCGCTCTTGGCAAGGAAGGGCGACGGCGAGCTCGCGAGTTCACGCGCAGCTGCTGCAAGGCTGACAACCTACCGACTCCCGTCTCCCGTCTCCTTCAGCGCTCGGCTCGCGCCAACGGTCAGCTTCGGCCCGCCTGGCTCGGGCCACCCCACACCACTCTTACCGCTGGTTGGTCAGCCTCGTGCTGGTTTCCTTTCCTTTAAGCTACACCGAAACGAAATGCCAGGGTCTGCTTCGGCCTGAGGCTCGGTCTGAGTCGCTGTCGTTGCGCAGAGGCGAGCTGGTGGAAGTCGAGTTGAGGTGGAAGTTTGGAAAGGGAGAGAGAAATGAAATTCGCTGTGCAGAGAGAAGTAGACCTAGTTGCTGTGGTTCTTGCTTTGTTGGCGCATTCCTTCTTGGTTCGGGTTCCTGCGTCGAGGGTTAGACGAGGCAAAAGCTGGCGGTTTTGAACTCGGAACGAGTTTGACGCAAACGCAGAGTGAGTTGCTCCCATTCACTGCTTAGGTATATTCATCGAGACAGCAATAGGTTAGGAAGGCAGCCTCGGTCTCTCTACAATAGCGTTTGTCCGCGCATTGTGCTGCGGTGGCGCAAGAATTGTGGCCAGACCATGGCAATTTGAATTCAATGGAACCTCCGTCCCTCCCTGACTTGACCATTGTGATAATTACCACTTGACGCTGGCCTGGTTCTCCAACAAACGGGGAGGCCCTATCTCCATTTCCAACCAATTTGCTCCTCCTGAAATTCACACTCCAATTTTCTCGCCTCCCTCCCATTTCCCACTCACACCCAGAACAGTCTCAACCAAGCTACAATACCATGATGCAACCGTGTTCCAAATCCGAAGACCGCAGGCGCATGATGCTGAACCTCGATGCTCGATGCAAAGGACAACGAGAAACCAGAGAGGAACCTCACGCGCCGTGACTGAAACAAATCGAATATGCCACTGAACCTCCCGTGAAAAAGAAAAGAAAATATTAACAACTTCTCTCCCGTCCGCTTGTCCCAACCCAGCCCCTTCCCGCCCGCCGATCCCATTAATCCATATCCCTCCCTTCACCAACCACCGACCCACTCTCTCATGACGTATCATACATTAGTTAACGCTCCCATGCCGATCGCTGTCCCTGCGAATTAGCCATTAGAGGATAGCACATTTTCTCGGCCGCCCCTAGGTCTCGAGAACGTCGCGGTCCTCTTCAGTCGGCAGCGCAGGCGTCTCAAAGGTGGGGTAATCCTCGCCTTTCTCGAAGGCCGCACCGGGGCCCTGATAGCTCGGGGAGGCGATGATCCCCTGAGCGTGGTGGTGCTGTGCCACCGCCGTGGTTTTCGCAGCCTCCTGCGGCGCCATGTCCAGCTCGGGCGCCGCCGCCAGGATCCGGTTCACCGGGCTCGCTCCCGTGAGCGGCTTGACTGGCTTCGGGCTGAAGACGGGCGGGCCCGGCGCGACGTACGTCGGGGACCGCGCGTCCTCGGACCCGAACGGCAGCGACCGCGCGGGGATCTCCCGCCGCTCCCCGCCGTACCTGGCATCACCATCACCACCGTCACCCAACCGCTGAAACAACAACTCCGACTGCGCCTTGGCCAGCTTCTGCAGCTGCGCAGCAGGGTCCTTGTAGTACCGAAGGAGGTTAGTCAGATCACAGAGGCAGTCTGCAGGACTCCACCAGATTCCATGCACACATACCCATTCAGCCTGCGCGGGCACGCCCTCGGCGCCCGCCAGCTGCTCCTCATCCTCGTCCTCGACGCCGGGGCCACCACTGCCCCAGCGCCGCGGCCTACGGATCGGCGCGGGTGTGACAGGCAGGCTGGGCCGATCGACCTCGCTCGGGAAGTCGGTCACCCTCGACCCCCGCCTGTCGACGCCCCAGCCAGGCTCTGCCTCCCCGGGGAGAGCCTTGCCACCACCCAAGACCAGGTTGCGACTCCGCGTGCGGCGGTGCTTCTCCAGCTTGTCGACATACCGGTTGATTTCCGGCACCGTGTCCCAGGCATTGGTCCGCGGGAAGGAGGACCAGATGTCCGAGGGAGCGACGACGGCGGGGTGCGAGGCGGAGCCCGGGGGTGTTTGCGTTCGGCTCGTTTGATCCGTCAAAGGCGACCCGAACGAGGTTGGTTCGGCCTGCGTCTGCGAGCCCGACGAGGTGGGATCCTCGCCGGGACTAGCATGCGCCGGTGCACTCGCGGGAGCGTGAGACGGAAACACTCGAGTCGGCCGTGGCTGGTGAGTTTCCCAAGGGAAAAGCGGCTTAGGCTTTTCTGTGGGGGGCGCCGGCGGCTGCTTGGGCACTTCGTACCACATGTTCTTCGGAGGGCTTGGATACCGCTCCGGTGGCACGAAGGGAGCCGCGTCAGACGACATATCGTAGTGCATTTGCGGAAAGTTCAGGGCCTCGGGTTTTGAGTCGGACGGCGGAGGGTCTCTGGAGAGCGCGTTTGTTAGATTTCTTGCTCCGATCTGAGGTCAATTGTTGATGAGAGGACTAACCGTTGAGCATCCCAGCTTGGTGTCATATCGGGCTGGGGCTGAGCTGGAGGCTCGGGCTTGTGCTCCGACGGCGCTGGCGGTTGATGATCCCATTGCTGGTGACCCGATGCCTGGTCTTCTCGAGCCTCAGTATGGGTCCCTTCTTCAGAGCGAGAGGGCACGCTGGGAAGGTTGGGATCACTGAAAGGGGGGGCAGAATGCGAGGACGACTCGGTTTGGGGTGGTGGTGGTTGAGGATGAGGGTGATATGGATGTTGCTCTGATTCATGGTGGTGATGATGTGATGATTCATGGTGGTGGTCATGGTGGTGGTGGTGGTGGTGATGATCATGATCATGATGATGGGTATGCTGCTCAGGAGGGGGATAAGACTGCTGGGAGTGATGCTGGTGCTGGGGATATTGCCCATCGACATTTGAAGGGGCTAATGCTGTTTGATATTGCTGACCGTAAAAGCTGCCGGCTTCATTGCTGGCGGGCTCGCCAACAGGGACAACATAACGGATCGTGGGCTGGAATTCGCCCTTGACGAAATACTGGACAATCTCGGGGATTTCGGGAACTTGTCCCTCTGGGTGAGAGGGCCTGGTCTGGGGTGTCTGGGTGGACAGGTTAGCAGCTGCGCTTCTGTCTCGGCCAGAGGCATATAACGCACCTCCTTGCGGTAGTGCCGATCATAGACAGCCCACCACCTGCCCACCATTTGGTCAAACGGCGAGCTTCCGGTGCTCCTGTCTCGGCCCTGCACCCATGGCTTCTCGGAGCCGATAAAATGAACCATATTGATGCTCGACTGAAAATGCTTGAAGGCGGGCACGTATTGGTAGTGGGCCGAAGGCGTGACGTTGTACGTGAAGCTGAGGCGGTTGAAGTTGGTCTTGAAGTACATGTTCAAGAGACCCTGGTCGGCACCGTCAAACGAGATGCCTCTCTGGGCCATAGCCATCATGGCATAGTAGTCGCCCATGTTCGGGGTCAAAACCATGAGACCCGTGTTGAACAAGTCGGGCCAGCCAATGTCGGGCGCCGCCGAGAAGGCGTGGGGGAGGTCAAAGAGCTCGTCAGGGGCCCTGTAGGCCACAATATCGGCGTCCACATAGACGATCTTGCGGAACTGGGTCTGCCTCCAGAGGTTGATCTTGGTGAAGGCCGAGTGCAAGTCCGGGCGGTTCATAAGGTCCAGGTTTGCGGGATGTTCATTCCTGATGCGGGTGGTGGGGATCACATAGTCGTAGACGGCCTGAAACACCAGTCAGCCAGCGTTCACAAATCAAAGGGTGTGGTTGCCGTGGGGAGGAAAAAAAAAGCCTGCCTTGAGTTGGGTGACGACATCGGCTGACACGGTATCGAGGGTGACCAGGATGGCCAACTTCTTGGTGGTGCCGGCATCGCGGAGCGAATGCGCCAACACAAGGGCACCTGCAGAGCAGCATCAGCAACACGTCCCATGCCGCCGGAATCTGCAATTGGCGCTGCAAAACTCACCAGGAAGATACGTGTCTGTCAATAGAAGCTATTCCGGCGCCCGTGTCAGCACTCCAGGCGTGTCCAAAGCCCCTCTCGCCTGTCGCGATGTCCAAGCGCGGCCACGATGATGCGGCCCACTGAGGCCAAAAGCAGGAAAGGTTTCCGTGTGAAAGTGCACTCACACTGGCATACACATCCTCCTGCTCCCCTGGCACAGCCATCGCGGTGTGCAAAGGCTCCTCACTAGCGACGTCAAATCGGAGATGGGGCGCAAGAAGAACCCGGGGAGGAGCAACGGAGGTTTCTGCGTCGTGAAAGAAAAATAATGCAATGCGGCAGAGGGTCAAGGTGAGAAGAGAAGTTGGAATCGACGGAGCAGAGGCACAATCCAGATTCCAGGCGAGAGGGAGAGGCAAGGGTTGGTAGGCGAGATCGGGAAGTTTGTGCCGCCCGCTAAATCAGCGCATGTCCCTTGGGCGCTCAACGGGACCCCTGGCCTGGCCTGCCGGTCGAGAATGGCAGTTCCAGGTTCACTGTTTACACTGCGTAAAGTTCGCTATCGCAGAGAGCCGTCGAGCATTTTTCCGTGCAACCGCCAATGGTGTGATGCAAGCCTGGTTTAGTTGGCGAGGGAAACAAGGATCAATTGAGACCACCATCCTCGCCAGGCCAGTCCTTTATCACCGTTCCCAATTTCCCCCTCGAGAGCATGTCGGCAACTCCACCACTGCCTGGCTGCTTTTCACTGTCTACATAGACCATGGATATACCTGTAGACTCGACAAGAGCAGGTGGTCTGAGCCCCCGCGGAAAAGGCCCTCGTGGACGACAGATGAGCGGGCGCCTTCGAGCCTTCGAGACTTTGAGAGACGACAGCCGGAGCCACTGAGAACAGTGCTGGGTCGCACCAGGAGGTCCATTTCGCTGCGGGGCACACCAGTTAGAACTTTAGGTGCCCGTCCCTTCTTGCAGCATGCACGACTCGTTGTGTAGCAGCAGGCTAATAACAGGCTGGGGGCGGGAACTGGACGCATTCACCGGCATCCAGTGTGGTGGCCTTGGTGGGTGGCACAACACCCTCAGGAGACGCGCGCCGCGGTCGAGGTTCACAGTCTGAGGTTGCCGGGCTGCTCGTGTTGCACCCTGCATGTTGCCTTTCTGGGCGCGCCTCGCAGATAAGCCCCGAAATCCCTGCCAGCCAGAAATTGGACTCGAGGTCTTTGTCGTCGTTGCCAAGCACTTGATGCACACCGAGCCTCAAACGGTTCCTTCGAGGCGTGCAGAACGAGGGGATTGACCGGGCATCTCAAATTTGTCCCGCTTTCGCACCACGCACTCGAATAAATCAGGTACCTGCCATACCTGGAGAAGCCGCCCAACCCTCGAGATGCTCGAGGAGTCGAGAACCGTGTCACGGCATCGGAAAACAGGGGACAACAGTCAGCACAGCATCCATCCTGGGCTGGAAAAAACATCAGGGGCCAGCGGAGCCGTGGCAGGCCTGGGCCTTGCAAACGCGCTGATCCACAAAAGTGACAGATCCAAACTCGGCGCCTCTTCTAGCGTGGTGGAGCTGCCAGATCCCAGCCCACCGAGCGGGGCCATTACATCATCGCCTGCCCAACCAACCGCAGATGCTGCCCCCGCAATGCAACAGTTCGATGTCATGCGCAGAACACCTGTGTCCAGACAGGACCCTGACAGACCTCGAGACTCCGGGGTCGAAGGGACGTGACGCCGGAAGGGAAACCGTCGAGCAATTCCAGATAATACCTCTTGCTACAGAGTATCCTGAGTCGAGCTCTGGGCGGCCCGGGGTCCTGGCCATCACCTAGTTTCAAGACCCCGGGAAAAGCCCAGGCCCGGAGCTGTCCCTCCTTCAAAAGAAGGAAGGAAAAAATTCGCTACTCTCCTTGTCAGAATTGCTAAAAAATCATGGATTTTATTTAGCTGCTTGTCTTCCACCCCAGGTTCTCTCCATCGACAAGGAACCAAGAGATCAAGGCGACATCAAGTAAAGCATGAACAATCCAGCACAACCGAAATACCTAGACATGTCCTGGCAACCAATGGACGCACAGCCCAGAGCAGAGTATCATACAGCCAAGTCTTCCCCCAGCACACATTCCATTCTAATGCATACCCGATACCTCCCCTCTCACAAGTCCTTCTTGTACCCATGCTCCGGCTTATGCGTCGTCTCATAATCCACATGGACATACGCCCGCTCGACATCCGGCAGCTGCTCCAGCTTGATCTGCAGCTCTTCGGCAATGTCGTGCGTTTCCATGAGCGTGGCCTCGGGGTCCATGACAACGTCGACCTCGGCGATCAGCCGCGGGCCCGAGTGGTAGGCGCGGACGGTGTCGATCTGCTTGATGGCGGGCGAGTGGGTGACGCACACGTACGTGATGAGCTGCTGGATCTCGACGGGCGCGACGACGCCGACGAGCAGCATGAACTCGGCGAAGGCGGTGCGCAGCCACAGGCTCGACACGACCACCGACAGCAGGATGGCGCCCGCCGGGTCGAGCCACCACACCAGCTTGCTGCCGCCGACCGACGTGAGGATACCGAAGCCGTTGACGAGCAGGTCGTTGCGGTGGTCCTGCCAGAGGATGCGCACCTGCGAGTACTTATCCTTGATGGACCACGTGTAGAGGAAGAGCGAGAACTTGGTGCCGAAGGCCACGCACACCGAGATGATGGAGGGGAGGTGGAACGGCTTGAGCCCGTCGTCGCGCTCCGCGAGGTCGCGGGCCGAAAAGGCGATGATGATGAGCGAAACGGACGTCATGAGGAAGCAAAAGACGATGTTGCCGATGGTTTCAAGGCGGGCCTTGCCCGAGGGAAAGCGGGCGGGGTCGACGCGGCGGACAGCGCGGTTCATGAGGATCAGGGTGACGTTGGAGAGCGGATCGAAGATGGCGTCGGCCATGGTGGTAAAGAGGGAGAGCGAGCCGGACGAGATGGCGGCGTAGAGCTGAAGGCCTGCAAGGACCACGTTGGCGACGAGGGAGCCCCAAATGGCAATCTTGAATTTGAGTTGGTCTTCACCCTGCTCCTGGCGCGCTTCGGCGCGGTGCTCGTCGACGCTCTTGAGCAGCCGCTCGATGGTCTCGTTTTGGGCCTGGTAAAAGCCCTCGAGGCGCCGTGCAGTGTTTGCTTTGCGCCCGAACGGCTTCAGGTACCGCGCGAGGTTGCTGGTCGTGGATGTGGAGGTAGGGTTTGCGGTGGCTGTGGGCTGCTGAGCGGCATCTCGTTTCCTGGACGTGTTTGCTTTGATCTCTGCGAGCTCCGAGGCCGTCTTGTATCGCTGGGAGAGGCCGTAGGGGTCATGTCCCGCGCCGACAAGCGGGAAGCGGCCTGCTCGCTGGCTCTCGACCTCGACGTCGTCCCCCGTTACCGTGTGGTGCCGGGAGACTGCGGCGTCGTCGCCTCCGTCCATGGCCTCAACAGCAGTGCTCGCGCCTCCTCTCGACATGGAAGCGGGGGACGGAGACCTTGCCATGCGACTGGCCGAGTCTGACTGCGTCCTGAAGGGATGCGGGTGCAGCGAGATGCTGCTGGAGAGATCCGGCGGTTCCATGGCGGGGTTTCGGGGCAAGATCGGATCCGAGCTGCGCGCGTGTGTCGTTGGTCAGAGAGGCACAGGACAGGACACGCGCCTAATGGAGCACTGCGGTCGCCGTCGCTGCTGTCAGCTTTGCGTCTGATGGTGATGGGATGAAATCTGATTGATTGATAAAATGGGATGAACCCAGGGAGGTAAAAGGAAGTGCCGAGCAAGATCCTGCGGAAACACGGCACCCACCTGCTTAGTAGCGTTTTTGAAAGAAGTAAATCTTTCTCTTGGCTCCCACCAACTAACTACCTAATAGCGCTGCCAAGGTCGGTGATGCGACCCAAGGAAAAACAAGGGTGCTGGAGTATATCCCCCGCCGAGGCGCAGTGTGTGTCGCGTCCTTCAGCAAGAGTTTCCGGGAGTGACCCGGGCTGTGCGCCCTGGCACACAGAGCTGCATGAGAGTGTTGCTCAAACAGCTGGGGAGCTCCTCGCTGTCAAACAGGACCATCGCGGTCGCGGCGGGGGCAGCCGTCCTTTGTCGCATCCAACCAGGGATCACAGCCCCAGCACGGGGCCGGGGTGGACTCCGCTGTCAAGCACTGCAGCAATCCCGGATAATTGGGTCTGCCGGCACTCGAAAGGACGTCGAACGCGCTAACCAGCGAGGAGCTCCATGTTGTCGACAAACATCGGCCAAGGCGAGGGAGGCAAGGCAGGACCCAAACATGAACGTCGAGGTTGTCATCAGTCCCATCAACGCTGTCGCAGGCGAGGCGCTGTCCTCTCTTCGAGGTCGTGCTGTTAGGCTCGGTTTCGGTCCCTGGCGGGTGGCACCGGCCTTTTCGCTCCGGCTGTTGCATGGCATGGTGATCGGCCCCAGGGGCTTCAGCGCTTGAATTCCAGTGGGCCTGCCGCGTGGCAGTGCTGTGCCAACAGCGGCGCCATTGTGCGATCTGGGGGCAAGTGACGTTTTGAGGCAGAAGCAAAACCCAGAAATCCAGAGATCCAGAATGAAGGGTCAAAGCAGATTCTCGAACGTCGATCCGATGGATTCTTATACTTTCGGGCTACGGAGTATATTGGGTGCTTTTCGGCGGGGAACAGCCAATGTTCGGCAGCTTCCGGAATGCGACGCGCCGGCAGCCGAATCTCTTCCGATGTCTGGGTCGGGCTCCCTGGTCCACCGTACAGAGGGAGGAGGAGCTTCATGGAAACAAAGTGCGAAGCAGTCGTTGTAACGGAAAATCAACAGCGATATCAAACAGGCACAAAAGACCAAGGTGCAGTACAGAGCCAACTCCTAACCCGCCCAGCCAGGCATCGACAACAACACCACCTCTCTACAGCTTCGCCTCGGGGCTCGCCTCCACGTTCTCCGCCGGAGCCACCACGGCCGGGCTCTCCTCCGCGGCCTGCTCCTGCTGCCCCTTCTGCCCCTCGTCCTCCGCGGCCTTCTTCAGAATCCAATCCCCCACCTCCTTGTAAAACACCTCGCTGTCCGGCCCGTCTGCGTGCAGCTGGTGATACCACCCCTCGTACACCCTAAACTCCTTGTCCGCCACCTCCCCCGTGTACTCGTCAAAGTACTTCTTGCTCGCGGCAAACCAGGTCGTCTTGTCCTCGGTGCCGTGACCCACCCACAGGCTCCGCAGCGCGCCCCCCTTGAGTGGGCGGACCTGGCCCGCCGCCAGCGCCGCCGTCCGGTCCAGCAGGCCTGCCAGCCCCTCCAGCGTGCCAATGTTGTGCATCAGCGTGTCAGCCAGGATGCTCTCGCGCACGGCCAGGTCGCGGCTCAGGTGCTGCGGCATGATGGCGTGCTTGAGCTGGTGGTGCGGCAGCAGCTTGCCCGCGAGCCGGCCCGCAAACACCTTGACCGCGCTGGGTTGCTCCTCGGGCGAGAAGCTAATGAAGGGGCTCTCGAGCAGCCAGCCGCGCACGCGGCGCACCACGCTCTCCTGGTAGTCCGGGTGGCACGCCAGCGTCAGCACCTGCCCGCCGCCCATCGAGTGGCCCATGACGAACACGGGCGGGGCGCCGGCGTCCGATGACAGGTGCGGCGTGATGAAGGCCGCCATGTCGGCGAGCACCCGGGTGGTCGGCCCCGTGAGGCCCCGCTCGCCCGGCTTGCGCACCGAACGGCCCCAGCCACGCTGGTCCGCGCCGTGCACTGCGATGCCGCGACCCGCGAGGACAGTAAAGAAGCTGGAGTAGCGGTTTACATGGTCGCTGAAGCCGTGAAAGAAGATGAGCTTGGCCGTGGGCGGGCCGTCGGGCTGCGGCAGAAGAATCGTATTAGAACGTCATTCGTGGCCCGCAAGAGGCAGCATCATCACATGTAAGAGCCATGTAAGAGCTTGGTCAGGTACGTACCAGCCACGACTTGGTGTAGAGGCTATGGCCGTTGACCTCAAAGGTGCCTTCTTGTTCGACCGTCATGGTGGCAGTGGTGAGTTTCTGGCTGAAACGCAAATGAAAACAGCTTTGATGTCTGAAGTAACCTTGGCTTCCAGGTTGTTTGTGTTGCGTCGAGCCTCGGCAGTCAACAGAAGCGTCGCTCCTCTGTGTCACCTTCTCAACGTGATGGGCTCAGAATCGGCCAGGAGTGTTCCACGTCTGCCCAGCAATAACCGGTCTCAAAGGAAAGAGGAAACACCTGGACTGAAGTCGGAGCTCGTGTCTAGAAATTGAAAGAACGTGGCGTCAGCCCTCGGAAACGATGTGGGGCAAACATTACTTATACCACAACCTGATTGATCCCAGGACTCGTTCACGTGCCAACGACTGCCTTCAAACACATTGGTCGTTTTCGCTGTGCCTCAGGTACGGAGGCTGGGAGGGACAATAGTTATCGTATCCCGGGACAATCCAATAAACGGGCATGGCCGGGGGCATCCTGACGTTCCATTCATGCAGCAGCGCTCAATGAATACCGTGGACAAGGTGCCGAGGCACGGCACAACTCGCAACCAGGCGCCGAACCCCGTATACAGACAAAAGCGCCAACCAACGCATCCGCCAATTGATCGGAGCAAGCCTCCCCTTTTCCCGATACATCACATCGAAAAACATTAATCAACATAGTCCAGACCCGCCGCAAACCCGATAGCAATCAAGAGCAATGATACCCGTTAGCCATGTCATCCCAATCGTCCCATCGTGACATCAGGGGCCAAGCCATTCCCCGCTGGTGTCTGACGCCGTAACTCCATCCCTAATAAGACAATCTCCAAAGAAACCGTAGGCCGGCGAGGTTACATATCCCCCAGGTCGTCCTGCAGCTCTGTGCCGGCAAACAGGTCTTGGGTGGTCGCGGGGGTGAGACTGAACTTCTCCCCTGGCAACTCCTCATCGGGCGTCCTGATCCCGATGCCGCTATCGTCGTGTGTCGTCTGCTGGCTGTTGGCCGCGGCAGCCGAAGGGAACGGCGCCCGATCCGGCTGGGGCTCCGGCATGCGGGACATGTTGAAATCATCACTCCCGCTGCTATACCGAGAGCCCTGGTGGCTCAGCTCTCGGCTTGCCGACTGCCGCTTTGCAACCGCGAAGGGGTTCTGGCTCGACTTCTGCTGCATGAAGCCGCCCTGCTCGGCCATAAACTGGATCATCTCGTCGACCCAGCACTTTGTTACCCACCACGATCCGAAGCTCTTTCCTTGCCCGATCGTGAGATCCCTCATCAGTGCCGTGCTCAGCCTTTGGACACACCAGACGAGATCCGTATCCGAGGCATAGGGGAACCGGTTCGGGAGGGAACGCAATAGATGGACCCAGTGGTCCAGCACGTTGGACGAGTCGGAATCGTCAGCATTCGCCTCCCGGGGTGGCCTGCCGCTCCGCATGGCAATTTCCCCCTGTACCGTCAAGCATTCCATCTCCCATGGGACGTTGACGGGGTTGAGCAGATCCCGCATTTCGTTGAGGAGAAGATTCACGACATCATCCATGCCGCGGGATGGGATGCTCTCGGCAAGCTTTCGCACGTTGATCATGGAGATCCACTCCATGTACATCAGGTCGCGGTTGGCTGGATTTGACAGCATGTTCGCGGCGGCGTGCGCAGTGAGGTTCACTCGCAATGCCCGGTCTAGCAATCCGGCAAATATGGTAGCCGGGCCCTCCTTGGCCCTGACTACATGCAGAGGTTGCCCTTGGAAGGAGTCCCGGATATGAGGTACCAGCCGCTCCGAGATGTTGCGTAGTGTGTCGAGGACCGGTTTGGGGACGACCTGAAGCGTTAGGCCTGAGACGATGCGCATCATCCGCTGGTACAGAACGAAGTCGCATTCTTCGATCCACGGTGAGATGGCCGGGTTGGCGAACAATTTTTGAACCGGCATGGTGAGAGTGCCCTGGAACGATGTGAAGAGGTGGAAGAAAGCCTTCTCCTTGCAGTACCTTATACACTCCACCAGAGATGTGCAATACGACCGGTAAAGAGCTACCAGAGACTTGGCCGCGTCCGGGTCCGTGCCGTTGGGGAGGTAGGGTTCGATACGGGGGAGATGGATCGGATCGGACTGCTTGAACGTCTCGCCGGTTTCTGTCGAAAAGCGAAGCTGTTGAGGTGTCTTGCCCATTGTCGACTGTAATTGATCGAAGCTGGCCACCTGCGGTTGGTTGTAGAGGCTGTGTCGGAACTCGTGTGCTCGCAGGGGTTGCGGCTCGGCTTGGTGTGTTACGGGAGGTGCAGAGAAGGGGGTGCGCTCAGGTCGCATCGCCGCGGACATTATGTTGGGGAGAGTGCTGGAGAAATGTTAGGACACGCTCGCAACCGACGCGGAGACAGATGCTTACTTGAACGTTTGCGACAAGGTCGGGTTCTCCCCCAGAGGCACCGCGGCATGGCCGGGGCTGTCGCGGAGGTCGGGTTGCTCCTCCTTCAGCTGAAAATTCACATAGTGATACTTGGACTCTCCACGAACACCCAGACGGCGCGTCTTCAGACCCGGGAACAGCACGCGCACCAGCTTGCCAAAGCTCGCCGGGTTCAGGACGGTGATCCTCTCGGTGGCGCACCGAGAAGCATAGTTGGCATAGACCCGGCCTCTCGGTACCGATCCCTTGCCCGTCGAGCAGACCAAGTTAATCCTGCGCGCGCGTCAGCATCATGGCATCATGTAATTTAGACGCTCATCGTCCTACCAGAGCATGGCAAAAACCTGGCGGGCGCGCTCCGAGTTTGGACCGCGATCATTGCCGAGCAACTCATGGGCAACCTCCTCGAGATTACGGTGTTTGTTGCACTGGAACAGCTGCCGCATCTCGATCTCGTTGTTTGCGTTGGAACGCGCCCCAGACTTGGTCGGTGCGGGAAGTCCATGGAACGAGTCGCCGTCGCCGTCGACATCTCGGTCTAGCATCTGGCTGTCGTCGGCGAAGCTCGTGTTTCCGGCGAACGAGTCGGCAGACAGCGACTGACGGCTCATGCTGTGGCTATGATGGTGGAAGGAAACGTTCTGTATGGGCGCGTTGACGGGGGGTTCCGTTCCAAAGTCGCGGCTTGCCTGCAGCTGGGACGCCAGCAACAGGTCCTCGGGGGTCATCTGGGCCGGTCCGTTGGCGAGATCTCGCTGGTGGCCGGCGTTGCTGGGCAGCCATTGTGCAGAATACACGTCTGCGGACTCGGCGAAACTGTGCTCCACGTTGGCCTGCGTTGTGGCGCTGTGAATCGAAGCCGTCGAGCCGCGAGATCGAGGTCGCTTCCTGGGCTTGGTGTGGGCTAATGCATCTACGACAACAACAATGAGTATGTTGCGAGACTCGACTCGACGTATGGCAGCTAAACAGGGCCCGGGCACCGGGGGAGGGGTGTTGGTGATGGTTGGGAAGTGGGATGCAGCCTTGTCCTTACCGTGGGTCGAGTCCATCGCCACTCGCGGTATGCAACCAACAGTGTGGACAAACAGTTGCCGCCAACAAAACACAGATGACGACGACGGCCGCTTGCGACAATGACCAAAAAGGCCACCCGCGCTGCAAGTAGAAAGATGAGGAGAAAAATTCACTGATCAATAGTTATACGGCACCGCCAGAGATTCGGCAATGGTGCATCCGCAGGCGCGTCGGGGGAGCGAGGTGGTGCGCTGTCTGCCCGCTGGACGTGGTCAATTCCGCATTTCCTGTGGAGGAGGAGGGAGGAAGAAATCAACAAACACGGGAGGCGGTACCGGGGCAATGCGCTCCCCGCACGTACCAAGAGGAGCCCCACCTCGCACCGCCAGCGCGAGTCGATTGGCTCGCTTGGGTCGATTCCCGCGAAAGAGAGTTTGGTCGGGATTAAGCTTCATTGTTCACTACAAAAACACGCGCTGTTTGCTCCGTCGTGCGCCTGTCCGTGTCTTGTTCTGCCATCCGGTTGCGGGCATGGCGAGAAGGCTTGGTGTGCTATTGCATTGCTGCATTCTCGACGGACGATGTGCATGTGCCTGCCGCACGAACAGCTGCCGGTCAGCCAGGGTTGCCGACGCCCTGCATGCTCACGTCAACATCGAAGTTAGCTGTTGGTTGTTGCCCAATGCCAGCAACGCACAAAAGCCAACAACCTCACAGGGTAACTAGGTACTCTGTATAGAAGACATTATAAATTTCTACGCCCTATGTTTCTTGTTTATTGTTTTCAGGTTGCCTGTTCTTGATCTCTTTACCCCTGAGCAGTTGATGTTTCTCGGCATGTTGCCTTGTGCCAGCGAGCAGAGCGCCGCCTGTACCTCCTCGACATGGTCCAAACAGGTCCAAACAAAAAGGCAGCATGACGAAGCCAAATCGCATCACCCAACAAAAGCATAAGCTGATCCGATCCAGGTTTGAACTGGAGACCTTCAGTGTGTTAGACTGACGTGATAACCAACTACACCATCGGACCTTTGCTTGGCGTTGTTTTTGCTCTCCGAGCTTCACTCCACGAACTCCGCCGGCTCAGACAGACCACGTGACTTTCTCCCTTGCTCCGTCTCGTGTGTCTTGTGTCGTTTTCGTCATGCGCTAAAACCAGGAGCTGTCGGGGGTTGGAGCTTACTGTATGGGGCTGTTATGGGTGACTGGGGGCTTTCGTGCACACGTTGCAGTCGTCATTGCTTCACAGCTCCTGCATCCACTTCCCCCTGCTGCCCACACCGAGCTCTCCGTATCTTATTCGCACCGCTTCGCACCATTTCGCACAACATTTCCCCATTTCCATCGTCGCCGACCACAGCTCCCGGGTCTATCGCCAGCTCAAATCTTCTACACCCTCCAGACCTTTGCCGTGAGTGCTCCAGAAAGCGATTCCCAGCTTCCTTATCGGTTTGCCTAGCGCCTTTGCTAGCGCAAGGAGCCAGTCCACGCCCCGCCGAAGCTACCGAAAGCTTTCGAGCGAGCACACACCCAGTCCCTCCACTGCTTTCACTGCTTCTGCTTGCTTCCAATGTGGTGAGCTTTTCTTCTTCTGACAAACCCATCTTCTAGATCGCCTCGTAGCTACGACTCCAGCTCCCCGACACAGCCATGTCTTCTCCTCAGGATCGCGTCCAGCACTACGTCGCGCAGCTCGACAAAGAGGTGCGCCCAACTGCCGGATCCGACCTCTCCCAGAGACCGGGCTTTATCCTGACTTAATGGTGTCGCAGCTTTCCAAATACCCCGCTCTCGCCAACCTCGAGAAGCAGACGTCGGTGCCCAAGGCCTATGCTGTGCTTGGCCTCGGCGCCCTCTACTTCTTTCTGATCGTCTTGAACCTCGGCGGCTCCCTCCTGACCAACATTGCCGGCTTTGTTATCCCCGGATACTACTCGCTCGCTGCGTTGTTTACGGCTAGCAAGTCGGATGACACCCAGTGGCTGACCGTGAGTGGCCGTGTCTGATTTTTGGTCGATAACAAGCGTGTGTATGCTGACCGCCTCGCAGTACTGGGTTGTGTTTGCCTTTTTCACGTGAGACCCGTCTGCGACTGTGCGGCCGTGGGCTGTCAACTAACCGAATGTATATCAGGGTCATTGAGAGCCTCATCAGCGTCGTCTACTGGGTTCCCTTCTACTACACCTTCAAGTTTGTGTTTCTCCTCTGGCTGTCTCTGCCGGCTTTCCGGTAAGTTGTTCCCTCTGGTGCCCCTTTTCGATGCAGGGGGGGGCTAACAGCGGCTCAGCGGTGCCGACATCATCTTCCGCTCCTTCCTGGCCCCCACCCTCGGCCGCTACTTCCAGAGCTCTGGCTCCACCGCCAGCGGCCTCCGCGCGAAGGCTGATGCCCTCCATACCGAGTAAATGACCCCCGGGTCCTCGAGTTCTCGATTCCCGGGCCCCTACGGTGAAAAGGAACGAAACACGTATCTTAAGGCGTGGCCCGGGCAAGACGGTGGAGTGATGGAGTGGTGGAGAGTGGTGGAGGGTAGGGGATGGATTACACACGGAATGCCGGTTTCCTTCTGACGTGGCACATGAACAATGGCATGACCGCGAATACCAACGACGGGAGTGGGGACCACTCGGACCAGCGTGGCGATGTGATGTTTTCTTATGGTTCAATGGGGATGTATACCTGGCGCGGATGTCTCTCGGATTCTCTCGGATTTCTCGGACAGGTCTATCTTCTTGGAGCAGGCCGAGACGTGGTTTCGTCGGTGGTGAGGGGGTATATGATGTGTTGTAGGAAGGACAGGCCAGTCCTTTTCTTCCTAGCGCAGTACTTTGTTTCCTTACTTTTGTCGCTGGATGCGTGTTGTGACCAAGATTCGTGCACCAAGGCCGCAGCAGCACAAGGGACTCCAGCTGACTGTGGACTCGGTCCTTACGCAGTTCAACGCATGGTTGATGCCGCATGCTGGCTGTGCAGCGGTTTCATGTGCTTGCCCGCCAAATCTTGGCATTTCGCATGTGTGGAAACCACGGGCAGCGGCCCCGCTGCAAGGGGCACAAGCCACGGCCCACCAGAGATGGCCACCCGTGGAGCCGACCCTTGCTGATCCGGAACACGGCTGCTTCAGCTCAGCGCTGCTCCCGGGCTGCATGCCACCACCGCTTGCTCAAGCCAAGAATTGCGATCGGCGACAACTCCAATGTTCCCAAGGACCTAACGAAGGCCACCTACTTGGTAACTTCTCATCATTATCCTGTAACTAGGAGTTTCCGGGAGCAAGAGGCGGATTCGCAAAGACCATGGTGCCCTAGTTGACCCGGCGGCCTCTTCCGTGGTCAGCGACAGGGGGCTTGTGGCTGAGCCAGCCAGCGAGCGATCGACAGGAACACGACGACGACAAGAACGGCGCACCGGAATACCCTGCAAAAGTACGAGCTTCGGATATCCGCAGTCCAGAGGAGCACCGGCGGATCTCCCCGGGCTCCCGACGACTTGTTTCCCAGGGCATCGACAACCGGCAGCCCAAGACCCGCCCGGGGGCATATCCTCACGATGCATCTCAGCCCTCTGCAGTCGCGGCTGGCGGCGTCTCTCTTTGCCTCGTGTCTACTGATTCTGCTCTATCTGGCCCTGTTCCCGCCAAACTTCGCCCTCGCCGCCGAGCTGAGTACAGGGCCGCCCATCGTTTTCGATGATCTCGACTTTTCGGCCGACGCGCCGGCGCGCACCCCGCTTGATCCGACATACGAACCCGAGTTTTCGCCGTTCGACAGGAGCATCATCGGCCGCGCGCCGGCGGGGGTTACAGCATTGACCAACAATGAAGCCATGCCCATGAACGTGGATAAGGGGACGACACAGTTTTTTGTGTTTGTGCTACCCGGGGTGACGGGGAGGGCAGACGGGGAACGGCTAGAGCTGAGGAGCGACCATGGTGCTTCTCAAGAACGAGACGCTGGCGCTGGCGCTGGCGCTGGCGCCGTGGAACACCGAGAGGAGGAGGGAGGGCAGAATCTGGCGAGGAGGCAATCCCAGCGCAGAGTCTACATATCGTCAAACACTTGTCAGCAGCCACAACCGATCGACGCGTCGAAGACGACCGCGGATCCTCCCCAGCTCACCCTGTTCGTCTCGACGTCGGACAAAAATCAGAACCCCGGTCCCCTGGCAGACCCCAAGTCTCAGGCTATGGTGGTGTTTAATGAGGGCGCTGCCATATACAACTTGACCACGGATAAGGAAGTTTACATCGGCGTCCACGCGCCGAATGTAACGGAGGCTTTCTCAGGCACCTACAACTTCAGGGTTGCGGCCTCGATCGACGACTACTACTACACTTTCAACGAGCGCGATGATGCCGACCTGATCTGGGTCGACAGCGACTCGCAAGGCGCCCTCTTGATCACTCACAACTTGACGGATAGCGCGGACCCGGCCACAGACCAACAGGTCATGAGCACGCAGCCATATGTGCTGTTTGCGCACAATAAGAAGGATCGCGCCATCAACGGACTCAAGTTTTCGTACTGTGGGCTGCAGAACTATGCGCAGATCGCGGCCATCAAGGACGGGCGGCAGACGAACATGGTCAGGACTGGTATGACGACGAGGGGGCAAGGAAACCTCCCAAAGCAACAGTTCTTCTTTAGCGGGCTCAACTCGAGCGCAGAGTATGTCGGCATCCTGGCGACCAACAGCGCCGGCGCTGGCAAGAGGCAGTTGACAACCACGCGAGGGACCACCGTGTTCAAGGCGACAAACTTCACCACCAAGTCTGGTAAGCCATCCCCCTTTCCATCCTCCCATTCCATCCTTCCAACCTTAAAACTCACCACTCTCAACCAGACCACGGCAACTGCGCCCTCATCGTCGACCTCACCTTCTGCGATCAAATCGCCTACTCAGTGCCGAGCAACCCCAGCTTCGGCAACTCGACCAAGCTGGCATCCTTCTACGACGACTACGCGGCGTCAGTCTACGCCAACTTTAACAAATCCCTCGCCCAGATCGCGTGCGAGGCGCCCTCCAGCCAGCGCTACTCGCTAGCACGCACCTGTACCGATTGCGCGGCCGCCTACAAGGACTGGCTGTGCTCCGTGACGATCCCCCGCTGCGAGGATTTCTCCAACACGGCCTCGTACCTCCAGCCACGCGCCGTCAGCCAACCCTTCCCGGACGGCACCATCCTGGACGCCCAAGCGCTCGCGAGCGCCGGCGTGCCCAACACCACGGCGTACAACTCGAGCCGCAACCCGCTGATCGACGAGTTTGTCCAGCCCGGGCCGTACAAGGAGCTGCTGCCGTGTGACGACCTGTGCTATAAGCTCGTGCAGAGCTGTCCTGCTGCCATGGGGTTCGGTTGTCCCTTGCCGGGGCAGATTGGGTTTGATGGGAACTATGCCAAGCACGAGCCCTCGGGGGATCTGACGTGTAATTTCCCCGGGTCAGCCCATGTGATCTCAGGGAGCGGAAGGGCAGTAGTGGGTGTTTTGGGCGTGTTGGCAGGGGCGGCGGCGGTTGGGTTATTGGTGATGTGAGGGGGGATTTTCATGAAGGGTTATGACATGGGCGGCCGGTGCTTAACTGGGTCTGGCGTTCGGGCTTTTCTGGGTGGGTTGGATTGCGGATCGTGGCTGGCTGTCATAGACCAAAACAATGGGGTTGGTGTCTCGGATCTGGTTGACGGTGACGGCGTCGGATCGCGTTGGAGGGTAATGGTTAGAGTCCTTGTACCATACATGGCGTGGTGACAGGCGCCGGGGTGATTGCTTCGTGGATGGAAGGGGTAGACAATTGGAACTCGTCAGGAACTTGGCTCCAGTCCAGTGTGTTTCAGTGTGCCCGGTGTGGCGGAGGAGCGAGACCCTGGTCTCCATCCCAACAGCCTGTCCGTGTTCCTTCCCGCAAGGCCGCCGATGCTATATGTACAAGTTCCCGCACGTACACAGTCACCGCCCCTCCCAATTAACGGACCACTCGAGTGGTCAAGAGGCTTTGGGAGGGGGTCAACGGGTGGAACAACAACCGAAATGGTCGCGGGTTCGACTCCCCACCAGCGAAGTAAAATCTCTCTTTAAAAATATATACAGAGGATTTTCGTACCCGATCACCTCTACTCGACCGGCGAGTAGAGTTGATCGGCGAGCTTTTTGGGTTGCCAGCGCAAGGTGCCGGTTGGTATGGAATCTTTTTGCGGCCGACAATTCAACACCTATGTCCTCTTTTGTGTAATTTATGTTGTTTGTCTCTCTGCTCGCCAAATTTGCGGACAAACTAGAGTTGTGTATTTGTCATTTTTCAGGCCTCGAGATTTCTCTATCTGATGACAATTTTTGGACCGGATGGATGTCATGAGTCTAAGTGATCTTGGAATTCAGAGATTTCCGAATGCTTTGGTTTACATATAATACAGATTTGCCGCTCGGCTGCTCCTCTTCTTGCTGGTCTTTGAACATCTTGGTAAATGCATGCTCACCCAATGAGGTCCGCATTGGTTCAGCCCCCTTCCTCCCACAGCCCGTGAGTGATATGTCCATCGCCGTCCACAGCAGCAACATCCATCACTTACCCATTGCCTCACCAAACCAAGCCTATCTCCACGGCCACCACGAACTCCTCTTCCCTTCTCCACCTTCTCTCCTGCTCTCATCCTTCACAGCAGCAGCCGCATCAGCAGCAGCAGCTTCCTCGGCCGCCTTGGCAGCCTGCAACGCCCGAACCTGAGTCTCAAGCCGCGCGATCTCGGCTACCCAAAAACAAGCCAGTCGTCCCAGTCAGCTCGAGACACACGCTTCTTCTTGTTTTTCCAAAAGAGCAGAGCTGACATTTACTCACCCCTCCGCTCTTCGCCAATCTCGTCGGCCTCAAGCTTGCGCCAGCCAAAGTAGGCGAGCTGGTAGACCAGCACGGCGAGGAGGGCGCACTTGGCCACGGGGCGAGTGAAGGCTTTGTAGAATGCGCCCTGGAATGTGGCGTGGGGGGTTAGTTTGAATAGACCTGTTGAAGAGTGGGGTGGGTGCTGAAGTACGGTTGGTGATGGCTGCTGTCGTTGTTGTTGCTGGGAGTAGCGTCTGAGGGTGGTGTGGGAGACAAGGGACGGAGCTGGCCGCCGTGAGGCTGCCCTGGCGCGGGCGGTTCGTAGGGGAAGCATGGTATGATTTGTTGTTACGGAGTATGTCTGTGGTGCTGGTGTTCGTGTGAGGTGTTAGTGTCTTGATAGTCGATTTCACGAAGTGGATCAGATGAATTCCACTTGCATGTGCTGTGCAGCAGCGAGCTCGACCGCTGCTGGCCCAGCTCGGCCCGCGATTGGCCCCTAACCGCCCGCGTCCCGTGGCACCCTTGTTGGCGGGGGATTGCCGCTTGCCGGAACCAGCAAGGGCCCCACCCGCCGCGCCCGGCTGCATGGATGGGTCGAACGCCAGATGGCCAAAAGCGCGAAGGGCACGAGCTTGCAATCTGTCCCATTTAACGTTGATGGAATTCAACAAGCCCGGCTTCTCTCCTGACCACCAACTCTCCGAGTCAATAACTCTCCCCCGACCCTTTCCAACCCTCCAACTCTCGACTCCTCAGTCCTCACGCCTGCCTTCTCCATCTCGCCCGACCACTGCTTTCCAGCATCAAGCCGCCCCCCCTGATCTGATCTCCCTCATCCCCTGACTTCCATCCCTTCAACGTCCCATCTCCGGACCAGACACTCCTCCTCCCTCATCACAATGGTACGTGCGCAATGCTACCCACTCCCCAGCCCGCTGCCGTCGACTAACCGTGCTGCCCACAGGCGCAAACACCCCAGCAAAGGAGGGCAAACCTCAAGTTCGCCAAGGACAACGAGTCGCGCATGGGCAAGTCGGAGGACCAGATCAAGAAGCGGGCCAAGGACGCGCCCAAGTCGCCCATCTCTCCCATCTGGCTCAGTACGTCTTACTCTTCCCATCCCGTGATGTCTTGAGTGTCTTTGGGGGGCCACCGCCGGCTGACACTGGGAATCTGCAGTCCTCCTCGGCTTCGTCGTCTTCGGCGGTCTCATCTTCGAGGTCATCTCACGCATTTTCCTGCGATGATCAACCAACTACCCGCACGGGAGGATAAAAAAACGGAAGGATATACACAAAAGTATGTCCGCGGACTGGCCGTGCGTGCCAGCGCAAGGAATGCTCGCCATGCACGCGTCGGCGGGGACACGTCCACTGCGTGGGCTGCACTCGTGGGGGGGCGAGCTAGCCAAGCCCGCCCTATCATGGACTACATACTGCTATTTGGCCTTGTTCGGGGAAGGATAAGGGTCTGCTTTTTACTAGCGTATACCATTTTTGCCGAAAGACTGCAGATGGCCGCCGCTGTTGGGAGGTTTCACTAATGATTTTGCTATCTTCTCCTGTGCCGTGTCGGCCGAGTTCACAAATCATCTAAATCTACGCGCTTCCTAACCCGGCTTCAAGCACCCAGCCCCTTGCGTTGCCCACCGGCGCCAAACTTCATGTGTATGCCCGCGTCGAACTGCTGCTCGAGTTCCTGGGAGACCTTACCGATGTCGAATCGCTTGCGAGCGCCCTCGGTTGCTCCGCTGGTGCCGGTGGTCACATCGGCACCTTGCTTCTTTCCGCCCAGGAGCCTCATGAATTTGCTCTGGCGTGAGGAGCCACCGCCGAGGCCGTTCACGTTCCACCGCTCCGAGAGGTCGGCGGCAGGGGCGGCGGCGGGAGCAGCAGCTGAGGCCTGCTCCTTGGGCGTTTCCTCGGATGCCCCCGAAACCTTTTGTTTCTTGGCCTTGTGTTTCGTTTCCGCCTTGTCCTTCTTTTCCTTTTTGTCCTTCTTCTCCGTCTTCTCCGTCTTCTCCTTCTTGTCCTTCTTCTCTTTCTTTCCCTTCTTGTCCTTCTTCTCCTTGTTCTTCTCCTTTTCCCCCTTCTCCTCAGGAACATCCATTTCGGCCCTGGGAGCAGCAGTGCTAGCATCAACCATTTCCACATCACCGTCCTGGTCCTTCTCCTTGCGCTTCTTCTTCTCTTTCTTCCCTGATTTTTGTGTCTCTTCGACCAAATCGGCTGTTTCCTTGGCCTTCTTTGACTTTTTCTTGTCCTTCTTGACTCCGGTGCTGACCTCCTCAACTTCCTCGCTTTCAGACGGGCCCTTCTCCTTCTTCTCCTTCTTCTCCTTCTTCTTCTTTTTCGGGCGCTCGGCTTCCTCCTCCACATTCACACCCTCAGCTTCGGCGTCGGTCGGCGCATCATCGACCCCATGTTTGCGCTTGGCGGCCTTCTTTTTCTCCTTCTTGGACTTCTTGTCGGCCGCGTTGGGTTGCTCCTCGGCCTCAAACACCGCAGAAGTGGGTGTGTCTGGGGGTGGTGTCGAGTCGGCCTTGGACTTTTTGGATTTTTTCTTCTTGTCCTTGACGGTTGTGTTTACAGCGCCTATCTGCTCGAGAACGGCAGCTTCGTCCTTGGGCTCCTTGGGCTCCTTGGGCTCCTTGGTCTTCCTCTTGGACTTTTCGCCCATCTTGTCGGCGGGATGAATTGGCGGGAGATTAAGACTGAAAAGTGCGCTGATGTAGTTCACAGGGTGGAACGTGGCTGATATCGCAAAGATTGTGATTTTTGGACTGGGTTTTGCCACGTTGGATGTGGGTTGGTTTTGGGGTCAAGATGAAAATGAGGTGAGGCCGTCAAGGTGCATGATGAAAATCAATCTCATCCAAAATAAATACTTGAGCCAGAGGACAACCCTAACCCTTGTCGCACCTGAGCCTAAGGGGGCTTCATCAGACTTCCCACTACCTAAACAGCACAAATAGATCACTCTCAGGAGCCTAGCAATAGGTGTACCGCTGTTATTGATCCATATACCCCCGGGTATCAAGACTAACCACCCATCTCCGCAATCCTCCTCACCCCAGAGGCAGCCGCACCACACACACACCCCATCTCCGCCTCGGCGCTCACCGACCCGGGCTGAGAGGACGGTTGAACCCACCGACACGGTTCATATACTGCCTGTACTCCGTCTTCGACTCCTTGCGCGTTGCGCCGGCGTTGTTACCCAGCACCTTTTTCCCCTTGGTCGTGCCGAACCCGCCGAATCCCATCATGGCCGCCATGTCGCCCATGCCGCCGTCCTCGACCTCGAGTTCCTCCTCTTCCTCCTCGTCTTCGTCCATGAGCTCGGGGTCAAACTGGGCGCTGGGTTGGTGTTGTCGGTCCCCGTCGCTGTCGTGGTGCTGGCGTTGCTGCTGTTCCTGGTTGTGGTGGCTGTCGTGCGGCTCGGGCCCGCGACTGTCATCGCGGGGCTTGACCTTGAAGGAGACGGGGGCTGCGGGGGCGGGCGTGCTTGTGGCGTTGGGTTTTGCGCGGGTGGGGAGTTGCGGGTGCTCGTCCGCGTCTCGCTCGGAGGTTCGTTTTGGGCTGGCGGAGCGGCGGAGTGGTTCTGGCGCGGCGCGGCCATCTTGCTCTCGGGGATCGCGAGATTTGTCGCGGCTGGGCTTGTCTGGGTAGGTTCCGGTCGTTAGCGACCGATCTCAACAGGCGGCAGGAAAAGGGGCGCAAATACCTCGCTCCAACCGCTCGCGCTCCCCTCTCGCGCTTCTGTCCCCGTGCTCCCGTTGGGGCTCTACCCGGTCGTCCTCGCGGCGGCGGTGGCCCCTGTCTCTCTGGCCATCCCTGTCGGCCTCGCGCCGGTCGTGGCCTCGATCGCGGCCGGGAGAGCGGGAGCGGCGGCGGTCACCTCTGTCCCTGGAGCGCGAGCGGTACCGCCGGTGGTCCCGCTCCCGATCTCTCTCCCTGCCGTGATCGCGGCCGCTGTTATGTCGCCTGCCGCCGTCGTCGCGATCCCGGGGCCCGTCGCGATCGCGTCGTCTATCGTTGTTGTCGTGGTAAGATCTGTCGCCTCCGCGGCGGGAGTACCCGTCTCGTCGGTCGGCCATGGTTGGGTGCTTCTCGTTTCTTGCGGTTGGAGGAGGTGCGCGCGAGGCTGGCTTTGCCAGATCCAATGACGTCTGAGTGCAAGGAAATTCACCGATTCAGTTAAGGTGCGGCTGAGACGAGGCGCTGCCAGGGGTTGTTGGGCGGGTGGGATGGAGCTTGGAGGCCCTGTAAGTTCTGGAACGTTTGTTTTGTGGGGCGGCGAGCTTCTTTTGGAGTGACAGTGAAAGCAGCGAAACACCAGGATAGGTATCCGGAGCCTGGATTTGGAGAATACGAAAAATGGTGGGATATGTTCTTAGTCTTAGGTTCTTAGAGCGCCGAATCCAAGAGTTCATGCAGCGGTATGGATTAGGTACTCCCACGTTGTCATGACCTATCTATCACATAAGGACCTTACCTTACCTAGGTAGCCGGGCTGATCATGTCGGAGTCTTGGAGGCTCGGGAGCAATGGTCCATCAGGCACTCCAAAGAGTCCATTCTCATGGTCCGAATCGGCTCTATGTGTCTCCTCCTTGGACCAGATAAACATCCCTAAATCTCATCCTCCTCCTCGTCAAAATCATCCTCCCTCCCCATGTCATACAAGATCCTCCCTCCCTCGCCGCCCCCGACCTCGGTCTGCGCATCGAAATACGGCAGCACCACACCCTCCCGATCCCGCCTCTGCTTCTCCGTCAGGCCCAAATCAAACGACGCCTCCATGCCCTCCCCCTCGGCGACCTCCTCCGCCGCCCTCTTCCTAAACTCGGGATGATCCCCCTTGACCATCACCACCACACCACCCTGCTGTTGCCCCTGCACGAGCACAAACTCCCCCACCACCGCCCTCCCACTCCGCCTCCGCATCTCCATCTCGACCACCACCCCGTCCTCACCACTGAGAGGCGGAGCATCACCGGCCTCCCCTGCCATCACCGTTGACGCCAACCCGAAAAGCACACCCTCGCGCCCCTCTCCCAGACCCCACCCCGGCTCCGGCCGACTTCTTTCCCGTGCCCGGCGCGCCGCGGCAGCGTGCGTGAGTCCCGTCACGCGGAGTACCGTTGTCGCCAGGTGGGTGAGGAGCGTCTGCGGGTGGGGGGCATACGGTGATGATTCCGAGTTGGTCAGAGGAAAAGGGAGCGTGGGCACGTCGGTGTGGTAGACGGCGACGAGGGAGGCGGTTGGGGTGATTATGGCGTTGAAGAACGCGGGAAGGAGGTGTGGGGTTTGAGAGGCGGGGTGGTTGAGGGTGTCGAGGAGGATTAAGGATTCTGTTTGTGTTATGAGGTTAGGGTTGTTTGTCTGGTGGGCGAGAGGTGGAAGATGGGAGCATACTCTGGGCTGGGACCGTGCTACTGCTGCTTCGGGGCTGCGGAGGGACGAGATGGGATGCGATTTCTGCGGCGAGGCCTTGGAGGGATTTCCCTCGGGCTTTGATGAAGATGTCTGCGGCGGCTGGCTGTTTTATTGTGCCGAAGGAGACGAAGATGATTTTTGCGCGTTCGATCTGCGAGTGTCAGTCGGTGTCTTCGGAACTGGGAGATCAGGGCCACTTCGTCAACTCACTTTGGCTCTCCTCATAAACTCATTCGTGAGAGGATTGGCGCTCTGCTCCAGGGTGTCGAGAACGAGAGTCAGGGGACTGGCCGTGTCCCGCAGGTTGAGCAGCTTCTCAAACAGGAGCAGGCTGTGAGCCCGCTTGTGCGCTTGAGCCGAAGGCGCCATGGTTTGACTTTTGAGTTGGGTGTCAGAGTGTCGAAGTTCTGTGATATCTTCCCATATGGTTTGTGGGTGGATATGGGATGTGTGTCTGAATCTTGGGGAGTTTTGGTGTGGTGTGCAGTGGTGAAGTGTGAAGTGTGAAGGACGCTTTGGTTGTGTTGAAAGAAGCCGGACACTCAACCCCCACTTCACAGCCCGCAGCTGCAACAATACAACAGCACCTTGGCTGCCTACTTACCTACCTTAGGTATCTATGCCACATTTTCACACGAGATGAAGAAAATTTGCATCGATTTTAAAGGCGCCAGTTCTCACTGCATTCAGCGAAGGGGTATCTCATACAAAACTCGTCCCACACTCCAACACCAAAAACTCTGTCGTGATTTCGTGCCCGCTCCGATCTTTCTGAAACCATGCAATGTACTGTGCCCCTCCTTTTTCTTCTTGACTTCTCACAAACTCCGTCTCGGCCGGGGGCACTGTTTCAGTTCCACGACCACCTCTCCCTTGGATCGCAGGATGGGGCCGGATACCGATCGAGGCTGAGACTTATCCTTCTCCGTCTTGACATGACGACGGAGAGAGTACCGGCCCACCTCTGGTCCTCTTCCCTTCGCCGGGCTTTGACCTTCTCCCAAGAATTTCTCAGACTTGTCCTTTGTCGCCTGTCCTTCCGAGGCCTAGTCGGAGGGAACTGTGATATTGGGCATGATTGCTTCCTGCATCTGTGAAATCTCGGGCGCAGTCGCCGGGCCGATGGTTGGTGGGCCGGTTGACGGGGTTTCCCTTGAGTTGCTCGTGATGATACAGGCCGGGTCGCGTTGTTCTGCTTCCGCTTCAAGATCCTTCTGCTTGGCCCCATCGTGCTTTGGTAGTTCCTGAGGTGAACCGTTTCCAGGAGCAGACTGTGACGATCGGGAGGACCGCCTCGAGGAAAGCTTCGGCGGGGTGATCTCCAGGGCTCCACGGCCAGACGTGTTCGCGGATTCCACCATGTCCGTCTTCGATTCGACCGGCTCAGAGTTCGTTTTTTTGCGCTCGTCAGGCAGCTCAGTGTCCCAATCTTCCTCAAACTGATCCCGGAGAAAGGCATCGAAATCGCCGCGCTTGTGCTTCTCGTGGGCGATCCACGCCTGGCTCAACCACTCCTCATCATGGCGGCCGAGCTCAATATTCTCACAGTAGCGAGCGCAATCGTGCCTGAAATTGTCGTCGTTCCGCAGCGACGCGGTGTTGGGGCGGGCGTTTGCGGTGCCCGCATCCAAAGTATGCGTCTCGTCTGGGAACAACGAGAGCACTTCTTGTTTCTCCTCCTGGGTCAGAACATCCCAGGCATCTGGATGAAGAAGAATCGCCTAAGAGAGGTCAGAAGCCACACATGGAGGGACAGGGAAAGGGGCACAGACTCTGAGGTCGGCGTCGGCCAGGCGGGATCGCGAGTCTGTGTAGACAAACGGAGCTTCCCACTTCTTGTCCTGGGCTGTTTTCTTGGGCGCGGCCACAACACGGCGCGGCTTCTTGGACGGGACGGGCTTGCAGGAGATGCTGGCTTTGCGCTTTTGGGTGCTGGACTGGGCGCCATCGTCCGAGTCCTGGGGGGTGGGCGGTTTGACCTCGTCTTCGGTCTTGGCCGTGGTTGGTCGAGTCGTGGCCACCTCGACTGTTTCATTTGCTATTGCCGACTGAGGACCCGAGGGGGGCGTCTTCGTGACGGTCTTGACGGGGCTGTTGACGACCACGTTGATGACGCTCCCGGGCGCCGAGGAGAGCGGGCTGCTCGCCGGCTCCTCTGCCATGGTGAATGCGGGGTCGGAGGCTGCTTGGAGGGTTTTCAACAAGTCGATTTACACCAGAAGACGAAAATCGCAGATGGAATAACCAGTCCCACGCATCACAATAAATTGAACAGTGTGTGTGAGGACAGGAGGAGCGGAGGAGGGGAGGAGGCCGTGTTGCGGGAATCCCGGGTTCTGTTTGGCACAGCAAACAAAGACATGTCAGGTCGTATTCAAACGCTGGATGCAAGAGCTAAGCGGATACCAACAACGCTCAACGGGAGGGGGTGGTTGAGGCAACCCGGACCAGCCCTCGATTAAGGTACAAGGCTGTGGCAAGGCCATTGTGTGTTGAGGGGTGAATTCAACAGGGACCAGGAGACAATAACTTGGTGTTACTGGCCACAGCGAGCAGACACCCCTGCTGTGAAAGGCTCAACCCGCAGCCTTGCCGGGTGCTGCAGCCCGTGGACCCACCCAGCAAACCGCTGCAGGGAAGCTCGCGAGGCCTGTGCTTGCTGCTTTCCGGGGTCGCATGCGCTGAAGCTTTGCAGAACCACATCCCGTCAGGAAACTTGCTTCATGTCAACTTCACTGTCCATGACAAGAGAAAGCCTGTAACCACTCTTTGTTCATTTAATCTACTTCATTCGTACATACCTACCTACTAGGTTGCTGAAACCTTGCCCCTCCCGGGTGCCTACCGGTTCCTTTGGATGACGACACCTGTGTCGGTCTAAAAGCCACGTTTTGCCGCGCTCTGCAGCACAGAATATATTCCAGGGCGGCCAGGCACAGCAGCTCCCAACACCCCAAACACCGAGCTCGACAACCGGAACCCGGCGAAACAGAGGAAAGAGCCCCAATCCACTCAAGATGATCCGCTCAACACAAATCGCAAGGCTAGATGGTGCGCCCTGCTCTCCCTCTCCTCCCACCCTGTCCTCTGGCCCCCCTTTCCCTGCCCATCTCCAACTAACGAAACCGCGCCCCTCTTAGGCCTCATGCTGTGCGCCTCGGTCGACGACTCGGAAACAGAACGCACCCTCTCCGAAGTAAAATCCCAAGTCAAGCTCATCCTACGACGGCTCAGCCGCACGTCGGAGCCGCAGGCGTCGATCGAGAGCGGGTCGTACACGCTGCACTACCTGATCGCCGCCGACATCGTGTACGTGGCCATCACGGACCGGACATACCCGCGCAAGCTGGCCTTCACGTACCTGTCGGACCTGGCCACCGAGTTCTCGACGACGTACCCGGCGCAGCAGCTGCTGAGCCCCGTCCTGCGGCCGTACGCCTTCATGGAGTTCGACACATTCATCAGCCGCACCAAGGCGACCTACAGCGACTCGCGCGCCACCCAGAACCTCGACAAGCTCAACGACGAGCTGCGCGACGTCACAAAGGTCATGACCAAGAACATCGAGGACCTGCTGTATCGCGGGGACAGCCTCGAGCGCATGGGCGAGCTGAGTAGCCGCCTGCGCGACGACAGCAAGAAGTACCGCAAGGCCGCCGTCAAGATCAATTGGGACTTGATGCTGAAGCAGTACGGGCCATTTGGCGCTCTGGGGCTGATTATACTCGTGTTTATGTGGTGGCGGTTCTTTTGAGTTGAGGGAGGGGAAGCATGGTGTTTATCTGCTTGGTTACGGTTCGGGCTCAGCATCGGAGTTTTGGGGGTGGGCGGTGGTTCTGGAATCCGACGGCCGGTTTGCGCCGTTGCTTGTGTATGCTTCTCTGATGTGGATGGACTTGATAGTTTGACGACGGGGCGCTCTCATGCCAACGATGCGTGGTATGTGTCGCAAATTCCAGGGCGCATCATCCCTGGGGTTTTGATACTCTGCTGGCAATAGACATAATAATACTGCGCAGCCGCGCCAAAATATCAAATCCCGAAACCCTTCGACGCCATCCGTCCTGAAACGCCGTGCTTTGTATCCCCAACTCCATCCTACCCAAGCCAAACTAAAGCACCGTACGCCTCTACATTACCACACAGTTCGACGCCGCCGCGGCTGGCAGCCCGGCCACCAAAGACGACACGGGCGGCACGGGCAACGCAGTGTGATACCACTCGAGATGCTGCCGAAACGCCTCCAAATCCGCAAACCCCCTCTCATCCCGCACGTATTTCAGCTCGGAGCTGTCCTCGCCCTCGTCGAGGTACGTCTCCTCCTCGCAGAACGGACAGATCAGCCCCGCCTGCCACTCCCCGGGCTCGGGCGGCATGTGGTTGGCTATCGCCAGCGGCGCGAACACGACGGTCTTGAGCTCGGCCGTCTCCTCGCTCACCCCGCCGGCCTGCCAGTGCGGGTACCCGGACACGGCCGTCGGCGCCAGCAGCACCCGCGCCGCGGGCATCTCCCGCAGGTCCGGCCACACGATGTACCCCTCGCAAAAGTCGCACACAAACGCCGCGTCGGGCGACCCCGCCAGCCGCTGGAACCGCCCCACGGCGTTGCAGCTCGGCACGAGCGCCTCCAGACTCCCCCTCCTCTCTACCTCCCCCCCCTCCACAGCACCAGACCCGCCTTGCGCCGCCGGCGGTCCCTGCTGCCACGCCGGCCCCGCGCTCTGCGCCTCCCTCTCGGCCCGATCCCTCTCCTCCCCCCTCTTCTGCGCGCGGTGCACGAGCAGCGCCCCCAGACACCGCACCCCGCCGGCGCCGCTGCCGTCCTCGTACCCCGCGGCAAAAAGGCGGCGCGCGGCGCGGCACTGGGCGCGGTGCAGCTCGCGGCGCAACACGACCGTCTCGCGCGCCCACAGCGGGTTGATGGGCCCACCCTGGCGGGCCCAGTCGCGAAAGGACTGGGCGTGGTCGTGAAAGCGGGTGTGCAGGGTTGAAAGGTCGTGGAGAGATTCGGCTGGGAGAAACGGGAGTTAGTATCTGCACTTTGGGGGGTTGATGGGAGAGACGAACGGGTGCGGTCGGATTCGTAGTAGAATTGCCCGTGGACGAGCGGGCCCATCTCCTGAAAGTCCTTTTTGGCTTCGTCGAGGGCCTCTTCCAGCACGCGGGTCTGCTCGAACTCGTCGGGGCCCCAGTGGCGCTTGTCGGCGAACATGAGGATGCCGAGGGACTCGGTCAGACATGTTGCTATGGCAGCGAGGAGGGAGCCGACGGTGTGGACTTCGGCGGTGGTGATGGCGGTGTGGTTGCTCTTGCTGGAGGATGGGGGCGTGTACTGGTGGTAGTGGGTGCCGTCGACGTCGACACTGCTGGCGCTGCTGCCCACGCTGCCCTTCCCGCGGGCGCGGCCGGCGCCGCTGCTCATTGCTTCCTCTCTTCCCGCTGCGGCTGTCTTTCTCGGCCCGTCCTGGTCTCTGGTTGGTTGGTGTTGTGTGTTGGGCAGAGTGGAGAGGAGAGTCGTCCTCCCTGCCACTCACGATCAAGCTGTCCTGGGTATCGAAAGTGATGTATTCAGCCGTCGTGGACTCTTGCGCTCTTGGACGTTTGGTGGAGTTTCCGTGGCGAGGGGCATTGGTTTCATGCAGGGACGGTGCTCGCATGCGCAACGGCTCCCTCTCAGCATCCAAAGCACACAGAGAGCCGTTCGCCTCGCGTCAATTGTGGCAACCGATTTCGGGCTTTGAACAGGAACAGGAACAGGAAGGACCCCAAATCGCCCAACACGAGGTCGGTCCCTGGGAGGATAAGGTTGGCTTGGCGGGGCCCCAGAAGCCCCCAGACAGGCTCGACAGGGCAGCACCAGACAGGGGAGCTGGGGTTAGCTTCGGGCGGCCTGGACAGTGGGGCGGCAGCCACGAGAGAAAACGGGTGGACCGTCGTGTTTTCTCCGACCGGAAAGATGAGCCGAGCGTTTGACAATGCTTTCGGTTGTTTCTATGCTGAGACTGAGGAGTGGTTTATCATGTGAACACCATGAACAGCACGTGGGGAACAGTTATCCTGTACTCAACAACCCAGCAACATTTGGAGGCTGAAATTCCACCCCCATCACTGTCAGTGTTTTGCGGGGTGCTTGCCCCATGGAGCTGCCAAGGGCCACGCATGCTGCTCCGTACTGGAGCTTGGCTGCTCTCGCTGCTGCGGTTCCTCTGTGGAACCATTCAACTTCCATGGATGCACAGAGCTCTCAACTTTCTCACTGGCGAGGAAACGAACAGGTTTGCGGCCCAGACGGCCCGGGTACGACGTCGATGCCGGAATGGCAATCTGCAAGGTGCAGGCAGGGCAGCGCGCGCGACCGATGTGCGTCCCCGGGCCAATTGAAGGCTCATTTTTGCAGATGGGCTTGCTGTGCCGTTCAGCCCTACGAGGCGTTTTCTGGAGCTGGTCGACGGGTCTGGGATTGGCAGGGTCCCGTGTCTGTGCGACGCGGCCTGGCCGATCCAGGACGGAGTGATGTCGACTGTATCCACTCGCTCGGTCAAGCAAAAGAGCCACTGGCAATCTATTCCGCAGTGTCTAGACAGAATACACAAGCCGTCATAGAAGCGCTCTATTTACAAGACAGGACATAACCAAATCTATACTGCAACCATCCGCCCCCTGAGTCTCCCCTACTTCCGCTTCGTTGCCTTGGCTCTGGGTGCCTCTGCCCCCGTCGACTTGGCAGTGCTCTCTGCCGGCCCGCTGGGCAGACTCTCCTGCTTCTTCTCTGCGTCCTTCTTCTCCGCCTCCTCCTCGTCGTCGCCGCCCTGGCCGAATTCGTTGACACGCGTGTAGTCAATCTTGTACGCCCACCGCTGGTACAGATAGACAAAGAAGATGACGTCGTCTCTCAGCGTCGCCAGCCGGTGCAGAAACGGCATCTTGATGGTGAAGGCGAACAAATCATCGATAAAGGTGTTGAGAAACTTGTACATCATGGCCTTGGCCGGCATGTGCGCCACGCTCTTGAGCCGGTAGTTGATGTAGAGCGACGGCACCATCATGAGGAACCCGTAGGCGTACACGGACCCGACGAGCGTCGCAATCACGTACGAGTACCACGACTTGTGCGTCTCGTAGATAAGCGAGTAGACAGCGTAGGCGATGAGGAGCGGGACGCCCGCAATGTACATGTACTTGAAGGCGATCTCGTCGTACTCCTTGGTCTTCTCCTCGGTGTCGCTGAGCTTGTGCTTGTCCTCGAACGAGATCCGGTACGGGATCAGGGATCCCGGCGCGGCGCGCACCCGGACGTTGACCACCGTCGTGATCTTCCAGAGCTCGATGAGAATGCCGACGGCCTGGCCGCCCAAGATCATCCAGCTGGTGTTTTGGGATTGGTCGATCAAATACAGGAAGATGACCGTCTGCATGAAGACGTTCGCAAGGATCGACCGCACCGAGATGCCGACGTTGTCCTTCTTCTTTCGGTAGTGCGCAATGTCGGAGCCAAACGCCAGCGTCTCGAGAATCATGTGCGCGATGCTGACAACAATCGTAACGCCGAGGAGGATCGGGTTGGTGTCGATGAAGATTTCCTTGATCATCTCAATCTCGCTTCCATCGCCGCCACCCGGCAGCGCGTTCCCGTACGCCGCCTGGCGCGCCGATTCCTTGCCGCTCATGTCAATGGACGACATGGTCTTGAACTTCCAGTCGGCCAGGTTGTTGAGGTCAATGCGGATGGGCATGCTCAAGACCGTGTCGTTCAACAGCGTCATGTGCGACTTGAGCTGCCAGAAGGTGTTGACGAAGAGAATCGGATAGTACCACGAGTTCTGGCCGGTGCCGTCCCGCGCGCCAGTCGCCTCGAGGCGGAGATGCTGGCGAACAGCCGGGGCCGTCTGGGTGAAGACAATGTTGCCCGAGTTCGGGATGAAGGACAGTGAGATGTTCGGGTGGTAGTAATTCGCAATGATGGGCCCGGAATGCCCGGGCTCCTCCTCCGCGGGTTCTTCGGCAACCTCCGATGCGTCTCCCAAAAGGCTCCTTGTCTTGGTCTCCTTCTTCTTGGGAATGTACTGGGTGAGCGGATAGGCGAAGTGGTACGCCAAACCCGGGTCATAACCCTGCTGCGTGGGATCTAGGAGAGCCCCAGACAGGCCAACGTAGAAATGCCCCCAGAGCGTGCCGTTGTTCTGAACCGGCGTCGGAAAATAGACAGTACCTTCGGCGGTGCGTTTCTCGGTCCAGTTGCCGATCCGGAACCGCTTTTCGTCGAACACGATCGCGTCCTTGGTCAAGTCCTTGAACGGGACGAGCGCAAGGGAGGGCGAGACTGTCACGAAAATGTCGACTGCGCTGTCGTCGGGCCAAATCGGAGCAAGGAGCTGCGGCATGCGGTTGTAGGCGGCGCCCTCGTCCAGCTGGGTCGGGCGTTCGCTGTACAGGGGCACTTGGTTCGTCGCAACCTGGATGGTTTTCCCGCTAGCGTCGCGGACCGCCGTGGTTTTGGCGCCCCCCGTAAACTGTTTCATCACGAACTGTAAAGCCATGTACATGGCAACGCCCTGGAGGATCGTCGTGAAGATGGACTTCTGTTGTGCGAGGAATGGTCAGCTGGCTTGCTGGCGCATGGCAGGAGTCCGTGGACGGCAGCATCCGGATTTGACATACCCCTCCCCCATCCTGTCGCGCAGGCTGCTCGCCTGCTTGCCCGGTTCCCTCAGGCATGTTGACGGTTGCCCAAAGCCACGATTCTCTGTTGTCGGGTGAAGGATGCGAGAAGCAGGATGGTGCAACTACGGGGTGGTGGGGAGGGACTGAAATGAGGGAAGCTTCCAGCCAAGCCTGCCCAGTGGGGCCAATGTATTCCGTAATTTCAATACCATACGGCCGCGCACCTCGATGACTGCCCACCGCAGGGGTGTTCTGTCGACGTTATTTCGTACTATTACGAGTGCGAGCAGCACGCAATTGCCGCCGTTGCTTTCTGTGTCTCTTGTCGTCCTTGACGCTCACGGATTTCCATATTTTCCAGAATACTCCAAAGAAGCCTGCTGATTGTCGGAGATTGACTCGGCCGGACCCGAACAACTCCGCGCGCGATTCTGGATGAGAGCCGGTTTCGCTGCCACCGCCCGCCGCGATCCGTCCGATCGGGTTCGCGCCGAGAACCACGAGGTTTGCCGTCCCGCGCCACTGGTCCGCTTCGACAGGCTTCCGGCTCCAATCCTTCTGCTCTGTCGCCAATCCCGTGACCGCCATGTCACATAACTCCTGTCGTCGAACGTGTCAGACGGGTCTCCTCAGCTTCCTTGCAGCGGCTCCCCTGTCTTGGAACTCCGCCGATTTGTGACGCCGCAACCGCCACCAGGAACCGGCGACATTGATTTGCTGGTCCCCCGCCATTATGTCATACCGTGGTCCCCATCCTGAGTTCCGGGCGTGAGTCACGGGATGCCCTTGTTCGTAACAGCAAGCCTGGAACGGCCGCCGAGACAAGCAGAGGCCACCCGGGGTAGCGTCGGATGTGTATCCGGGTGCTTCTTGTTGCCTATATATACGCGGACGGCGCCGACATGCGTGATGAGTTCTCTTTCCCTGCCAGCTGCCTCTTGCTTTTTGCCCCGCCGCATTCCATCCATCCACCCACCGCACCACCACTGCCTCGCCGGGCTCACCGTGCCGCTTGGTCGATTCGCCAACCGAATCTGAAACTCCACAGGCTCTCTTGTCCAACCGGTCCTGGTCCCAGCCAGCCCTCCACCGTGTCCGCAGCGTGACCAGCCTCCCGACCACCGAGACACAAATACGTGGCACTGCCCTTGACGTTATCTCAGGTCGAGTACTCGCCCAGTGGAGCGACACACAGGCGCGACTATAAAGTCCCAAATCTCCCTTCCCGAGGAGATAGAACAAACACCCACAATCTTCCACCCACATAGATCACATACGAAAGCCCCGCCACTCGACTTCGTCCTTCCTTTCGGCACTTCAGATATCGACATCGGCGAGACACCATGGATTCCGGCAACACCTCTTCCGCGACACCCGCGAGTGTCGCCCCCCCACGGACCAAGATCTGCGTCTACTGCGGTTCTTCCGCAGGGACCAGGCCAGAACATGTCGAGACCGCCCGAGCCCTCGCCCGGGCGATGGCTGCCCACAATATCGCACTCGGTGAGTTGCCTTCTTCCTTTCTACGCGCAAACACAACAGGGAGCTAACACCGTCTCAAGTCTACGGAGGCGGCACGGTCGGACTGATGGGCGAAGTGGCCAAGACGCTCGTCTCGCTGTCCGGGCCCGACTCGGTGCACGGCATCATCCCCGAGGCGCTGGTGCGGTACGAGCGAGATCCGACGTACAAGTCCAAGCAGCTGAACGGGTCGACGGGCACCCACATGGACGTGCCCGAGGAGGCCGTGTTCGGGCGGACGACCATCGTCAAGGATATGCACACGCGCAAGCGCCTGATGGCGCAGGAGGTGATCGAGGGCGGGCCGGGCAGCGGCTTCATCGCGCTGAGCGGTGGTTACGGCACGATCGAGGAGCTATTCGAGACGGCCACGTGGAACCAGCTGGGCATCCACAACAAGGGCATCTGCGTGTTGAATATCAACGGCTTTTATGATGGCATCCTCGCGTGGATTAACAAGAGCGTCGAGGAGGGCTTCATCCACGGGCAGAACAAGCGCATCATAGCCGAGGCCAAGACTGCTGAGGAGGCCATCACGGCCTTGAGGGAATACAAGGTCTCTGAAGCGGTTTTCAAGCTGTCGTGGAGCAACCAGTAGTAGACCCAGCGTTAGACCAGACCGAGAGGCTTTCAGAGGCCGAATAAATACCCACTAGACCAAATCAAAAGGATTACCGAGCACTGGCTGGGCTTAATGCGGCCCCATGGGAAGAATGGCCGACCCTGTTCATCGTGTGCGTGTGTGTGTGTGTGTGTTTGCGCGTGTGTTGTACATTGCATTTGTCTTTACTCGCGACCGCAGGGACTTGTCTATTGAGGACATATGTTCCCTGTAACCCCATCTGGATCATTGCATGCAATGGATGGATGCGTCTATGGGTCGACTTCCATGCTCTGCCCCTCACCCTCCGCGGCGGCACCAGCCTCCTTGTCGTCCGCCACGCTCTCTATCCACGCCGTCACATCCTGCTGGTCGTACACCTTGAACGGCTCCACCTTGGTGCTGCCGTCGTCGGCCTTGGAGGCGCCGGCAACGCCCACGCTCGTGTTGTCGACGGTCAGCTCGCGGTCCTGCACCAGGCTCTCCTTGAGGGCGCGCAGGCCGTGGCGGATCAGCTCCTCGCGGTCGCAGTCGGCGAACTTGTCGAGGTTCTTCTCGAGGTAGGTGCGGGCCATCTGGGAGCGGGCGCCGATGGCAAAGGCCACCATCTCCTCGGTCATGCCGCTCGGCTGGAACTCGAACAGGTGCGGGCCCTGGTCGTCGACGCCCGCGACCAGCAGGCCCACGCCGTAGGGCCGCTTGCCGTAGTGCTGCGTGTTAATCTGCGCCTTGGAGCCAATCATCTCGACCAGCGTCCGCACGGGCATGTTGCGGCCGTACGTGAGGCGGTGGCCGAGGCACTGCTGCTTCATGAAGTTGGACAGCACCCGCGCGTCCGATGTGAGGCCCGCGATGGCGATGCCGACGTGCTCGTCGATGGGGAAGAGCTTCTTTTGGTACGACGAGAGTTCTTCGGCGTTGCGCTGGAGCGGGATATGTGTTAGTTGTCTAGTCTAGTCTGGCCTGATTGTACGCAAGTCGGGGGATTGGGTATGATGGGCGGTGCGCACCTTGATTGCTACCAGAACGGCATGTGTCTTGCTTGCGATCCCCACCACGACCGAGCCCTGCTTCACTGCCTCTGCCGCATACTCGACCTGGAATATCCGCCCTTGTGGCGAGCTGGCGACGGTGGTTAGTGGGAGTCGTGCATGCAGTCGTCCCCGGGCTGGGGCGGGACCCGCGCGGTTGGAGCTTACAATGTGACCGAGTCGTTATCGTAGTTGTTTCGGAACATGACGGCGGTGGCTGCAGCTCAAGATGGGAAATAGCTGTGGATTCGGTCACTGATGCGGGTATCGATCGGAGAGGTGTTCGCAGGTTGGTTGTGCAGGGTGTTGGCGGGATGTTGGAATCGTGGTGGGTGGTTTGGAGCTTCGTTCAGGCAGCCCTGAGCTGCGTCGCCCAGCAGCCGCCTGCAGGCGGGACCTCGCAGCAAGGCATGGGCCTGGGACCCGGTATTGCAAACCCTCGCATAACTGCATCTGAAGCAGAGCGTCAGCCGCAGCACAGACCCACTGCATCACGCTAACCTCCCAACCCGAACAGAACAGGGGACCGGCCAAGGCTGACGACTGTCTGAGTGTCTGGGCTCTGGGCGGGCTCTCAGCGTCACTGTTCACACCCACCTCCAACCTCCAACTCCGCATCCGCCAACGCCAACGCCAACGCCAACGCCAACGCCAGCCACCATCACCAAAGCCGAGTCGACGACCGCCCGACGCTTCACAGTCCCAGAACGTCACATAGACCACGGCACGATTTATCAACCCTCGAGACGCGATCTAGCACTCGATACACCGGAAATCCGAACTTCGCAAGCAGCGCCTCGCCCCGGTCCAGGCTGCTTACATCCATCCACGCGACAGCCTCTCCCCCAACCCGCCGACTCCCCTCCCAGGCCGACGACAAACAAGACACGCACCATCGCGCGTCGCCCTTCTTTCCATTCCATCAAAACAACATAAAAACACCGCCAAAATGCCAACAGCAGGCCTCAAAACCATCATCGCCCTCTCCTTCGTCCTGGCCGTCGGCTTCCTGCTCGTCATCCTCTCGTGCGCCCTCTGGCACTCGTACTACCCGCTCCTGGTCGTCGCCACCTACGTGCTGGCTCCCGTGCCCAACTGGATCTGCAGCCACTGCGCGAACCCAGATGACTTCGTCGAGAGCTCGGGCGCCGCCGTGCTGGACCTCGGCCGCTTCTGCACCGGCTTCTTAGTGGTGATGGGTATTGGTACGTTTTCAGGTGTTGGGAATGAAACCAGAGAACGGTTGCTGACCAGGCCATTTTCTCTTTGATTATAGCGCTCCCAGTCTTGCTTGCGCATTCGAACCTCATCTCGATCCCGGCCATGGTCATGTCGGTCATTGGCGGGCTGTTGATCTATGGGACGATCATCAGCTTCGCCATGTTCTTCCAAGAAGAGCAGGAGTTTTAAGGAGCCGGGTTGGAATATGAGGCGGCGAGGGACATGGTTGCGCAAGGCTGGAGCAGGACGGCATCGGGTTGGGGCGGTGGACTCTGGGGCGCGGCATTTCTCTGTATGGGGTTGGTGTACAACATGGGTCGCCTTATTCGGCACATCGCGAGCGGGTATGGACCATGGATTTAGCAGGTTATTATCGGAAGTGTTCAGGGGGAGAGGGTTGGAAAGGTGCGACCTGAGCGGACGGTACATTTTGTCATATCTACGAGCATTTCCGAATCCGCCCTCACTGCCCCCTTCTCAATCCCGGTCTTCTTGTCTGCACCACGCGTTACTGTCTCGAACGCGCCGTTGAGCCAATCCTTCTATTAGTGTTAACGCCATCCCTTGCCTCCTCCGTCCCTGGTATTGTACGTCAAGCACCAGACACGTTGAGTATCTGTCCTGCCTAACCGTTCTGCTGTAAGCCAATCCTACCACCTGCGCTCCTCCCCAAATATCCGCAGCGGCCCCGCCAGCTTCGTGAACATCTCCTCCCTCTCGCCCTCGGGGGTGCTCAAGATAGTCACCGCCCCGCCGGCCCCGATCCGCCACACCTCATGCGTCTCCGGCCCCTCGTCGCCAGTCACAAGAACCTGTTCATCGTCCCACCGGAACAGGCTCCGGATCGTCACGCTCCAGTCGCCCCGCCCCGTCGCACACATGTACCCAACCACACCCGAATACAGCCCCCGCTCCTTGTGCCCCTCAATCTCCCTCAGGATCTCGCAGCTCCTCATCTTGGGCGCGCCCGTCATGCTCCCGGGCGGGAGACTCGCGGCCAGCACGTCCAGCCCGGTATACACCTCCCCAGCGGCGGCGCCACCACCACCATCCCCGCGCGGGCGCGGCGGCAACCGGCCCTCGACGACGGTAATCATCTGGAACACGCTCTGGTACTCCTCGACCTTGAGCAAGTCTGACACGGTCACGTTCCCGGCGCCGCACACGCCGTGCAGGTCGTGCCGCACCAGGTCGACGATCATAAGGTTCTCGGCCTCCTCTTTGGGCACATGCAGGATGCGCTCGGCCTGCGCCAGCGTCGAGACGACCTCCGACTTGCGTACCGTGCCCTTCATCGGCCGCATCGAGCAGCGCCCGGCCCGGTCATAGGTCAGGAACCGCTCGGGCGAGGCGGAGACGAGCGTCGCGGGGCCGAGGCGGAGGTAGGACGCGAAGGGGGCTGGTTGGTGCTTGCGCAGGCGCTTGAAGAGGGTCCAGGAGGGGGATATTGCGGTGCGGGAGACGCGCTGCTGCTGTTGTTGCTTGCGCGGGGACGAGGGCCGGAAGGAGGCAGTCAGGACTTCGTCGCTCACAGGGCGGGTAACCGTGGTTTGATCCGTCAGGCAGAGCTCGTAGGACTCGCCCGCTGCGATGTATTCCTGGCAGATCCGGACTTTGGCTTCGTACTCCTTTGTCTGGGGCGGCTTGATCGATGCGGTCATGGACGAGCGCCGCGTCTTCGGGGAGAGCGACTGGTCCTCAGGAGTGTTGAAGGAGGGTCTGCGTTGCGGGTTCCGCAGCGAGCCTACTACGTCTGCTGTCTTCCCTACCCAGTCGTCGTCGTCCTCCGGGCGCCCGGAGCTCAGGTGTTGGACGTGGACCACCTGCTGCACATGATCGACGACAACGCTCTTGGTCACCCAGGCCAGCGCGACATCAGGCCGGTGGTGCGGGCGCGGCTGTTCCAGCGGGACACCGATGTCTTCCAGACCTTGTTCGTAGGTGATGTAACCCATGAAGCCACCGGCGAAGGGAGTGTAAGAGGGCTCGGTCGCGGGCAGGCGCCGGGCCTCGTGGAACGCAGCGACCAGGCCCCAGACATCACCGTAGCGATCCAGGGCTATTTTGTCGGCCAGCTTCAGCGGCGAGCCACGCAAACTCCCGACCTTGATGGTGGCATACGAGTCGCCGACATGGTGCTCGATGCGCAGCGTCTCGTCGAGACCGACCGCGATGATGCTGTACCGCCCGCGCACATCGGCCCGAGACGTCGATGGCGCCGCGTTGGCCGAGTCGAGGACGATCCGCTCTGCCCCCTCGGGATCGACGGCCTCGACAATATCCGGGACCTGCACGCCGGGCGGCAGCGGGACCGTGAGGAAATGCAGCGCCGGCTGCGCCTCGAGCACCTCCCACCACTCCTGCGGCGTGCCCTGCTGGGCCGGCCATCCGGCCAACTGCGACAGCAAACTGGGCTTCGTCGCAGCCCTGGCAAACCCGTGCCCGTCCGACACAGCAACTCTCCCCCTCTCCTCATTCCACGCCTGCGCCCTACGGAACCAGTTCGAAATCACCTTGTTGCCCTCCTCCTCAGTGCACACCGACTCGGGGTGATACTGCACGCCCCAAAACGGCTTTTCCTGGTGCCTCACGGCCATAAGAATCCTCTCCCGCCCGCCCACCTCCCTCTCCTCCTCCACCCACGCCAACGGCACCAAATCAGGACACGGTCCAAACCCCTTCCA
>OUNM010075954.1_pt1 | contig 50721 bp, 47 predicted proteins | sample 1769961 | NCBI WGS metagenome assembly OUNM01 (sample SAMEA3914820, study PRJEB12502) | metagenome | biome: forest; material: soil | place: USA | collected 2012-03-12 | depth 0.3 m
AGGCAGAAGCGGGATGCCGGATCAAGTCCGGCATGACGAGTGCAGGGTCCGGCAGGCGGGAAAAAAAGACTCACGCGTAGTGACCGCGACTTTAGCGACGCTTCGGCAATCCTCACCCCATCACCAGCCGCTTCGAGGAGAGGGCGGGCCGGCAGCCGCCGCAGGCCCGTGCCGTCGCGATCATGCACCCGACAGGGGCTGGCCGAACCCCCACGCATTCCCTATCTGGGCGCAACTCCAGCGATCATCGAGCCGGCCGTCGGGCCGCAGAAAGGCGAAACCACGTGGCGCAGCCGCCGCAACGAGGGCCCGGAGGCCGCCGCGACCTCACCACCGGCCCGATCGGCTCGACCCTGCTTGCCTTTGCGCTGCCGACGCTGGCCTCGAACATCCTCCAGTCCTTGAACGGCTCGATCAACTCGATCTGGGTCGGGCGCTTCCTGGGCGAAGGCGCGCTGGCGGCGACCTCGAACGCCAACATCATCATGTTCCTGATGTTCTCGGCGGTGTTCGGCTTCGGCATGGCGGCGACGATCCTGATCGGCCAGTCGGTCGGGAGGAACGATATCGAGGGTGCGCGGCGCGCCTTCGGGTCGGCGGTCGGCCTGGTGATCGGCGGCGCGGTGGTGATCGCGGTGCTCGGCTGGCTGTTCGCGCCGCAGATATTGCGGCTGCTGGCGACGCCGGGCGAGGCACAGAACATGGCGCGCGACTATCTGCGCGTGATCTTCCTCGGCCTGCCATTCTCGATGCTCGGCGTGCTGATCCAGATGAGTCTGCGCGGGACCGGCGATTCGATGACCCCGCTGTGGTTCATGGGGCTGAGCGTGGCGATCGACTCTACGTTCAATCCGCTGCTGATCGACGGGATCGGGCCGTTCCCGAAAATGGGCATCGCCGGATCGGCGACAGCGACCCTGCTTGCGGGCATGATCTCGTCGGCGGGGCTGCTGATCTATGTCTATTGGCGCGACCTGCCGATCCGGCTGCGCGGGCACGAGCTGACCTGGCTGGTCCCCGAAAAGGGGCTGGTGCGGACGATCGTCGCCAAGGGCCTGCCGATGGGCGCGCAGATGCTGGTCATGTCGACCGCCGGGCTGACGATGATCGGGCTGGTCAACCGGCTGGGGGTGGAAACCGCCGCGGCCTATGCCGTGTCGCAGCAATTGTGGACCTATATCCAGATGCCGGCGATGGCGATCGGCGTCGCGGTCAGCTCGATGGCGGCGCAGAATATCGGCGCGGGCAAATGGGAGCGGGTCAACGCGATCACGCGCTCGGGGATCGTCTACAACACGATCATCACGCTGGTCGTCATCACCGCGATCATCCTGTTCGATCGCCCGGTCATGGCGCTGTTCGTCGGCAGCCAGAGCCCGGCCATCCCGATCGCGCGGCACATCCAGCTGATCTCGTCCTGGACCTTCGTGATGTTCGGCGCGACGATGGTGCTGTTCTCGACCGTGCGCGCCAATGGCGCGACGATCCCGCCGCTCGTCATCCTGGCGATCGCTTTCTATCCGGTCCGCATCGGCTTCGCGATCGGCGCGCAGCCGCTGATCGGCGCGGATGCCTTGTGGTACGCCTTCCCGATCGGCTCTTTGGTCTCGCTGAGCCTCGCGGCCTGGTACTACATGAACGGCAAGTGGCGCGAGCAGGTGCTGATCGTCCCGCCCGAACCCGAGGGCGAGGAGCATGCCCATGGCACCAGCGAGCCCGCCGGGCGGCTGCACCCAACGGGCTGAGCGGCCTATCTGAGCAAGGAGAAGGTCACGACCAGCCGCGCGCTGGTGGTCACCGGCCGGGGCGAGATGTCGACCGGCACCGGCGGCGGGGGCGGAGGCGCGGCCATCCTATACTCCATCACCGCCGGCGCCCGCTGCATCAGATCCTCACCGGTGCCGAGACCGTCGACCACCGACACGATCGGCCCGAGCTTCAGCCCCGATCCGGCCGCGATGGCCTGGGCCTGGCTGCGGGCATTGGCGATCGCCGCGGCGGTAGCGCGGGCGCGGGCATCGTCGTCCTTGGCGAGATCGAAAGACTCCAGCCCGGCGCTCGACGCGCCCAGCCGGCTCGCCAGTCCGACGGCGGTTCCGGCATCGGCGACCTTGCGCAGGATGACGGTGGCGTCGCTGCGCGCGGTATAGCCGATCACCGCGCAGGGATCGGCGACGGCCTTGGGTTGCATGATGTCGCTTCCGGTCATGGCCCGGTCGGCGGCGCTGTCGGCTTCCGCAACCATTGCGTCGGCGGCGGCCGAAAGCCTGGTTGCCGCGCTCAGCGGCATGCCCGAATCGCGGTTGCACTCGCCGGCATGGACCTCGCCGATTGCCACCTCGCCGGTGCGGATCTCCAGCGCCGGATCGATCGAGCGCAAGCCGCCGGTGACCGCCTTGATCTTCGCCGCCAGCGCCCGCGTTGCATCGTCGGGAACCTTGCCATCGCCGCGGATGGTGACGGTCAGGTTGGCGATGTCGGGCGGCGTTTCGACCGTCGCACCGGCGGCGACCACGATTGTGTCGGGGCGGGTCGAGAGCGATTGCGCGCCGGCCGGCGCCGCCAGCATCGCGATGCCGCTGGCAAGGAAAGTCGTGACGTAGCGCATGGCCCCTCCGCTATAATATGTAATAACGTATCATCGATGATGAAGCGGGCCTGGTCAAGGCCTCTCCCTCATCGTCACCGCGGATCAAATCCGGGGTGACGAAGGAAGGATTTTTCACTCCATCGCAATACGGAGCTCGCTTGCGTCCGCCGCGCCGCGGGTCCATCAGCCGCGCCATGTCGACCTATCCCGCGATCCGCCTCCGCCGCACTCGCGCCTCGGCGTGGAGCCGGCGGATGCATGCCGAGACCCTGCTCACACCCGCCGATTTGATCTGGCCCCTGTTCATTGCCGAGGGGCAGGGGGTGGAGGAACCCATTCCCTCGCTGCCCGGCGTGTCGCGCTGGTCGGTCGACGGCATCGTCGCGCGGGCGAAGGAAGCGCGCGACCTCGGCATTCCGTGCGTGGCCTTGTTCCCCAACACCCAGCCGGACCGCCGCAGCGATGACGGCAGGGAAGCGCTCAATCCCGACAACCTCATGTGCCGCGCGATCCGCGCGCTCAAGGATGCCGTGCCCGAAGTCGGCGTGCTGACCGACGTCGCGCTCGATCCCTATACCAGCCACGGCCATGACGGGCTGCTCGACGACACCGGCTATGTGCTCAACGACGAGACCACGGAAGTGCTGGTCGGCCAGGCGCTCAACCAGGCCGCGGCCGGCGCCGACATCATCGCGCCGTCGGACATGATGGACGGCCGCGTCGGCCTGATCCGCGATGCGCTGGAGGCCGAGGGTCATGCCAACGTCCAGATCATGTCCTATGCCGCCAAATATGCCAGCGGCTTCTATGGCCCGTTCCGCGACGCGGTCGGCTCGCGCGGGCTGCTCAAGGGCGACAAGAAGACCTACCAGATGGACCCGGCCAATGCCGAGGAAGCGCTGCGCGAGGTCGCGCTCGACCTGGCGGAAGGCGCCGACAGCGTGATGGTCAAGCCGGGCTTGCCCTATCTCGACATCATCCTGCGGGTGAAGGACCGCTTCGAAGTCCCTGTTTTCGCGTACCAGGTGTCGGGGGAGTATGCGATGCTCGAAGCCGCAGTGGCGGCGGGGGCGGCCGAGCGCGACGCGGTGGTGCTGGAGACGCTGATGGCGTTCAAGCGCGCCGGTTGTTCGGGCGTGCTGACCTATCACGCGCTCCATGCGGCGAAGCTGCTCGCCAGATGATCCGTAGCGAGCGATTGACCCTGCGTCCGTGGCGCGAGGAGGATCGCGCGGGTTTCGCGGCGATCATCAACACGCCTGCGATGATGGCCGATTTTGGCGGCGTGCAGGATCGCGCCGGGATCGACCGGCTGTTCGACAAGCGCGTCGACGATCAGGCCCGCCACGGGCACAGCTTCTGGGCGGCCGAGCTTCATGACGGCGAACTGGTCGGCAGCGTCGGTATCCGCGTGGCGCACGATTATCCGGGGCTGCCGGTAGAAGGGATGCGCGAGCTCGGCTGGCGGATTGCCGAGGCGCATTGGGGCAAGGGATTGGCGCGCGAAGCTGCCGCAGCGGCGATCGGCTGGGGCTGGGCAAATACCGATGCGCCGTTCCTCGCCGCCTGGACGACCGCGGGCAATGTGCGGTCCTGGGGATTGATGGAACGGCTCGGCATGACCCGGCGCCGCGACCTCGATTGCCGCGATCCCAACGGCAGCTTCCCCGACGAAAATCTGATCGTCTATTCCTTGGACCGCCCATGAGGATCGAGACGCCTCGCCTGATCCTCCGCCCCTGGCACGAGGAAGACAAACCCGCGTTCAACGCGATCATCAACACGCCGCCGATGATGCGGCATTTCGGCGGGGTGCGGCCGCCCGAGGAAATCTATCCGCTGATCGATCGCCAGATCGAGAAGCAGGAGCAGCACGGCCATTGCATGTGGGCGGTCGAGACCAGGGCCGATGGCGAACTCGCCGGGATTTGCGGCCTGAGGCTCGGCGGCCATCCCGAAACGCCGGTCGACGGCATGTACGAGCTCGGCTGGCGCATCGCCGAAAAGCATTGGGGGCAGGGCATCGCGCGCGAGGCGGCCGAGGCGAGCCGCGACTGGGGCTGGGCCAATACGCCCGCGCAGGAAATCGCTGCCTGGACCAATGCCGCCAACGCGCCGTCCTGGGGGCTGATGCTGCGGATCGGCATGGTCCGCCGCGCCGACCTGGATTTCCGCCACCCGCTCTATCGCGACAATGACTCGCCGCTCGGCGACATGATCGTCTACGCGGTGAGCAGGGCATGATCGATACCGGACGCCTCATCCTGCGCGGCTGGCGCGACGCCGATGTCGGTCCGTTCCACGCCATGTGCAACGATCCCGAGGTGATGCGCTATCTCGGCCCGTTGATGAGCCGCGCGGATGCGCAAGGCGCGGCCGATCGCCAGAACGGCTTCATCGCCAGCCACGGCTATTGCTTCTGGGCGATCGAGCGGAAGAACGATGGTGCGTTCCTCGGCTTTTGCGGCCTCAAGCCGGGGCCCGAGGGGACGCCGATCCATGACAAGGTCGAGATCGGCTGGCGGCTGCGGCGCGATGCCTGGGGTGCCGGCTATGCCCGCGAGGCCGCCGCGGCGAGCCTGGCCTGGGGCTGGACCAATACCGATGCGCCCGACATCCTGGCGATGACCAATATCGCCAACACGCGCAGCTGGGGGCTGATGGAGCGGCTCGGCATGACGCGCGACCATGCCGCCGATTTCGATCACCCCGCGGTGGCGGTGGGCGACCCGCTCAGGCCGCACATCATCTACCGGATCGCGCGGCCCTAGGGCTCACTTCTCGCCGATGCTGGCCTTGATCGCGGCGATCTTCGCGACCTGGCCGTCGAGCTGGGACTGCGCCCGGGCGCGGGCGGCGTCGAGCGGCGCATAGGGCTGCATGCCGTTGTCGCCGCGGTCGGTCGCGAGCTTCTCGAGGTCGACCAGCTGCCCGAGCGTGTCGCCGCGCAACGTATCGATCTCGGCGATTGCTGCCTGGACGCCGACCCAGGCGTCGCTGCCGACCGATTGCGCGCCGGGCACCCTGGCCGCGGTTTCGGCCTTGGCCGCGCCGGCATCGAACGCCGCCTTGTTGGCATCGAGCGCGGCGGTCAGCGTGGCGATCTCCTTGTCGAGCGCCGGATCGGGCGCGGTATCGGCGGCAGGCGGCGCGGGCTCGGCATCGGAGCGCGATTCGATCGGCCGCTTGGACAAGGGCGGGAACGTGCCCGGGGCTTCGGTACAGGCAACCAGCCCGAAGGCGGCGAGGAGCGCGATCGCTTTCAACATGGCATCCGGTCTAGGCGGCGAAAAAGTGTCGCGCAACGCACTTGCGCTTCTCGAAACACCTCTCTATTGGCCGCCTCTCCCGCGCGCCCGTAGCTCAGCTGGATAGAGCATCAGACTACGAATCTGAGGGTCGGACGTTCGAATCGTTCCGGGCGCGCCAATGAAACCCCCGCCAGCCAACCGGCCGGCGGGGGTTTTGTTTTGGGCGTGCGAATCGGGCCGGCCAGCCCCCGGTGCTTGAGCCGGCGGGCGAAGGCGCCTATCGCAGCCAGGCCGGCGAAAAGCGGTTTCAACGGCGAAAATGGTCCATGGCCATGACCCTGCTCGTTCATCACGAAAAATATCGGGGCAGCCCGCATCTGCATGCGCCGCTCGACTGGCCCGATCTCCGGGTCGAGCATCGCCGGCTCGAGCCGGGGTCGCTCGCGCCGGTCACCTTCACCTGCAATTCGGTGGTCGTCGCGCTGGCCGGGCGCACCCCGGCCAGCCGCACCGCCAATGGCGAGCGCCAGCGCGCGGTGATCCAGCCCGGCATGGCCTGTATCGAACCGGTCGGCCTGGACGAAAGCGAGGCGGAGATCGCGTCGCCGATCGAGTGCCTCCATATCCATGTCGCACCCTCGCTGGTCGGGTGGAGCGCGCTCGCTGATTTCGACATCGACCCCGACAAGGCGCGGCTGGCCTATGCCGGCGGGCTGCGCGACCCGCTGCTCAACCAGATCGCGCTCGCCTTTCACGGGATCATGGAGCGGGGTGCCGAGCCGATCGACCAATTGCTGGTCGACGGGATGCGATCGGTGCTCGCCTGGCACCTGCTGAGCAAATACTCGCTCGATCGCTGGCAGGCGGCGATACCGCAGCCGAGCCTGCCTTATGCCAAGCTCAAGCGCGTCGTCGACCTGATCGAAGCGCGGTTCGCCGAGACCATCACGCTCCACGACATGGCGGCCGAGGCCGGGCTCAGCGACTTCCATTTCTCGCGGTTGTTCCACCAGGCGACCGGCCTCTCGCCGCATCGCTACGTGACCGAGCGCCGCGTCCAGGCGGCGCGCGCCAGGCTCGCGCAGGGCCGGTCGTCGCTGGTCGAGATCGCGCTGGAAACCGGATTCGGATCGCAGGCCAGCTTCAACCGCGCCTTCCGCAAACATGCCGGCCTGACGCCAGGCCAGTATCGGGCGCAGCGGCAGCACCCCTGACCGCGAACCAGCAAGAAACGCGCATAGTTCGGCAAGATCGACATATACCCGCAACGGCCCCGATCCTATGCGGACGGATGGCGGCGCCACCGGGTGCCGCCGGCCCGCCCTGACGCGGACGCCCGGTGTACCGGCCGCCGGTCACGGCATTCATCCTCTCGGGAGGTGCAGCATGTCCGACAAACCAACCATCGTCTTCGCCCATGGCCTGTGGGCCGATGGCTCCTGCTACGGCAAGGTGATCAATCTGCTCGTCGCCGACGGTTACCAGGTGATCTCGACGCAGAACCAGCTCAACACGGTCGAGGACGATGCCGCCGCGGCGCGCACGTCGTTCGGCCGCGCGAGCGGGCCGGTCGTGCTGGTCGGGCATTCCTATGGCGGCACCGTGATCACCGCGGCGGGCACCGACGATCGCGTCGCCGCGTTGGTCTATATCTGCGCGCTGGCGCCCGAGGATGGCGACCCGTCGCTGCTCGACCAGACCAAATTCCCGCAGACCGAGGTGTTCGGTCATATCGAGCCCGCCGACGGCCGGCTGTTCCTCGGGCGGTCGGGCACCGGCGCATTTTGCGGCGACCTTCCGGAGGCCGAGCAGGCGCTGGTCTGGGGTACGCAGGTGGCACCGCTCGCCGACCTGTTCGACCAGCCGGTCCATGGCGCGGCCTGGAAGCTCAAGCCGAGCTGGTACATCATCGGCAGCCAGGACCGCACGGTCCATCCCGACCTCCAGCATTTCCTCGCCCAGCGGATGGGCGCGAAAGTCACCGAGCTCGCCTCGAGCCACGTCCCGATGCTGTCGCAGCCACAGCGCGTATACGAGGTGATCCGCGACGCCGCCGATGCGGTGCAGCAGCATGCGCAGGAGATCCGTCAGCCGATGCCGGTGGCGTAAAAGGCCGAGCACATGGCAAGACCCCCGCCTGGCAGATCGCCCGGCGGGGGTCCTGTTCTTGACCGATGGCCGTATCGGATCGCTTAGGGATGACGGTCGCGCAACCGCCCGCCGACCGCGCCGCCGACACCGCCGATGAACGCTCCGACGAGCAGCGACAGGGCCGTGAAGCCGGCAACGGTTGCCGCTACCTTGCGCGCCGCGTCGATCGCCTCGCGGCTGGTGTCGAGATCGACCGGCGCAGCGCCGATGTTCGACAATGCCGCCGCACTGACACCGACTGCCGCAACCACCACCGTCGCGGTCGCCCAGGCCATGAAGCCGTGGACGGTGTCGCGGAAGAACACCTCGTCGGTGTGCAGTCCTTGCCAGCGCGTACGCGTCCGGCCGGCGACATAGCCGCCCAGCGCCGCCGCCAGCCATTGCGTGACGATCAGCCAGACGCCCGCCCCCACGCTGAAGGTGTCCGCCTTCGCCCCCATGCCGGGCCAGGGCGATACCGACGCCAGCCCGAATGCAGAGCCCAGGGCGAGCAAGGTGAGGGTGAGCGCGATCGCGCCGACCGTCCCGGCCATGATCGCGGACCAGGACATGGCCGAGCCGCCCGAGCCGCTCGTCACGCCGTTCGGATACAGAACGGGATCGACGCTGCTATAGTGTTCGCTCGCCATGATCAGTGCCAGAACAGCAGAAGGAGCAGAATAATCGGCAGCGGGATACCCAGCAGCCACAACAAAATGCCTTTTCCCACGACATCTCTCCTGTGTCAGATTTGGTGGTTCGGCTTGCGTAACCTTTACGGTTGGGCACGGGTTCCATCGCCGACAACGGGAATGGCAAGAAAATACTGATCGAGGTTGGTATCGACTTTACCGACCAGTTCACGCCCGCCAGCGATCGAGCGCGCGGCGATAGGTCTGTTCGCGTGCATCGCGCGCTTTCTCCAGCGCTGCGCGTTCGCGCTCCTGCCGCCGGGCCATGTCGCGGCGCTCCTTTTCCAGCGCGGCGATCCTGGCATCGAGCGCGCGGCTTTCCTCCGCGTGCCGCTCGGTCACGGCCTGCAGCTCGGCCTCCGCCGCATCGAGCGCCGAGCGATCCGGACGCGGCGCCGTGCGTTTCGCCGGTTCGGGCGCGGCTGCCGCCTTTTCCGCGCTGGCCGCGCCGTCCTTGCCCAATGCGGCGATCTGCTCGGCCGCGCTGCCGCGCGCCTTGCGGATCACGATGCCCGGCTTGGCGAGCGGCTCCTTCGTCAGCTTCGGATCGGTCACGATCTCGGCGTCGCCGCGCGCGAACAGATTGCGATCGGTGCCCCAGGCTTCGAGCGCGGCCTTCTGGGTCGGCGCCGCGACATAGGCGTCGTGGAAGCCGATCGGGGTGCGGAAGACCTTGAGCGCGCGTGCCATCAGTCGAGCTCGATCCAGACCGGGGCGTGGTCGCTGGTCTTCTCCCACCCGCGCACGCGCCGCTCGACGCCCGCGCCCGTCAGCCGTGCGGTGAGATCGGGGCTCAGCAGCAGATGGTCGATGCGCAGCCCGGCATCGCGCTCGAACGCGCCGCGGAAATACTTCCAGAAAGTGTAGATGACCTCGCCCGGATGCTGCGCACGCAAGGCGTCGGTCCAGCCCTGGTCGAGCAACGCCGCATAGGCCCGCCGCACCTCGGGCGCGAACAGCGCGTCGTCGAGCCAGCGTTCGGGTTTATGGACGTCGAGCTCGGTCGGCATGACGTTGAAGTCGCCCGCGATCACCACCGGCAGGCCGGCATCGCGCAATGCCCGGGCGCGCGCCTCCAGCCGGTCGAACCAGCGCAGCTTGTAGTCGAATTTCGGCCCCGGCCGCGGGTTGCCGTTGGGGAGGTACAGGCAGGCGACGATCATCCCGCCGATCGCGGCCTCGAGATAGCGGCTCTGGCTGTCCTCCGCCTCGCCCGGCAAGCCGCGCTGCGTCTCGTGGATTGGTCCGGCGCGGCTCAGGATCGCGACGCCGTTCCACGCCTTCTGGCCTTGCCACAGCGCGTCATAGCCGAGATCGGCCAGCTCATTTTCTGGGAAGCGCTCGTCGGGCGCCTTCAGTTCCTGCAGGCAGACAATGTCGGGCAGGTCCTCCGCCAGCCAGCGCAGCAGCACCGGCAACCGCCCGTTGATCCCGTTGACGTTGTAGGTCGCGATCCGCATCCGGCATCAAAGCGGCGCACATGGCTGGGGTTCCGCCCTCCGGGATCGCGCGCTTGACAGGCGAGGGGCCGGCGCGCTCTATTATCGCCATGGGGAATGCGGTCTCCCCACGAGGCGACAGGCCGAAGTATCGCATCCCGATTTGCTCGAGGATGCGCCATGCCTGTTCTGAACGCGATTGCTCCCGACAAGCTTGCCCGCCTGGTGGGGACCCCGGCGTCGCCGCTGGTCGTCGACCTGCGCCATGATCCCGGCGGCACGACCCTGCCCGGCGCGGTGCCGCGCGATCCGGCCGGCTTAGCCGACTGGTCGGGCGCGATCGGCGAGCGTCCGGTCATCCTGGTCGACGAGACGGGCAGGGAAGCCGCGCCCGCTTGTGCCGCCCTGCTGCGCAGTGACGGCCGGACCGCCGAAACGCTCGAAGGCGGCATGGCCGCGTGGGTCGCGGCCGGGTTGCCATTGCTCCGGCTCGACCATCTGCCGCCACGCAGGCCCGATGGCCGCACCTGGTGGGTGACGCGCGCCCGGCCCAAGGTCGACCGCATCGCCTGCCCCTGGCTGATCCGCCGCTTTGTCGATCCCGACGCGCGCTTCCTCTATGTCGCTGCCAGCGATGTACTGGCCGTGGCGAGCGAGACCGGTGCCGAGCCGTTCGACATCGCCGCCGACACCGTCTTCTGGAGCCATCGCGGCGAGCTCTGCACCTTCGACGTCATGATCGAGGCGTTCGGCCTGGGCGGACATGCCCCGCTCGCGCATCTCGCGGCGATCGTGCGCGGCGCCGATACCGCGCGGCCCGACCTGGCGCCCGAGGCGGCCGGATTGCTGGCGATATCGCTGGGGCTGTCGCGGCTCCATGCCGACGATCACCAACAGCTCGAGGCAGGGATGGCGGTCTATGACGCGCTCCATCGCTGGTGCCGCGACGCCCGCGACGAGACGCACGACTGGACCTCGCACAAGCCCGCCGCCGCGAAAGCGCCGGCATGACGGCCGCGGCGATCGCGCACCCAGCGGCGCGGCCGGGACCGGTGACCTTGGGTGAGGCCTTTTGGGTCTGGGCGCGGATCGCCTTGCTGTCGTTTGGCGGGCCGGCCGGGCAGATCGCGGTGATGCACCGCATCCTGGTCGAGGAGAAACGCTGGATCGGCGAGCAGAGATTCCTCCACGCGCTCAATTACTGCATGCTGCTGCCCGGCCCCGAGGCGCAGCAGCTCGCCACCTATATCGGCTGGCTGATGCACAAAAGGATCGGCGGGATCGTCGCGGGCGTGCTGTTCGTGCTGCCCGGCATGGTGTCGATCATGGCGCTGAGCTGGATCTATGTCCTGTACGGCCGGGTCGGGATCGTCTCGGCCCTGTTCTTCGGATTGAAGGCTGCGGTACTCGCGATCGTGCTGCAGGCCGTGGTGCGGATCGGCAAGCGTGCCTTGCGCAACGCCGTGACGCGCTGGCTGGCGGCGCTCGCCCTCATTGCGCTGTTCTTCTTCAACGCGCCGTTCCCGCTGGTCGTGCTGATTGCGGGTGCGATCGGTTATATCGGCGGGAGACGCGGGGTCGCTGCCTTTGCCGGCGGCGGCGGCCATGGCGCAGGGGCGGGGGAGATCGTCGCCGACGCTGACACCCTGCTCGGCGAGGAGCTTCCGGAGCACGCCCATCCGACGATCCGCTCGACGCTGCGCGACGCGGCGATCTGGCTCGCCTTGTGGCTGGTGCCCGTCGCGCTGCTGCTCGCCCTGCTCGGCCCGGGCAGCGTGTTCAGCCAGATCGCGACTTTCTTCTCGACCATGGCGGTGGTGACGTTCGGCGGGGCCTATGCCGTGCTCGCCTATGTCGCACAGCAAGCGGTGCAATCCTATCACTGGCTGCAGCCGGGCGAGATGCTCGACGGGCTCGGCATGGCGGAGACGACGCCGGGCCCGCTGATCATGGTGCTGCAATTCGTCGGCTTCCTTGGCGCTTATCGCCATCCGGGGATGCTGCCGCCGTTGCTGGCGGGGACACTGGGCGGGCTGCTCGCGACCTGGGTGACGTTCGTGCCATGCTTCCTGTGGATCTTCCTCGGCGCGCCGTTCATCGAGCGGCTGCGCCACCATCGCGCGCTGACCGGCGCCCTGTCGGCGATCACCGCGGCGGTGGTCGGGGTGGTGCTCAACCTCGCCATCTGGTTCGCGATCCATTCGCTGTTCGGGTCGGTGACGCGGGTGGCGGCAGGGCCGCTGCGCTTCGACATGCCGGTGCCGGCGAGCATCAATCCCTGGGCAGCGTTGCTGTCGGCGGCTGCGATCGTCGCGATGTTCCGCTTCAATGTGGGCGTGTTCGCGACCCTGGCGGCGTCATCGCTTGCCGGGATCGCGCTGCATCTGGCCGGGCTGGTTTAGCGGTCACGGGCCGGTCGCCCCAACTACCTCGTCGCTCCGGCCTTGAGCCGGAGTCCATGTCCGGGAATTGCCTCAGGCCATACGCCTGGGGAGAGTTCAAGACATGGATGCCGGATCAAGCCCCGCATGGCCGTCAGGTGTCGGCCCGCAACCCGTACAGGAACAGGCCGCTCGCCTCGCGGGCGACATGGCCGGGGTCGCTGGCGTCGCGCGGCATCCAGCGGCCGAGGAACAGGAATGATCCGGCGGCGGCCATCGCGGCGGCGCCGGCATCGAAGCGGCGCAGCGAGCCGTCGGCCATGCCGCGCTCGGCACCCTCGGTCGAGCGATCGAGCAGGGCGGCGGACCGCGCCGAAAAGCGTGCCTGGTCGTCGGCGGGCAGGCGGCGGTAGAGCACGTTGAGCGGCGGCTGCGAGTGGAGCTGCGCCTGGGCATTGAGCTCGAGGCCGCGGTGGAATTGCTCGAGCCCGTCGCCATCCGCCTGGGCCAGATCCATGATGCGGTCATAGAGATCGAAGGCGCGGTCGAAACAGGCGCGGACCAGCGCCGCCTTGCTCGGAAAATGATGGTAGAGCAGCCCCTTGGTCGCGCCCAGCTCGGCGGCGACGTCGTCGAGCGACACCCCATCGACGCCGCGCCGGTTGAACAATTGCGAGGCGCAGCGGGCGATTTCCTCCGCGCGATCGTCGGGGCGCTCGTCCCACAAGGCGGCCGGCAGCGCCGCCAGGGGCGGTGACTGCCGCGGTCGCGCCAGGTCGCTGACGATGCCGCGCCCGATTAGCTCGACGATCTCGCGCTCCATTCGCGCGGTCAGGCCGTCACCGTCGCGTCCCGCCCAGATCTCGCCGATCGGAATCCAGGAGATGAGGCCCCAGATGGTCCGCGCGACGATCGCCGGGTCGCACGGCCGGATCGTGCCATCGGCCATGCCGTCGGCAATCAGCGCCGCCAGCGCCGCGAACAATTGCTCCTGCGCCTGTTCGATCTCGCGCCGGGCGGCGTCGGGCAGCAGGTCGAGTTCGGCGACGATCGCCGCCAGCGGGCGGTCGTAATCGGTCGCGGTGCGCACGAACGCGACGACGCGGTCGAGCCCGCTCTCCGGCCGCGCGCCGATATCGTCCAGCACCTGGCGCAGGCTGGCCAGCGCCTCGAGATAGCATTGCCGCGCGAGATCCTCGCGGCCCGAGCAATAATTGTACAGGCTGGCCCGCGACAGCCCGAGCCGCCGCGCGATCGCCGGCAGGTCGGCGCCTGCCACGCCGGTGCGCAGGAACTCGGCCGACGCCTCGCGCAGCACCGCCGCGCGTCGCGCCTCGCGCGCGATATCGAGCAACGGCTTGCCTTCTTCCTGCGTCGACCGGCTCGCGTTCATGGCTCTCCGCCTGCCCGAGAAAGAGCGAATTGACAACTTGGTATGTTCAACATACCAAAGTGTCAGAAAAATAACGATACGGTATGTATCGAGTCTGGGAGGATGGAGATGGAAGCGATTCACCGTCGCGCGCCGGTCCTGTTGGAGCTGCGGGGAGGGCTTGCCCTGGGCGCCCTGGCCTGCATGTTGCCGGCACCGGGCCTGGCCCAGACCGCGCCTGCGGGAACGGGCAATATGCCGGCCGCGGCCAGCCAACCGGCCGGCAATGACCCGGCGGCGGGCGACATCGTCGTCACTGCGCTCAAGCGCAGCGAGCGGCTGCAGAATGTCGGGGCGACGATCGAGGCCTTGTCGGCGGAGACCTTGCGCACCTCGCGCGTCGCCGCGCTCAACGATCTCGCGTCCTATGCGCCCAATGTCGACATCAAGGAGACGGTGCCAGGGGCGCTCCCGACCGTCACCATCCGCGGCATCGGCCTCGACGATTTCAGCACGGTGTCGAGCCCGGCGGCGGGCGTCTATGTCGACGAAATTCCCTTGTCGTCGGCCGGATTGATGAGCGGTGACCTGTTCGACCTGCAGCGGATCGAAGTGCTCAAGGGGCCGCAGGGCACGCTGTATGGGCGCAACACCACGGCCGGCGCGGTCAACATCCTGTCGGCCCTGCCCGACAAGGCATTCGGGTTCAGCGGCAAGGTCGGCTACGGCAATTTCGAGACGTTCGATGCCGAGGCCATGCTCAATTTGCCGCTCGCGCCCCGCGCGCAATTGCGGCTGAGCGCCAAGACGATCCAGCAGGGCAAGGGGTTCTGGACCAGCAGCCTGCTCGAGAACGGCACCCCGGGCCAGCGTGATATCGGCAGCCGCGACATCTGGCTGGGCCGCGCGCAACTGGCGCTGCAGCCGACCGACGATCTCGACATATTGCTCAAGGTCGAAGGCGAACGGTCGCGCTCGGAAATGGGCGTGCCGCAATTCAACGGGACGTTCGGCATCGGCACGCCGTTCGTGCTGTGCGCCGCGGTGTTGGCCGGCCGGCTCGACAACAGCGCCTGTGCCGATGCCTATGGCTATCGCCAGACCCGCAGCGACCCGTTCAAGGGCGACTGGAAAGGCAGCTTCCCGTACAATATCGACCAGGTCGGACTGCTCGGGAAGATCCGTTACCGTACCGGCGGGTTCGAGCTGACCTCGATCACCGGCTATATCGATTTCAAGCGGCTCTATCATATCGATGTCGACGCGACCCCGCTCGACCAGTTCGATTTCATCGAGAATGAGAAGGTCCGGCAATTCACCCAGGAATTGCGCCTCAGCCGCGAGACCCGGCTGGTCGATGTCATCGCCGGCGGCTTCTATTCCTGGGACCGCGTGCTTGGTGACAACACCAACCTCAGCGACCAATGGCCGCTGCTGCTGTTCGGCGCGGCGAGCGGATCGGGCAAGACGACCTACAATCAAGTGACGCGCTCGGCAGCACTCTACGCCAATGCCACCTGGCATCTGGGCACGCGCGTCGATCTCGTCACCGGCATCCGCTACACCGCCGAGAAGCGCCATTATGTCGGCGGCACGACCTTTATCACCCCGTCGCCTTTTGTCGGAATCAACAACACCTTCATCGACGGCACGATCCGCGACCATAATGTCACTGGCCGGATCGCGCTCAATTACCGGCCGCGCGCCGGGATGTTGCTGTTCGCGTCGGTATCGCGCGGGCGCAAGAGCGGCGGCTTCTTCAGCGGCTTCACCAACAACCAGGGGCAATTGATCCCCTACCGGCCCGAACAGATCACTGCCTATGAGCTCGGCGCCAAGACGCAATTCGGCCGCGCCGTCACGCTCAATATCTCGGGCTTCTATTACGATTATCGCGATCCGCAGACCTTTGTCCGCTACATCGACCCGATCACCGGACTGTCGATCCAGAAGGTCGGCAATGTCGATCATGCCCGGGTGTTCGGCACCGATATCGACCTGGTGCTGCAGCCGGTCACCGGATTGACGCTGAGCGGCGGGCTCGGCCTGCTCGACACGCGATTGTCGTCGTTCAGCACCGCGGCAGGCGTGGTGCCGGCGGGCAACCGGCTGCCCAATGCGCCTGCCGCCTCGTTCACTGGCCGCGTGCATTACGACGTGCCGCTGGGCAGCGCGGTTAAGATCGGCTTCCAGGTCGAGACGCGTTATTCGTCACCGGTCTTCAAGGAAGCGACCAACGATCCGCTGATCGCCGCCGGCCGCTACTGGCTGTTCAACGGCCGGATCGCGCTGACCGATGCCAGGTCGCATTGGGAAGTGGCGCTGTGGGGCCGCAACCTCACCGACAAACGCTACGAAGTGCAGGGCACCGACCTCGCGACGCTCGGCGTGGTCAACCGCAATTACAACGCGCCGCGCACCTTCGGCATCGAGCTCAGCTATCGCCACTGACCTTTTTCGGAGAAGCATGATGACCCAGGCCGAGCTGGTCGTTTCAGGCGTTTGCGAGGATGAATTCGCCAATGTCCGCAATGCCTTTGCCGCCAACTTTACCGAACGTGGAGAAGTTGGCGCCGCCGTCACGGTGATCCGTGAGGGCAGGGTCGTGGTCGACCTTGCCGGCGGCTGGGCAGATGCCGCCCACGAGCGGCCCTGGCGGTCCGATACGCTGGTCAATGTCTGGTCGACCACCAAGGGCGTGGCGGCGGCGTGTTTCGCGATGCTCGCCGATGCCGGGCGCATATCCTATGGCGATGCCGTCGCCGACCATTGGCCCGACTTCGCCGCCGCGGGGAAGGGCGACGTCACGATCGCGCAATTGCTGTCGCACCAGGCCGGGCTTTGCGGGTTCGCGACGCCGGCGACGGTGGCCGACCTGCTGTCGGGCCGGCCGGCAGCTGATCGGCTGGCCGCGCAGGCGCCGCTCTGGCCGCTCGGCACCGGGTCGGGCTATCACGCGATTACCGGCGGCATCCTCGCCACCGAATTGTTTCGCCGCATCGACGGACGCTCGATCCGCGCCTTTGTCGAGGATGAGCTCAGGACCGGGCGCGGGCTCGATATCGCGATCGGCTTGCCGCACGCCGACGAGGCGCGGCGCGCCGAGCTGATCGCACCGCCCGAGTTGAACTCGACCCAGTCGGGCGCTTTCACCCCGGTGCAGCTCGCGGCATTGGCCAATCCGGTGCTCGATCCGCTCCTGCCCAACGATCCGGCCTGGCGCGCGGCCGACCTGCCGTCGGCCAACGGCCATGCCACCGCGCAAGCCCTGGCCCGGCTCTATGCGATGCTGGTCGACGGGACGCTGATCGGCCCGCGCGCGCTGGCCGAGGCGACCAGCCTGTATGTCGAAGGGACCGACCTGGTCCTGGGCGTGCCGGCGCGCTGGGGTGCCGGGTTCCTGCTCAACGCCGACGGAATCTACGGACCAAATACGGCCGCGTTCGGCCATTCGGGCTGGGGCGGGTCGTTCGCGTTCGCCGATCCCGCCGCGGGGCTGGCGATGAGCTACACGATGAACCGGATGGGGACACAATTGCGCGACGACCCGCGCGGCCTGGCGCTGATCGATGCCGTCTATGCCGCGCTCGGCTGACCGTTCTCCCCGTAACTAATCTGCGGCATAGCCGAATCGATCGAGCCGGTTAGGATTGGCCGCATCGGACGAAGGTTCGACGCGCCCCGGCCGGCCACCCACACCCCGACCGGGGCGTAGCTTTCGCCTCGACGACGGCGTAGCGGGAGCATTCCATCTTCCCGCGCGCCAGGAGCCGTCATGGCGGATCATGCCTATCACACCGTCGATGTCTTCACCTCACGCCGGTTCGGCGGCAACCCGCTCGCGGTGTTCCCGGATGCACGCGGGATCGACGACGCGACGATGCAGGCGCTCGCCGCCGAGCTCAATTACAGCGAAACCACCTTTGTCCTGCCGCCCGACGATCCCGCGAACACCGCGCGGGTGCGGATCTTCAACCGCAGCGCGGAAATGCCCTTTGCCGGGCATCCCAATGTCGGGACCGCTTTCGTGCTGGCCGAGCTTGGCCTGGCGACCGGGCCGGTGCTGCGCTTCGAGGAGATTGCCGGGCTGGTCGAGGTACGGCTCGGCGACGGCGGTGCCGAGATCGATGCCCCGCAGGTCCTTTCCACCAGGGAGCAATTGCCGGTCGAGGGCATAGCGGCCTGTCTATCGCTTGCCCCGGCGCAGATCGACACCAGCCTGCATGCGCCGCTGCGCGCGAGCGTCGGGGTCGACTTCGTGCTGGTCGCGGTGGCGCCCGGTGCCCTGGCACAGGCGGCGCCCGATCTCGGTGCGTACCGGCGACTGGCCGATGCCTTTCCCGCGTTCGAGGGGCGGCTGTCGATCTTCCTCTACGCGCTCGACGGCGAGGATGTCCGCGCCCGCATGTTCGCGCCGCTGGCCGGGACCTGGGAAGATCCGGCGACCGGCAGCGCCAATGCGACGCTCGCGGCCTTGCGGCTCGCATTGTCGGACGCCGGGACCTTGTCCTACCACGCGATCCAGGGGCGCGAGATGGGACGCGAAAGCCATTTGTCGCTGCGTGCGTGGCGCACACCGGACGGTGTCAGGGCAAGCGTCGGCGGGTCGTGCGTGAGCATGTTCCGCGGCGCCGTCTCGCTTTGATCGCGGCTTCCGATACTTAGCGAAACCGGCTTGCCACGCCCCCGCTTTCGACTCAGTCTGACCCCGAATGAGGGCGGGGACACATATCGGGCGGTGGCGGACGGCGGCCATAATGCTGCTCGCCACGGCCTGGCTGGGCTGTAGCGCCACGCCCGCCACCGCGCGGGGCGGGGAAGTTGCGCTGACGTTCGACGACCTGCCCGGACTGACCATTTCTGACAGCCAGGCCTATATCGACCGCTTCAACAAGGCGCTGCTCGCCGACCTCAGGCGCCGCAACGTTCCCGCCATCGGCTTCGTCAATGCCGGCAAGCTCGGCGAGCCGCAAAGCGAGCGCCAGGTCGCCAATCTGCGGCGCTGGCTCGATGCCGGGATGCAGCTCGGCAATCACAGCTATTCGCACGAATCCCCGAATACGCTCGGGGCCGCCGCCTATATCGCCGACATCGCGCGCGGCGAGCCGGTGCTGCGCGACCTGCTCGGCGCCCGGGGCGAGAAGCTGTTATGGTATCGCCACCCGTTCCTCGAAACCGGCGATCCCGCAGAGGTCAGGGCGGAGATCGAGCAATGGCTCGCCGGGCACGGCTATCGCGTCGCCCCGGTGACGATCGATGCCGACGATTGGGAATTCGCCGAGCCCTATGATGCGGCGGTGATCCATCGCAACCGCAAGCTGCAGCGCCGGATCATGCGCGCCTATCTCTACTATACCGCGATCCGCATCGGCTGGGCGCAGAAGAGTGCACGCGTCCTGTTCGGACGGGATATCGCGCAGGTCATGCTGCTCCATTGCACGCGGCTCAACGCCGATGCGTTCGACCGGCTGGCGGGATTGCTGGGGCGGGCGCGATTGCGGCCGGTTGCGCTGGCCGAGGCGATGAAGGACCCGGCCTATGCCACGCGCGACGATTATGCCGGGAAGGACGGGCTCGACTGGCTCGAGCGCTGGGCGATGACGCTGGGCAAGACCTTGCCCGAGGCGGGCGACGACGATCCCCCCGCCTGGATCGCGGCGCAATATGATCGCGTCGACAATGACCGGCGGTGAGGGGCTGAGGACGTAGCGCACAGCGCTACCCAGCGTCCGTCATCCCGGCCTTGTGCCGGGATCTGCCGTGCCGCGGGCGTGGTCCTTTGAGCCTCTTGCCGTTACGCCTGCCCCCCGGCGGATCCCGGCACAAGGCCGGGATGACGGTTGGAGGGCGCGCTACCGCGACCGTCCGCGCCCCGATACCGGCCAGATCGCGTCGAGCGTCTGCCCGCGCACGACGTGGTAATTGTCGTAGAGATTGACCGTCGGGTCGCAATGCGGCGCGCGCAGCGACACGCGATCGCCGAGCGCGAGCGATCCCGGTGGGGTCAGCAAGGCGCCATGCTCGTCGCCCATCAGGAAGAAGCGCGCGTCCGCGTCGGCGCCGGACTCGACCGTCGCGGGATCGGCATCGGTCGCCATCGACTTGATCCCGGCATCGAGCGTGACGAGCCCCGGCGTGTTGGCGCTGATCACGCTGGTATCGATCATCAGCGAGGTCTCGAACGGGATCGTCGCCCCTTCCTCGCCGGTCAGGTCGCAGGCGCGATACTGGTCGTCCATGAACACATAGGAGCCGACCTGGAGCTCGGTGAACACGCCAAGCCCGGCATCGATGCGGTGCGTGCCGGTGCCCCCGCCGGTGACGATCCCGGGTGCGCCGCCCGCCTCGGCGAGCGCGACGATCACCCCGCGCAGATAGTCGGCCCGCTCGCGCATTGCCGCCTCGCGCTCGGCAAAGGCGTGGATATGCTGGTGCGAGCCGCAATAGAATTGCACGCCGCGATAGGTGAGCTGGGGCAGCGAGCGGATCACCTCGAACAATGCGACCGCGGTTTCGGCCGAGGCTACGCCGGTGCGGTGAATGCCGGGATCGATGTCGATGATCACCGAGAGCGGCGCGTCGCCCGCCGCGTCGCCCGCCGCGTCCACCGCGCGCGCGATGGCGCGGGCATTGTCGGGATTGTCGACGACCACCATCAGCCCGGGCGAGCGCAGATTGAGCCGGGCGAGCCGCTCTACCGCCGCGGCCGGCACCACCGGCGAGGTGATGTGCAGCCCGGTGATCCCGCCATCGGCCAGCGCCTCGGCCTCGCCGAGCTTGGCGCAGCACAGCCCGATCGCGCCCGCCGCGACCTGGCGCCTGGCGATGTCGACGCTCTTGTGCGTCTTGGCGTGCGGGCGGAGCTGGAGCCCGTGTTCCGCGGCGAACCCCGCCATCGTCGCGATGTTGCGGTCGAGCCGCTCGAGATCGACCACCAGCACCGGGGTGTTGAGGTCGCGGCGCGATCCCTGGCGGCCGATCAGATGGGCGTGGAGGTCGAAATCGTTCACGTGGGTCAGCTCCGGGCAGGCGGGGTCAGGCCGAACAGGCGGGCAAGGTCGTCATTGACGAATTTCTGCCCCGGGTCGACGGTCTCGCGGACGCGCAGGAAATCACCCATGCGCGGATAGAGGCGGGCGACGTCGCCAGGCGTCATGGTGTGGCGCTTGGCCCAATGCGGCCGTCCGCCCGAGCTGCGCAACACCGCCTCCATCTCCACGAACAGGTCGCGCCACGGCATTTTCGCATATTGGTGGAACGAGATCGACGCGGCCGGGCCGGCATGGAACGGGCTCATCCAGATGTCATCCGCCGCGGTCAGACGGAATTCGAACGGAAAGGCGACGGGCAATTTGCGGCGGCGGATATGGGCGATCGCTTCCATCAGCGTCGGCAGGCCCGCGGCGCGCGGCACTTCATATTCCATTTCCTCGAAACGGATCGTGCGGTCCGACGGGAAGATGCGCCAGGCCGGGCCGACGCGCCGGGTCGGCTTGGCGCTCATCTTCATCATGAAGCGCTGCAGCGAGGGGATCAGCATCGGCACGCGGCGCCCGACTTCGCAGATGTTGCGGAAGATCGATTCGTCGATGTCGGTGGCGTGCCTGAGGTCGCCGCTGCCCTCGACCGGGTGGAGCGTCTTGAAGATCACGTAATCGGCATAAGGAAAGACGAAGAACTCGAAATGGCGCGTGGCGGCGCCGAGTTCTTCCCAGCGTTCGGCCATTTCGGCGAGCGGGCGGCGCTCGATCCGTTCCTCGAGATAATAAGCCGGCAGCACGTTGATGCGGATCCGCGTGGCGACCCCGAACAGGCCGAGCGACAGGCGCTGGGCCTGGTAGAGATCCTGGTTCTGCTGCTCGTCGCAGATGACCAGCGACCCGTCGGCCAGCATCAGCTCGAACCCGCAGGCCTGGGTCGACAGGCTGCCGAGATCGGCGCCGGTGCCGTGCGTGCCGGTCGCGGTGGCGCCGGCCAGCGACTGCGGGTTGATGTCGCCCTGGTTGATCAGCGACAGGCCCTGCGCCCACAGCGCCTCGGTCAGGCGGTCGAGCCCCCAGCCGGCAGGGACCCAGGCCGTGCGGCGATCGGGCGCGATCTCGATCCCGCCTTCATAGTCCGACATGCTGAGCAGGGTGCCCGACGTCTCGCACAGCGGCATGAACGAATGGCCGGCGCCGGTCACCCGGACCTTGTCGGCGGCCTCGACCAGCCCGGCGAGCTCGGCGCGGGTCCTGGGCTGCTCGATCCGCTGCGGCCGGGCGTCGACGCTGCCGGACCAATTGCGCCATTCCATGCCGTCGGCCTCCTGTTGGGTCAGTCGAAATGGTCGAGGTAGCGCGCGAACATCACGCACACCTCGCGGTTGATCATGTCGGCGTCGCGATCGGGTTCCTCGACCACCATCTCGCTCGCCGAATAGCCGAGCTCGACGATCAGCCGGCAGGCGACCTGCAGGCGTTGCTCGCTGCTGTCGGGATGCTGCAGGCGCATCATCGCGGCGAATTCCCCGGCGACCATGTCGCGCGAGCGGATACGCAGATCGTTGAGCATCGGCACCGCGCGCAAGGCGCGGCCGATCGCGATTCCGCCGGGGAAGTCGCGGTGGATCGCGACCATCCGCTCCTGGATCGCGATGCTCTTTTCCAGCCGTTCCTCGAAGGTCGCGCCCGACATGCCGCCCGCTTCGATCCACAACAGGACCTCATCGTCCTGCGCGCGCATCAGGCGGTCGCCGAGTTCCTTGAGGACAGCATATTTGTTGGGGAAATAACGGTAGAGCGCGGGCGGGGTGAGGCCGGCGCGCTGGCAGATCAGATTGGTGGTGAGCTGCTCGAACCCGATCTCGCTGAGCAATTCGCCGGCGACGTCGAGGATCAGCTCGAACGTGTCCTGGCCGCGCGCCTGGATCGGCCGGTGCTTGGTCGAGAGCGGGATGGCGGCGCGACGGCGCCGGGTCCGGGCGGAGGCGGAAGGAGTCGTCATGCGGCGAGGGAGTGGCGACGCGCCCGGACAAAGTACAGCAGGATGACGATGGCGAGGGAGGCTGCCAGCAGGCCGATGCCGAGCGTCAGGCATTGCCGGACATCCTGCTCCCCGACGAACAGTGACGCCAGGAACGGCCCCGCCGCGCAGCCGAGCAAGGCGGCGCCCGACCCGAACATCGCCGCGCGCCGGGTCGGGTCGGCGTGGATGACGAGGGGGGTGTAGAATGGCGAGGCGAACATCCACAGGAAGCCGAACAAGGCGGAGACTGCGAGAAAGACGGTGACCCCGGGCATGCCCGACAGCACGACCATCGCGCCGATCATCCCGAGCAAGGCGACGACCAGGGTCGGCGTGGTCGGCAGCCGGCCGGCGCCGATCGTCGCGACCAGCCCGCCGATCACTTGCGCGGCGAGCGATGCCGATAGCGCCAGCCCCGCGGTGCCGGGGGGATGGCCCGACTGGCGCGACAAGGGCTCGACATAGATCCAGACCGCCAGGATACCGGCATTGAACGCGAAGCCGGCGGCGAGCGCGACCAGCCCGCGCAGGCTTGGCCGTCCGCTCGGCTGGTCGGGATCGACCGGCAGGACCGCGAGGCTCGCCGGTACCGCGAGCCCGACCAGGGCAGTCGCCACGCCGATCGCGGCGAGCACGCCGAAGCCGATTCCGATCCCTGCCGATCCTTCGACCAACGCGCCCAATGCCGCGACGATGATCGCCTGCGCCAGCGTCTGGACGGTCAGATAGATCGCCGCCCAGCGTTCGGGCCGCGCCGATCGCACGATCATCGCGGTCATCAGCCAGATCAGGGCTCCGCTCGGCAGCCCGATCAGCCCGCGTACCGCCACCACCCACCAGCCATCGGCCAGGATCGACAGGAAATTGAGCGCGGCCATCGCCAGCCCGCACAACAGGGTCAGCAGCCTGAGCCGCTTGAGGCCCCAGATAGGCCCGGTGAGTCCCGCCGCCAGGCCCATCGCGAGCAACTCCGCAGTCCCGGCCTGGCCGAGCTGCGCCGGGCTGATCCGCCCCGTCGCCTCGAGTCCGCCGAGCAGCAACGGCCCGACCCCGGCGAACAATATGCCGGCGACCCCCGCGAACAGGATCGCGGCAATCGGCACCGCGCCGAGCCGCGGGCCGATCCAGCCATGTTCGGGGTCGCTGGCCATGTCGGTCATCCTGCGCTCCCGATCAGTAATGCGCGCGCAGATACAGGCCGTAGGTGCGCGGCGGCCCGACGCTGACCACGTCGAAGCCGAGCGTCGGGATTGGCGTCATGTCGGAGATGTTGGTCTCGTTGAAGATGTTCTTGCCCCAGATGCCGATCTCGAGCTTGTCGCGCAGGATCTGCACGCCGAGCCGGCCGTCGACATAGACCCGCGCCTGGTCGCTCAGCCGCGCGGTATTGGCGGTGTCGAAGAACACCTTGCTGCGGAAACTCGAACTGACGTCGAACACGATCGCGCCGAACGAGGTCGGCAGGGTGTAGTTGACCGCATTCTGGATGCTGACGCGCGGCGCCGAGGGCAGGGTATTGCCCGAATAATCGGTGCCGGCCGAGACGAAGTTGCGATAGCTCGCATTGAGCCACGCCGCATTCATCGAGATCGTCAGCCCCTTGGCCGGGGTCGCTTCCAGTTCGAGCTCGCCGCCATAGATGCGCGCCGCCGAGGCGTTGGTGAAGAGCTGGCGCGTGATGAACCCGTCGGTCACAACCGTGTACACCTGGAGGTTCTGATAGTCGTAATAGAAGGCCGCCAAATTGGCGCGCAGCGTGTGGTTGAGCAATTCGGTCTTGAGCCCGCCTTCATAGGCGTTGACCGTCTCGTCCTTGTACGGCCCGAGATCGTCGGGATTACCGGTCTGGCCGCTGAAGAAGCCGCCGCTCTTGGTGCCGCGGCTGTAGCTTGCATAGATGTTGACGTCGGGCGTGATGCGATAGCGCAAGCCGACCTTGCCCGACACCGAATCGAACGTCTTGGCGCCGTTAAAGGTGAAGATCGTGAACGGCAGCCGTGTCTCGGCGCTGGTGTAGTGGAATTCCTTGTGGTCGGCCGAATAGCGCAGCCCGACGGTCGCGGTCAGCCGGTCGGTCAGGTCGTAGTCGAGCTGCCCGAATGCGGCATAGCTGTCGGTCTTCTGCGTCAGCGGCCAGGCGAAGCGGCCGATCCCCTGGACGAGGTCGGGCGGCAGGATCGCCAGCACGTCATAGGCCGAATTGTTGCTGAGCGTGTCGCGCGCATAATAGAGGCCGAACACATAGCGCAGCTTGGGCTTGCCGCTCGATTGCAGGCGGAGTTCCTGGCTGAACGTGTTCTGGCGCGCGATATAGCTCGCGGTGATCACCGGCAGCGGGTTGGCGTCGGTATCCTCCTGGTCGTTGCGATCGGCATGCTGATAGCCGGTCACCGCGACGATATCGGCCGAGCCGAGATTGATCGTCAGCGTGTTGGCGACGGTGAAGAGGTTGACCTTGTCCTTGCCCTCGAAGCTGTAATCGCCCTGGTAGAGGTTCTTGCTGGTATTGGCGTAGCCCAGCACGTTGGTGCATTGCCCGCTGGTGTAATAGGCCGGCGCGCACAGCCCGTCGGGACCCGTGGCCTCGGCGGTCGCCGGGAACAGGCTGCGATTATACGCCCAGATCGACCCGCCGCGTGACTTGCCGACGGTCACCGCGAGGTCGTCGGTGATCGACGAGGACGGCGTGAAATGCACGCTGCCGCGCACTGCCCAGCGATCGGCATTGTTGCCCCGATTGCCGGTCAGGCGATTGACCGTATAGCCGTCGTCGCGCTGGAAGAGCCCGGCAACGCGGATCGCGAGCACGTCCTTGACCAGCGGCAGGCTGACCCCGCCCTGCAAATTGACCGAGTTGAAATTGCCATATTCGCCGAGGAAATCGGCCTCGACCTCGTTGCCCGGCTTGCGGCTGGTGATGTTGACCGCGCCGCCGGTGGTGTTGCGGCCATAGAGCGTGCCTTGCGGCCCGCGCAGCACTTCGGCCTGTTGCAGGTCGAAGAACGCGAAACGCTGCGCCAGCGGCGAGCCGACATAGACGCCGTCCGAATAAATGCCGACCGCGCTGGCGGTGGCCGGGTTGAAGTCGTTGACCCCGACGCCGCGGATGAAGATGCGCGGGTTGGCGCCATTGTCGTCGGACTTGATCTGCAGCCCGGGCGTCGCGTTCGACAGGTCGAGCAGGTCGAGGATGCGCTTGTTCTCGAGCGTCTTGCCGGTCACCGCGCTGACCGCGACGGGCACGTCCTGGAGATTCTCGGCGCGCTTCTGCGCGGTGACGATGATGTCGTCGACTCGCGGGGCATTGTCGTCGGGTGGCGTGGCCGGCTGGTCCGCCGCCGGACTGCTCCGTGGCGTTTCCTGTGCCGCCGCCGAACCGGCCCAGGCAAGGGCCACCAGCGAAACTCCAATCCCGGACATCAGCCTCATAACCACTCCTTTTTCGAGTGCGGATGGAGAACGATAGCATAAACTATCGTAATCGCAAATGTGCGGTTGGGAAGGGATTTTCTTGTTGAATTGATTGGAGAATCATTGGCCAAACCCCAACCGCCATCCCGGCCTTGTGCCGGGATCCGCCGGGAGGCAGGCGCGATGCCTGGAGGCTTAAGGTCCGGGTTCGCGGCACGGCGGATCCCGGCACAAGGCCGGGATGACGAGGACGCCGGCACCGTCCTTTAACCCGTTGCGGGTAAGCGCGCCCATATGCACGAACTCGACGAGAGCGATGACGATTTCGTCGACCCCCAGATCAACCGCTGGCTGTTGATCTCGATCGGGGTGGGCACGCCTTTGTCATTGTTCTGCGTCGGCGACGTGATCCAGTCGGTGATCGGCGGCGGCGCGAGTTCGGTCGTGGCGGCGATGGAGGCGATCGGTCGCCGGGCGCCGGTCGTCGAGGTCGACCATGGCGGCCTGCGCATCCTCTTCCTGATCCTGTGCAGCATCGCGGTGACCGGCGCCGCCTTGCTGCTCCGGCTGGTGCTGACCCGGCGGAACTATTGGTTCGTGATCGCCCCGATCGTGGTCGGCGGTCTCGGCCTGAACATGCTGCTGGGTCCGGGCCTGTTCGCGAGGTTCGCGACGAGCCATGGCTATGTGCGTTGTCCCGCGCGCGACCACATCATCGGCCGGGGCAGGGGCAAGGTGCTGCTCGACGATTATATCCTGAACGGAGCGGATTGTCGGGCCGGGCGCCGCTCGGCGACCTGATCCGTTCGTCGTAAGACGGGCACGTAACATCCTGATATATAACTAAAGATATAGTCGTTCGGATGTTAAACCGGATTGCCGCCCCGGCAGCGGCGTGAGAGGCTGCCGCCCGGATCGACATGGGGTCGACAAGGGGACAAGCATGAAACGTCTTGCTGCTTCGATCGCGGCGTTCGCGTTGGCGGCCGGGATTCCGACGAGTCTCGCCCAGGCGCAATCCGCGCAGGGCCTGCTGAAATCCGGCAACGTGTTCCACGCGGCGGTCTGTCCGGGGCCGTCGGGTCCCGGCACGGCACGGTGCCATGCGCGCATCGTCACCGACGACAAGGGCAAACCGATCGAGCGCGACAAGCCCGATGCGGGTCCCAATTCGGGCCCGTCGGGGCTCAAGCCGGCGGACCTGCGCGCTGCCTATAACGTCACCGCGACGGGCAGCAGCAACACCATTATCGCGATCGTCGACGCTTATGGCTACACCAATGCCGAGACCGACCTGGCGACCTATCGCTCGACGTTCGGCCTTCCGGCCTGCACCTCCGCGAACGGCTGCTTCGCCAAGTACAACCAGGCCGGCGTGAAGGGCAGTTATCCGCGGCAGAACAATGGCTGGGCGCAGGAAAGCGCGCTCGACCTCGACATGGCGAGCGCGATGTGCCCGAATTGCAAGATCATCCTGGTCGAAGCCAATTCGGCGAGCTTCAGCGATCTTGCAGCGGCGGTAAGGACCGCGGCCGCGCTCGGCGCAAAGGTCATCAGCAACAGCTATGGCGGCGGCGAGACCGGATCGCAGAGCTATGAGTCATCCTACAACTGGCCCGGCGTCGCGGTCACGGTCAGCTCGGGCGATGCCGGATATGGCGTGCAGTTCCCGGCCTCGTCTCCGCATGTCATCGCGGTCGGCGGCACCTCGCTCAAGCGCGACACCAGCGCGCGCGGCTGGGGCGAGACCGCCTGGGCCGGCGCGGGCAGCGGCTGCAGTGCGGTCTATGCCAAGCCCTATTGGCAGACCGACGGCGGCTGCGCGATGCGGATGGAGGCCGATGTCTCGGCGGTAGCCGACCCGGCGACCGGGGTCGCGGTCTATGGCCCGGGCAATGGCGGCAAGCCGAGCTGGCTGGTGTTCGGCGGCACCAGCGTCGCGGCGCCGCTGATCGGCGGCGTCTATGGCGCAAACGGCGCCGGGGCGACCTATGGCAGCGATCCCTATTCGCGGACGAGTGCACTGTACGACGTGGTTTCGGGCAGCAACGGCAGCTGCGGCGGCACGTATTTCTGCACCGCGAAGCCGGGCTATGACGGCCCGACCGGGCTCGGCACGCCCAATGGCGTGAGCGCTTTCTAGGGGAGGGCGAGGGAGGAGCGTGGCGGCGCGGGCAAGGCGACCGGCGCGCTCCTCTCCAACGACTGCATGCCTTATTGGTCGGCGGCGACGAAACACCCGCGCCGCCACGCCAGGCCCAGCAATGCCGCGCTCGCGAGCAGCGACACGATCAACGCCGCCCAGGATGCCTCGGGCCCGAAGCCACCGCCGCTCAGCGCCGCGGCAACGCCCGTAGCTGGCCGCAAGGTGAGGGGACCACCGGCGATCCCGGTCGTGCCCGACACGACCGCGCCGAAGATCCAGCCCTGCGTGAAGTTCCACGCCGCGTGCATCCCGATCGGCGCCCAGATTCGCCCGGTCAGCAGATAAAGGCCGATCCCCACGCCTTCGCCGGCGATCAGGCAGGCCGCGGCAAACGCGCTGGAATCGGGATTGGCGAGGTGCAGCACGCCGAACAGCGCGGCCGCCCCGGCCAGCGCCGGCCAGATCCCGATCGCGCGCCACAGCAGCCGGAAGATCACCAAGCGCAGCACCAGTTCCTCGAGCACGCCCGACCGGATCGAATCGCGCAGCGCCAGCGCGACGCCATCGATCGTCCGCGGCGCGATCGTCACCCAGCCGAACAGCCACAGGGCGCCGACGATAGCCACCATCAAGGCGGCGCCGATAGCCAGCCCGAGGGCCAGGTCGAGCGCTCCCCGCCGCAGGTCGAGTTCGGGCACTGCACGTCGTTCGCCCAGCCGCACCGCGATCCAGTAGATCGCGACGAGGGCGATCGATCCCGCGATCGCCGCGACGAGTTTGTACGAGGCGGGTTCGGAACTCGCCGCTGTCCCGCCGATCAGCAGCAGGGTGGTCCTGGCGGCGACGTTATAGGCAAGGACGATCGCGACGCAGAGCAAGGCGAGCCAGCCCAGCGCCCGCAACGGGCGCCATGTTCCCGGCGCCAGCACGCCGGTCGATCCGATCGTCACCATGACATTGACCCCTCCGTTCCCTGGCGGGCTAGCATTGGTGTATTATTCAGTCAACACACCGCTGAGTCTCGCCGCCGGACTGTCAATTGGTAGGCGAGTATCGCGCGACCTGATATGCCGCCGCCAACGCCAATGGGGCCGCACGGAGCGGGACGATGATCAGGACACTTGCCTTGGCCATTGCGGCGATGGCGGTACCGCCGTCGTTGCCGTCGCCGGGCTGACGCCGGCTTTCGCATGGCAATCGATAGAAACACGGCACGCCGCGGCGCCACCGGCATCCGCCGGTTCCTCGCGCTCGATGAGCAGCGCGACTGGATCGATGGCAAGGCGGATCTGCCCGACGCCGACGAGCGCGAGGAGTCGCTCGAGCTGCGATTCAGATATGCCGCGCGCTTTCAGAAGCTGCTGGGCCGTCCGCAGGCGCAGGACGTGCTGGAGATTCTCCGGCTGTATGGCCGGACCTGCCTTCCCATGCCGCGCCGGACCGAGCGCTATTACTGGTCGGTTTCCTGCCTGCCCTCGACCTCTGACAAGCCGCTGGCGCGGGTCAGCGCGAGCTGGATGGAGTTCTTCACGCTCTATGTGGAGGGCGAGGGCGTCCGGTCGCGGGTGATCGTCCATCTTTCGGATTTCACCACCGACGGCTCATCGGTGCCTGGGCGCCTCAACGAAGACCTGCTCCGGCGCTGCGTCCCGATGCCGGAAGATGTCAGCTGGTTCTTCCCGCGCGGCGCCGACATGGTCGTCATCAACGTGCGCGGTGCCGGCTCGACCCGTTCCTTCCTGGCATATGATCCGGTGCTGCGCGCGATACGCCGGTTCAACCTGACCCATATGAACCGGGGCCGGAACGCGTATCAGGCGAGCCATTGCTACAGCCTGGCGGATCACATGCTCGACGATTGAACGGGATGGTCAATCCGGAGACCGGTGAGATCGTTGCGAGCTGCGACATGACCGCCGATACCTGATCCGGCCGGACTGGAGCAGATCACCCCGCCACCAGCGTCTCCGGCTCCAGCTCGTACGATCGCTGCACCAGCGGGTGACGCGTCCCGATCCCGTCGCCGGACAGGCGCGTCCACACCCCCAGCGATTGCTCGTGCACGCCATCGGCCAGTTCGGGCGCGACGATGTTGCGGTACAGGTGCGACTCCCCTGCGATCACGTCGGCGATGCTCCTGAACACCATGTCGGGCGGGAATTGTTCGAACGGGAAGGCGAGCTTGTCATAGTCGAACACGCGCCCTGCCGGATCGTCGTTCCAGGTCCGCGTCGCCAGGAAGCCGGCATCGTTGAACCCGGTCAAATACGGGCCGGGATTGATCGTCGCGACTTCGACGCCGAATTCCTGCAGCTCCATCGCCATCGCCTCGGCAATGCCTTCGATCGCGTGCTTCGACGCACCATAGGCGCCGACGAACGGGCCTGACAGGATGCCGACCACCGACGACATGAAGATGATCCTGCCGCTGCGCCGCGCCACCATCTTGCGGGCGATGCCCTGGGTGAGCTGGAGCGGGCCGAACACATTGACCTCGAACTGGCGGCGGACATTTTCGTCGGGAATGTCGACCAGCGCGCCGCCTTCGATGATACCCGCGCCGTTGACCAGCACGTCGACCTCCCAGGACGCGGCGCGCTTGCGATCGCCTTCATGGGTGACGTCGATCTTCTCGATGCGCAGCGTGACGCCACGGTCCTTCGCCTGGAGTTCGAGTGCGCGATGCTGCGGGTAATTCTCCACGCAGGCGATGACGTCGTGGCCGCGCCGGGCGAGCTCCAGGGCGGCGCCGTTGTTGAGGCCGCTGCCGGCGCCGGTGATCATGATGGTAGTCATAATGTCTCTCCGTGCGGCTGGGATCAGTTGCTCGACAGGGCCCTGGCGGCGGCCTGCGCGACTTGCTCGTCCTGCTCGCCATTGCCGCCGCTCGCGCCGACCGCGCCGACCACCTCGCCATCGACCGTCACCGGCACGCCGCCGGGGAAGATGATCGCACGCCCGTCCAGGCCATTGGCGATGCCGTAGAAATCGCCATGCGGCTGGGCGATCGTCGCGATGAAGCTGGTCGCGAGGCGCGTGGAGATGGCGGTGTAGGCCTTGTTATAGGCAAGCGCGACGCTCGACAGCGACGCCCCGTCCATCCGCGCCTGGGCGATCACCGTGCCGCCGGGATCGACCACGCACAAGGTGGTGGGCGAGTTGATCTCCGTCGCGCGGGCAATGCCGGCGGCGATGACCCGGTTGGCATCGGCAAGGTCGAGGGATTTGACGGTGATCATATCGGCAGCCTCATGGCGTGTGCGTTGAACCCGGCGCCGCTCTAGACCCCTCTCAACAAGGCTGCTTTCGCGCGATTGCCGCCGGCTGTCGGCAAATTGCTATTCTGCGCGCCGGGTCCTATGGCGCCGCTGTTCAGGTGAGGTTGGCGATGGTCCCTAGTCTCGACGCCCACCGCTATCTCAAGGGCTCGGTCGAACTGCGCAGCTGGGACCTGGGCTGGCGCTCGCTGGTGATCGACGAGATTGCCGGGACACCCTGCGCGACCGAGCACACCACCGCCGCGACCTCCGACCATTTCATCAGCCTGGTGACGGCGGGATCGTGCGAGATGGAAAGCTGGCGCGGCGGCAAATGGCAGCGCGCGCGCTATCGTCCCGGCAGCATCGGCTTCCGGCCGTCGGATCATGCCGGGACGCTGCGCTGGATGTCGGACACGCCGCACGTGACGCTCCAGCTCTATCTGCCGCGATCGTTCGTCGATGACGCGGCCAATGGCCTGGCGCGGCGGCCGGGCGAGGTCGAGTTGCGCCCGATGCTCAATGTCGAGGATCCGCTGGTCGCCGCCACGATGCAGGCGCTGAAGGAAGGGCTGATCGCAGGCGCACCCGATCTCTATGCCGAAACCGCCGGGCAGTTCCTGGCGGCGCATTTCCTCCAGCGGTACGCCGGGCAACGCCTGGCCACCATCGCGGGGCGCGAAGACCAGAGGCTGCGGCGCGCCGACGATTACCTGCGCGCGTTCCTGTCGGAGCCGATCTCGCTCACCGCCTTGGCGCGCGAGGCGGGGCTCAGCCGCTTCCACCTGCTGCGGCTGTTCAAGGCCGCCTATGGCGAGACGCCGCTCAAACGGCTGACGCGGCTGCGCATCGAGCAGGCGCGGCGGCTGTTGAGCGAGACTAGGCGGCCGGCGATCGAGATCGGCATTGCCTGCGGCTACGACAATCCCGCCAATTTCGCCGCGGCGTTCCGGCGCCAGGTCGGCGTGTCGCCCAGCGCGTTCCGCCGGGAGCGCGAGGTGGTCGAGCCATGACGGCGCGGTTGCCGAAGCCCGCTGGCGAGCGCGCCCGGGACTGGCTATGCTCCGACGCATGAACATCGGCGGATCACTCCAGCCGAGGCGATAGAAAGGCCGCGACTCCCAAGATGTTGAGGAATCTGTTTTCGAAAGGTGCCCGCGCCGCCGAGAGCGAGGCCGAGCCCGAGCCGGCTCCCGGCCAGCCCGAACCGGCCGAATCCCGCGCCTACACCGTCGGCTGGCTGCTCAATACCGAAAAGACCAGCATCATCTGGGATACGCCCAGGCCGGTGCGCATCGACTCCCAGAGCAGTGATCCGAGGTCGGTCGGGCAATGCCCGTCGGTCCTCGATTTCGACCGCCGCCAGATCGCGATCAATTGCCCGATCGACGTGCATCTGCGGCTCGACATGTCGGGTGGCGGCATGGACATCACCAACGTGCTCGCGGACAAGAGCCCGATCCGATCGGATGCGCTGCAACGCTGGATCGTGTTCCAGCCGCGCCACGAATGGCGCCACCCGCAACGGCCGGTGCTGCAGATGCTGACGTCCTATGTCTTCGTCTCGGACGATCCGGTCTACATCAACCAATATCCCCCGATCCTGCATTATTTCGGAGACACGAGGCCGGGCATCCAGATCAGCGGCCGCTTCCCGATCGACATCTGGCCGCGCGCCCTGATGTGGGCGTTCGAATGGCACGACACCTCCAAGGACCTGATCCTGCGGCGCGGCGAGCCGCTCTTCTACGTCCGCTTCGAAGGGCCCGATCCGTCGGCGCCGGTGCGCCTGGTCGAGGCCCAGAAGACGCCCGAGCTGGAAAGTTTCATGTCCTCGATCACCGGCGTCACCGAGTTCGTCGGGCAGACCTATTCCCTGTTCAAGACCGCGCGCGAGCGCCGGCCGGCACGGCTGCTTTTCCCGAAGGAGTAAGGGCGCCGCGGGTCCGCGGGAATTTGCCAAGCAGCCGGCGGCGATGCAGGTTCCGCCGGCACGATCGTCGTCGAATCAAGGGGAAGCTGCGTTGAAATATGTTCGGGTCGTCGAGTGTTCGGCAAAGGGCGACGGCATCCATCTCGACCTGCTCGGGGAGGATCAGCAGAATCATCGCTTCGAGGTGAGCGGCGAATGCGCCGGGTTGCTCGCCGCGTCGCTGGCCGCCGAGGTCGAGAAGCTTGGCCTGGACGGCAAGGCGCAACAGCTGATCCGGCCCAAGGGAATGCAGACCGGACGGACCGATCAGGGCGAGCCGATGGTCCTCATGGCGCTCGAGGGCGGCGCCGAACTGCCTCTGGTCTTCAAGCCCGAGAGCCTGCGCGTGCTCATCTCGGAGCTGGAGGGGCTGATGCAGGCCGTCCAGCCGGGCTCGCAAATGCGCTGGCGTTGACACCCTCGGCGGGAGAATTGTTGCCGCGCCGTTCCGGTTAGGCGCGCAATCCCAGCAACGCGGCGGTGATGGCCACGGCGACAAGGCCGCAGACGATGATGCCGGCCACCCACAGGCGGTTCGCCAGGGTAAGCGGAACGCCGTGCGCGATCATGATTTGCCGGAGGCCAAGCGACAGATGGGCCAGCACGAAGAACGCGCCCCAGCCATAATGCGGGACTAGCCGGATGTTCCATGCATCGTGGATCAGCCCCTCCGGCGCGCCCGACGCCCAGGCCCAGTCGGTCTCGATATGACGTACTGCGCGCGCGCTGATCAGCGCGGAATTGAGATGGGCGACGATGAAGGCGGCGAGGTACAGGCCGCTGCCGATCTGCAGCACGCGGAAACCATCGCCGGGCAGCCGGGCCCATCGCCGCGCGAGGACCAGGCCGGTGACGATCTGACCGAGCAGCAGGCCGACCAGCAGCACTTCCACCAACGGGAAACGATAGACGGTTCGCCCCGCCTTCATGATCGCGGCGTGGAGTTCGGGTCCGACCAATCCGGACAGGTGGTTGGACAGGTGAAAGGCGACGAACAGGACGATCAACGATGCCAGCACACCGTGTGCGACACGCAGCCATGACGGCGGCGCTTGGGCAGGGGCAGGGGATCGAAAGCCGATGAACAGGATCGCCGCGCCCCAGCAGACCAGCCATATGGTTTCGTCGCTCAACGGGTGCCCGATCAGGCCGCGCGTGACGCCGATGAACACGAACAGCGGCGGTGCGATCATCGTCAGGAAAGCGAGCGTTCGGGCACGGACGCGAGCGCGGTCGCTTGCGGCATCCGAAGCGCCGCGCAGGCGATAGGCCCAGCCCAGGCCGATGAGCGGGGTCGCGCCCGCCATCAACAGGCAAAGCCAGCCGATCACCGCCAGCGCGGCGTTCGGGTGGGTCCCAGCGGCACCCGCCGCCTCGCTGAACGCGTGGAGCAGGAAGGGATAGAGCAGCGCCGGCGCTGCCGGCACGAACCATGCCGCGTCACGCTTCATGACTTGGCGACGCGATAGGTGAGGTGCGTCGCGGCGCCCGTGTCCACCACCGATACGCGCTCCAACGGAATGTGCGCGGGCAAGCTCGCGAACATCGGCAGCCCGCCGCCGAACAGGATCGGGACGATACTGACGACGATCTCGTCCACCAGGCCCGCCGCGAGCGCCTGGCCGCCGATGTCGGGGCCGCCCATCACCGAGACGTTCTTGCCCTGCGCGGCATCGACGGCAGCGGCGACCGCGTCGGCGATCCCGCTCGTGACGAAGGCATAGACCCCGTTTTCCGGCTGCGTCGGCGGCGCGTCATGCGTCAGCACGATCGTCGGCAGCCGCCGGCTGCCGCTGGGGCCGTCGCTGCCCCAGGCCGACTCGTCATAGGTCGTTCGCCCCGCCACGATCGCCCCGATCGAATCGAGCATCGCGGCGATGAACCGCTGGTTGAGCAGATCACGCTCGAAAAACCATTCGTGCAGCCGCTCGCCGCCCGCGCCCAACGGCTCACGCGCCGTGTGATCGGGCGCCTGGACATAACCGTCCAGCGACATGCTCATATTGTAAATGACCTTGCTCATCGCGCTCTCCTGCTACCCGTCGGGTCGACGGCGGGCGCGCGGCATCGATCGCCATCCCCGCAATTTGAGGACGCGACAGCCGTCCACCCGGCCATGCTTGATTCGTTTCGATATGTCGTATATTACGGTAGAACGTAATATATCGGAGCGAGATGTCAACGCACCCTGCACCTCCGCAATCGCGCGCAGACTGGCTGTCCGGACTCGCGCTTGCGATCAACGAGCACAGCGAGGCGGTGGTGCTGTTCCATGCATCGATCGCGCAGCGCATGGGGCTCGATCCGACCGCCTATAAGACATTGTTCGTGCTGCGGCGCCTGGGCCCGCTCAGCGCCGGGCAGATCGCCACGGAAACCGGACTGGCGACCGCGTCGGTGACCGATCTGATCGATCGCCTCGTCGCCAGGGGATATGTCAGCCGGGGGCCGCACCCGACCGATCGGCGGCGGATCGTCGTGACGTTGGTGGAAGAGGCGGTCACCGCGGCCCGGGGCCGGTTTGCCGTGCCGAACCCGTCGATCGTGAAACTATATGACCATTATGACGACGAGCAACTCGCGGTGATCACGGACTTCCTGATGCGCAATGCGTCCAGGCTGCGCGAGGATCTGTCGCATCTGGACGAGGATCGTTCCTAGCACGCGCACGGGCGATCGGCTGGTTGTCGGCCACGCGGCCCGCTATCGCGCCGTGACGTGCACCAGGCTGGTCATTGCGTCGACATAGCTCTGGGTGTCCGTATAGAGCAACGGCAGCAGCGGCGTGACCGAAACGCCTGCGACGCGCGTCTTCTGCAGCCCCGCCCTGGTGCGGAAGATTACATAGGGCACGTCCTGGATGACGTAAGGCTGGCCGTTCACCTTGCCCAGGATCATCATCACATGGCCCGGGACGACGAGGAGATCGCCGACATCGGCCGCCATGGCCGCCTTCAGCCGCTCGGCATGGCTGTCACGGGCGTTGAACAGCTGGTGGCGGAACCCGGGGCTCGCTCCCTGCGCACCCGAATTGGGCGGCATCAGGATGCCGAAACTGCGGTACACGTCGCTGGTAAAGCCGCTGCAGTCGCGCGCGTTGAGCGTGTGGCCCCAACCATAGCGTTCGCCGAGAAACTTGAACGCCTGGCGGATGATATTGGCCCGGGTAAGCGGAAGATAATCGGGCGCGGTGTCGCGGACGCGCTGGATCAGGGCCGGGCGGAACTGCAATCCGCCATCGGCCGTGCGGGTCGGCAGGCTGACGGTCCAGGAGGCATAGGGTCCTCCGCCATTGACCGGTTGATCTGCTCTGAGCCGCTCGATCGGCACGCGCGCGCCCATGTCGAGCTGATATTCCGAGACCGCGGGCGCTTCGGGCGTGCTCACCGTCAGCACCTTGTCGCCCGTCACGACGCGATAGGGTGTGCGCCCGGCATAGCCGAGCACCGCGTCGCGCGAACCTTGCGCAATGTCGGCGGCGCGGACCCAGCCGGGGCCTTGCCAGCTCTGGATCAGCAGCCATTTGCCGTCATGACTTGCCTGAAGGACGAGGACGGCGTCGCCGGGGAACAGGACGCCGGCGGCATAATAATCGAAATCCAGCGCATCCTTCGCCGGAAAAGCTGCCACGTCGCTGGGATAGACGCGCAGCAAGGCGCGCGTCACCGCCATGCCGAACCGCGCCGGCTGGCTGGCCGGAATCCGATCGAGATCGCGATTGGCCTTCATCGCGTCCAGCGTCGGGGCATCGAGCGGCGTGCCCGTCGCATCGAGCGGGGCAGAACCGAACGGGCTGGCCAGGCCGTCGAGCCATTTGAGGATGTCGGCGCGCGCGACGGTCGGGCCGATCTTCGACAGGTCGACCAAATCGCCGTCGCTGGCGAGCGTGCGGCGGCTGCGCTTGGCCAGTTCGGCCGGGGTCATCAGCACGGCATCGGCTTGGGGCGTACGCGCTACCCAGTAACCCGGCGACAGCATCGCGTCGTCGATGCCGATCACGCCTGATGGCGGTACACGCTCGCTGACCAGCTGACCGGAAGCGGAGAACGGGACGGCCAGTGCCAGGATCGTCGCTGCAAGATAGCGCGACATCGGGGTGCGGCTCATACGCAAACTCTTTGAATCATGAGAGAAGTTGGCATCTCTACAGCAGCGCATTCGGGTTTAGCCAGCCGGTTTCGATGCGGCGTTCGGGGCAGAGAGCCGGATTCAGCCGGCAGGGACTTCGGGCGAGCCGGCGATCATTTCGTTCAGGCGCAGAACCGTATTCCAGTTGCGGATGGTACCGACTCCCAGGCGCCTCGTCGTCAGGGCGTTGGCCAATCGGGAGCGGGTGGGATCCTGGTCAAAATGAACCCACAAATCGCCATGCACGATGGCGAGGCGCTCGCCCTGGGTCGCATGGGGAAGCAGCCCGTCGAGCGCAGCCTGGTCGAGCGGCTCGCGCATCACGCGGACCGCGAGGCGGGTGCCGTCGCGCTCGGACTCGTCCGGAAAGGGATTGTCCGCCACCAGCCTGGTCCAATGCGCAGCGGTCTTGACGATCGTGTCGACCTGACGGCCGAACGACAGCGCGAACGCGGTCTCGAGGCGTTGTTCCAGCTCGCCAACCGTCGCGTCCCTGCTGTCGAACAGGGCATTGCCCGTCGCTGCCCAGGTGCGCGGATTGTCGAGGCCAATCGCCGTCAGCATCGCGCGCCAGTCCGCCATGACCAGCCGCCGCCCGCCGCCGATCGTGATGCTGTGGAGAAGCGCGACATGCGAGGTCATTGGTTCCGCGATCCCGTGACAAATTGTCTGTTCGGCACGATGGCGATGCACTCATTCGACCGCGCGCTGAAACCGGAGATTTCGCCTAGCCGCAGGTCACGCCGCCGTCGAAATCTTCAGCCTTGTCGCCGGACAGGGTTTCTCGAAGCGGGTGCCGGCCGATCGCCAGGCGGTAGGCGGCTGGTGCGGATGTCCATTCGGCCGAGGCCGCCGGGACAGCTTGCCGCATAATAAAGGACGCCGGGACGGTTCGCGTCGAACGCCGAGCCGATCAGGAAATCCGAGCAGCCGAGGGGCAGAGCCGCGCGCACGGTCCATTTTCCGTCCACCAACCGAGACGTGAACAATCGCACATGAGCCTCGGTATCGCTCATGGTGCCCGAGCTGAAGACGAGCGTCTTGCCGTCCGGCGCGATGGCCGCGTCGAAATCCTCATCGGGCCCGTTCACCAGCGGGCCGAGGTTGCTTGGCCGCCGCCCGGATCCCGGGAAGCCTTCGAACACGTCGTGCTTCCCTTCACCGCCCCATCCGTCGGACGAGAATAATACGCTGCCGCGACGCGTCGGGGTGGGGGCCCATTCGTCGCCCTTGGAATTCACGGCCGCGCCGACATTGCGTGGACCGGAGAATCTGCCCGTGGCGGTATCGACATCCACCACATAGACGTCGGTGCCGCCGAAGCCGCCTTTCCGGTCGGAGTCGAAATAGAGATGGCGGGAGTCGCGCGAAAAGGCGGGATCGAACTCCACCGCATCGGTATCGAATGATGCGCGGGCGGGCGTCGACCAGCCCGACGGCGTGCGATGGATTTCCCAGATGTCCTGCTGGTCGGAAGGGGCGTCGCGGCCGATGCTGCCCCACACGATCTGCCGGCCGTCCGGCCGATAGGCGATCCGCACTTCGGCCGCGGCCGTGGAAATCATGCCGGGCTCGACAATGATGTCGGATTGCGCGGGGCCGGCGACGCCGTCTCCACCGGGCACGAGAAGCGCCATGGCGGCCAGCGCGAGCGACCGGTTCTTTCTCTTCAAAGGATTGATGAGCATCGACGGCGACCCTTGGCGAACGCACCATTTGCGTCGCACGCTCGCGACCGGTTTACAACGTCTCGGCGTGCGCTTCGAAATACCCGAAGCGGTTCTCGACCATAGGAACGGATCTCGCGCTGGCGTTGCTGGCGCGTACCAACGTCGCGACCGGGTGGACGAACGGCGGGCGGTGCTAGCGGGCGCCGCTCTTCGACCATTGCTCGATCGCCTTGCCCATGGCGAGCGCCTGGACGCGATCCTCGAGCGGGGTCAGGGCAAGCGCCCGGGTCGCCGCGCCGATCGCGAGATAGGCGGTCGGTCGCGCGCCGATCGACGGCCATGCCGGCGCGCCCGGCCCATTGGGATTGCCGGTTCGCGCAAACCGCACCCAATAATCCCCCATCAATTGCGAGACCGCGGCATCGGCGGCATCCCAGCGATGCTCCACGGGCTGGTTGCCGAACAGATATTCGATCTCCCCGCCATGCTGCGCACCGAACGCGCCGGCGCGCTGGTCGACCGGCACCTGGTCGAAAAAATAGCCATAAGCGCGGAAGCCGTTGGCGGCATGCGTCTGTCCGACCCAGAGCGACGGCAGCACGAAAGTCGCATCGCCGAGCAAGGCGATCGCCGCACGATTGGGCGTGCTGCCCGGCCGCGCCAGATAGCCGGCGACGAGGTCGTCATAGCCTTCGCCGATGGTTGGCTTGGCCAGCGCCGCATTGTTGCCGAGCAGCGATCCCTCGTTCGAATTGGAGCCGATCATCAGCGGGATCGGCATTTCCTTCTTCAAGCGGAAGGCATCGCCGGGGCTCCACTTCACGACCTTGCCGTCGATGAAAGGAAAGGCGCGGGTCTTGACGATCTCGGCCAGCGGAATGGCGCGCAATTGCGCCGCCGTCGCCTGCTTGAGGCCCAGGCTGTCCGCCCAGCGCTCGCCGGCGGTTTCCGCGCTTGTCGCATCGCCGCGGATCGGGACCAGCACCGAGCTTCCCGACCCCGATTCCGACACTGCCTTCTGGAACAGGCCTGCGGCCCCAGGTGCTGCCATCAGGATCTGAACGCTGCCGGCGCCGGCGGATTCGCCGAACAGGGTGACGTTGTTGCGGTCGCCGCCGAACGCCGTGATGTTGCGCCGGACCCATTGCAAGGCGGCGATCTGGTCCATGATGCCGTAATTGCCGAGCTGGCCGGTCGGGTTCTCGCGCGTCAATCCCGGATGCGCGAAGAATCCAAGCCGCCCGAGCCGGTAATTGATTGTCACGATCACCGCGCCGCGCTCGGCCAGATGTCGTCCGTCGTACAGGGGAACACCCGCCGCGCCATAGGTGAACGAGCCGCCATGGATGAACACCATCACGGGGTAGTGGCCCGCGCGTTTCGGCCGCCAGACATTGAGAAACAGGCAATCCTCGCTCTGCGGACCGACTTGCGCCCACGGTTCCTTGTGCTCACCCGCCTGGGGGCAAGCCGCCCCGAACTGGCTCGCGTCGCGCACGCCGCGCCACGACGCCGGCGCGGCCGGCGGCTGCCAGCGCCGCGGCCCGACCGGTGCGGCGGCATAAGGGATGCCCTTGAATACCAGCGTCTGGCCGTCGACCCTGCCGGCAACGGCGCCGGTCGCGATGCGCGCCTGCGGACGGGCAGGGGCCGCGAGCACGCCCGACGGCATCAGCAACCCGGCAATCAGCAGCGACCTCACCGCCATCCGCAATGCCCGCATCATCCTGCTCCCTGTCGATCGCGCCAACCGCTGCTTTATGCCCTATCTAGTCGATCGCGATCATCGCTCGTCAAGTTATTTCTGTTCGAAATAAGAAATATCTTGAGGTTGTTGGTAACGGGTGCAGCAGGCTGCGCCCGGCCAGACTGCTCGATGCCGCGTGAGTGCGAAGGTTACAGGCGACGACTTCGAGAAGCAGTACTGAAAGCGTTTGATGCCGAGGATGCAGAATTGTTCTTACGCGCGACCGAGCCAAGCCTTGGCATGTCGCCATTGAGCCGGTGCACCGATTTACGAGGGCTAGGTGAATTTCTCGCACTCATACCCGGACGTTCGCGTCGCGGCAGGGCGGCCTAGCTCAACCAGAAATCTGAAAAATATGAACGCGTGCCAGAGGAGGGCATTGCTTGAGGGCGCGCGCATTGGTGGAAAAAAGAGTGTTACCCTTCCTACGGATGCGTGGCGCTACCTATTTGCTGCCTGGCTAGGCGGCTCTCCATCCGGATTTCCGCTAAGTCATTGAAAAGGTGGTGGACGCACTAGGGCTCGAACCTAGGACCCGCTGATTAAGAGTCAGCTGCTCTACCAACTGAGCTATGCGTCCATGCCGGCTTGCGGCCCGCTCCGAAAGGGGCGGCCCCGATCGGGGAGGGGCGCAATTACCATCGTCGCCGGGCTTTGCAACCCCTTTTTTGGGGTTGGGTATTCGTCACCCAAGCCTTGAGCCGGGGTCCCGCTTTATCCCGCCGCTGAAGAAGAAGCGGGACCCCGGCTCAAGGCCGGGGTGACGAGGGGAGACAGGGCAGAATCCGCCCCTACCAGCGCGTCTGCTGGCGGTTCTGGCGATCGATCGACATCAAAATCCCCAGGATGATCATCACCGTCATCTGCGCGGATCCGCCGAAACTGATCAGCGGCAGCGGCACGCCGACCACCGGTGCCATGCCCATCACCATCGCCATGTTGATCGAGACATAGAAGAACAGGGTGGTCGCCAGCCCCGCCGCGGTCAGCCGTGCATATTTACCCTGCGCGCGCTGGGCGACGCCCATCGCCCACCAGATCACGCCGAACCAGGCAATGATCAGCAGCACGCCGCCGACCAAGCCCCATTCCTCCATCATCGTCGCCAATGCGAAGTCGGTATGGCCTTCGGGGAGGTAGTCGAGATGGCTCTGCGTCCCGTTGAGGAAGCCCTTGCCGAAAATGCCGCCCGACCCGATCGCGATCTTCGACTGGCTGATATGATAGCCAGTGCCGAGCGGGTCGCTTTCGGGATCGAGGAAGATCAGGATGCGGTTGCGCTGGTAATCGTGCAGCACGAAGTTGAACGCGATCGGCGCCAGGATCGCACCCGCGAGGCCGCCGCCGATGAACAGCCGCAGCGGGACACCGGCCAGGAACATGACGGTGATCCCGCCTGCCGTGATCATCAGCGCGGTGCCGAGATCGGGCTGCATCATGACGAGCGCCGCCGGGATGCCGATCAGCACGAGCGGCGGCCAGATAGCGCCGAATCGCCGCGTCTCGTTGGGCGGGAGCATCGCGTAGAAGCGCGCGCAGGCCATGACGATGACCGGCTTCATCAGCTCGGACGGCTGCAGCCTGATGATGCCGAGATCGAGCCAGCGTTGCCCGCCGCCGGCGATCTTGCCGAGCACTTCGACGCCCAGCAGCATCACGATGATGATGACATAGGCCGGAAAGCTGATCTGCCCCCAGGTCTCCTCACGGATCCGCGACAGCACCATCGCCAGGCCGAGAAAGGCGAACAGGCGGATGCCCTGCGACAGCGCCCAGGGCCGGATATGCCCGCCCGCCGCCGAATAGAGCACGAGCAGGTCGAAACAGCCGATCGCCATGACCAGCAGGATCACCTTCCACGGCAATTGCGCGAGCGGCTCGGGCACGAAGCCCAGATTGGCGGAGGAGCCTTTCCTCATTGCGTGTCGGTCTCGCGCGAGCCTTCCTCGGCGGGTTGCGCGGTGTTGGCGATCGCCGCGGCCGAGGCATTGGCGGCATCGGTCGCCGCTTCGACTGCCGGGGCGTCGGTCGGCGCGGTGGCATTGGTCTCGGTCTGGACCGCCTGCACCGCGTTGATCTGGCTCTTATAGGCTGCCGTCTCGGCTGCCATCCGCGTCGCGATGTCGCCGCCCCAGCTCGGCTCGACCTCGGCCAGCGCGGCCATCGCCTTGTCGCGGTCGAGCAGGTAGGTGATGATGTCGCGCCCGATCCCCGGCGTGTCGAGATTGGTCACGGTGTGGCCGCCATGTTCGAGCACGATGCCCGCGGCATATTTGGGATTCTCGACCGGCGCGAAGCAGACGAACAGCGCATGGTCGCGCATCTTGAACGGCAGGGAAGCGTTGGAGCGGACGCCGCCGGCGCGCTCGGCCATGGTGATGCGGCGGACCTGCGCGGTACCGGTCTTGGCGCCCATCGACGCACCGGGGATGTTGAGCCGCGCGCGGCCGCCGGTGCCGCCTTCATTGACCACCCCGTACATCGCGTCGCGGACATAGGCGAGATGCTGCGGGTCGAGCGCGAGCGGCGCGGCGGGCGCCGGATTGCCGCTCATGATGATGCGCGGCTTGAGCGACCGGCCGGACGCGATGCGCGAGGCCATCACCGCGAGCTGGATCGGGTTGGCGAGAACGTATCCCTGACCGATCGACGCGTTGAGCGAGTCGGGGACGGTCCAGGCTTCCTTGTATTTCTTCAGTTTCCAGGCGCTGTCGGGGACGGTGCCGTAACGCTGCGACGGAAAGGGGAGGTCGAATTTCTGCCCCAGGCCCATCATCCGCGCGATCGGGGCGACATTGTCGTAGCCGAGCCGCCGGACCATCTCGTAGAAATAGATGTCGCACGAATACATGATGGCGTGCTTGAGATCGAGCGCACCATGGCCGCCGCGCTTGTGGCAGTGGAAGATGCCGCTGCCGACCTTGAGCGCGCCCGAACAGACGACGCGGTCGCTCGAGCTGACCCCGGCATGGAGCAAGGCGAGGCCGTTCATCGGCTTGACCGTCGATCCCGGCGGATAAAGCCCCTGCAGCGCCTTGTTCATCAGCGGCACGTGGTCGTTGTCCGACAGCATCTTCCATTCGAGATGGCTGATCCCGTCGGAGAAACTGTTGGGGTCGTAGGCCGGCATCGACACGAAGGCGAGCAGGTCGCCATTGGTCACGTCGATCACCACCGCGGAGCCCGAATTGGTGCCAAGCCGGCGCGCGGCATATTCCTGCAGGCCCGCATCGATCGTCAGCCGGACATTGTGCCCGGGTACGTCCGACTTGGTGGCGAGGTCGCGGACCAGCTTGCCGTGCGCGGTGACTTCGATCCGCTTGGCGCCGGCTTCACCCTGCAGGGTTTTTTCCAACGCCTTTTCAAGCCCGTCCTTGCCGATCTTGAAGCCCGGCGTGATCAGCAGCGCGTCCTTGGTTTCCTTATACTGCTCGGCCGAGGCGACGCCGACATAGCCGGTCAGATGCGCGACCGCGGGCCCGGCCGGATAGCTGCGCGAATAGCCCTGGGTGGGAGCGACACCGGGCAGTTCGGGCAAGCGGACCTGGACCGCGGCGAAGCGGTTCCAGTCGAGATTCTCGGCGACCTGGACCGGCTGGAATCCGGCGGCGCGCTTCAGGTCGGTCTCGATCCGCGCCATCTGCTCGGGCGGCAGCGACAAGATTTGCTGGAGCAGCTTGAAGACGCGCTCCTTCTCTTCCTTGGGCAGGCGGTCGGGGATGATGTCGACGCGGAAATCGGTGCGATTGTTGGCGATCGCATGGCCGTAGCGATCGATGATCCAGCCGCGGCGCGGCGGGATCTTGGTGAGATTGACGCGATTGCTTTCCGAAAGCAGCTGGAATCGCTGGTTCTCGATCACCGCGAGCCAGCCCATCCGACCGGCCAGCGCCAGCGCGACGACGCCCTGCGCGCCACCGACGAACAGCGCGCGGCGCGAGAAGCTGTACGATTGCTGTGCCTCGTTGATCAGGCGCGGGGGACGGCTCAAGCGCGGCCTCGCTTGCGATCAAGCCAGGCGACCCAGCGCGCGACGAACGGATAGAGCAGCACCGAAACGATCACCTGGAACAGCAGCAACGTGTCGACATGCGCCTCTATCCCGGTCGCAATCAAGCGTCCGCCGATCAAGGCGAAGGCGATCGTGCCGGCAGCGAGGATCCAGTCCTGGCGGAACTCGCGGCCGATCAGCCTCTGGTCGAGCAGATCGACGATCAGGAAGCCAAGCGTCCACAACAGGACGGCGCTGCCGAGCGGCTGGCCGCTGACCAGATCGTCGAACAGCCCGAACGGGATCGGCGCCCAGACGCGCAGCGCATCGGGGCGATGTAGCCGCCAGGCGAGCAGGACCATCAGTCCGAACGGGGGCAATACGGGAAACGTGGCGATGAACGGGATGATCGTGACCAGCGATCCCGCCATCACCGACGCGATCGGGATCGCGAGCGCGCCGGCCGGCGATACCTCCGCCGCGAAGGCGCTGGGCGGGCGGCTCACGGGCGGGTGTCCGGTGGCGGCGCCGGGGGTGGGGGCATGAACGCCTTCATCACCGTGCCGTAATCGAGCGCGTCGGGGCGCGAGAAGGGCTGGGCCTGCGCGCCGTCGCGATTGCGGCTGGTGACCTTGGCGACCGGCAGGTTGGGCGGGAAGATGCCGCCCGCGCCCGAGGTGACGAGCACGTCGCCGGGCTCATATTGCGCATTGCCGAGCGCGATCGGCTTGACGTCGAGCATGCCGTCGCCGCGGCCCGAGGCGAAGCCGGGCGCGCCGTCCTTGGTACGGCGGACCGGGATGACGCTTTCGGGATCGATCAACAGCAGGATGCGCGCCGTGTCGGGGCCGGCCTCGACGATGCGGCCGACGATACCGTCGGGGCCGCGCACGGGCATGCCGGCATGCACGCCCTGGAGGAGCCCCGCATAGAACATCGCGTACCGCCGCGTGCTCGACGCCGAGGAGCTGACCAGGCGGCCGTTGACGACGTCCTCGATCCCCGGCTCGCGCATCGCCAGCAGGCGCTTGAGGCGGAGATTCTCGTAAGCGATGCCGCGCGCGCGCAGCAGCACCTGCTCCTGGTCGTGGATGCGCGCCTTGAGCCGGTAATTCTCGCTGCGGACGTTGAAGAAGCTGCCGATCCAGTTCGGGATCGCGCCGATTCCGCTGACCACCTGGCCGGCGCCCCAGCTGACCGGGGCGGTCACTTCGCCGACGCCTGCGCGGAAGGCGGAGAAGGCCGCGGGGTCGAGCTTGGCGATCACCAGCAGCACGGCGCCGACCATCACGCCCGCGATCGCGACCACGTAGCTCAGGAACTGACTATATTGCGCCCGCCGCGAATAACCCGGGCGCCGGTTGCGTGGCGACGCCATTCACTTTCCTCGCCCCCCGGAAAGCCCCGGGATCCAAAGCCCTACGCCCGAATCAGCCTGTACCTTAAGCGTTGTGCAGCACGCCGCGGAAGACCGGATCTTCCAGCGCACGCCCGGTACCGAGCGCGACGCAGGTCAACGGGTCCTCGGCGATCGTCACCGGCAGGCCGGTTTCGTCGCGCAGCACTTCATCGATGCCCTGGAGCAGCGCGCCGCCGCCGGTCAGGACGATGCCCTGGTCGACGATGTCGGCGGCCAGTTCGGGTGCGGTGTTCTCGAGCGCGATGCGCACGCCCTCGACGATCGTGCCGACCGGCTCGCTCAGCGCCTCGGCGATCTGGCCCTGGTTGATCTGGATTTCCTTGGGCACGCCGTTGACGAGGTCGCGGCCCTTGATGTGGATCGTCTGGCCGATGCCGTCTGCCGGCGGCTTGGCCGTGCCGACTTCCTGCTTGATCCGCTCGGCGGTCGATTCGCCGATCAGGAGGTTGTGGTTGCGTCGGACGTAACTGACGATCGCTTCGTCCATCTTGTCGCCGCCGGTGCGCACCGACGTGGTGTAGGCAAGACCGCGCAGCGAGAGCACGGCGACTTCCGTCGTGCCGCCGCCGATATCGACGACCATCGACCCGATCGGCTCGGTCACCGGCATGTCGGCGCCGATCGCGGCGGCCATCGGCTCCTCGATCAGCCACACCTGGCTGGCGCCGGCGTTCGACGCGGCATCGCGGATCGCGCGGCGTTCGACCGAGGTCGAGCCCGACGGCACGCAGATCACGATCTGCGGCCAGCGCATGAACGGCTTCTTGCCGCCATTCACTTTCTTGATGAAGTGGCCGATCATCTGCTCGGCAACGTCGATGTCGGCGATGACGCCGTCGCGCAACGGGCGGATCGCCTGGATGCTGTCGGGGGTCTTGCCCATCATCAACTTGGCGTCGTCGCCGACCGCCTTGACCTTCTTGACCCCGTTGATCGTCTCGACCGCGACCACCGACGGCTCGTTGAGCACGACGCCGCGGCCGCGCAGATAGACGACGGTGTTTGCCGTCCCCAGATCGATCGCCATATCGTGCGACATGAATTTGAAGAAACGCGAGAAGACCATTCGAGTGACCGTCCGAAATCTTGGCCGAAAACCGGCGTGCGCAGGATTGTTTTGGTCCGGTTCCCCAAAGCCAGATCCGGGCTCCGGTTTCATGGCATTTGCGGTCGCGGGATGGGGCCGCTTGGTCTAGAGTCACACCCATGTCAATACGTCGTCTCCCCGAGCATCTCGTCAATCGTATCGCCGCCGGTGAAGTGGTTGAAAGACCCGCCAGTGCGTTGAAGGAATTGGTCGAAAACGCGATCGATGCGGGGGCGTCCCGGATCGCCGTAAAACTGGCCGGCGGCGGGGTCGATCTGATCGAGGTGGCCGACGACGGATGCGGCATGACACCCGCCGACATGGCGCTCGCGCTGGAGCGTCACGCGACCTCCAAATTGCCCGATGAGGCGATCGAGAATGTCACGACCCTGGGCTTTCGCGGCGAGGCCTTGCCGTCGATCGCCAGCGTCGCGCGGCTGACGCTCGAAAGCCGGGTGCGGGGCGCCGATGGCTGGCGGCGCGTGATCGATAACGGCGCGGTCGTGGAGGAGGGGCCCGCCGCGCTGCCGCCGGGCACGCGGATCCGGGTCGAGGGGCTGTTCGAGCGCGTGCCGGCGCGGCGCAAGTTCCTGCGCTCCCCGCGCGCCGAATATGGCGCGAGCCTCGACGTCGTCCGCCGCCTGGCGATGGCGCGTCCCGACATCGCTTTCTCGGTCGAGCATGACGGCAGGCGGGCCCTGTCGACCAATGGTGGCGAGGACCGGCCCGCGCGGGTTGCCGCACTGACCGACCGCGCGCTCGTCGAGAACAGCGTCACCGTCGATCTCGAGCGCGAAGGCGTGCGGCTGGGCGGGGTTGCCGGACTGCCGACCTTCAATCGCGGGGTCGCCGATCACCAATATCTCTTCGTCAACGGCCGGCCGGTGAAGGACCGGTTGCTGGTCGGCGCGGTGCGCGGCGCCTATGCCGAGATGCTGGCGCGCGACCGCCACCCGGTTGTGGCCCTGTTCCTCGATCTCCCGCCCGACATGGTCGACGTCAATGTCCACCCCGCCAAGACCGAAGTGCGCTTCCGCGAGCCGCAGATGATCCGCGGGTTGATCGTCAGCGGCTTGCGGCGTGCGCTGGACGAGGCCGGGCATCGTGCGGCTCAGCGGCCCAACGAGGCGGCGCTCGCGGCCTGGCAATCCGAGCCCTTGTCCCGCCATCCTGGCGAAGGCCGGGATCTCTGGCAGTATTCGGAATCGCCGGCGGCCCCTGCCTTCGCCGGGGCGACGTCAGTGATGGAGCGCCGTCCGACTTTCTCCGCTCCACCGCCGCTGGCCCGCGCCGAGCCAGCGTTCAGCCCTCCGCCCGACACCGTCCAGCACCCGCTCGGCGTTGCGCGCGGGCAAGTGGCGAAGACTTATATCGTCGCCGAGGCCGAGGACGGGCTGGTGCTGGTCGACCAGCACGCCGCGCACGAACGCCTCGTGCTCGAACGGATGCGCGCCGCGCTGGCGGGCGGCAAGGTCGCGAGCCAGGCATTGCTGCTCCCCGAAGTGATCGAGCTCGACGAGCCCGCTTGCGACCGGCTCGAGGCGCGGCTCCCGGAGCTGGCCGAGCTTGGCCTCGACCTCGAGCGCTTCGGCCCGCGCGCGATGCTGGTCCGTGCGACGCCGGCGATGCTGGGGCAGGGGGATGTGACCGGCCTCGTCACCGATCTCGCCGATGAACTCGCTGCGTTCGACGAGGCCTTGAGCCTCAAGGAACGCCTCGATCATGTTGCCTCGACCATGGCCTGCCACGGCTCGGTCCGCGCCGGCCGCATCCTGTCGGTCGCCGAGATGAACGCCTTGCTCCGCGAAATGGAAGTCACGCCGCATTCGGGCCAGTGCAACCATGGCCGCCCGACCTGGGTGAAGCTCGCGCATGGCGATATCGAGAAATTGTTCGGGCGGAAGTAGCGTCCGCAAAGCCGCCGTTATCATCCTGAAACGATAAGTTTCCCGTTCAGCTTCTGGAAACAAACCACCCCCGTACGCATTTACCTGCCAACGGCCATGATGGTCGAAGGAAACACAAGCCGTGAACAAGGTCCTGCCTGTCGTCTTCGCGCTGATCCCGCTGACCGCCGTGGTCGGCGCCTACGTTACGACGCTCTGATTCCCCCCCAGAGGAGCGTCGATCTGCGACCCCCAGCCCCCGAATGGGTCGCACAAGAAAAGGGCCGCCCGGAGTGATCCGGACGGCCCTTTTTCTTGTTCTTCGTCATCCCGACCTTGTGCCGGGGTGGCGCTTGCGGCTGACGAGAGACACAAAAAAGGACCGGCGGATCGCTCCGCCGGCCCTTTTTGTTGATCCAGCCCGGGACGCTTACGCTTCCGACGCTTCCTCGGCGGCAGGCGCCGCGTCGGCCTGAACCTCGGCGGTCGCGCCCGGCTCGGCATTGGGATCATAATCCTCGGTGAAGCCCGTGGTGTCGCGGCCTTCCTCGAACATCTGCGCCATCACGTCGACGCCCGACGCCTGCATCTCGGCCTCTTCCGGCGAGCGGGCGACGTTGACCTTGACGGTCACGGCGACTTCGGGGTGCAGCTGCAGCTTGACGTCGTAGACGCCGATCGCCTTGATCGGCTTGCCCAGCACGATCGCGGCCTTGGCGACCTTGTGGCCCTCGGCCTCGAGCGCCTCGACCAGGTCGCGCACTGCGACCGACCCGTAGAGCTGGCCGGTGTTCGACGACTGGCGGATCAGGGTGACCGACAGACCCTCATAGGTCTTCGATTCCTTCTCGGCGTCCGCACGGCGCGAGGCGTTGTCGGCCTCGATCTTGGCGCGGTTCGCTTCGAACACCTTGCGGTTGGCGTCGTTGGCGCGCAGCGCCTTCTTGTTCGGCAGAAGGTAGTTGCGGGCGAAGCCGTCCTTCACCTTCACGACATCGCCGATGGCGCCGAGCTTCTCGACGCGTTCCAGCAGAATAACGTCCATTGCGGGCGCTCCTTACTTAACGAGGTAGGGCAGCAGGCCCAGGTGACGCGCGCGCTTGATGGCCTGGGCCAGCTCGCGCTGCTTCTTCGCGCTCACCGAA
>OUNM010173062.1_pt1 | contig 50646 bp, 40 predicted proteins | sample 1769961 | NCBI WGS metagenome assembly OUNM01 (sample SAMEA3914820, study PRJEB12502) | metagenome | biome: forest; material: soil | place: USA | collected 2012-03-12 | depth 0.3 m
AAGGACGTGCCGCGTACGCTGGCATATCCGCCGGGACGCGCCGCCGACATATCGCCGCCCGGCGCCGCGAACCGCACCTGCGGCCCCCGGCCCGCTTCAGGCAGTACCTTGTTCCGGCGATCGACGCCGGTGACGCCAACCACGCCGTCGAAGGCTGCGGGATAGAGGGGTTTGGCGGCCGGGCCGTCGTTGCCGACCGCCGCGACGATCAGATGCCCCCGCCTGACCATGGCGGCGACGGCGGCCTTCATCGGCGCGTTCGACGGCCCGACCAGGCTGATATTGATCACGCCGACGCGCTCCTGCGCCATCCAGTCGAGCGCCCGCAGGATCGCCGGTGTCGATCCGCCGGTGGGCTGGTTGCAATAGACGTCGGCGACATAAAGTTCGGCGCCCGGCGCGGCGCCTGAAAAGCCGTCGGCGCGGCCGGCCAGCAGCGACGCCGTCTCGGTCCCGTGCTCGCTGGGTTGCGCGGCGCCTGCAAAGCCCTTCTGCGTCAGCCTGGCCCCGCGCAGCGCCGGATGCGAAACGTCCACGCCGCCGTCGATCAGGCCGACCCGGCCTCCACCAGCGCCCGCCACGTCGCCGGCGCCTGCCCCGGTTGCCGATTGCGAACCGAGATAGATGTCATTGAAGTCGTAGGCGCCGTCCGGGTCGAGCTTTTCAGCCGTCTCAATGCGTCGCGCGTCGATACGCCCTTCGGCGCCTCGAGGACGACGATGCTCAGCCCCAGGGTTTCCAGTGTATCCGTGCGCGCCACGGTAAAGCCGGCGGCCCTGGCGGCCGTCAGCGCCGCGTCCGACGGTGCCGTGGCGATGATCTCGTGGCGGACAATCAGGTCACCGTCGGGGCTCTGCTCCAGCACGTCGCGGTGCTGCGAGACCATGTCGCGAATAGTGTCGATGCGCTGCGTCGCCAGGTCGCCGACTCGGTCGATCGCGGACTCGAGCGCATTGTCCACCCTGCCGGTGATCCCTTGGACCACGGGCGGCAGGGCGCCCGGCAACTGACCGAGCTGGCCGCCCAATTGGCTGCTGAGTCGCCCGCCCAGTTGCGCGCCGGCGGGCGTGGCGATCGCCGTCAGCAGAAGGAAAATGGCAAGGGCTGCCTTCATCGGTCTCTCCATAACGTCTATTTAACGCGCCTGACGGCCCACTTGCTGCAAAAATTATTCGCGATTACGAAGAAAAACCGTAAGTCCGTACGTTGACCCATCAGGAGTTCGCTCATCGACCTTCGGCAGACACGCATCCAGATCGTCGCGCTGTTGCCGCGCCTGCGCCGCTTCGCGCGTGCGCTGACCGGCAACGCGTCCGATGCCGACGACGCCGTCCAGGCCGGCGTCGAGCGCGCGCTCCGGAGCCTGGAGCAATACCAGCCCGGCACGCGCCTCGACAGCTGGCTGTTCAAGGTGGTGAAGAACGCCTGGATCGACGAGGTTCGCGGCCGCCAGCGCCGCGAGCGTATTTTTGCTCCGTCCGAGGACGGGGACACGGTGGGCGGCGCCGGCGCGGAAGCGTACGAGGCGCGCCGCCAGTTGCAGGAGGTTGAGATGGCCATGCAGGAACTGCCCGAGGAGCAAAGGACGGCGATCGCGCTGATCTGCGTCGAGGGCCTGTCCTATGCCGAGGCCGCCGAAATCCTCGATATCGCCATCGGCACCTTGTCGAGCCGCCTGACGCGCGGCCGCGAAGCGCTTCTGGCGCGCCTGGGAGGATCGTTATGATCGAGTCCGAAACCATCGTCGCCTATGTCGACGGCGAGCTCGACGCCGAAAAGACGGCGGAGGTCGAGGCCGCTGCAAAGTCCGACCCGGCACTGGCCGAGGCGATCGCCATGCACAGGCGTCTGCGAGAGGGCCTGTTCGCGGCCTTCGCGCCGATCGCCGAAGACCCCGTGCCCGACCGGCTGGTCGCGGCGGCCGAGCCGCCGGCTCCGGTCAGCCTCGACGTTTTTCGCGCCCGCCGGAAGGTCTTTTTCCAGGCGGGAGCGCTGGCCGCCTGCATGGTCGCCGCCGCCGGCGTAACGCTGATTCTGACGCAGCCGCACGGCGATTTCCGCTCCGGTCCCGCCGGACTTATCGCCCAGGGCCAACTGGCGCGGGCCCTGTCGTCGCAACTGGCGTCCGACGACCAGGGCGCGACGCGTATCGGGCTGACCTTCCGCGACAAGACGGGCGTCGTCTGCCGGACCTTCTCGACGCAGGCGTCGGACGGGATGGCGTGCCGCGACGGCGACGCGTGGCGCGTCGACGCCCTGGCGCGCGCCGAAGGCACGACGGAATTCCGCCAGGCGGCCTCTCCGCTGATCATGACCGCCGCGCAGGATCGCATGAATGGCGACGCCTTCGACGCGGACGCCGAAAAGGCCGCGCGCGGCAAGGGCTGGAAGTAATCGCACGCCCGGCGTCGTTTCAGTCGTCCTGCGCGGCGCGGCGCCTTGTCAACTGCACAAGCCCCTTGGCCGCCCAGGGAAATACCGCCAGCAGGAGGAAGGTGCCGATCAGCGGCGGCGAGACGATGTCCGACAGCCGGTCGATCCCCGCCAGTTGCGTGCCGGCATTGACGTAGATCAGCGTCGCCGGCAGCATGCCCAGCTGGCTGAAAATATAGAATTTGACCGGCGAAACCTCGGTCAGCCCCATCAGGATATTGGTCAGCGAGAACGGAAACAGCGGTAGAAGACGGATTGAAAAGACGTAGAAGGACCCGTCCTCGCGCATGCCGCGGTTGACGAAGTCGAGCTGGCGCCAGAAATGACGTTCGACGAAATCGCGCATGAGGAAGCGCGACATCAGGAAGGCCAGGACGGCGCCGAGGCTGGAGGCGAAGGAGACGATCAGCGTGCCTTCGACGATGCCGAACAGGGCGCCGGCGGCAATCCCGAAAAAGATTTCGATCGGCAGGCTGAGCGCGGTCACCACCAGGTTGATGGTGAAAAAGACGGCGGCGGTCCGCACCGGATGCGCTTCGGTGATCGCGTTGAAATAGGCCAGCATGGCCTTGAGATCGCCCAGTCCGGGGCGATACCAGGCGACCCAGGCGATCCCCGCCGCGGCCACCACCACGACGGCCGCCAGCATCACCGCCTTGAAAAGCCCGCCATGCCCCGACGCGGCTTCGACGGGCGCAAGGTCGGCATCCGTTCCGGAATGTACAGCCATGTCGGCGGTCCCATACTGGGTTAGACCGCGCTATCGCCCCACGGCCGTTTCAGTCTAAATGGGTAGCGGGCTGAAAATAAAAATGCCGTACCGGAGCAGACGCTTTCACGTTCATGTTTCCGCAAGCTCGCCGGTACGGGCAGGCGCCGGCATGATCGCCGTCAGTTCGCGCACATAGGCGTCGCGCCAGCGTGTGACGTCGTTGCGGTTGACGTCGTCGAACAGGCTTTCCCACCGCCGCTTGCGCTCTTTCAGCGGCATGCTGAGCCCGCGATGGATGGCTTCGGAAACGTCCTCGCGGCTGAGCGGATTGACGATCAGGGCGTCCTTCATCGTTTCGGCCGCGCCGGCGAACTGCGACAGGATCAGCACGCCCGGATTGTTGGGGTCCTGGGCCGCGACATATTCCTTGGCCACCAGGTTCATGCCGTCGCGCAACGGGGTGACCAGGCCGATATCGGCCGAGCGATAGATGCCCGCCAGTTCGTCGCGGCGGTACGGCCGGTTGACGTAGCGCAGCGGCACCCAGTCGACCGTCGAATAGGCGCCGTTGACCTTGCCCGACAGGTTGTCGAGCCGGTTGCGCAGGTCCTGATAGGCGTCGACGGAATCGCGCGACCGCGTCGCGATCTGAAGCAGGAACAGGTGTTCGTGCATTTCTGGATTGTTGGAAAGAAGCGTATCGAAGGCATTAAAGCGTTCTTCCAGTCCCTTGGAATAGTCGAGGCGGTCGACCCCCAGCAGCATCTTGCGGCCGCGCTGGCTCTTGACCATCATGCGGTGGAAAAGCGTCGCCCGCTCGCTCTTCAGCGTCTCGGCGAAGTCGGCGGCGTCGATGCCGATCGGGAAGGCCTTGATGCGGATGCGCTGGCCGTAGGCGTCCAGCGTCCCGTCGGGCGACTGCACGCCGTGGACGTCATGGACGACGTAGTCGGAAAAGGCATCGACGTCGTCGGCCGTCTGGAAGCCGACGAGGTCGTAGCTGAACAGCGACTGCACCAGATCGTCGTGGTGCGGCAGGGTATTGAGGATGCGCCGCGCCGGCCAGGGAATGTGCAGGAAGAAGCCGATGCGGTTCTTGACGCCGCGCGCCCGAAGCTCCCGCGCCAGCGGGATCAGGTGATAGTCCTGCACCCAGATCAGGTCGTCGGGCGCGATCAGCGGCACCAGGGTTTCGGCAAAGCGCGTATTCACCCGGGCATAGCCCTCGTCGAAACTGCGCTCGTAGCTGACCAGGTCCGGCCGGTAGTGGAACAGCGGCCACAGGGTGCGGTTGGCGTAGCCGTTGTAGTATTCGTTCTGGTCCTGGGGTTCGAGATCGAGCAAGGCGACGGTGACACCGGCCACCACCTGCATCGAGATCTGGCCGGTATATTGCTCGACCGTCTGGCCGCTCCAGCCGAACCACAGGCCCTTGTTGTCGCGCAGCGCCGCCGCCAGCGCCATGGCCAGCCCCCCGGCCGAGGCCAGGCCGGTGTCGGACGGCGGATTGACACGGTTAGATACGACGATAAGACGACTCAACGGGGGCCTCCAGGACAAATGCATTCAGGGACAGGGCCTGTTCCAGCCAGGCATGGACGCAGGCTTCGTCCGGCAGGCAGAACGCCGCCCAGGTCGGGCGCGGCGGCCCCACCAGGACACCGAAACCGCCGAGTTCGATCGCGGCGTGGAAGCCGTCCTCGTCCGTCAGGTCGTCGCCGGCGAACAGCGGCACGGTGCCGGAAAACGGCGGCTCCTGCATAAAGGCGCGGATCGCCTCGCCCTTGTCGCTGCCCGGCGTCAGGAATTCGAGGACCATCGATCCGCGTTGCGGCTTCAGCCCCGTCCGGGCCGCCAGCCTTTCGCCGAACACACGGACATCGGCTTCCGCTTCGGGCGCGCCGCGGTAGTGCAGGACGGCGGACAAGGGTTTCAGCTCCACCTGCGTCCCCGGCGTGCGGACGGAAAAGGCGTGCAGTTCGCGCACCACCTCGTCCAGTTGGGCGTGCGCCGCCGCCGCGACGACCGCGCCGGCATTGCGCCGTTGCAGCCCGTGGATGCCCGCAAGCGCCGCGACCGAACCTTCGAGGATGCGGTCGAGGTCGTCGAGGCCGCGCCCGCTGACGATGGCCAGCCGGCCGTCGAGACGATCCGCAAGGCGACGCAGGCGATCATTGCGCGCCGCGTCCGGCCCGACAGCCTCCGGCCGCTCGGCAAACGGCGCCAGCGTGCCGTCGAGATCGAGAAACAAGGACGTCTCACCGAACGGCAGCGTCCGCTTCATGGCGCTATGTGTCGTGTCGTGCCCCACAGCTTCATCCGATCAGCGGGCTTCCAGCGCTCATATCGCGAATATTGGAAGCAAAACGCGACACGATCACAGATTAGGAAGCGGTACATTAAAAATAAAAATCTAGCAAAGACGATGCATTACTACCTGTACACACGCCTTGTCAGGCCTATAGTGACCACATACCGGTATAGGATTGCAATGATGCTCCCGCGTCTGTGATGATATCGGCAGCAATTCGTGACTGTGGCGGCGCACAATGGACAAGATTGCTCAACTCGACCGGCCGGCCCGGGACCAAAGGCCGGACATTCCTGCCAATACGCTCGACCTGGCGCCCATCGGGAACTGCGCGGCGACAGCCCTGATCGACCGCCGGGCGCGCTTCGTCTGGGCGTGCTGTCCGCGCGTCGACGCCGAGCCGGTCTTTTCCGCCTTGCTCGACCCGGCCTGCGGCGCACCGGGCGAAGCCGGCCTGTGGTCGGTCGAGATGGCGGACGGTGACGTCGAGGATCAGGCCTATGTGCGCAATACCGCGATCCTCAGGACGGTCTTCGCCGACCGGCACGGCAATCGCTGCGAAGTCCTCGACTTCGCGCCGCGCCTGCACAACCTCAACCGCATCTATCGGCCCTGGGCCTTCTTCCGGCTGATCCGGCCCTTGTCGGGCGCCCCGCGTATCCGCATGAAACTGCGCCCCACCGGCGACTGGGGCAATACCTGCGCGAACAGCAGCGCGGGCTCCAGCCACGTGCGCTACGATTGCGGCAGCGTGTCCATGCGGCTGACGACAAACGCGCCGCTGACCTATGTGCGCGACGAACACGCCTTCCGCCTGGAAGGCCCCCTGGCCTTCCACCTCGGTCCCGACGAGCCCTATCCGGGCGACGTGCTGGCCGACGCCGAGCACATGCTGCGCGGCACGACCGCCTACTGGCAGGGCTGGGTGCGCACGCTTTACCTGCCGCTCGAATGGCAGGAGGCGGTGATCCGCGCCGCCATCGCGCTCAAGCTGTGTGCGTACGAAGAGACCGGCGCCATCGTCGCGGCGCTGACGACCTCTGTGCCCGAGGCGCCGGGGACCGAGCGCAACTGGGATTACCGCTACTGCTGGATCCGCGACGCCTACTACGTCGTGCGCGCCCTCAATCGCCTGGGCGCCGCCGACATGCTCGAATCCTATCTGGTCTACCTGCGCAACCTGGTCGACCTGTCGCGCGGCGGCCACGTCCAGCCTTTGTACGGCGTCGGCCTCGAAGCCGAGCTCGAAGAGCGCCTGGCCCCGGGGTTGAACGGCTATCGCGGCATGGGCCCCGTGCGCGTCGGCAATCAGGCGCACGAGCATTTCCAGCACGACGTCTACGGCCAGATGATCCTGCCCCTGGTCCAGTCCTTCTTCGACGCGCGCCTCTTGCGGCCCGGCACGCTCGAGGACTTCCGCGCGCTGGAAGCCGTCGGCGAGCGCGCCTTCGAGATGCACGACCAGCCCGACGCCGGCCTGTGGGAATTCCGCACGCGGGCGCGCGTCCATACCTATTCGGCGCTGATGTGCTGGGCGGCGTGCGACCGGCTGGCCAATGCCGCCGCGGCGTTAAGTCAGGACGAGCGCCGCGCCTATTGGCAGGACCGCGCCGACACGATCCGCCGGGCGATCGAGACGCGCGCCTGGAACGCCGAGCGCGGCCATTTCGCCGGCTCGTTCGAAGGCGAGGAGGTCGACGCCAGCCTGTTGCAGCTGTTCGAACTCGGCTTCCTGCCGCCCGACGATCCGCGCTGCGTCGCCACCTTTGCCGAGGTCGAGCGCCAGTTGCGCCATGGCGACAACCTCTATCGCTATGTCGAGCCCGATGATTTCGGCGAGCCCGAGACGGCGTTCAACTTTTGCACCTTCTGGTACATCGAGGCCCTGCACCTGCAAGGCCGCGAGGCGGAGGCGCGCGAGCTGTTCGAAGCCATGCTGGCCCGGCGGACGCATTCGGGCCTGCTGTCCGAGGACGTCAAGGTCGACAGCGGCGAGCTGTGGGGCAACTTCCCCCAGACCTATAGCCTGGTCGGGCTGATCACCTGCGCGGCCCTGCTCAGCCGGCCGTGGACGACTATTAGATAAATAGCACTCATCAGACGGCGCTGGCTCGAAACTACTTCGCCCTCCCTGCTTGCGGGGAGGGCGAAGTCTTTCTTGCTTTCCATTAGGACCGTTTCGGTCGTTAATCCTTACCGCATTTTATCCGCCCCACCGCCCTCCGGGGCCGAATCCTTATCGCGATAGGCGCAAGGTTTCCGCCTCACAGACAGCCAAGGAGGTGCGTTATGAGCCATCTTCCCCCTATCCCCAAGGCCAGCCGCAGCAACAAGGGCCCCGGCAATAGCGGCGCCACGCGCGACCCGGACCCGAAGCACCCCGACGGCGGCGACCACGCCGACAAGCGCGGCCAGCAGGCCAATCTCAATATCAACAGCCACCACCAGGGCTACCAGCAGGACCGCTAACCATGTCGACCTCGACCAAGAGCCCCAATAGTGTCCGCTGGGGTGGCCCCGGCTCGTCCCATGAAAACGCCAAAAAGCCCGTGGAAATCGACAAGCCGAAGGCCGACCCGGAACACCTGCACGTCAGCCACGTTTCCGGCGGCGGCGGCGAGGCCGACCGCCGTCACGGCCACAAGCCCGAATACAAGAAGCCGTCGCCGCGCGAACTGTCTAAATACCGATCTTGACGCCCACGCGGATTTCGCGCGGCTCGGCCCTGTGGAAGGTCCGGTCCACGATCCCGTCCGCGGGCTCGCCCGGCAGGCGCGAGGCATAGTAATAGTCTATGTCATGCGCCGGCCGGTCGAACGCATTCAGCACTTCGGCATAGAGTTCGACGCGCGCATCGGCGTGCCAGGCGCCGCGCAGGTTGACCAGGGTCGACGACTTGGCGATCTGCGAGCGATCCTCGATCAAATCGCGCGGCCCGAGATAGCGGACGCGCCCGCCCACGTCCCAATTCCGGCCCTTGAAGGTCAGGCCCAGTTCGCCGGTCTCACGCACCGCGCCCGGAATGGCGTCGGTGCCTGCGGGCTGGTCTTCCAGCACGCCGTCGTTACGCGCAAAGACCGCGTCGAAATCGACCCGCCGCCAGGGCTTCCAGAAGGCTGACACCTCATAGCCATGCCGCCGCGCGGCGCCGTTGGCCTCGACCGTGCCGCTGTCGGCGGCGAAGATCAGTTCGCTGTCGATATGGCTCCACCAGTAGTCCGCTGCCAGCCGCAATGTCCCGCTCTCATAACGCCCGCCGATCTCGCGGAACGCGCCCTTGACCAGACCCGGCACGGGATCGTCGGGATGGGTGGCACCGCGCGCGTCGTTGCTGTGAAAGCCCTGCCCCCAGCTGGCGTAGACGGCGGCATTTTTCGAAAAGGTATAGCTGGCGCTAACCTTGGGCGAAACAAGGCTGTCCGTGACCTTGCCGCTCCATGCATTGCCGCCCCTGGCCGAGGTGCGGAAGCCGTAGGCGTCGCCGCGCAGGCCGGCGGTGATATCGATATGGTCGCTGGCCTTGAGATGCGCCTCACCATAAGCCGACAGCGCCGTCTCCTTGACCGCGAATTCGGATTCGAGGTCGCGGTCGATGCCCTTTACCGTATGCCACAGGCCGACCGACGGAATGTCGTCGAACCGCGCTTCGGCGCCATAGGTAAAGGTCCAGCGATCCGATGCCACGCTTCTTTCCGCCCGGCCGCCCAGACTGGTGCGCTTGTCGAACTGGCGGATCTCGTCGCCATTGACCGGATCGTCGAGATAATAGGTGAAGTTCGACAGCAGGCTCCAGTCATAGCGTTGCGCCCAGGCGCTTAGCCGCCAGGTCGAACGCGCGTCGCCGCCGCTAAGGTTGGCGGTCAATATCTGACGGCGGGTGTGGCCGTGCAGGTAGGGATCTAGCGTATCGAAGGCGCTTTGCAAAACCGTGCCGACGGCGCGTTCGGGGATCTGGTCGGTCGGCCGCCATCGGCTGTCATAGGTGGAAAGGCTTATTTTCAGCAGGCCGAACGCCGTCTGGCGGCTGTACTTGGCGAAGCCCGACACGCTACGGAAATGTTCGGGGAGTAGCCACGGTCCGTCCTGCGTCTTGACTTGCAGGACGCCGAGCAGTTCGCCGCCGGCCGCCCTGGCGGAATCGCCCAGCACCAGCCGGCCGTAATTGTCGTTGCCGGCTTCGACCGTTACGAAGCCCGGCAACGTGTCTCGCGTCGTCAGTCTGGCTTGCCCCACAAAGCTGAAATCGCCGTTGTCGGCGCGATACGGCCCCTTGCGGTAGTCAATGCGCTCCACCGCCTCCGGGATCAGGCCGTTGACGTCGAGATAGCCCTGACCGTGCCCGTTCGACGGCAGGCTCATCGGCATGTCGTCGATATGGACCGAGAAATCGGTGCCGTGGTCGAGGTCGAAGCCGCGCAGGAAATACTGGTTGGCCTTGCCGCCGCCCGAATGCTGCGTCGCCATCAGCCCCGGCACGGCCTCAAGCAGCTCACCGGGGCGCAGTAGCGGACGCAGCAAGAGTTCGTCGCCCGATACGCTGCCTTCACTGGCCGTCGCCGTCTTTCCGATCAGATGCTCGGAGCGGCCACGCACCACCACCTCCTCGATCGCGCTCTCGCTTGCGGCGGCATAAGCGCCGCAAGCGAGAGCGATCGTCACCGCCGAGGTCGCCGAAAGGGTGAACAGCACCCGGCGGGACAATCGCATTACTGCAACCCCGCCTCATTCAGCGCGGTGTGGACGAAGCCCGGGGCGGCGCCGCTATGGCTGCGCGCGCAACGCCTGAGCGCCTCCGCCTCGTCGAGTATCCGCTCGGCGATGGCGGCGAGGTCGCGCCCCGCCTTCGTAAGCCCCATGATCCGCTTGCCCTTGCGGACGAAGATGTCGACGCCCAGTTCGTCCTCGAGCTCGCGGATGCGCTTGCTCACGCCCGACTGGGACATGAAAAGCGCATTGCCGACCTCGGTCAGGTTGAAGTCGCGGCGCACCGCTTCGCGCACGAAGCGCAGTTGCTGGAAGTTCATGACCTTTTCCCCGGCTGATAAGATCAGGCGCGCTTGAGCGGCGGCAGCTTGTACCGGCCGTCGAGCAGCGGCGCCTCGGGTTGATAGGTGCGGAACAGGAGCTGGAAGCGGCCTTCCGGCGCCGGCAGCCAGTTGGCGGTGTCCTTCGGCGCCGTATGCGAGATGACGAGCGTCAGTCCGCCGTCGGCGTTGCGTTTGAGCCCCGGCGTCCGGTCGTTGATGCCGTAGCGGTCGAGCGGATTGTCGACCAGGAAGAAATCCGGCCCGTAGAGGATCAGCGACCAGAAGCCGTCGACCGGCGGCAGCTGCCCCTTGGCGAAGGTCAGGGTGTAGCTGTTGGCGCCCGACAGGGGCTGGCTTTCGGCGTCGCCGACCGCCGAGAAATAGAGCGCCTCCTCGGCGATATGCGCGCCCGGGCCATAGGCATTGGTCGCCGCGCGTTCGGCCGGATCCTCGATGAAGCGCGTAATGTGCTTGTTGACGCGCCAGCCGTTCTCCACCTCGGCGACATTGACGGCCTTGATCTTCGCTTGCGCGCGCTTCAGCGCGTCGGCCAGGACCGCGTCCGACGGCCTGTTCGCCGCAAAGGCGTCGGTGCCGAGGCCGAGCGAGGCAAGTTTGGCGAAGTTGGCGGCTTCCTGGCCGGTCGGCGGATAAGCCTTCACCAGGGCATTGAGTTCGTCGAAGAAGCCCGGCCCGGAACCCGCGATGTCAAGCACGGGCAGGATGTTGAGAACGTCGTCCTGGACGACGCCGTCCTTCGCCGCCGCGGGCCAGCCCGACAGGGGGGCCAGGCGATAGTGCTTCTGCAGTTCGGCGGCGACCTCGGCGTCCTTCGCATTGCGCACCAGGGTCCGCGTCAGGGCGAAGACCAGCGAGGTCGGCGATTGAATGACCTTGACGCCCGCCGGCGCCTGGCCCGTCCAGCCCGGCGGCGCGATGACATAGGTCCCGGCCTTCGTCCCGGTCTCGCGGCGCCCGACATAGGCGAAGACGTTCTCATAGGCGTCGATCAGCTGGATCGAATAGTAGCGGTCGGCCGTGTCGGGCACGCCCAACACCACGGGCTCCTTGGCCAGGTCGAGCCAGGCGAAGCCGTAGATCGTATCGATATTGGGGCCAGCGACCTTCAGGCTGGGCGTCGCCAGTCTGGCGTTGAGATAGAACTGATTGAAGCCGAAGCCCTTGTCCTGCGAGAGCTTGAGGTAGCGGCCGGTCTCGACCAGCGGATAGCCCCACAGGGCAGCGGCTTCGGCGACGGAACCGGCGTCGTCCGCGGCAAGAACGGAAGACAGGGGCAGCAGGGCGGCCGCACCGAGGAGGGTAGCCCCGCCCAACAGGGCGCGGCGCGAAAGATGCGCGTGGGTCATGAGATGACGCTCCGGACAATAAATCTGAATGACTGGGAATTTATGTGCGCGGCGTCGTCGCTTTCGCACCGTGCATATAGCATTCATTTTGTCGGAATTTAGGTCAAAACAGATTTTCTAAATGGACCGGTCAGAATTTATCCGCCTGCCGGGAAATGTCGGTGCAACCCTTTGAAATTTCACAAGTTGGAAATTAAAAAGCGATAAATTACATCGCCTTATGACAAATCGTCATTTTGCCGCACTGCAAACACCCTGAACAATGTGACGACGCCGAAGCCGGACCGCCGGATGATAAAAGGCGACCAAATTCGTTTTAAATTAGGTGAAATCATGTTCCTCCCCGTCCCGTCGCGCATCTCCCGGCGCGGCCTCAGCCTGACCGTCCTGCTGACCGGCACGGCGCTCGGCCTTACACCCCAGGTCTTCGCCGCCGCGCCCAAATCGGTGGCCACCACCGCAGGCTCGGCCGAGGTCAGCGAAGTCGTCGTCACGGCGCGCCGCCGCTCGGAAAACGCCCAGAAGGTGCCGATCGCCATCTCGACCCTGTCGGGCACCCAGGTCGAGCAGTCCGGCGCCTACCGCATCGACCAGCTCAAGCAGCTTGTGCCCAGCGTCCAGACCCTGACCTTCAACCCGCGCAACGCCAATATCAGCATCCGCGGCCTCGGCGGCAACGTGTCGCTGACCAATGACGGCCTGGAACAGGGCGTCGGCTTCTATATCGACGACGTCTATTACGGCCGCCCCGGCCAGTCGCAGTTCGACCTGGTCGACCTGCAGCAGGTCGAAGTCCTGCGCGGACCGCAAGGCACGCTGTTCGGCAAGAACACGACGGCCGGCGCCATCAACATCACGACGCGCGAACCGTCCAAGGTCTTCGGCGGTACCTTCGACGTCAGCGCCGGAAACCTGGGGTACCAGCAGATCCGCGCCAGCGTCACCGGCCCGATCACCGACAGGCTGGCCTATCGCGTCTCGGTCGCCGGCACGCGCCGCGACGGCTACGTCCACAACATCCACGACGGCCGCGAACTGTTCGGCTACGAGAACTTCACGGCGCGCGCGCAGTTGCTCTACACCCCGGCCGACACTATCAAGCTGCGCGTCATCGGCGACTATGGCGTCCAGCGCCAGGACTGCTGCATCAGCGTCGTGGCGGGCCTTGTCACGACGCGCGTCGACGGCACGCCACTGCCCAACGCGTTTGCGGCGCGGGCCGCGCGCATCGGCTATACCCTGCCGAATATCGATCCCTTCTCGTACAATGTCGATATCGACTCACCCGTCCATACCCAGATGTATACGGGCGGGCTGTCGGCCAAGCTCGACGTCAAGACCGAGAATTACACCTTTACCTCGATCACGGCCGGCCGCTTCTGGGACTGGATTCCGGAAAACGACGTCGACGGTACCTCGAAGCCCGCCCTTTACCAGGGCCGGATCATCGACCGCCAGAAGCAGCTGTCGCAGGAATTCCGCATTGCGTCGGCCGGCAACCACACCATCGACTGGGTCGCGGGCGCCTATTACTTCTGGCAGAAGCTGCCGGGCTTCACGACCTTCTGGTACGGCCCTTACGGCGCCGAGTTCAACCTGCCGCCGGCCCTGTACCCGACGCCGCAGAAGGAGGCCCTGGCCGCCGCGGCGCTCAACGACTACCAGCTGTCGGACTTCTCGCGCCCCGACACCAAGTCCTACGCCCTGTTCGGCCAGGCGACGTGGAATATCAGCCCGAAATGGGCCGTCACCGGAGGCCTGCGCTATACGCGTGAGGACAAGACCGGCGTTTTCATCCAGACGGTGACGCGCGGCGCCGACATCTCGACCTTCGATCCTGCCGACCAACCTTATGTCCAGTCGATCCGCAACCTGGTGGGCGTCGCCAACAGCTTCTCGGTCAAGACCAGCGAAAGCAATGTCTCGGGCCTGCTGACGGTCAACTACAACGTTACGCCGGACATCCTCCTCTATGGCACCTGGTCGCGCGGCTTCAAGTCGGGCGGGCTGAACCTGACCAACCTGTCGGCCAGCGTACCGAAGGCGGTCAATCCCGAGCGCGTCGACAATGTCGAGCTGGGCTTCAAGTCGACCCTGCTCAACCGGAACCTGACGCTCAATCTCGCCGCCTTCTCGACCGACACGCACGACTACCAGACGACCGTCTTCGATTCGGCGCTGCTGACCCAGTACATCTCCAATATCGGACTGGTGCGCTCACGCGGCATCGAAAGCGATCTGCGCTTCCGGCCCAACAACGACTTCAGCGCCTACCTGTCGGTCGCCTATACCGACGCGACCTATGTCGACTACAAGAACGCGCCTCCGGGCGTCGAATGGACGGGGCTGTTGCCGGCGACCGCCAACTATATCGACCTGTCGGGCAGGCCACTGCCCGGCGCGCCGAAATGGTCGGCCAGCCTCGGCGGCGAATATTCCCATCCGGTGGGTGGCCGCGGCTGGGAAGGTTACGCCGGCGCCGATTATAACCTGAAATCGTCCTACTACGCCTCGGTCAACGACTCGCCGTCCTCGCTGGTTCATGGCTACGGCGTGCTCAATGCCCGCCTGGGCCTGCGCTCCGACAGCGGCCGCGACGACCTGTCGCTCTGGGTGCGCAATCTCGGCGACACCCACTATTTTGAGACGCTGGGCGCGGGCAATGCCGGCGCATCGGGCCTGATCACCGGCCTGCCCAGCCAGCCGCGCAGCTACGGCGTCACCTACCGCCACAAGTTCGGTGCGTAAGGGAGAGACGACCATGGCATTATCCAATATCCTTTCCCGTCCCCTGCCCTGGACATCCGCGAAAGCGGAGGCCCTCCCGGGTGGCCCCCGCCTGCCCGGCTGGCTGAAGGCGGCGGCGCGCGAGCCCTTCGTCCACTTCATCCTGCTGGGGGCGCTGATGTTCACCGCCAGCGAAACGGTCGAGCACTTCACCACCCAGTACCGCGTGGCGGTCGGCCCCGACCGCGTGGCGCGGCTGATCGACACCTACCGCCAGCAGTTCGGCCAGGACCCGTCGGCCACGCAGCTCAAGACCCTGGTCGACAACTACGTCAAGGAAGAGATCGAGTACCGCGAAAGCCTGGCGCTCGGCCTCGACCGCGACGACGAGATCGTCCGCCGCCGCCTGGTGCAGAAGTACGAGTTCCTGCAACAGGACCTGCAGACGCTGGAAGACCCGTCGGAGCAGACGCTGAAGGCCTGGTACGCCGCGCACCTGTCGAACTATGGCGAGCCGGAAAAGCGAAGCTTCACCCAGGTCTATTTCTCGCCGGACAATGGCGGCGACGCGGCGGCGCACGCCCGCGCCGAGGCCGAGCTGAAAAAGCTCAACGGCGAAAACGCCGAGCGCGCGCCAGGGGACGGCGACGTGTTCCCGGGGCCGACCGACCTCGTCGACTTCAATCCCGACGACACGGCGCGCCTGTTCGGCCAGAGCGACCTCAGCCGCGACCTCTTCACGGCGAAGGTCGGGCAGTGGGCCGGTCCGTTCCGCTCGGGCTTCGGCTGGCACCTGGTCCGCGTCACCGATGCGCGCTCGCAAACCACCCAGCCCTATGAGGCCGTGGCCGCGCGGGTCCTCGACGACTGGAAGGCGTCGCAGCGCGACACCCTGAACGCCAAAGGCTTCGCCACGCTCAAGGCCAAGTACAATGTGGTGATCGAAGGGGCCAAGAAATGATCTCGTGGATCACCTCTTCTTTCCCCTCTCCCCGTAAAACGGGGAGAGGGAAAGGCGCGAAGCGCCAGGGTGAGGGGCAAAATGTCAGCCCCGCACTCGCGGCCAGCCTGGGTAGCCCCTCAGGCTCGCCGCCCGGCACCGGCCCTGCGGGCCACCTTCTCCCCGTAAACGGGGAGAAGGGAAGAAACTCCGGCCTTCTCGTAGCGATAACGATTCTGCTGTCACTAGCCTTCGCTTTCGTCACGGCTTTGCCAGCCACGGCGCACGAAGTCCGGCCGGCCTTCCTCCAGGTCACCGAGCGCGGCGACGGCAAGATCGACGTACTGTTCAAGCAGCCCGCCACGACGACGCTAGCTGTCAGGCTCGATCCCGACATTTCGGCCGGCCTGCTCAGCGGCCAGCCCGCCGTCGTCGACAGCGGCACCGGCTACCAGACGCGCATCTGGAAAGGGCTCAAGCCCGGCAAGACCGGACTGGGCGGGCGGTCCGTCACCATCCACGGGCTCGATCGCTCCATCACCGACGCGCTCGTCGTCGTTCACTATGCCGATGGCCACGACCTGCAGCAGATTCTGCGGCCGGGCCAGGAAAGCCTGTCGCTCGATCCGCGCGGCAACAACCTGCCGGTCCTGACCTACGTCCAGCTGGGCGTCACCCACATCCTGACGGGCTACGACCACCTGATGTTCATCCTCGGCTTGGTCCTGCTGGTCAGGAACGTGCCGACCCTGCTCAAGACGATCACCGCCTTCACCGTGGCGCACAGCATTACCCTGGCCGCGACGGCGCTGGGTGTCATGACCGTCAAGCCGGCGCAGATCGAGGCCCTGGTCGCGCTCAGCATCGTCTTCGTCGCCGTCGAACTGGCCAATGTCGGGCTTGGCCGCACCAGCGTGACCCAGCGCTGGCCCTGGCTGATCGCGTTTGCCTTCGGCCTGTTGCACGGCAGCGCCTTTGCCGGCGCGCTGGCCGAAATCGGGCTGCCCAAGGACAACATCCCGGCGGCACTGCTCCTGTTCAATATCGGCGTCGAGATCGGCCAGCTCGTCTTCGTCGCCGTCGTCCTCGGCGTCGTCTGGCTGTTGCGCCGGATCAAGGTCACCGAAATCGCGGTCCTCAAACCCCTTCCCACCTACGCCATCGGCGCCTTCGCGGCCTTCTGGGTCTTCGAGCGCCTGCACGCCGCCATCATCTGATCAATACTTCTGGAGAAACAGAAATGAAAAAACACCTCTACGTCAATGTGGCGGCCCTCGCGCTCGCCCTCGGCGCCATCGCCGCCGCCCCGATCATCGTCAAGGCGGCTACACCCGGTGCAGGCCCGGAAAGCCGGCAGGCCTTCTACGGCGACCTGCACCTGCACACGACCAACAGCTTCGACGCCTACGTGCTGATGGGTACCAAGACGACGCCCGAACAGGCCTATCAGTTCGCGCGCGGCGACGTCATCGACTATCTCGGCGAAAAGGTGAAGCGCAGAGAGCCGCTCGACTTCCTGGCCGTCACCGACCACGCCGAGAACATCGGCGTCTTCAACGAACTCGACGATCCCAACAGCGCCCTGTCGAAGAGCGAACTGGGCCAGAGGATCAAGAAGGCCAAGGCCGAGGGCAAGCTCGACCTGACCGCCAAACGCAACGGCGACAACGAAGCCCTGGCCCTGATCGGGACGCTGCTGAAGCCCGACACGCTCAAGGGCGTCGCCGGCCTCGATGCCGCCAAGCTGAGCTCGTCGGTGTGGCAGCGCGAAATCGACGCGGCCAACCATTATTACCAGCCGGGCAAGTTCACCACCTTCATCGCCTACGAATGGGCGTCGATGCCGAACGGCCAGAACCTGCATCGCAACGTCATCTTCCGCGGCAATACGGCGCCCAATCCCTTCACCTCGTTCGATTCCGTAAAACCGGAAGATTTGTGGACCTGGCTCAACAAGATCCGCGCCCAGGGCACGGAGGCCCTGGCCATCGCGCACAATGCCAACGCGTCGAACGGCCTGATGTACGACTGGACGACGCTCGACGGCCGGCCGATCGACGTCGCCTACGCCGAGCTGCGCCGCCAGAACGAACCCTTGAGCGAAATCACCCAGAACAAGGGCACGTCCGAAACGCACCCCAGCCTGTCGCCCAATGACGAGTTCGCCAATTTCGAAATCTTCGACCGCCTCTTGATCTCGCCGCAAAAGAGCCGTCCCGCGGGCTCGTATCTGCGCGACGCCATCGGCAAGGGGCTGGTGCTGGATGAGAAGATCGGCAAGAATCCGTACAAGGACGGCTTCACCGGCTCCGCCGACCTGCACGGGGGCTTAAGCGTCTCTTCGGAGCAGGACTACGGCGGCAATGTCGGCGGCGCCAATATCGGCGGCGGCAAGACGACGCCCGAGGCCGCCAAGGCGCTGTTGTCGCAAAACGGCGACGCCGCGGCCTTCAACGTCACCATCACCAGCTCGGCCGGCCTGACCGGCGTGTGGGCCGAAAAGAATACGCGCGAAAGCATCTACGACGCGCTTCGCCGCAAGGAGACCTTCGCCACTTCGGGCACGCGCATCAAGGTCCGGCTGTTCGGCGGCTGGAGCTTCGGTCAGGGCTTCGACAAAAAGCCTGACGCCATCAGGCAGGCCTACACGACCGGCGCCCCCATGGGCAGCGACCTGCCGGCGCGGCCCGCCAATGCCTCCGCTCCGTCCTTCGTCGTCTGGGCGCTGAAGGATCCTAACGGCGCCAATCTCGACCGCGTGCAGATCGTCAAGATCTGGACCGACGGCGGCGCGCAGAAGGAAAAGGTCTTCGACGTCGCCTTCGAAAAGACGCGCAAGCACGAGGCGTCCGGCAAGCTGGCCGCGGTCGGCAATACGGTCGACCTCAAGACCGCGACCTACAAGAACACGATCGGTTCGGTGTCGCTGTCGACCGTGTGGCGCGACCCCGAGTTCAACGCCGGTCAACGCGCCGCCTACTATGTCCGCGTGCTCGAAATCCCGACGCCGCGCTGGACGACGCTACTGGCGGTGAAGAGCGGCGTGCCCATCCCGAACTCCGTCGCCGCGACCATCCAGGAGCGGGCCTGGTCGTCGCCGATCTGGTACACGCCCAGGAATTAATTTCTGAAAAAGCGGAAGTATAAGGCCGAGTTGCTCACGCAGCCCGGCCTTTTTACTTGCCGCTGCGCGAAGGCGGGCGCATATATTTTGCAGGACCTTTGAAGGAGGTTGCCATGCCGTTGCGCGTCTTGAGCCTGACCTTCGTTTTCGGCGCCCTCGCCGCCGGGGCTGTCGCGGCGCCACCGGGCGCGCCGATGGTCGGCGGCGATTCCGACGCCCACGGCTGCAAGGCCTCGGCGGGCTATACCTTTTCGGCTTTGAAAAAGCGCTGCATCCGCGTCTGGGAAGACGGCGTCCGCCTCGATCCGCTGACGCCGGACGGGTCAGCGACGATCTCGGCCTTTGTCGTGTTCGAACAGGGCCGCGACGGACCTGCCGCCGAGCTGTTCCTGCCCTCGGGCAAGGGGACACCGATCCTCAAGAAGGCCGGGCGCACCTGGACGGGCGACGGCTACCGGCTGACGCGCAAGGCGCGGGTGTTCACCCTCATCGACGCCGACGGCCACGCCCTCTATCGCGGGTCGTGACGGGATGACGGGGCTTCGCCGGGAAACCGCCGGCGGTTCGCCGACGGGCGTCTATCACGATTTCGACGACGGCCTGTTCTACGTGGCGATCCGCGAGAACGCGGCTTTGCGCGTCGCGACGTTCGAAAAGGCACACTAAGGCGCCTCCATCCGCGTTTCAGGAGAAGCGGCTTGACCCGGAAAAGGGTTAACGGCAAAAGTAATCGCGAGCTTGCGCTGCACGGATCGGGGGCAGGATGCGCATTTGGGTGATGTCAGCCGTTTTGGCGGCCGTGAGTCTGATGCCGGTCGCGGCATCGGCCCAGGATGCTTCACCTCAAAATCCGTCACCGTCCGCGACCCCGGCGGCCACCCCTGCTGAAAAGCACGGCGTCGAAGGCCTGGTCTATCCGCAGGTTCCGCCCCTGGCGACCGCCGACACGCCGAAACGCCCGCCCTATCAGATCGTCGGCGACCTGGTGTCGAGCCCGCTCGGCTTCCTCGACATGTGCCAGCGCACGCCCGACACGTGCGCGCACTGGCCCGATTCCGACCTGGCGCTGATCAAGGCCGACGCCACCGAGATGAAGGTCGCCCTGTATCGCGAGGCCTTTCAGAAAAAGCTGGCCGCGAACGCCGGCCGTCCCGCCGTGCTCAAGGTCGCGCAGCCCAGCTATCTCAGCTACGATTGGGTGACGATCGAGGCCAAGGCCGACGATTCCGCCTACGTCTGGCCGACGCCCGTCGCCGTGGCGCACATCCGCGATTCCATGTCGCAGCTGAGCCTCCAGGTGGCCAACATGCCGCTGCAGGTCCTCTATATTCCGGCCAGCCTCCGGCGCGTCGAGCTGAACACGGCCAGCCAGTCGGCCTTTACCGGCCTGCACCCGCGCCTGGAGCAGCCGCGCGCCACGGGGTGGCTGTGGCCCGAGATCAATAACCTGGTAACCGACATCAGCTTTGACCCGGCCGAGCGGCCCGGGAGGCCTTCCTTTCGCCAGCAAGTCAATCTCGAGCTCGGCCCAGGCCTCGACGACGCGCCGGCCCAGCGTGCATCGTCACAAGAGCCCGCACCGGCATCGTCACCGGGGTCACCGCAGGACGCGGCACCGGCGGCGGCACAGATAGCGGACGCGGCCGATGCGCCGCCGCTCTATCCGCGCGTACAGCTGACGCCCAGCCAGTTCCAGGTGCTGACGCGCGTCAACAGCCTGGTCAACCGCGTCATCCGCCCGACCACCGACAAGGACTATTACGGCGTCGAGGACTATTGGGTGGCGCCGGGTCTGGTCGACGGCGTCGCCGGCGATTGCGAGGACTATGCCCTGGAAAAATGGACCCTGCTGCGCCAGCAGGGCTTCCCGGCCGGCGCCATGAGCCTGGCCATGGTGTCGGTGCCCGAGGACAAGCAGCACGTCGTGCTGATCATCACCACCACCGAAGGCGACTATATCCTCGACAACCTGTCGACCTGGGTGAAGCCGTGGACGCAGACCTATTATTCGTGGCTGACGCGCCAGGGGCCGGACGACGACCTGAAATGGTTCTCGCTGCTGCCGACCGAGAAGCTGAAATAACAAGAGCGGGGAGACGGAAGGGGGGACGGTCGTTGCCGCGCACCCTCGCTTCAAGCAAAAATCAGCTGACCAAACGGCCGCTCTGCGACGCTTCGGCCGCGACGGTCGGGCGCGCGGCGTCGGGCAGGAAGTTGCGCGCGCGGCGGTCGCGCACCGGCGCCCAGTCCTTCGACAGGCTGTTATAAAGGTCGTCAAGCCGGTGATCCGGCCAGGCGCGCAACTCGTCCTCGCTCATGTCGGCATAGAAGGGGTCGGGACCGCGGGCCGCCTTGACGGCGCGCTTCAACGCCCGCCACGCCCGGCGGCTGAAATCCCAGACCAGGAAGCCGAGCGCTCGGCGCGTATCGACGGCCATCATCCCCTGGACGTGGCGCAGGCATTCCGCCTTGCTGCGCGGACGCAGGATCGACACCGAATATTCGTAGCCCTTCAGAAGCGCCATCTTGCGGCAATAGCCGGAAAGTTCGGCGTGCAATTGCAGATGCCGGCCCAGCGTCTCGTGGATGGCGCGCGCCATCTTGGGGGAGTCGCTCGACATATTGCCGTCATAGACGCGGTAGCCGACGTGATATTGGCGCACGCAGGCGATCGGATATTGGGCGGCGATGCGCAGTTCGAAGTCGAAGTCTTCGCAGCCGCCGGCGCCGCGCGCCACATAGTCTTCATCGAAGCCGCCGGCCGCGATCGCGACGTCGCGCCGCACGATCAGGCTGGAACCGTTGCCGACGGGACGCAGGACGATGTGCGCCGGCAAGCTGAATTCGTCGAAGGGCCACGACCGCGACTTGCCGATGACGCGGCCGTCGGTGTCGATGCGCAGATGAAGCGAAAAGGCGGCGACATAGGCTTCGCGACCCGCCGGGCGCAAGGTCTCCATCTGCGCGGCGATCTTTTCGGGATGCCAGACGTCGTCGGCGTCCAGGAAAGCGACATAATCGCCACGGGCCGCGGAAATCCCGGCGTTGCGCGCCGACGACACGCCACCATTGGCCTTGGCGAGCAGACGGACGCGGGCGTCGCGCGCCGCATAGGCCTGGGCTATGCCTTGCGTGTCGTCGTCCGAGCCGTCGTCGACGACGATGACTTCGAGCGTGTCATAGGTTTGTTCAAGTACGGAATCGAGCGTGGCGCGCAGATAGGACTGAGCGTTATACGCAGGAATAATAACGCTTACCAAAGGCGGCATACTTCGGCCCTGTATTGTCTCGTCAACAATCTATACAAAATGCATTAACTAACGGTATCGTTTTAAAGCATGTCTGGCCAAGGCCAGCTCTTTTCATAGTCTTTAAAGATAATAAAAATCAGTATTACCAAACGCTCGTAAACAGCGTCACAAATCGAACGGACCATCGGTTAAATACCCTGCATCCGACCCCACGTTCATCCAAAAACAAGACATTTCGGATAGCGCTGGTCGGGCAGCGGGGCCAGAGACGCGTTGAACCACGATCAGACCAAAAAGCCGTTCATCGCCATCATGCACGTACGTGCCGTCGAAAACAATCATATTTCAGTCCCGTCACACTATCGGCGCGAAGATGTTGCTTTGATCGTCTGGCGGGTATTCATCCCCGCGGCGATCTGCTATTTCAACGCCATGATCGCGCGCATCCGTTTCTGCGAAAGCTGCGAAGCCCTCAAGGACAGCCATCCGTGAGCCCGCGCGTCAGCATCATCATACCGGCGTTCAACGCGGAGAAGACGCTTGGTGAGGCGCTCGGCAGCGTGCGCGCCCAGACATTCGCCGAATGGGAAGCCATTATCGTCGACGACGGCTCGACCGACGGCACGGCGGCGCTTGCCGCGGATTTCGCGGCGCGCGACGCGCGGATCCGCCTGATCGGCCAGGCCAATGGCGGCGTCAGCGCCGCGCGTAACCGCGGCCTCACGGAAGCGAAAGGCGAATTCGGCCTGTTCCTCGACGCCGACGACAGCATCCTGCCCGGACACCTTGAATGCCTGACGCCGCTGGCATCGCCGGACCAGGCGGCGACCTGCGCGTCCAGCTATCTGACACCGGAGGGCGTGCGCCTCCCGGCCGTGCTTCATACCGGCCTTACCGAAACCCCGGTCGCCCTGCTGTCGGACTTCTGTGCGATGGCCGTGCACGCCGTCGTCTTCCCCGTCGACCGTGTTCGCGCCGTCGGCGGTTTCGATACCCGGCTCAAGACCTGCGAAGACTGGGACCTGTGGCTGCGTCTGGCGCGGTCCGGCGTGACGTTCGCGACCGTCCCGGAGGCTTTAAGCCTCTACCACATGCACGCGACCTCGCTGTCGTCGGACAGGCTCCAGGTCCTGTCCGACGCCGAGACCGTCATCCGCCGCGCCCGCGACCCCGATCCGCGCCTGCCTGTCGACGTGTCCGTACCGGCCGAGCTGACCCCCGTCGACGAAGCCGTCGCCATCCAGGTCTTCTGGTATGCCTGTACGGTCGCCGCGACCACTGGCAAAATTCCCGATTGGTACGAAGCCCGGCTGCCAAAAGGCTCCATGCGCCTGACGCCCGAACGCATGCGCGACTGCGTCGTCTCGGCGCTCATCGTGGGCACGCGCACCGACGGCGCTGACCTGAGTGCCCAGTGGTCGTTGTCGCACGCCGCCATCACCGCCATGCTGCACACCCTCGAAGGGCACGGATCGCCCGGCCTGACCGCAGCGACGCTCTACCCGTTCGAGCTGTGGATCGTGCGCAACAGCCCGCTGCCGGCCCCCCTCGTCTATTCCCAGGTCGCCGGCGTCAACATGGACGTCGCGAAGCTGCACGACCTCGAATTCGGCCCGGGCATCAGCCTGGTGCAACTGCGCATCACGCGGTTCGGCCAGGATATCGCCCGCCTCGAAATGCCCGTGTGGTCGAAATTGCCGGCGCGCGTCGTCCTGGCCCGGCTGTTCGAGCTTTTCCCCCGCGCCGACCTCAAGGCGTGGGGCGCCATCGCCTCGGTCCCGGCAATGCGCCGGCTGCAGGTCCAGGAAACCCTGCACCAGGTCAAGAAGGCCTTGACGGGCAAGGGCAAGCCGTCGCGGCACGCCGCCTATCTCGGGGCCTTGCGGCGCCTGGACGGCGACGACGGACTGTCCGAAGTGGTTGGCAAGGACGGCATCGACATCATGCTGCGCGCCAAGGCCGACGGCGCGGCGGAACCCGTCGCCGCCGAGATTCGCGTTCAATCGCACGAGGCGCCGGCCGGGTCCGGATATCAGGACGCCGACTTCTGGGAGACGTGGTTCGCGCGCGAAAACCCGTGGCGCTACGACAGCGGCTACGAGCAGCGCAAGTACGAACAGACCCTGTCGCTGATCGAGGGCCTGGACGTCGAAAACGCGCTGGAACTGGCCAGCGCCGAAGGCCATTTCACCGCGCAGCTGGCGCCGAGGGTCGGACGCCTGCTGGCCACCGATATCTCGGCGACGGCGCTGAAGCGGTGTGCGGAACGCTGTGAAGCCCTCGGTAATGTCGACTTCCGTCAGGTCGATGTCCTGAACGATGAGATTCCGGCCGGCCAGGACCTGATCGTCGTGTCCGAGATGCTCTACTATCTTGAGGACCGGACGCACCTCAAGACGGTGGCCGGCAAGGTGGCCGGCGCCCTCAATCCCGGCGGCCGGGTTCTGACGGCGCACGCCTTCCTGGTCAGCGACGATCCGGACAAGCCGGGTTTCGACTGGGACCTGCCCTACGGCGCGGCCACGATCAACGCCACCTTTGCGGAAACGCCCGGCCTGAAACTCGAAACATCGATCGAAAGCGACCTCTATCGCATCGACCTGTGGCGGAAGACCGACGCGGCGCTGACGCCCGATATCCGTCACGAGGGCTACGACATTCCCGCGCCCGCCGTCCTGCGCACCCTTTTCCCCGACGGCCAGAAACCGGGCGTCGCCGCGGCGCGCCAGGCGATCACGCGCACCGTGCCCGTGCTGATGTACCACCGCGTCGCCGACACGGACGGCCCGCTGAAGCGCTACGCCGTGACGCCGCAGCAGTTCGACGACCAGTTGCGCATGCTGAAGAGCTACGGCTTCCACACCCTGACCTCGGCGGAATTCGCCTGGTACCGCGAGGGCCATGCGCCGCTCAAAGGCCGACCGATCATGCTGACCTTCGACGACGCCTATCAGGATTTCGCCGACAACGCCTTCGCGCGGCTGCAGCGCTGGGGCTTCAGCGCAGAGGTCTTCGTCGTGACCGACAAGACGGGTCAGGCGGCGGACTGGGACGCGCATTACGGCCCGCCCGCCCCGCTCATGGACTGGACGGCGATCGGCCGCCTGTCCGAGGCCGGCATCGCCTTCGGCAGCCACCTGGCGATGCACCGCGCCGCCGACAGCCTGACCTCGTCGCAACTGCTGTACGAGGCGGTGAAATCGCGCGAGACGCTGCAAACGCGCCTCGGCAAGGAAATCCGCTCGATCGCCGCGCCCTATGGTAATCTGGACGAGCGCGCGCAACGTATCTTTTATTATGCCGGCTATGCGGCCGTTTTCACCACCGAGGACGGCACGGCCACGCTTGACCATCCGTTGAACCGACTGCCGCGCATCGAGGTCCATGACCAGATGGACGCCGACGCGCTGGCCGCCCGCCTGGGACTGCCCCACCTTGGATAGCTATGACGACTGAACTGGTGACCGTAATCATCCCGGCGTACAACGCCGAAGACACGCTCGACGAGACGCTGAATTCGGTGCGGGCCCAGACCTGGACCAACCTGGAAATCCTGGTCGTCGACGACGGTTCGCGCGACAATACCCTGGGCGTGGCCGAGCGGCACGCCGCGGAAGACCCGCGCGTGCGCGTCATAACCAAGCCCAACGGCGGGGTCGCCGAGGCGCGTAATCTGGGCATCGCGCAGGCGCAGGGCGACTTCATCGCGCCGGTCGACGCCGACGACCTGTGGCTGCCGACCAAGATCGAAAAGCAGATGGCGGCGATTGATGCGGCCGGCCCCGATTGCGCCCTGGTCTACACCTGGTTCCGCGTCATCGATGGCGAAAGCCGCGTCATGTCGGAGTGCGGGCACAACGAGGCCGAGGGCGACGTCATCCGTGCACTCTGCCTCAGCAATATCGTGGGCAACGGCTCGTCGCCCCTGATGCGAAAAGCGGCGGTCATCGAGGCCGGCGGCTACGACCCGACCTTACGCGCTCGCAACGCCCAGGGCTGCGAGGACCTGAAGATCTATTTCGAGATCGCCCGGCGCCACAGCTTCGCCGTGGTCAAGGAAGAGCTGACCGGCTATCGCTGGACGCCGGACAACATGTCGAGCGACTCGATGAAGATGCTGCGCTCCTACGACCTGGTCATGAACCCGATGCGCGAGATCTACGGCGCGCAGTACGGCCACGAATTCGATTGGGGCCGCGCCTATTTCATGGACTTCCTGCTGCAGCGCGCCATCCTCTACGGCTCGCTGAAGTCGGTTCGCGACCCGTGGATGGCGCTGTACACGTCGCGCGGCCGCCCGCCGATCAAGACGACCTGGCGGTCCTTCTGGGGCCGTCTCCGCCTCTGGCGAAAGCGCAACAAGCCCGTGACCGCGAAGAAATATCTGGAACTGTCCGCATGAAGGATGGCTTGGGTACGAAGGATCGGCGCTCGCGAGGCTCCTATATGGGCATGTATCTGCGCATCTTCGCGCACTACAAACCCATGCTGGCCGGGCTGACGCTTGTCGGCCTCATGTCGTCCCTGGCCGAAACCATGGGGATCAGCGTCGCGGTCATGCTGCTGACGCGCGCCCTGTCGGGCGGCGCGCTGCTCAACAAGGCGGGCATCCTGTCGGACATCTATCGCTTCGTCGGCGACCATTTCGGCAACAGCGTGACGACGGCGGGTGTGGTCATCTTCGGCCTGGCGCTCCTGCGCACGGTCTGCGGCTATATCTACGTCATCGCCGGATCGTGGGCGCAGCACGCCATCAGCCACGAGGTGCGCGAGCGCATCTATGCCTCCTATATGGACAGCGAATACCGCACCATTATGAACATGGACCGCGGCGAGCTGATCAACCTGCTCACCCTGGAAAGCTGGTCGATCGCCGAAACCCTGTTTCTGGGCACACGCCTGGTCGTCACCGCGGCGACCGCGCTGATCTTCGGCGCCTTCATCGTCGTCATCTCGTGGAAACTGGCGGTCATCGCCGTCGTGGGCGCAGGCATCATCCTGACGCTGGCCCGCCTGGTCGGCAAGCCCGCCGACATAGAGTCGAAGAAGATCGTCGCGCAAAAGGCCGTCCTGTCGGACCGCGTCGTCTCCGATATCCAGGGCATGCGCACCATCCGCGCCTTCGCGCGCGAGGACGACCGCAAGGCGGCCTTTGTCAGCACGTCGGATACGCTGCGCCGCTTCCTGGTGAAGATCGACTACCTCTACGCCTGGATCGATCCGGTCAACGAGATCGGTTACGTCCTGCTGCTGGGCGCGCTGCTGTTGGGCGCCGCCGCCTTCCACGTGCCGGCGCCGTCGGTGCTGGCGGCGATCATCATGATGTATCGCGTCCAGCCCGCCTTACGCGAATTCAACGACAACCGGCTGGCCCTGACGCACCACATGGCGGCGCTCGACGCTGTCAGTCCGATCATCGATCCGCGCGACCAGAAACGCGAGGATCCAGGCCACCTGCCCTGCCCGGACCTCAAGGGCGACATCGCCTTCGACGGCGTCACCTACCGCTTCGGGCCGGAAGGCCGCGACGTGCTGTCGGGCCTCGACATCCGCATTCCTTTAGGCGGCGTGACGATCCTGGCCGGCAACAGCGGCGCGGGCAAGTCGACCCTGATCAACCTGCTGCTCAGGCTCTACCGCCCGTCGGAGGGCCATATCCTGGTGAACGGCGTGGAACTGGGCGACATCCGCCGTACCGAATGGCTGAAACGCATCGCCGTGGCCGGACAGGATATCGACCTGATCGTCGGCTCGATCGCCGAGAACCTGACGCTGAACCGCCCCGGCATCACGGAGGCGGACCTTGCGCGCGTCGCCGACGTCTGCGGTCTTCAGGATATTCTGGAACACCTGCCTCAGGGGCTGGACACCTCGGTGGGCGACCGCGGCCTGAACCTTTCGGGCGGCCAGCGCCAGCGCCTGGGCCTGGCCCGCGCGCTGCTGGGCCGCCCCGACATCCTGATCCTCGACGAAGCCCTGGGCGCGGTGCAGGGCGCCATGGAGCGCGAAATCTACGACCGGATCCTGGCCGACTTCAAAGGCCGCACCCTGATCGTCGTCACGCACCGGCCGGACGTCCTGCCGAAGCCCGACCATACGATCTTTATGGGCGCGTCTCCCAGCGAAGCGCCGTCTCCACAATATGATCAATATCCGAACAGCGAGGCGTCCAGTTGAGCAGGCGCGCGGCCTTGTCGGCCGAGGCGATCAAAAGCGCCGGATCGCCCGGACGGCGCGGACCGTAGACCGCATTCAGCGGCTGGCCGACGGCGCGGCCGACCGCGGCCACCAGTTCGGCCACGGACGTGCCGTTGCCCGTCCCCAGATTGAAGACATTGGCGCCGGTCAGGCGGTCTTCCAGCAAGGCTTCCGCCGCCAGGACGTGGGCGCGCGCCAGATCCGAGACGTGGATATAGTCGCGCACCGCCGTGCCGTCGCGCGTGTCGAAATCGGTGCCGTTGATGTAAAACGGCGTGCCGGCGATGGCGGCCTTGAGCGCCAGCGGAATGACGTGGGTTTCGGGCTCGTGGCATTCGCCGGTCTCGCCATCGGCGTCGCAGCCGGCCGCGTTGAAATAACGCAGCGCCACCGAGTTGAAGCCGTGCGCCACGGCGAAGTCTTCCAGCATGCGCTCGATGATAAATTTCGACCAGCCGTAGGGATTGATCGGCGCCTGGGGATGCGTCTCGTCGATCGGCAGCTTTACGGGGTGGCCGTACGACGCGCAGGTGCTGGAGAAGATCAGCTTCTTCACGCCCTCGGCTGTCAGGGTTTCCAGCAGGGTCAACGACTTGGCGCTGTTGTTGGCGTAGTAGAGCTCGGGCTTTTCGACCGACTCGCCGACATAGGCGTAGGCCGCCATATGGACGCAGACATCGGGCTTATAGTCGCGGATGGCGGCGGCGACGGCGTCGCGGTCGGCGATATCGGCCTCGACTAGCGGTCCCCATTTCACCAGCTCACGATTGCCGCGCGATAAATTGTCGAGCGTGACGACCGTCCAGCCGGCCTGATGAAACGCCTTGGCGCAATGCGAGCCGACATAGCCGGCCCCACCGGTCAACAGCACCGTTTTCAAACGCGAAATCCCCTCAGCCGAAATACACGGTGTTATCTATAGCAACAATCGGTTGATTTTCCGATACCGAGGCTACTGATTTTGCACTTTTGCTTCCGTGACATCCAGCCGCGCCTTCCACGGGTCGGGCCCCGCCACCGCCGACGCGTCGGGCGTAAAGGTGAGGATCGTGTCATTGTCCTTCGTATAGGCCGGCCAGTCGGGCAGGCCCTGTCCGTTGGGGTTGCCGGCCTTCGCGAAATTGACCCAGTATTGGTGGATCAACCTGGCTGCCGTGTAGTCGTCCGGCGTGGCGGCCTGGCCGTAGCGCTGCGCCACCTTGGCGAAGACGAAGGGCAGTTCCGAGGCGTGCGGTGCGCCGAAGGGCGAGTTGGCCTTCTTGCCCGAAGCCGTATAGCCGAAACGGTATTCATAGGCGGTGACACCTTGCGCCGAGAGCGTCCGCGCCGTCAACCGCGCCGGCTCGCTCATCACCGCGTCCATGCCGGCCTCGAACTGCGCCTGCGCCAGCGGCGTGTCGCCCTTCGGATCGTAGGCGGCGCGCGCCTGGGCGGCCAGCGGTCCGAACCGCGCCCACAGCGCTTCCTTGTCGGCGACGTTGAGGTTGCTGATATCGGCGGTATTGGCGCCGACCATGACGGGCACGTGATTGTAGTGTCCCGCGGCGTAGGCCCTGTCCGGCGTTTCCCGCACCAGGCGGCCGTCGGCGATCGTCCCGGGATAGATGTCCTTTTGGACGCCGCTGGTCGCCATGCTGAGCTCGCCGGCCACCGCGTCCGCCGGCAGGGCGCGAAGGGCCGCCAGTGCGTTGGCATCCGTGCCCGCAATGCCGTTCTTGCGCGCGAAGTTGACGCCCAGGGTCTCGGCCGACGGCGTATCGGCGCGGTCGGTCCGGATATCGCGCGGCGGCAGAAGCGAGCGTCCGCCGCCCGACTGGATAATGGCGCGGGCGAACAGCCCCTTGGCGTCGGGCGCCATCAGCAGGGCGTGCACCGAGGCGCCGCCGGCCGATTCGCCGAAGATGGTGACGTTCGACGGATCGCCGCCGAAGGCCGCGATATTGGCCTGCACCCATTTCAGCGCCTTGATTTGATCCATGAAGGCGTAGTCGCCGAGCAGCCCGTGGTCGGCGTCCTCACGGCTCAAGCCCGGAAAGGCGAAGAAGCCGAACCGGCCGAGGCGATAGTTGACGCTGACGAAGACGACGCCGTCGCGGGCGAATTCGGCGCCGTCGTAGATGTCCGGCGAGGTGCCGCCGTTGACGAAGCCGCCGCCGTGGATCCACAGCATGACCGCCAGCTTCTGGCCGGGCGCAGCCCCTGCCGGCCGCCAGACATTGAGATAAAGGCAGTCCTCGGCCGGCTTGACGGTCGACGGCGCGTCGTCCCACGACACCGGCACCTGCATGCAGTCGGGCGCGAAGCGGTCGGCCACGCGCACGCCCTGCCAGCCCGGGGCTGCCTGCGGGGCGCGCCAGCGTAAGGCGCCGACGGGCGGGGCGGCATAGGGAATGCCCTTGAAGCTGTCGACCGAGTACTGGCTGATCCCCTCAAGCGTGCCTTGGGGCAAGGTGACCTGGGGACCGGCGGCAAGCGCCACGGACGGCAGGACAAGGGCCGCGGCGGCGGCCAGAAAAATGCGCTTCATCGACGTTTCCTGATCGTTGTAATCGTTTTCGCCAGCATAGCCGTCCCGGGCGATCTGCGTCACCTTCTTTTTGCCAACCTGCAATCTTGCCGCCCGTGCGGTATGTTAACCCAAACGAATCGCGCCCTTGGCGATTCGCGTTCAGGAAAGCCGCCTTGGTCGCATCCATCTACAGCTACTATTCGGTCAGTCAGATCGCGTCGTTGACGACCACCCAGGTCGCGGCGATGACGACGACCGACGTGGCGGCCCTGTCGCAGACCCAGATCGCGGCCTTCTCGCTGTCGTCGATCGCCACCTTGTCGACGACGCAGGTCACGGCGATCTCGACGACGCAGATGAAGGCGCTGACCGCGTCGCAGATCGGCGCCTTCACGACGGCGCAGATGGCCTTTTCGGGGGCGCAGCTGTCGGTACTGGTCGAGGCACAGCTCCAGGGTTTCGGCGTCGAGGAGATCGGCGCCCTGACCACGCTCCAGCTCAAGGGCCTGACCTCGACCGATATCGGCGAACTGTCGACCGACCAGTTCAAGGCCCTGTCGGCGACGCAGCTGTCGGCCCTGACCTCGACCCAGGTCAAGGGTATCGACGCCGACGAGCTCGGCGTCATGACGACGACGCAGCTTGCCGCCCTGTCTTCGACCCAGTTGTCGGGTTTGACCAACGCGCAGCTCAGCAATATCCCGACCTCGTTGATCACCGCCATGACGACGACGCAGTTGTCAGGCCTGACGGCGACCCAGCTCGGCTGGATCGGCACGGCGGGACTGGCCAGCCTGTCGTCGACCGATATCGCCAGCCTGTCGACGACGCAGATCAAGGGCCTGACCACCACCGAGGTGCAGTCGCTGACGACGACGCAACTGGCGGCGTTCAACGCCACGCAGATCGGGGCGCTCACCTCGACGCAGATCAAGGCCCTGACTTCGGACGAGCTCAACGCGCTTACGACGACGCAGATGTCGGGCATGGGCACGGCCCAGACCTATTATCTCAGCTCCGACCAGCTCCAGTCGCTGACGACGACCATGCTCAACGCCATGGACGGCACGCAGTTCGCGGCGCTGACGCCGACGGCCCTGCAGGGGTTGACCAGCGAGCAGATGGAGGCCCTGACGCCCGATCGCGTCGCATGGATCACCACGACCCAGATCAAGGGCCTGCGCGACACCCAGCTCGACGCCTTGTCGAGCACGCAGTTCGCCAGCCTGACCGGGCGCCAGATGGCGGCGCTGACCGTCACGCAAGTGTCCAACCTCAATCTCGAGGACGTGGCGGGCCTGAGTTCGACCCAGGTCGCCGGCCTGACCCAGACCCAGGTGTCGGGCCTGACCGAAAGCCAGATCTCGGTGCTGACGACGTCGGAAATCGGCTGGCTGCGCACCGACCAGGTGCTGGGCCTGACGGCGACCGCGCTCAAGGCGATGGACACGACGCAGTTCCTGTCGCTGGGGGCCGACCAGATCGGCGTCCTGTCGTCGAGCCAGTTCCGCGCCCTGCCCGGCGACGATTTCGACGTCATGTCGACGACGCAGCTGTCGGGCGTCACCTCGACCCAGATCGCGGCCCTGTCGACCACGCAGGTGTCGGAACTGTCGACCACGCTTTTGTCGGCGCTCAACACCACCCAGGTGCGCGGCCTGACCGCCGCCGGCATGGCGGTACTGACCCCGGACCAGCTGGCGGCGTTGACGTCCGACCAGTTCAAGGCCCTGACGGCGACGCAGGTGTCGGGCCTCAACGACGACAGCATGTCGGCGCTGACCAACACGCAGTTGACGGGATTGTCGTCGCAGCAGATCGCAGCGCTCAGCATCACGGCGCTGCGCGGTCTCAGCGAAACCCAGATGGCGCTGTTGTCCTCGACGCAGCTGCGCGCGCTTACCGCCGCCCAGATCGGGTCGCTGGTGCCCAATCAGGTGGCGGCCCTGACCAATACCCAGGTGGCGCTGCTGACAACGACACAGGTCCAGGCGCTCAACGCCGCCGACGTGGCCGCCCTGTCGAACACGCAGATCAATATCCTGTCGACCAGCCAGTTGCAGGCCCTGACCGTCACCGCGGTCAAGGGGATGAGCGAGGCGCAGATCGTCGGCCTGACGACGACGCAGCTGCGCGCCCTGCCCCAGACCATCGTGGCCGCCCTGACTACGACCGAAATCTCGCAACTGACCAGCGACCAGATCTCGGCGCTCAACAGCTCGCAATGGGCGGCCCTGGGCTCGAGCCAGATTTCGGCCCTGACGACCGCGCAGATGCAGTCCCTGTCGACGACCCTGCTCAAGGCCCTGACGACGACGCAGTTGCGCGGCCTGACCGCCACGGATCTCGGCGAGTTGACGACGTCGCAATTGACCGCCCTGTCCGAAAAGCAGGTGGCCAGCTTCACCTCGACGCAGGTCGGCGCCCTGTCGAACGACCAGCTGGCCACGCTGACGACGACGCAGTGGAACGCCATCACCGTCACGCAGATCAAGGGGCTGACCGCCGACCAGGTGTCGAACCTGACCGCGACGGCGCTGCAGGGCCTGACGACGACGCAGCTCGGCGCACTGACGCCGGCCCAACTGGCGGCGCTGACCGGCGACGAAATTTCGGGCCTGACGACGGCGCAGATCGCGGCGCTGTCGACGACGGCCGTGGCCGGTCTGGTCGACACGCAGCTGGCCGGCCTGACCACCAGCCAGCTTGGAGCGCTGACGACACGCCAGGTCGCGTCGCTCAGCAAGACCGGCCTCGGCGGGCTGGGCTCGGCCCAGGTCGCGGCCCTGACGACCACACAGCTCAAGGCGTTGACCGCGACCCAGCTTGCGCAACTGTCGAACGACCAGGTGAGCGCGCTGGGAACCGTCCAGGTCGCGGCCCTGACGACGACCCAGGTGGCGGGCCTGACCGCCACCCAGATGTCGAGCCTCGGCGATACGCAGGTGACGGCCCTGACCTCGGCGCAGATCGGCTCGTTGAGCGCCACGCAACTGGCCGGCCTGCGCGCCGACCAGGTCGGCAACCTGACCTCGAGTCAGATCGCCGGGCTGACCGCCACGGCCATGGGCAAGCTCAGTTCCGGGAATCTCAGCGGCCTGTCGCAGACGCAGATCGGCTGGCTGACCACGACGCAATTGCAAGGCCTGTCGGCGGCGTCGGTGGCCGCGCTCGACACCGGCCAGGTCCAGGCCCTCTCGGCAACGCAGCTGAAGAGTCTGACGGCGACGGCGATCAAGGGACTGACTTCAGACCAGATGAACGCCCTGGGGGCCACCGGTCTGCCGGCGCTCACCACGACGCAGACCGGAGCCTTGACCGCCGCCCAGGTCGCCGCGCTCGACACGTCGGCCCTGACGTCGCTGTCGACCAGCCAGCTGAAAAGCCTGTCGGCGGCCGATATCGCGGCGCTTACCGACAGCCAGGCGGCGGCCTTGTCGGCGACGCAGCTGGCCGTCTTGGGCACCACGCAGATACAGTCCCTGTCCTCGGCCGCGGTGGCCGCGCTCAACGCCACGCAGATCGGCAGCCTTTCGGGCACGCAGGTCGCCGCGCTGTCGACCGCATCGCTGCGCGGCCTGACGACCGACCAGATCGCCGGCCTGACCGCCACGCAACTGGCGGCGCTGTCGACGACGCAGATCGGCAGCCTGACCGCCACACAGGTCGCCGGCCTGTCGACCACGGCCCTGGCGACGCTGTCGACGACGCAGCTCGGGCAACTGGCCGCGACGCAGATGGCGGCGCTGACCACGGGCCAGATCGCCGCCCTGACCACGACGCAGCTGAGCGCGTTTTCGACGACCGGCGTGGCCGGCCTGACCGACACACAGGTGGCCGCCCTGACCGTCACGCAATTGGGCACACTGTCGACGCGCCAGGTGGCGGCGCTGTCGACCACCGGCGTGGCGCGCATGTCGGCGACGCAACTTCAGAGTCTTTCCACGTCGCAGTTCAAGGCGATGGCGGCGACGCAGGTCGCGGCGCTCAACGAAGACCAGATCGCGGCCCTGACCACGACCGAACTGGGGGTCCTGGAAACCTCGCAACTGGCGGCCCTGACGGCGACGCAGACCGGCGCCCTGACCGCGGCGCAACTGGCGGTGTTGACGGCGACCCAGCTGTCGGCCCTGACCGCCACGGGTTTTCGCGGCCTCAGCCCCGATCAGATGGCCCTGTTGACCACCACGCAGGTTTCGGGCCTGGCCTCGCAGCAGGTCGGCGCGCTCACCGCCGACGAGGTAAGCGGGCTGACGACGACTTCGCTTGCCGCCATGACGACGACGCAGATCCGCGGCCTGACGGCGAGCGCCCTGTCTTCGCTCAGCGTCACCCAGATCGGGGCGTTAAGCGCGGCTCAGGTGAGCGCTCTGACGGCGACCGCGATCTCAGGCCTGGCCGATACGCAGATCGCCGCGTTCTCCGCGACGCAGTTGGCGGCACTCAATACCAGCCAGATCGGTGCCTTGAGCTCCGGCGCGGTGTCGGGCCTCAACACCACCGAGATCGCCGCCCTGTCGACGGCCCAGGTCAAGGCCTTGACCGCCGCCGACGTCGGCTTCCTCTCGACGACGCAGCTCCAGGCCCTGTCCACGGCGCAACTGTCGGTGCTGACGACGACGCAGCTCGGCGGCCTTTCGGGTGACGGGGTCGGCGCCCTGTCGACGACACAGATCGCCGTGCTCGACCGCAACCAGCTTGCGGCGTTGCCGGCCGCCGCCATCGGCGGCCTGACCTCGACACAGCTGTCGGTGCTGACGACGTCGCAACTGGCCGGGCTGACCGCGACGCAGGTCGGCGCCCTCAGCACGACGCAGTTGACGGGACTTTCGACCTCGGCCCTGTCGGGTCTGACGACGACGCAGATTTCCGGCTTGCTGGCCACCGGCCTGGGGGCGCTGACGGACGCGCAGGTCGCCAGCCTGAAATCGACGCAGGTCACCGCCCTGACCCTGACCGCCCTGTCGGGCCTGACCTCGACCCAGGCCGCCGACCTTCTGGCGACCCAGCTCCAGGCCATGACGTCGACGCAGTTGAACAGCCTGTCGGGCGACACGCTGTCGGGTCTCGATACGGGCCAGCTCAACAGCCTGACGACGACGCAGGTACGGAGCCTGACGGCGACCACGATCGGCCTCCTGACGTCGACACAGGTCGCCGGACTGTCGAGCGGCGACATGGCCGTCCTGACCGCCACCCAGATCGCCGGCCTCAACTCGACCCAGGTGTCGGCACTTGGCGCCACACAGGTCGCGACCTTTACGACGACGCAGGTGAGCGCCCTGTCGGCGACGGCGCTCGGCGGCCTGTCGTCCACCCTCGTTTCCGGCCTGACCGTCACGCAGCTCAGGGGACTGAGCTCGACGCAGTTCGGCGCCATGGGCTCGACCGCCGTCCAGGGCCTGACCTCGACACAGTTGGCGACGCTTTCCACCACCCAGATCAAGGGCTTCAGCGCCGACGAGGTCCAGGCGCTGACGTCGACGCAGATCGCCGCCCTGTCGACGGCGCAACTGGCGGCGATTTCGGCGGCCGGCGTGCAGGGTTTCAACGACGACCAGATCGCCGGGCTCGACCTTACCCGCCTTTCGGCCATGACCTCGACGCAGTTGGGCGCGCTGACCACGACGCAGGTGGCGGCCTTCGATTCGACGCAATGGGCGGCCTTGACCACGACGCAATTGCACGGCCTGTCGGCCACCCAGGTCGCCGCAATCAATCCCGACGAGATCGGCGGGCTGACCTCGTCGGCGGTCGCCGGCCTCTATTCGACGCAGGTCGCGGGCCTGACCTCGACCGAGGTTGCCGCCCTGTCGGTCACCCAGGTCCAGGCCCTGACCTCGACGCAGATCGCCGCGTTGAGCGCCGCCGCCCTTCCCGGCCTGACGACGTCCCAGGCCGCCGCCTTGAGCAACACCCAGGTCCAGGCCTTGACGGCCACCCAGGTCGGCAGCCTGACCACCGACACGGTCGCGGCCCTGACCGCCGGCCAGTTGAACGCGCTTTCCGTCACCCAGTTCAAGGTGCTGGCGGGGACGCAGATCGCGGCTTTGAATACGACTCAGCTCCAGGCATTGGGCACGACGCTGATCGCGGCGCTGACGCCGATCCAGTTGCGCACGCTCGGCACCACGACCGTGTCCGCACTGACGACCACCCAGGTGCGGTCGCTATCGACCGCGCAGATCGCCGGGCTGTCGACCACGGCGATTTCCGGGCTGACGACGACCCAGGTGGCCAACCTCGCCACGACCCAGGTCGCCAATCTGACCCTAACCGAAATGTCGGCCCTGACCGAAACCAGCATCGCGGCGCTGGCCGCGACCGAACTGGCCGTGCTGACCTCGACGCAGATGTCGGGACTGACCTCGACCGAGGCCGCGGCGCTCACCACGACACAGCTGTCCGGACTGACCTCGACCCAGGTGTCGGGCCTTACCGCGTCCGCCGTCGCCGGCCTCACGGCGACGCAAGTCCCGGGCCTGACCACGGCGCAGCTCAAGGGCATCGGCTCGACGCAGGTCGCGGCGCTGTCGAGTTCGGCGGTCGGGTCGCTGACCACCACGCTCGTCGCGGCGCTGACGACGACGCAGTTGCAAGGCCTGACGGCGACCGGTGTCGCGGCGCTCAGCACGACCAATCTCGGTATTTTAAGCAACGATCAGCTGACGGCGCTCAGCACCACCCAGCTTTCCGGACTGACCGGGACCGGCATATCGGCGCTGTCGACGGCGCAACTCGCCGTCCTTAACTCGACCCAGGTCGGCGGTCTGTCGACCGCCGCCGTCATCGGCTTGAGTTCAACCCAGGTCGCGGCCCTGTCGACCACCCAGGTCACCGGCCTCACCCAGACGCAGATGGGCGTGCTGACCTCGACCGCCATCAACGCCATGACGGCGACACAGATCGGGCAGCTGAGCGTGCAGCAGTTCGGGTCGTTGTCGTCGACCGGCGTCAATGCGCTGATCGCGGCGCATATCGATCAGCTGACGACGTCGCAGATCGCGTCGCTCAGCAATTCCGGCATCAGCGGCCTGACGGCGACCGAGGTGTCGGCGCTGACCACGACGCAACTCCTGGCCCTGACCTCGACGCAGATCGGCGCCCTGTCGACCTCGGGCATCAGCGGTCTGACCTCGTCGCAGATCGACGCCCTGACCCTGACGCAACTGGCGGGCCTGAGTTCGACGCAGATCGGCGCCCTGTCGACCACCGACATCGCCTCGCTGTCGATCGCCGACCTGGCGGCCCTGACCACGACGCAGCTTTCCGGCCTGGTGCGCAACCAGTTGCGCGCCCTGACCACGCAGCAGATTTCGGCCATGCCCAATACGCAGATCGCGGCCTTGACGGCGGCGCAGCTGGGCAATCTCGAAATCACGGATCTCGCCGCCCTGTCGGCCGACCAGTTCCAGGCCCTGTCCTCGACGCAGGTTTCGGGCCTGACCGTCACCCAGCTCGACGCCCTGTCCGACGCCGAAATGGCGGCGCTGTCCGGCAATCAGCTGGGCGGGCTGACCACGACGACCATGGGCAATCTGCACACCACCTTCCTGGCGCGCCTGTCGACCGGACAGCTCGAGTCGTTGACGCCGTTGCAAATCGGTTACCTGACGACCACCCAGACCTCCAGCCTGTCGCCGGTGCAACTGGCGGCGCTGCAGTCGGCGCTGACCTGACTCGGGCGCTAAAAATCGTCGCTTAAAATTGGTCTTGTTTTGGATCGCAAAAACAAGCACATTATAAGACCAATTAGACAGGGGATGGGCGACATGACCGGGACTCATGAAGCGCGCAGCATTTTGATCGCCGGCGGCGGTACGGCCGGCTGGCTGACGGCCTGCTATCTGGCCAAGGTGTTGCGGGGCGATCCGGAGCGAAGTCCGCGTATCACCCTGATCGAAAGCCCGGACATCGGCACGATCGGCGTCGGTGAAGGCACCTTCCCCACCATCCGCATTACGCTTCAGACGCTGGGTATTCCCGAGGACGAATTCCTGCGCGAGGCCACCGCCACCTTCAAACAGGGCGCCAAGTTCGTCGACTGGACGGCGGCACCCGACGGGGGACGGCACAGCCACTATCTCCATCCGTTCGAGGCGCCGTATTTCACTGGCGGCGCGGGCCTTTTGCCTTACTGGCTGTTGCAGGATCGCGCGACGCGCAAGCCCTTCGCCGAGGCGGTGACGACGCAATACGCCATCGCCATGGCCGGCCGCGCCCCGCGGCGGCGCACCGACGCGCCCTATGACGCCCTGGTCAACTACGCCTACCATTTCGACGCCGCCAAGTTCGCCGACCTTCTGCGCCGGTACGCGATCCGCTACGGCGTCCGTCACCTGCAAGGCCGCATCACCGGGGTCGAGCTGGCCGAAGACGGGTCGATCGGGCGCCTGCAGACCGACAGCCAGGGCGAGTTGTCGGCCGACCTCTATATCGACTGCACGGGTTTCCGCGCCGAACTGATCGGCAAGGCGCTGAACTCACCCTTCCGCTCGGTGCGCCACCAGCTTTTGACCGACCGCGCCATCGCGTGCCAGGTTCCGTACGAGCGTCCCGACAGCCCGATCCCCAGCTTCACCATCTCGACGGCGCACACCGCCGGCTGGACGTGGGATATCGGCCTGCACGAACGCCGCGGCATCGGCTACGTCTTCTCGTCCGCACATGCCTCCGACGACGAGGCCATGGCGACGCTTCAGGCCTATGTCGGGCCGCGCGGCGAGAATTATTCGACGCGTGTCATCGGTTTCGATACCGGCTTCCGCCCGGCGCAATGGGTGAAAAACTGCGTCGCCGTCGGCCTGTCGTCGGGTTTCTTCGAGCCGCTGGAAGCGACCAATATCGTGATGAGCGAGGTCGCCGCGTCGATGCTGGTCGATCTCTTCCCCTATTCGGGTCCGATCGACGCCAATGCCGCCATGTACAACCGGCTGATGACGGCGCGCAACGAACGCATCATCGACTTCCTGAAGCTGCACTACTGCCTGACGCAGCGTCCGGAGCCCTTCTGGCGCGCCAATGCCGATTCGGCCTCGATCCCGGACTCGCTCAAGGAACTGCTGGCCATGTGGCGCCATCGCCCGCCGTCGTCCTTCGATATCAACGACGACGTCGATATCTTCGCGCCGTGCAATTACCAGTACGTGCTCTACGGCATGGGCTTCGATACGGACTACGAAGCGGCGCGCGGCAGCTTCGCGCCCCGCCAGGCCGCCGCCGACGCGGTCTTCGAGCGCGTGACGCAGTTCGGGCGACGCTCGGTCGAGCTTCTGGAAAGCAACCGCGACCTGCTCGATCTGGCCCTGCAGGTTGCGTGAAAAGACCTTCCCCCGCGCGTTGAATCGGCCTAGGGTTATTTCATAACAGGAGGCGTGACGTGGGGCGGCGCTATCTCATCACCGGGGCCTCGGCAGGTATAGGCGCCGCGTTCGCCAGGACGCTGGCGGCGCGTGGGGTCGCGCCGATCCTGGTCGCCCGGCGCGAGGACCGCCTCAAGGCCCTGGCCGCCGAAATCCGTGAGGCGCATGGCATCGAGAGCAGCTACCACGTCTGCGACCTGTCCGACCGCGCGGCGGTCAATGGCCTGATCGCGACGCTGCAAGGCCCGATCGACGGCCTGATCAACAATGCCGGCTATTCGCTGGCGCATATGTTCACGGCCACGACGCTCGACGCACAGATGGATTTCGTCGAAACCAGCGTCAATACACCGACGCGGCTGGCGCACGCGCTCCTGCCCGGCATGATCGAGCGCAAATGGGGCCGCATCATCAATCTGTCGTCGATGGTCGCCTTTTCGCCGGGCGCGGCCGGGCACACCCTCTACCCCGCCGCCAAATCCTACATGCTGAAGTTTTCGCGCTCGCTGGCGGCCGAGGTCAAGGCCCGGGGCATCCACGTCACGGCGCTGTGCCCAGGCTCGACCGTGTCGGAATTCACCCACGCCAACGGCACCGAAACCGCCGCCGACCACAGTCCCTTCCGCCCGCTCATGGCGACCCAGGCCGTGGTCGATGCCGGACTGCGTGCCAATGACGCCGGGCGCGAGGTCGAGATTCCGGGCCTGTTCAACAAGGCGGCCGTCGCCGCCATGACCTACCTGCCGGACGGTCTGTTGACCCCGTTGATCCGCAGAGCCGCGAAACGATTCATGTTGGAGGATTAGTCCGATGGCCCAGCCCGCCAGCGAAACACGCCATTACGACGCGGTCGTCATCGGTTCGGGCGCCGGCGGCGGTACCGTCGCCCACGAGCTTGCCCTGGCCGGCAAGTCGGTCCTGATCCTCGAACGCGGCCAGCACATCCCGCACGAGCCGCAGAACACCAGCCCCAAGGCCGTCTTCATCGACCACCGCTATCGCACCAGCGAAAAGTGGCTGGACAAGCAGAACAAGCCCTTCATCCCCAACACCAACTACTGGGTGGGCGGCAATACGACCTTCTACGGCGCCGCCCTGATGCGCATGAAGCCCCGCGACTTCACCGAGGTGCGCCACCACGGCGGCATTTCGCCGGCCTGGCCGGTCACCTACGAGGAGATGGCGCCGTGGTACGAAAAGGCGGAAACCCTGTGGCGCGTGCACGGCGAACGCGGCATCGACCCGCACGACCGCCCCGACGACCCGCCCTATCCGTTTCCGGCCATCGCCGACGACCCGTCCGTGGCGCGGCTGAAGGCGCATTTCGCAGGGTTAGGCTGGCATCCGTCGCCCCTGCCGCTCGGCGTCAACCGCAACGACAGCGATCCGGCCATGGCGCCGTGCATCCGCTGTTCGACCTGCGGCGGCTTCCCGTGTGCCAAGGGGGCAAAATCCGACGCGCGCACCATCGTCATCGCGCCCATCATCGACCTGCCGAACGTCACGCTGCTGACCGGCCACAAGGCGCTGCGCATCCTGACCGACGGTTCCGGCAAGGCGGTGACCGGCGTCACGACCGAGGACGAAAACGGCACGCTGCAGACCTTTTCCGGCGATATCTTCGTGCTGGCGGCCGGCGCCGCCAATACGGCCTCGCTGCTCCTGCGCTCGCACAATGCCGCCCACCCCGACGGCCTGGCCAACGGTTCGGACCAGGTCGGGCGCAACTACATGTTCCACACGACCTCGGCTGTCGTCTCGGTCCTGGCCGAACCCTTCCATTCGACCTTCCCCAAGACCTTCGCGGTCAACGATTTCTATTTCGGCGAACCCGACTACCCCTACCCAATGGGACAGATCCAGCTGCTGGAATATATGAGCGGCCAGACGCTGGAAGGGCAGATGGCCGACATCATCCCCCCGGCCCTGATCCCCAATGCATTGTCGGACGACCTGGCGTCGCACATGGTCGCCTTCCTGGCGATGAGCGAGGACCTGCCGATGCCCGACAACCGCATAACCATCACCGGCGACGAGCAGATCCGGCTGAGCTATACGGCTAATAATCTCGACAGCAACAAGCGCCTGACGAAGAAGCTCGAAGCCGGGTTATGCGGTTTTTCCATGCGCGACCACGTCCTGTTCGAACCGCATTTCGCCATCGACCAGCTCCTGCCGCTCTACGGCACGGCGCACCAGTGCGGCACGACGCGCTTCGGCACCGATCCGGACGATTCGGTGCTGGACGTGAACTGCAAGGCCCACGAACTGGATAATCTCTATGTGACGGATACGTCGTTCTTCGTGTCGAGCTCGGCGGTCAATCCGACCCTGACGACGGTCGCCAACGCGCTTCGCGTCAGCGCGCACCTGCTCGAGCGGATGCAGTAAATGTGCATCTGTCCGTGGCGGAGCGGTCGGGCGGTGCAGATATGTGTCTAACTGACAGCGACGCCGTTGCAGTAGACGATCGATTGGACGTTTCCATTATGGCCGTGCACGTCGACGCGCGACAGTACGAACTGGTTCTGGGCTGACAGGACGGCGCCGCAAGGATCGCGATACACCGCGCGCCCGAATCTTTCCAGGGCGTCACGGATATCGTCAAGTCGCATGGCTTTGGCGTAGGCCCAGCGGCAGGCCTCTTCATAAGCGGATACTGACATGTTGACCTCGATATCCCCGCGTTAAAAGTGCGCCGTTTTTTATAAAAATTATATATGTAAGTGCCGCGATCCAGGGTTAACCACGGGGCAACCACGATGCCGCCGAGTGAGAGCGGTACCGTGCACTTTGTATTTGACGCAGAAAAACGCGCACATACAGAAATAATACAGATATTCGCCCGCCCGATATCTGCCGGCGCCAGGATATTTTTCACAAATTGACTGATTTTTCCGTCAATAATTCAGCCGCATGGAAAGAAATATGAAGCCCGGTCGGTATTTTTATTGCCCGAAATGACTTTCCATGAGACACTCCCCCCATTCGAAAACAGTCTTTTGACTTGCCAGCACGGCTCCAGCCTCTCTCAAGCATCGCTACTTTCGGACTTTGCCACGCAATCTCGCGCGGCATCATGGCACGAATGTGCGACAAACTAAGGAGGCCAACATGGCCAATGGTACAGTCAAGTGGTTCAACGCCACCAAGGGTTTCGGCTTCATTCAGCCGGAAACCGGCGGCAACGACATCTTCGTTCACATCTCGGCGGTCGAAAAGGCCGGCCTGCGCGGCCTGAACGACGGCCAGAAGGTTTCGTATCAGGTCGCCGACGACCGCGGCAAGAGCTCGGCCGTCGACCTCAAGACCCTCTGAATACGAGAACAGGAAAAGGTCCGGCGGCATTATCTGAATGCCGCCGGACCGGCTTCCGGACATTATGGTATATATTACTTCATCGGTGGACCTCGGCTGGGACGACATCTGGCCGACCGCCGGCGAAACCGGCCTGGTACATGAAAATGTGCCCGTACGTTTTCGCATTACGCCACGCGGCCCCAACTGGGAGGTGTTTCGCAACACCGCCTTCTGGGGCATCTTCCAGTCGCGCTCCGAGGCCGACACCAGCGTCCGCGCGGCCATGGGCGAAATCTTTTCCCTGGGTGGCGCAGCGCAAGTGCACTTCGCTTAAGCTTTTGGCTTAATATCCCGGAAGGGGAAGATATGCCGCGTTCGACCTTCGCGCCCTTGGGCTCCAACCGTTTCACCACGCCGCCCAAGGACCTGATCGTTCAGGCACCGCCCGAAGCAGAGCCCGACGGTTCGCCGGTTCCCACGCGGTACCGCTTCCGCCGCAGCCCCTTTTACCTCAAGATCGAGGGCCTGACCGGACCGCGTCCAGTCTATGATGAACGCGGCCGTCTGGTCGAAGACGAAGCCTGAAAGAAAAATGCCTTTGCTTCATTGCGGTGTGAGCCGTTTTGTGGCATGTGTGGCAACTTCGAAAACGACCTATGACTTGCCAGCGCGCTCCGGCACTCCCGCAAGCATCGCTACTTTCGGACATCTGCCGCGTAATGGTTGCGCGGCATCACTGCACGGACGTGCGATTCTATAAGGAGGCCCACATGGCCACAGGTACGGTTAAGTGGTTCAATGCCACCAAGGGTTACGGCTTCATTCAGCCGGAAAACGGCGGCAACGACGTGTTCGTTCACATCTCGGCGGTCGAAAAGGCCGGCCTGCGCAGCCTGAACGACGGTCAAAAGGTTTCGTACGAAATCGCCAACGAACGCGGCAAGAGCTCGGCCGTCAACCTGCAAGCGCTCTAAGCGCTTAAAGGTCCAAGGACTCACGGAAAAGCCCGGCCGATGGCCGGGCTTTTTTGCGTCTTCAATCCAAAAAGATCTTCTGGGGGTTCATCAGGTTCAACGGGTCCAGCGTCCGCTTGATGGCGCGCATGGTGGCGACGGCGTCTTCGCCGTGTTCCTGGGCGAGGTAGGCGCGCTTGTTCAGGCCGATGCCGTGCTCGCCGGTGCACGTCCCGCCGCACGCCAGCGCCCGGTCCAGCATGGCGCCATAGACGTCCTCGGCGCGCCCGCGTTCGGCAGGGTCATCCGGATCGAGGCAGAACAGCACGTGGAAATTGCCGTCGCCGACGTGACCGACGATCGGCGCCAGAAGCCCTGCCCGGGCGATATCGGCGTGGACCGCCGTGACGGCGTTTTCCAGCTCGGACAACGGGACGCAAATATCGGACGACCACACGACCGCGCCGGGCTTCAGCGCCTTCGAGGCAAAATAGGCCTGGTGCCGCGCCTTCCACAGCCTTGACCGGTCCTCAGGTGCGGTCGCCCATTGAAATCCCTGCCCGCCGTTGTCGGCGGCGATACCGGCCGCCAGTTCCGCCTGTTCCCTGACGCCGGTCTCGGTGCCGTGGAATTCGAGAAACAGGTGCGGCCGTTCGGGCAGGCCCAGATGCGACCAGGCATTGCACGCCTTGACCTGCATGGCGTCGAGGAATTCGACGCGCGCCACCGGGATATTGCACAGCATGATCTGCTGCACGGCGGCAATCGCCCCGCCGACGCTTTCGAAGGCGCAGGTCGCGGCGCCGATCGCTTCCGGCAGGCCGTAAAGCTTGAGGCGCACCTCGGTGACGAAGCCCAGCGTTCCTTCGGAACCGACATAAAGCCGGGTCAGATCATAACCCGCGGCCGATTTGCGCGCGCGACCCCCTGTGGAAATGACCGTGCCGTCGGGCTGGACGACCGTCAGGCCCAGCACGTTGGTCGCCATGGTGCCGTAGCGTACGGCATTCGTCCCGGATGCCCGCGTCGAGGCCATGCCGCCGAGCGACGCATTGGCGCCGGGATCGATCGGGAAGAACAGGCCCTGGTGACGCAGGTCGTGATTGAGCTGTTCGCGCGTCACGCCGGCCTCGACCAGGACGTCCATATTTTCGGGACTGACCTCGAGGATACGGTCCATGCGCGACAGGTTGACGCCAAGCCCGCCGGACGGCGCGGTGATATGGCCTTCCAGCGACGTCCCCGCCCCGCTGGCGATCATCGGCACGCGATGCGCGAAGCAGATGGCGGCGACCTGCGACACCTCCCGCGTCGTCAGCGGAAAGGCCATGGCGTCCGGCGGATAGGCGTCGGGAAAGGCTTCACCCGTGGCGTATTGCGCGCGCACCGCGTCCGAGGTCACCAGACGATCGCCCAACAGGGCTTTCAGCGCGTCAAGCGTAACAGCCGGGATCGCGCCGCCTGCGGGCGCCGGATGAACGATAGGAGTCATGCCAGCTGTGTAGCCGATTGCCAAGACAGCGTATACACACCGTCGCCCTCACTCCGGGGTTTCCGCCGCTATTCCCGGCCTGACCAGACCGGACAGAGGATGCCCGCCGGCGCGGCTCAGGGCCTCGAAGCGCTCCAGGCCAGCCAAGGCTTCCGCTTCAGTGTCGAAGGCCGCGCAAGGCGCCTTTCCGTCGTGGGCGACGATAATGGCGATGCGTCCCGCCTCCGCCCCTGTCATATCAAAAGCCTGTTCCAGGCAAGCGACAACGAAGAGGAACATCGCGCCGTCATCCTTGACGCACTCGACAACGAAGGGGCCTTCGATGAGGCCTTCGCGGTTGGGCGGTGTGGACGCGAAATCGCGTATCTGCGCGCTCGCGAAATTGCTCAAGTCATTCTTCAGGCCAAGGCTCTCCGCCTGTTCGAACGAAGGGAGAGCCGCGGCGAAAGGGCCCGATTGCAGCAGCACCAACCCCGTACCGTAATAGGGAAGCGGAAACTCCGGATCGAGCGCGGTGGCCCGATCCAGTTCCTGGCGGGCACGGTCGAGGTCGCCAAGATCGAGCAAGGCCAGGGCGAGATTGTACCGCGTCTGAGCTTCGAGATTGAAGGCGTAGAAATTCTTCCGCAGCCAGAACAACCGCGGAAGCCAGGGCCGCGTCTGCAACTGCGTCAGGAAGCGTTCGGAGTGCATTCTGGATTTCTCGGCGTTCCCCTGCGTCAGAAAGCGTGCACCGGCATGGAAATCCGAAAAGAAAAGCGGCTGCATGAACATAAGCGCGGATATCAGGACCATCGCCGCACCGAAGACCCAGTATATCGGAACGCCGACAATCCGGGCGGCGACCAGGACGGCCCCGTAGACACCCAGCATCACCCAAAGGGCGCCCCTGTATTTCGTTTTATGCTTCATAGACTCGCCTCCCCGCGATGGCCGGTGAATGTTGCAGGTTTCGGGGCAGGTTCCAAGGGAAGAAGGGCCTCCTGCGTGGCGGCCCTTCCTCGGACGTCAGATCATGGGCGTCCAGGCCCGGGTCAATGGAACCGTGGCGCAGGCCGGTAAGCCGCCCCGCCCGGCCCCGTTGTAATGCGCGCACAGCCTTTGCTCGGGTTTCAGGGCTTCAATGGCCGCCCAGCCTACGGCTTTCAGCGGCACCTTGGCGCGGCCGCTCCAGGAAGGCGCGGCCAGCCGGTGGATGCACAGATAGACGAAGCGCTCCACCGGTGGTCCCTGAACGCACGGGCCCAGCAGGCGCGGCCGCCCGTCCGGCAAGCTGCCTTCGACCGTCGCGGTAAAATCGAATACCCAGGCGTCGGCCGATGTCATGACGGGCGGGATAAAGGCGGCTTTTGCGGTGGCGCCGCTTTGCAACGCCATGGCAAAACCCGGCACCGGCGTGTCGACGACGATGCGCAAGGGCAGTTCGAAACGCTCAGTCCGCATGGCGGGCCTCCATCAGGTCCGCCGCTTCGTCGAGGCCGCGCAGGCGCGCGACGTCGGCCGCCGTCTTGCCGGCCGGATTGCGCATGGCGGGGTCGGCGCCGTACGCCAGAAGGACGCGGACGACTTCGGCCGCCGGCTCGTCTTCGTCCGGCAGGCAGAAGAGATGCGTCGGGCTCTCGTCGCCCGGGATGGCGAACGCGATACGTTCGGGCTCGCTCGCGAGTACGGCCTCCAGCCGGTCGGTCAGCCCCAGCCAGCACAGGCCCCGGACGTCGCGGCTGAGCGGCGCCAGGCGCGCCGTGATATGCGGCTGCCCCAGGACGCGCGACCAGGTCAGCGGCGTGCCGTTCCAGTGCCGTTCGCGCAGGTCGATCTCCGCGCCGGCCGCGAGTAACCGATCGACGGCCTCCAGCGAACCCGACTGCACGGCGCGGTGCAGGGGGCTGATGCCGTTGTGATCGAGGCCCTGCGCCCCGGCGCCCAGGTCGAGCAGCAGGCCGACAGCGCGGGCATTGCCAAGTTCCGCCGCCGCCAGAAGAGTCGCCGGGTTTTCGATCAGGCCCGGCTGTTCGGCAAGCCGGGCGCGGGCCCCGGCCGCGTCGTCACGCAGGACCGCCGCCCGGAAGGCGTCGATCCCGGTCAGGCGCACGGGCGCCGCGCCATGACGCGCCAGAAGCGACGCCATGTCGGAGAAGCCCGACAGCTGAGCCATGACCAGGACGGGGCGCTTGCTGTAGGCGTGCGGCGCATTGGCGTCGGCGCCGCGCGCCAGGAGCCATTCGGCGCGTTCCAGGTGATTTTGCCCGACCGCATTGCCCAGCAGGTAATCGAGCGTGCTGACGCCCAGATGGTCGCCCAGCCGCCCCTCGCCCTTTACGCGCCAGCTGTCGAGCACGCCGGCCGTTTCGGCATGGCGCCACAGGACGTCGTACCAATAGGTGTCGGCGCCGACGATCGAGACGTTATACAGCGACTGCGAATCGTAGGCGTCCGCGCCCGAGGCGATCAACAGTTCGACCAGTTCAAGCGCCTGGGCGTGGCTGGGCCGCGCGCCTTCGCCGAGACGGATGGCGCCGGTCAGCACCTTGAACGGCGTGCCCCAGCCGTCGTCGAACTGGAAGTTGGGATCGGCGCCGGCGTCGAGCAGCCGCCGCGCGACCGTCACCGCATTGACCGGATCGAGGCGGCCGTAGATCACATAGGCCAGCGCCGTCCATTGCCGCTTGCCGCCGACGCGCCGGGCCCCTTCCGGATCGCGCGCCAACCGCCGCTCGACCTCGGCTACGTCGCCGCACATGGCCGCCGTGAACAGGCTGTCGCCGGCGATAGCGGGATCGCGGGTCAGGACGCGACGCGCCAGGACCGGATCGCCGTCCCAGGCGTGGCCGAGGACAAGCTCGACGCGGTCCGCCCGGCTTTGGCGCTCCAGCGCAAGATCGTCGAGCGCCGCCTTCAGCGCGATCCAGCCGTCCTGGCCGTATTCCCGCGCCAGGGCGTGCTGGACGTCGCGTAACGCGGCCTCGGCCGGCGCGTCCGGCCACGCACCGGCCAGCCGCTTGCGGGCCACCGCGTCGCCGGCGCGCAAGGCCTTGAGCCAGCGCTTGGCGTCCTTGCGCAAGGAGTCGAGGGTGGATTTTGGAGTGAGCGATCGGCTCATGGAAAACCTTCCTTCCCATTGCCAAGCGTCCGCTTACGAAAGGCCGGAAGAAGGGTTCGTAAGATCGATGGTGATCTGGATGGGAGCCAGCTCCCTTGCCGCGGACAGGCGGCGCTCCAGTGGCGCGCTGACCCTGAGACTACGAACGGCGGGCGGCTTTGTCAAATCTTGCCTCATGGCGCCGGCCGCGTCATTGTCGGGCCCCGGAGGCGTCATGACAAAACACCGCATCTATACGACCCGCTTCGCCAGCGTCTATCCGCTCTATGTCGCCAAGGCGGAAAAGAAGGGCCGCACCAGGGCCGAGGTCGACGAGATCGTCCGCTGGCTGACCGGCTACAGCCAGGCGGACCTCGAACGCGTGCTTGCGGCGGAGAAGGATTTCGAGGCCTTTTTCGCCGAGGCGCCACGCATGAACCCCGCGCGCGGCCTGATCACCGGCACGGTCTGCGGGGTGAGGATCGAGGAGATAGACGAGCCGCTCATGCGCGAGATCCGCTATCTCGACAAGCTGATCGACGAACTGGCCAAGGGCAAGGCGATGGAGAAGATTCTGCGCGGATAAGGCGTGCCGGTGCCTCACTTGATTCCGCGCTTTCCGGCCCGTAGACTTGGTCCATCGAAGGGGGATCACATGAAATGGACAAAGCAAGCCGGACTGACGCGCAGGTTCGCTGTCGCAGGTGCGATGGGCGCCATGGTGGCAGGGTTTGGCCGGCGTGCCATGGCGGAACAGCCCGCGCCGACGACGGACCGACAAGGGCGAAAGGTCGAGGCCTCAGGCGGGGGCAAGCTGCCGGACGACTATCGTAAGATCGATCCGGATACCGGCGAGCAAAAAGCCTACGTCGTCCTCACTCCGGAAGAGCGCGCCAAGGGATTCGTTCGGCCGGTGCGGACCGCGTACACCCACCTAAGGTGTGGGTACACGACCTCCATGTCGAAAGACATCGCCGAGACTTTTGCCGCCGACCCCAAATTCTACAGCACCGGTTATTGTTCGCACTGCCGGACGTTTTTTCCCCTGACGGAATTTGTCTGGGCCGGAACCAATGACGTGGTCGGCAGCTGACCACGCCTCACGGTGGCCAAAGCGAAGGGCCGCTCCTTGCGGGGCGGCCCTTCCATTGTCTTGCAATGCACGTGGACAGCTCAGATGAGCCGGCCCCCTAAGTCGAAGGCCGTGCCCATAAGATTTGCCGCTTGCGGCATTTGACAATGAGACATCAGACCACCTCCTCTCGCTTGTTGAACCTGTAACAAAATATGGATGCATTGCCGGCGTTGTCAACGGCTTCACCCTATTGTGTCCAGCCCCGCCGGCTGATACTCGTAATCGATTACAGCGGTCGCAGAACCGTACAAGGGAGAGACCTATGAAACGGATCGGCACCGTGGCTCTGGCCGCGCTCATGGTAATGGCTGGCGGCAATGCCGAGGCCAAGGTCGGTGTGTTCGCCGCCAGCAGCGATGTCGGTACCGTCAAGCAAAAGGGGAGCGCCACCTATAGCGCGAAGACGCGCACCTACCGCGTCACCGGCAATGGCGACGACCTTTGGGCCGGCCGCGACGACTTTCATTTCGTGCACAGGACGGCCAGCGGCGACGTCGCCATCGCGGCAACGCTGACGCTCGTGTCCGGCAGCGCCGATCCGCACAGCAAGGCCGGGCTGATGATTCGCCAGGACCTGCGGCCCGACAGCCCCTATGCCGACATCGTCGTCCACCAGAACGGCCACGTCGCTTTGCAGTACCGCGAGACGCGCGGCGGCAATACCTACGAGATCGAGGCCCTGCATACTGGCCCGGGGCGCTTCCAGCTGGAACGCCAGGGCGACTA
>OUNM010345387.1_pt1 | contig 50387 bp, 37 predicted proteins | sample 1769961 | NCBI WGS metagenome assembly OUNM01 (sample SAMEA3914820, study PRJEB12502) | metagenome | biome: forest; material: soil | place: USA | collected 2012-03-12 | depth 0.3 m
GACAGGATGTGCGCGCCGGGCTCGGAGCCCTTCTCGAGCACGACCACCGACACCTCCTTGCCGTCCTTGGCAGCGAGCTGCTTCAGGCGGATGGCGGTGGACAGGCCGGCCGGGCCGGCGCCGACGATGACGACGTCGTATTCCATCGCCTCGCGCGGGCCGTATTGAGCAATGAGTTCTTCCGAAGTCATGGGGAGCGTTCCTGGGGAATGGGAGATCCTGGGGGCGCCGGTCGGAGCCGTTGGTCGGGCATTCTAAGGGCCAGCCGGGTGAAAATAGCACGATCGTTCGATTTTTGGGTCGCATGCTATGGTGGCATCCATCTAATCCGGGCCGGACGCCGTGGGCGCAGCGCCCCAGGGACACAACGAACACACGGAGAGTCAAGCATCATGGGCATGAAGATCGACCTCGCGGGCCGCGTGGCCTTCGTCACCGGCGCGTCCAGCGGGCTGGGCGCGCAATTCGCGCGCACGCTGGCCGAGTCCGGCGCCGGCGTGGTGCTGGCTGCGCGCCGCGTCGAGCGCCTGAAGACGCTGCGCGCCGAGATCGAGGCCGCCGGCGGCGACGCGCACGTCGTCGAGCTGGACGTCACCGACCCGGACAGCATCAAGGCCGCGGTGGCCCACGCCGAGACGGAGATGGGCGTCATCGACATCCTTATCAACAACTCCGGCGTGAGCACCACGCAGAAGCTCACCGACGTCACGCCGGAGGACTTCGACTACGTGTTCGACGTCAACGCCCGCGGCGCCTTCTTCGTGGCCCAGGAAGTGGCACGCCGCATGATCGCCCGCGCGCGCGGCGCCGCGCCCGGCACGTATACCGGGGGCCGTATCGTCAACGTGGCGTCCATGGCCGGCCTGCGCCCGCTGTCGCAGATCGGCATCTACGCCATGAGCAAGGCCGCGGTCATCCACATGACGCGCGCGATGGCGCTCGAGTGGGGCCGCTACGACATCAACGTCAACGCGCTGTGCCCCGGCTACATCGACACCGAGATCAACCACCACCACTGGTCGACCGAGTCGGGCCAGAAGCTGATCCAGATGACGCCGCGCAAGCGCATCGGCAAGCCGAGCGACCTCGACAGCGCGCTGCTGATGCTGTGCGCCAACGAGAGCCATTTCATCAACGGCGCGGTGCTGCAGGCGGACGACGGTTTCGGGGTCTGACGGGATGCGGCTCGACCTGCCATCGGACATGAAGCTCGTCCACGAGATGCGCATCCCCGTGCGCTGGGGCGACCTCGACGCGATGGGTCACGTCAACAACACGATCTACTTCCGTTACTTCGAGTCACTGCGCATCGAGTGGCTGCAGCGGTTCGGCGCGCAGCCCAACCCCGAGGGCGTCGGGCCGGTGATGGCCAACGGGTTCTGCAACTTCATCCGCCAGATCGAGTACCCGGGCGAGATCGTCGCGCGCCACTACGTCACGCCGCCGAAGCCGGGATCGAAGAGCCTGGACACCTGGTTCACGTTGTCCATGGCCGATGCGCCCGACGTGGTCTCGGCCAACGGCGGCGCCACGCTGGTGTGGCTGGACTTCTCGAACAAGCGGACGGTGCCGCTGCCGGACGACCTGCGCGCGGCCTGCGCCTGAGGCGCGCCGCGAGGCCATTCAGCGCGATGTGGGCCGATCGGCGCAGGACAAGCCCGCGCGCCGGTCAGCGGCCGGCTTTGTAGTCGAAGGCGCGCCGGCCCGAGCGCGGGGCGGCGGCATCGGCGCCGCGCGAGGCGTGCAGCGCGCAGGACACGGTGGCACCGACCACCACGGCGACCCAGCCCGCGGCGGCCCACCAGGCCCCTTGCTCGCCGTCGATGGCGTAGCCGACGAGGGCGAAACCTGGCGTCAGGAGCAGAGGGACACCGTTCAGACGAACTTTGAGGAGGCCAGACAGGCGAACGGTCATGAGGAGAGGGTCCTTCCCCGGTAGATGCCTGAGTGTGCCGTTTTTCACGGTTGTCATGCCGGTGACATGTATCTTCGTGTTTCAAACTGGTGCCCGAAACACGGTACGGCTGTAGGACAAGCCCCTTTTCAGGGCGCGAGGAGCAGGTCGGCCACCACCGGACGGTGCTCCGAGGCCTCGCGTCCGCCGGGCGCGCAGTCGAGCACGCCGATGTCGCGGCTGACCAGCACGTGGTCGATGCGCAGGAAGCTGAAGCCCGGGCGCAGGGCGTGGCCCAGCGTGTAGCCGTAGCCGACCGACGCACTCGAATAGGCGTCGCGCAGGCCGGTGGCCAGCAGGCGGCGCACCACCGGCGAGCGCTCGTCGGCGTTCAGGTCGCCCGCGACGATCACGGGGCGGGTGGCGCGGGCGACCGCGGCGGCCAGCTGGATCGACTGCGCCATCCGGTCCTCGAAGTTGTCCTGCCATTCGCGCAGGCCGCCGCCGATCCGGCCGCGCGCGGCGTTCAGGCCGCTGCGCGGCGAGATCAAGTGGGCCGTGAACAAGTCGATGTCGCGGCCGTCCACCCGCAGCGTGCAGTGCGCGAAGTCGTTCTCCCCGCCGTCGAAGGACATGTTGCCGGGCGCGCAGTCGGTCAGCGGATACCGGCTGGCCACGACGTACTGGCCCTGGCGATAGACCTGGCGGCCCTTGAGCGCGGCCTGGATCGGCACCGGCAGTTGCGGGTCGGCCGCCATCGGCTGGGCGTCCTGCATGACGACGACGTCGGCGTCGTGGCTGGCGATCTCCCAGGCCAGGCGGGCGTAGCCGCCGGGCTCCTTGCGGGCGAGGTAGGCCTTGACGTTGTAGGTCATGAAGCGCAGCCGGCCGCCCCCCTGGTCGGGCGAGCCCAGGCTCAGTCCCATGACCGCCGTGGCGACGATCGCCGGCGTCGCCAGCGAGACGAGGCGCCAGCGCCAGCCCAGCGGCCAGGCGCAGGCCACCAGGGCCAGCGCCGGCAGCAGGTAGGCCGGGAACGGCACGTAGCGCGCGATCTCCAGCCACCACATCGATTCGCCGCCGAAGCTGAACGCCAGCGCCAGTGCCGTGGCGAGAGCGAGGCCGGCGACCACCAGAGCGGCGAGCACGCGGCGCAGGCGCGGGCGCGTGGCGAGGGCGCGCGCGGGCGCCGGAGCGGGCGCGGGCTGGGAACGTCGGCGGCGGCGGTTCTCGGGCACGTGTTCGGGCTTTTGGAATGAACGACTTAGGGGGGAGACGCCCTCCCTGGCCGTCGATCGTGCATTTTTACCGGCCTGCCCGGGTTCTCCGAATTGCAGAGGAGATGTTACAACTCTTATCATGCGGGGATCTGCGCCGTGGAGGCGGCTGGCGTCGTCCGCCGGCCCTCCGGGCGCCCCACAAGCCGTCGCCACGTCGCGACGGCACGAAGAAATCAGAGGAGGAGAACCATGGACACGACGATTGCGCGTCCCGCGACATTCGCCGAGCTGTTGACCGCCGTGCGGTCGCTGTCGAAGGAAGTGGTCGCCGTGCACGCGGCCGCGGTCGACAAGGAAGCGCGCTTCCCGCACGAATCGCTGGCGGCGCTCAAGCAGGTGGGGGCGCTGTCCGCGGCGGTTCCACGCGAGCTGGGCGGACTGGGCTGCACGATGCGCGAGCTGGCCCAGCTGTGCGCGGCCGTCGCGGGCGCCTGCGCGTCCAGCGGCATGGTGCTGGCGATGCACTACATCCAGGTGGCCTGCCTGGCCCGGCACGGCGCCGACACGCCGTTCTTCGAGGGCTACCTGCGCGACCTCGTGCGCGAGCAGTGGGTCATCGCGTCGATGACGTCCGAGGTCGGCACGTTCGGCGAGACCCGCACGAGCATCTGCGCCGTGCAGCGCGAGGGCGACCGCTTCAAGCTCGACAAGGACGCCACCACCGGTTCCTACTGCGCGCACGCCGACGCCATCCTCGTCACCTGCCGCCGCGACGCCGACGCGCCGCAGAGCGACCAGGTGCTGGTGCTGGTGCGCAAGTCGGACTACAAGCTCGAGCAGACCACCACCTGGGACACCATGGGCATGCGCGGCACCTGCAGCCCCGGCTTCCGCCTCGAGTCGCAGGGCCCGGTCGAGCAGATCGTGCCCGGCTCGTTCGCCGACAGCTCGGCCCAGACCATGGTGCCGTACTCGCACATCCTGTGGGCGGCGCTGTGGTGGGGCATCGCGGCCGACGCCTTCGGCAAGGCCGCCGCGTTCGTGCGTGCCGCGGCCCGCAAGTCGGCCGGCAGCATCCCGCCCAATGCCACGCGCCTGGCGCAGGCCTCCATGGAGCTGCAGGCGCAACGCCACAACTGGCTCACGCTGGCCGAGGAGTTCGACGCCATCGACGCCCGTCCGGGCGGCCGCCAGGAACTGCTGGCGATGGGCTGGGCGCTGAAGATGAACCACCTGAAGATCAGCGCCTCCGAGGCCACGCCCAAGGCGGTGCACAGCGCGCTGCAGATCATCGGCATCCTGGCCTACAAGAACGACGGCCCGTACAGCCTGGGTCGCCACTACCGCGACTCGTTGTCCGGCGCGCTCATGGTGAGCAACGACCGCATTGCCGCCAAGAGCGCTTCGATGCTCATGGTGCTCAAGGACGAATGAGGCGACCGCAGATCATGGAAGACATGCAATACGACATCGACGGCTTTCGCGAAGGCCTGGAGCGTCACGGCCTGATCGTGCCCGCGGCCGTGCCGGGCGTGTTCGGCCGGGGCGCCGTGTTCGAGGACGTCCTCGAGCGCTTCAACGCGCTGGTCACCCGGGTGGGGCGCGACGACAACGCGGAGACGATGACGTTCCCGCCGGTGATCGACCGCACCATCCTCGAGAAGGTGCACTACCTGGATTCATTCCCGCACCTGTGCGGCGCGGTGCACAGCTTCTTCGGCAACGCGATCCAGTCGCTGGCGCTGGCCGAGCGGGCGCGCGAGGGCGGCAACTGGGGCGAGATGCTGGGCCAGACCGGCGTGGTGATGAATCCCGCGGCCTGCTATCCCGTCTACCCGATGATGGCCGGCACGCTGCCGGCCGGCGGGCGCCTGATCACGATGACCAACTGGGTGTACCGCCACGAGCCGTCGCCCGAGCCCACCCGCATGCAGTCGTTCCGGGTGCGCGAATGGGTGCTGGCCGGCACGCCCACGCAGGTGGTCGAGTGGCGCGACATGTGGCTGCAGCGCGGCCTGACGCTGCTGCGCTCGCTCGGGCTGCCGGCGGAGTCCGACGTCGCCACCGATCCGTTCTTCGGCCGCACGGGCAAGATCCTCGCGCAGGCCCAGAAGGCGCAGAAGCTCAAGTTCGAGGTGCTGGTGCCGGTGATCTCGCGCGAGAACCCGACGGCGGTCTGCTCGTTCAACTACCACCAGGACCACTTCTCGGGCACGTTCGGCATCCGCACGGCCGATGGCGAGGTCGCCAACACGGCTTGCCTGGGCTTCGGCCTCGAGCGCGTGACCATGGCCCTGTTCAGGACGCACGGGTTCGTGCCGGCCGAGTGGCCGGCCGAGGTTCGCGCCATCCTGTGGCCTTGACCGACTCGATGCGCAACCCCAGCTTGTCCGCGGGGCGCCATGTGGCGCGCCCCGACGTCTCCCCCACGTCGCTGCAGGACTGCGTCCTGCACGCCGAGGCGCGCCTGTGGCAGGAGAAGAACTGCTACGAAGACATCTGGATCAGCGTCCTGCAGTCCGCCGGTCTCGAGCCGCATGCCTGCCTCGGGCATGTGCTCGCCGCGGACTTCGTGGGCGACCAGTGGACGTTCTTCAAGCCCTCGCACGACGACCTGTACGAGTTCTACGGCATCGAGGTGCAGGAACTGACGGTCTGGCGACCCCTGCTGGCGCACGCGGTCGAGCACCTGGGCGCCGGACGCCTCATCAGCACCGAGGCCGATGCCTGGTGGCTGCCCGACACGCAGGGCACCGACTACCGCCGCCAGCACACCAAGACCACCATCGTCCTCAACGAGGTCGACCTCGGCGCCCGCCGCCTGGGCTATTTCCACAACACCGGCTACCACTTCCTGGAAGGCGAGGACTTCGACCGCACCTTCCACCTGGACGAGCCGGCCGATCCGGCGTTCATGCCGCTGTTCGCCGAGCTGCTCAAGCTCGATCGCCTGCGCCGGCGGCCGGTCGAAGAGCTGCGTGCGCTCGCGCGGGCGCGGCTGCGCGTGCACGTGGAGCGGCGTCCCGCGGCCAATCCGTTCCGCCAGTTCCGCGAGCGTTTCGTCGCCGAGCTGCCCGACCTCCAGGCGCAGGGTCTCGACCACTACCACGCCTGGGCGTTTGCCAACACCCGGCAGGCCGGCGCGGCCTTCGAGCTCGGCGCGCAGCACCTGCGCTGGCTGGATGGCGAGCCGCTGCCCGGCCTCGAGCAGGCCGCCGCCGAGTTCGAGCGGATCGGTGCGCTGATGAAGTCGTTCATCCTCAAGGGCGCGCGCCTCGTGCGCTCCGGCAGGCCGGTGGCGGAGACCGACATGTTCGACCAGGCCGCCGCCTGCTGGGACAGCGGCATGCAGGCGCTGGGCGGCGCTTGAACGCCGTGGTCGCGGCAGGAATCGACCCGATGCGCACTCCGGTCCCGGCGCAGTCCGTCTACTTCGGCGACCCGAGCCTGCCGGCGTTCGGGTGGTGGCACGCGCCCGGCCAAGCCAGTGAGGCCGCCGAGCGGCTGCCCGTGCTGCTGTGCCCGCCGTTCGGGCGCGACGACGAGTGCGCGCACCGGACGCTGCGCGTGCTGGCCGAGCGGCTGGCCGCCGCGGGGCATCCCGTCCTGCGCTTCGACCTGCCCGGCACCGGCGACTCCGCCGGCGATGCGCACACGTCCGACCTCGTGCCGGCGTGGCGGCACGCCGTCGCCTCGGCGCTCGACACGCTGCTGGCGCGCTCGGGCGGCGGCGCCGCCGCCGTCGTCGGCCTGCGTTTGGGGGCGCTGCTCGCGGCGCAGGTGGCGGCCGAGCGCGAGGATGTCGCGGCCTTCGTCGCGATCGCGCCGCCGCCCAGCGGCCGCGCGTTCGTCCGCGAGTTCAAGGCCTTCCAGGCCACCTCGTCGCCCGTGGGCCGCGCCGACGCGTCGGCCGGTCACCTGGAGGCGGGCGGCCACGTTCTGACGGCCAGCACCCGCGAGGCGCTGGCCGGGCTCGATCCCGCGGGCCTCGTGCGGCCGCCGGCGCCGCGCATGCTGGTGATCGACCGCGGCGACCTGGCGTCGGCCCCGGTCTGGACGTCCGGCTTCGCCGCGCTCGGCGCCGTCGTCGATCATGAACGCCACGACGGCTTCGCGGAGATGATGCTCGATCCGCATCTCGGCCAGGTGCCGCAGGCGATGCTCGCGGCCACGCTGGCCTGGCTGGCTCGCCAGCCGGCAGGGCCGGCGGAGCCGGGCTCGCCGACAGACGTGCAATCCCCGGCCCGCGTGGCCGCCGGCGTGGTCGAGGAGCCGCTGTGGATCGCGCATGCGCAGGCCCGGATGTTCGCGATCCTGGCCCGGGCGGCGCAGCCGACGGCGCCGCGCCGCGTGGTGCTGATCGTCAATTCCGGCGCGCAGCGGCGGACGGGCCCAGGGCGGCTGCACGTGATGCTGGCGCGCCGCTGGGCCGCGCGCGGCATGGCCGTGCTGCGGCTCGACCTGCCCGGCCTGGGCGATGCCGCGGCGCGGCCGGGCGAGCCCGACAACACGGTGTATCCGGCCACCGCGGTGGCCGACCTGCGCGCCGTGCTCGGACACGTCAACGAGCGCTGGCCGGGCGTCCCCTGCCACGTGCTGGGCATCTGCTCGGGCGGCTACCACGCGCTGCAGCTGGTGCGCGAGGGCGCCGCGCTCGCCGGCGTCACCGTGCTCAACCCGCTGACGTTCGACTGGCCCGGCGACCGCCCGCTGCTCGAACCGCTGCCGGCGCACAAGGTCGCCCAGGAAACGGCGCGCTACCGGCGCAGCGTGGCCTCGCTCGAATCGTGGCGCAAGCTGTTGCGCGGCGACGTCCGCGTGGCGGGGATCGCCGCGCTGCTGCTCAAGCGCGCGGGCCAGAGCCTGGCGAGCGCCGGGCGCGAGGTCGCGCGGCTGCTGCGCCTGCCCTTGCGCGACGACCTGGCCCTGGAGCTGGCCCGGGCCACGGCCAAGGGCGGCGTCGTGCACTTCGTGTTCTCGGACGACGAGCCGGGCGAGGACATGCTGCGCGGCCAGGCGGGCCGAGCCGTCGGCAGGCTCGAGCGCGCCGGGCGCCTGGCACTGCATCGCGTGGTCGATGCCGACCACACGTTCACCGGCGAAGGCGCGCGCGAGCGCGTCGCGGCCCTGATGGACACCGTGCTCGAAGCCGGCGCGCGGCCCGTCGCCGACCTGCCCGGCCCGCGGCCCGTCGAGGTCTCCGGGCGCCTGGCGTCCGCGGTCGAGACCGGGCCGGAAGCCCGGGTCGATTGACGGCGCGCCAGCGAGGATGTCCCGCATGCTTCCGACGACCGGCCCAGATCCCCACCCGGATGCCGCCCGACGCCCTTCCACCGGCCTGCGCGTGGGCCTGGACATGGTGGCAGTCGCCGAGCTGCAGGCCTCGCTCGATGCCTTCGGCGAGCGCTTCGTCGAGCGCCTGTTCTCGAATGCCGAACGGGCCGACGCCGGCGCGGTGCCGTCGCAGCGCACCCGGCAGCTGGCGGCCCGATTCGCGGCCAAGGAGGCGGCGATCAAGGCGTTCGACCTGTCGGAGGCCGGCGTGTCGTGGCGCGAGCTCGAGGTGCGCAGCGACGGCCGCGGCGGCTGCCGGCTGCACCTGCACGGCCGGGCCGCCGCGCTGGCTGGTGCGGCCGAAGCGGCGCTGAGCCTGAGCCACGCGCGGGAGCAAGTGATCGCCGTGGTGCTGGCGTGAGCGCCGCGCAGAACCTGAACAAGCGCACGCTTGCGACCTTCCGCAGCGGTCGTCGTGCAACGGCAGGCGGCCCATGCGCCAGAATGCCGAACCGCGCCTGAAGGCGTTCCATCCGCGTTTTCTTCATCCTTTCTTCGGAGTTTCCATGTCATCGACCCATCCCGCTCCCGACGCCTTCGAACCGCGCGTGCGGGCCGTCCTCGCCCAGCACGCCCGCCTGTCGGCCGACGCCGCGTCGATGGACGCCCAGGCCGACCTGTACCAGGCCGGCATGACCTCCCATGCCAGCGTGAACGTCATGCTGGCGCTGGAAGGCGAGTTCGACGTGGAATTCCCCGACGAGATGCTCAATCGCAGCGCGTTCTCCAGCATCCACGCGATCTGCCAGGCCGTGGCCTCGATCGGGGCCCAGGCCTGACCTCGCCCATGGACGGCAGGCTGCTGGCGGCGTCGGCGCGCGAACGCCGGCCCCTGGACGCGCGCTGGGAGCTCTGCCGCACCGCCGCCGGCACGGTGACCGATCCGGGCCAACTGGAGGCGGCATCGCCGGCCTGGCAGGCCATCGAGGCCGCATCCACCGTGGCCGAGGCGTTGCGCGCCCTGGGCCGGCTGGAGTCCGACGCCGCGACGCTCGATGTCGACGATTGGTGGTTCCGCCTGCGCTTCGAGGCCGGGCCGGCGCCGGCCGGCGTGCGGCGCGTCCTGCGCTTCGCGGGCCTGGCCACGCTGGCCGAGGCCTGGCTGAACGGCACGCCGCTGCTCGAGAGCCGCAACATGCACCTGGTGCACGACCGGGAAGCGGACGCGCTCGGGCCGGCGGACAACGAACTGCTGATCCGCTTCGCATCGCTGGCGCAGGCGCTGGGCCAGCGACGGCCGCGGCCGCGCTGGCGCACGCCCATGGTCGCCCACCAGCAGTTGCGCTGGATCCGCACGACGCTGCTGGGGCGCACGCCCGGGTGGTCGCCGCCGTGGCCCGCGGTCGGACCCTGGCGCGGCGTCGAACTGCTGCAATTCGATGCGGCGGCCGTGCGCGGCCTGCGGCTGACCAGCCGGGTGGTGGAGGGCCGCGGCGAGTTGACGGTGCGCCTGCGCCTGCCCGACGCGGCGGTCGATGCCGGCGCGCGCGTGCGCGTCGAGCTGGCGCGCGACGGCCGGGTGCATGGCGTCGACTTGGCCGCCGACGCCGCCGGCGAGCACGCTGCCACGCTGGCCGTGCCGGACGTGGCGCTCTGGTGGCCGCACACGCATGGCGAGCCGTCGCTGTACGAGGCCCGGCTGCTGCTGTGGCCGGCCGCAGGCGCCGATTGCCGGGAAGTGGCGCTGTCGCCGGTGGGTTTCCGCACTGTCGTGGCCGACGTCGCCGACGGTGGGTTCGCGCTGTCCGTCAACGGCGTGCGCGTGTTCTGCCGCGGCGCCAACTGGACGCCGCCCGATGCCGTATCGCTGGCGGCCGACGCGGCCGCGTGCGACGCGGTGCTGCAGCGGGTGCGCGGCGCCGGCCTGAACATGCTGCGCGTCAACGGCGCGATGGTCTACGAGTCGGACGCGTTCCACGACGCCTGCGACCGGCTCGGCGTGCTGCTGTGGCAGGATTTCATGTTCGCCAACATGGACTACCCGCTCGACGACCCGGCGTTCGCCGAGGTGGCGCGCGAGGAGGCGGCGCAGCAGCTCGCGCGCTGGCAGGCGCGGCCCTCGATCGCGGTGCTGTGCGGCAACAGCGAGGCCAGCCAGCAGGCGGCGATGTGGGGTGCCGCGCGCGAGCAGTGGCTGCCGGCGTGGTTCGAGCACGACCTCGCGGCGCTGTGCGCGCAGTGGTGCCCCGACGTGCCCTACTGGCCCTCGAGCGCCCATGGCGGCGCCTTCCCGCACCAGAACGATCGCGGCACCACGTCCTACTACGGCGTCGGCGCCTACCTTCGACCGCCGCAGGACGCGCGCCTGTCCAACGTGCGCTTCGCGACCGAATGCCTGGCGCTGGCCAACGTGCCTTCCGACGCCGCGCTGGCGCGCATTCCCGGCGGGCTCGCGGTGCGCACGCACCAGGCGGCCTGGCGCGAGCGCGCCCCGCGCGACCTGGGCGCCGGCTGGGACTTCGACGACGTCCGCGACCACTACCTGCACCACCTGTTCGGCGTGGATCCGGTGGTCTTGCGCGCGCGCGACCACGAGCGCTACCTGGCCCTGGGCCGCGCGGTCGGCGCCGAGCTGATGCGTGCCACCGTCGCCGAGTGGCGGCGTCCGGGCTCCGCCTGCGGCGGCGCCCTGGTGCTGTTCCTGCACGACCTGTGGGCCGGCGCCGGCTGGGGCCTGCTCGATGACCAGGGCCAGCCCAAGGCGGCCTTGCACGGCCTGCGCGAGGCCTGCGCGCCACGCGCGGTGTTCCTGAGCGACGAAGGCACCAACGGCCTGGCCGTGCACCTGGTCAACGAACGGGCCGACCCGCTGCAAGCCAAGGTGCAACTCGCGCTGTACCGCGCCGACGGCCTGCGCGCCGAGGAGGCCGTGCAGGCGGTGGCCGTGCCGCCGCGCGGGGGGCTCACGCTGGCGGCCGCGCAGTGGTTCGGTCGCTGGATCGACCTGAACGACGCCTACCGCTTCGGCGTGCCCGACCACGCGCTGGTGGTCGCCACCTTGCACGACGCGGCGGGTGCGGTGCTGGGACAGGCCTTCCACGTCGTGGACGGGCTGCCCGCCGGGCGCGACGCCGCGGTGCAGCCGCAGGGCGCGTTCCGCGCCAACGACGACGGCACGGTCGACGTCACCGTGCGCTGCGACCGCTTCGCGCTGTCGGTGCACTTCGATACCCCCGGCTTCGAGCCCGAGGCGGCGTACTTCCACCTCGCGCCCGGCGGCGAGCGGCGGGTGCGATTCGTTCGCGTCGGGGCCGCGGCCGCCCCGTTCGGCGGGCGCGTGATGGCGGTCAACGGCCTGTATGCCGGCGCCCTGAAACCGGCCGCCTGAGGTGACTCTGGCGTGCGGTGGTCGACGGCGCCCGGCTCGGAGCGGCGCCGCAGCGGCCCGCTCACGGCGCCGTGCCCGCCTCCGCGGGCAGCGTCGCGGGCGCGGGCACCTCTTCCGCCACGAAGCGCTTCTTCAGCGCGAGCAAGGGCTGCTCGATGAAGCGCCACGACAAGGCCGCGAGCCCGAAGCAGGCGGCGAACAGGACGGTCAGGTAGATCAGCGTGGGCGCCAGGGCAGTGCGCTCGTCCGGCAGCAGGGGCGCGAAAAAGCGCATGCCGAGCAGGTCGCTCACCGGCCGGTGGAACACGTAGATCGCGTAGCTGTACTTGCCCACGAGGCGCAGGGCCGGCCGGCGCAGCCACGCCAGGCCGCCGTCGGCGCCGCGGGTGTCGGCGGCGACGACCGCGCCGACGAACCCGGTCAACGTCAGCGCGAGCACGCTGTAGCCGATCGACTGCCCGAGGTCGGAGATCCGCGGATAGCCGTGCGTCACCAGCGCGCCCAGCAGCAGCAGCGCCGTGGCGCTCCACAGCAGGGTGCGGCCGTTGGCCTCGAGCCAGCGGGCCAGCCGGGGGATGCGCCAGGCGGCCGCCAGCGCGCCGCCGAGGGCCAGGGCGTCCATCCGGCACAGCGACGACGTGTAGATCAGCTCCCGGCTGGCGCCATGGGCCTGCATGACGAGCCGGATCACGAGCGACGCCACCGCCACGGCCGACAGCAGGGCCAGCGTCGAGCGGGGCGAGCGTCCGCGCAGCAGGAACGGCAGCACCAGGTAGAACTGCTCCTCGACCGCGAGCGACCAGAAATGCGCGACGTCGCCGCCGGCGAAGGCGAAAGGCTGCGTCCAGTTGGACAGGTACAGCCAGAACGGCAGTTGCTGCGACGGCGTGGGCACGAGGTAGGCCGGCACCGCGCCGAGCGCCGGCAGCAGCAGGAACACGCACGCGAGCGTGAGGAAGTAGATCGGGAAGATGCGCAGCGAGCGGCGCGCGAAGAAGCTCTTGAAGTAGTTGGACGCCTTGCCGCTGTCAAGCAGGATGCCGGTGATCAGGAAGCCGCTGAGCACGAAGAACAGCTGCACGCCGATCCAGCCGCGGTCGAAGCTCCACTCGACGGCCTTGCCGAGCGTGCTGCTCGGAGCCTCGAGCAGTTCGAGGTTGTGCACGAACACGGCCAGGATCGCGAGGGCGCGCAGGCCATCGAGGCCGGGGTAGTGGGATGGCCGGGAAGTCACGGAGATTGCCTTGGGGAAGATGCCGGCCGGCGGCGGGCGCGCAGCGCCTCGCGGGGGTTGCCGGCGGAGTGTCGAAATGCGGGTGCGATGGTGGAGATTGTCTCGAAGAATCGATTCCGAAGATATGATCTTTTTGGCCGCCGAGCGCGCATTCGTGTGGATGCGCACGAGCGCGGTGCCGGCCTGCCGCGGGCGCGTCGTCCAGGGAATGCCCTCGGGGGCATCGATTTCGAGGGTAGAACAATGAATCTGGTCGATCGCGTGGATCTCCAGCGAAAGCGCGCCTTGGCGACGATGTCGGGCGCATGACGACGCCGCCGTTTTCCGCTGCCGGCAACGCCGCGCCCGAGGTCAGCGTCGTGATGCCGGCGTTCAACGCCGCACGTTTTCTCGCGCAGGCCATCGACAGCGTGCTGGCGCAGGTCGATGCCGACCTGGAGCTGATCGTGGTCGACGACGGCTCCACCGACGACACCCCGAGCGTGCTGGCCGGCTATGGCGATCGCGTGCGCTTGCTGCGCCAGCCCAACGGCGGCCTCGCGGGGGCCCGCAACGCCGGAGCCGCCCTGGCGCGCGGCCGATGGATCGCGTTGATGGACGCCGACGACCTCTGCGCGCCCGATCGCATCGCGCTGCAGCTGCAGGCCTTGCGCGAGCACCCCGACGCCGTGCTGTGCTGCTCGGACTTCTCGGCGTTCGACGGCCAGGGCACGGCGCTGCCGTCGCACGAGGCGCGCTACTACTCGATGATCGCCGAGGCCCCGGGTGGCCTCGACACGCTGTTCGGCCCGGCCGGGTCGATGGCCCGCGGCGCGGACGTGGTCGCGGTGCGCTGCGCGGCGGTGCACGACCAGATCGTGTTCGGCAACTTCGTCCATCCGCCCACCGCCATGGTGTCGCGGGCGGCGCACGAAGCCCTCGGCGGCTTCGATCGGGCGCTGCGCTACAACAGCGACTGGGAGTTCTTCACCCGGCTGGCTCGCCTGGGGCCGTTCATCCACATCGACCGCCCGTTGCTCGACTACCGGCTGTCGGCGAGCCAGATGTCGTCGCCGGCCAACAACCGCGGCGCGGCAGCGGAGGATCTGGTCGCGGCGGCCTCGAAGGTGTGGGCGGCCGATCCCACGCTCGCGCGACGCTTTCCCGGGCGCATGGCGGCCAAGCGGCGCGAGTTCCTGGCCGATGCGGCCAACGGGCTGTCCGCGCATCGATCCGGCGTCGCGCTCAAGCGCCTGGCCCAGGCGGCCGCTGCCGGCCTGCCTGCGCGCGAGGTGGTGCGCACCGCCGCCCGCATTCTGGTGCCGCGCCGCGCCGTCGAGGCCGCGCGGCGCTGGCGCGATCCGCTGTCCGCGCTGGTGGGCAGCGTGTCCGAGCACGATGGCCTGCAGGTGCGCCTGGAGCCGCTGCCGCCGCTCGCCGACCTCGAGGCCGACTGGGCCGCGCTCGAGCAGCGTTCGACCGGGTCGTTCTTCATCTCGTGGACGTGGATCGGCCGCTGGCTCGCGCACCTGCCGCGCGAGGTGCCGCGCTTGCTGGTGCGGGTGCAGACGCAGGGCCGGCTGGTCGGCTTGGCGGTGGTGTGCGGCCGCGACCAGCGCCGCCTGGGCCTGGTGGGCCGGTCGCGCGGGCTGTACCTCAATTGCGCGGGCGATCCGCACCTGGACGAGCTGACCATCGAGTACAACGCCGTGCTGGCCGAGGCCGGGCTGGAGCAGGCCGCCCTGCGCGCCGTGGCGGCGCATTTCGCGGGCCGGCCGGGATGGGACGAGCTCTTTCTCGACGGCTGGGACCCCGCCGACGTGCCGGCAGCCGACATCCTGGCGCGTCATCGCCTTCGCCTGGTGGATCGCGCCGTGCGTCCGTGCACCCGGGTCGACCTGAAGGCACTGCGCGAGTCGGGGCGCGCCTATGCCGAGTCGCTGCCGCAGAAGGTGGCCTACAAGCTTCGCCGCTCGCAACGCTGCGCCGAGGAGATGGGCGAGGTCGCGCTCGACGTCGCGGCCGATCCGCAGGAGGCCCAGCGGTATCTGTCGGAACTGATGGTGCTGCACCAGCAGTCCTGGACCAGGCGCGGCCACCCCGGCTCGTTCGCCAACGCGTTCTTCAGCGTGGTCCATGCCGACCTCGTCGGACGGCACGAGAACGCGGGCCGCGTGCAGCTGGTGCGCATGCGGGTGGACGGCCGGGCGGTGGGCTACCTCTACAACTTCGTCCATCGCGGCCGCGTCTACAACTACCAGTCGGGCTTCGACTTCGAGGCGGGGCAGGGCGGCGCGTGGCGCCCGGGCCTGATCTGCCATGCGCGCGCCATCGAGATGAACCTCGCGCAGGGCATGGACGTCTACGACTTCATGGCCGGCGAGCACGCCTACAAGAAGGAGCTCGGCGTCGATGCGGGCACGATGTCCTGGCTGACGCTGCAGCGGCCGCGGCTCAAGTTCCGGATCGAGGCGGCCCTGAAGGCCTGGCGCACCCGCCTGCAGGCGCGGCGTCCGGTCCGCGAGGACTCGCCCGACGCCGCGAGCGCGCCGCGGTCGAACGGCGCCGCTGCCTGATGTCGCGGCTCGCCGTCCTCGTGCTCGACGCCGACAGCCGCGCCGGTATCGGCTGCGTGCAATCGCTCGGCCGGCTGGGGCACGTCGTCCACCTCGGCGTGCGGCGACGCGGTTCGGCGGCCGAGCACTCGCGCCACGCGCGCGCCGTGCATCTGCAGCCGCGTGCGCTGCCGTTGCCGCCGGCGGTGGCCTGGCTGCAGCACCTGCACCGCCAGCACGACTTCGCGCTCGTCATCGCCGCCACCGAGGCCGCGTGCCGGTGGCTGACGGCGCTGCCGGAGGCCGACGCGCTGCGCCAGCGCGCGGTGCTGCCATCGGACGCGGCGCTGCAGGTCGCCTTCGATCCGCTCGCCACCGTCGACCTCGCGCGTTCGCTAGGGCTGCCGGCGCCGCTTGCCGACGCGCCACCGGTCGCCGGCGCGGGCCGCCGCTTCGGCGTGCAGGCGCTGTGCGACCGCGGCCGGCTCGCGTGGCATGTCGTCGACGAAGACCTTGGTGACGGGCCCCGAGGCGTCGGCGACGACAGCCTGCGCCGGACAACCGAACCCGAGCCCGGACTCGTCGAGCCGACCCGCCGCCTGCTGGAGCGACTGCAATGGCACGGCGCGGCCACGGTGCAGTGGCGGCGCGACGCGGGCGGCGGCCTGCAGCTGGAAGCGCTGCGCCCGGTCGTCTCGCCCGCGCTGCCGCTGGCCGTGGCCGCCGGCGTGGACCTGCCGCGCGGCCTGCTCGCGCTCGCCCGGGGCGAGGTGCTTGCGCCGTCTGCGCCCTGGCGCGCCGGGCTTCGATCGCGTCGCCTGGGCGCCGGACGGCCGCATGTCGATCCGCAGGCTCCGGCCGCGACGGCGTCGGCCGCCGTGTCCGACGCATCGCGCGGTTCGTCCGGCGCCGAGCGCTGGGAGGGCTGGGATTGGCGCGATCCGGGCGTCGCTGTCGCCGAGCTGCGCGCGCTCGTGTTCGGCGCGCTGCGCGAGCGCGTCCGGCGTGTCGCGCGCCGGGGCGCGCTGGCGGCGGCGCGAAAGCGCCATGTCGCCGTCGCGCAGGGCATCGCGCGCGGCGGCCCGCCGGTGTCGGTGCTGTTCCTGTGCCTGGGTAACCTGTGCCGCAGCCCGTTCGCGGCCGCCGCGGCGCAGCCCCGGCTGCCCGGCATCGCGGTGTCGTCCGCAGGCTTGCTGCGCCACGACGGCCGCCCGAGCCCGAGCGGCTTCGTGGCGACGGCACGCGCGCTCGGCGTCGACCTGGCCGAGTCGCGGGCACGCCGCGTGACCGCGGAGCAGGTGGCCGGCGCGGCGCTGATCGTCTGCATGGACCTCGACAACCTCGCGCGGCTGGTCCGGGAGTTTCCCGGCGCCCGCGAGCGCACCACGCTGCTGGGACTGTTCGATCCCGACGGGCCGCCCGAGGTGCGCGATCCGTACGCGCTGCCCGAGCCCGAGACCCGCGCCGTGCTCGTGCGCATGCTCGCGGCGATCGACGCCCTGGTGCGGTCCTTCGACGCGCCCCGCCGACCCGCCACCCCCTGACACCTGCCCGCTTCACCGCAAGACCTGACTGCCTGGACACCCAATGCGCATCGCGATCGTGACCCCCATCCTGCCCGTGCCGTTCGACGTGACGCGCGGGCGTTTCATCTACGAGGAAGCCAAGTCCCTGTCGCGGATGGCCGAGGTCAAGGTCTTCCTGCAGCTGGCGCGCTACCCCCAGCTCGGCGGGCTGCTGCCGCGCTCCTACATCGACGGCCGCGTCGACCCGAACCAGCGCTGGGAAGGGCTGGACGTGGAAGCCTACGAATACCCGGCGTTCCCCGTGCTGTCGCGCTCGTTCAACGGCCACCTGGGCGCGGCGCGCCTGAAGCCGCGCCTGCGCCGCTTCGAGCCGGACGTGGTCATCGCGTTCTGGGCCTACCCGGAAGGGCTCTCCGGCGTGCGCGCCGCGCATGCGCTGGGCAAGCCCTGCATCGTGGGCGTGCTGGGCAGCGACGTGCTGGTGCGGGCCGGCGTCCTCGAGAAAAGGACCCGCACCGCGCTGCACGAGGCCGACGGCGTCATCGCCGTCAGCGACGACTTGAAGCGCGTGCTGGTGTCGCGCTACGGCGTTGCCGCGGACGCGGTGCGCACCGTGGTCAACGGCTTCAACACCGGCGTGTTCCATCCGCGGCCGCAGGCCGAGTGCCGCGCCGAACTCGGGCTGGCGGCCGACGGCCGGACGATCGTGTACGTCGGGCGCCTCATCGAGGCCAAGGGCCTGCGCGAGCTGTTCGCGGCCTTCGGCGCGCTGGCGCTGCAGGATCCGGCGCTCGAGCTGGCGATCGTCGGCGACGGCGTCATGCGCGACGAGGTGCACCGCCTCGCGCGCGAGAGTCGCCTGGACGGGCGCGTGCATCTGCCCGGCGGACTGCCGCCCGACCAGGTGGCGCAGTGGATCGGCGCGTCCGACCTCCTGACGCTGCCGTCGTGGTCCGAGGGGTATCCGAACGTCGTCGTCGAGGCCCTGGCCTGCGGCCGTCCGGTGGTCGGCACGGACGTGGGCGGCATGCGCGAGATCCTGCGCCCCGACAATGGCGTGCTCGTGCCGGCGCGCGATGCCGGGGCGCTGGCCGACGGCCTGCGCCAGGCGCTGTCCCATCCCTGGGATCGCGCGGCCATCGCCGCGGCCATGCGCCGCACCTGGGACGACGTGGCGCGCGAAACGGTCGACATCTGCCAGGAGGTCATCGATCACCGCCGCTGAAGCGCGCCGCTGCGAGCCCGTCGCAGGAAATATCCGGAAACAGTTATTACGGGGACGACTCAGGCGGCTCCAAAGCTCACCCTTTTCGGGCGATCGGCCACTGTCGCGCAGGCTAATATCGCTCCGCCTTGGTCGATATCAGCGACCACGGAGTTCGGTCGTGCCGTTGGCAGGCCGGCCGGGCGTGCGATCCGGCACCACCTCGCGGGATCGCCCGCCCCCGACCTTGCTGCTCGTGCAAGGCAGACACTACACGACCCAGACGATGCGGACATCGGCTGTCAACCATGAACTGTGAGCGCACGTGAAGACCTTGAAAAACAGCACTGTGGCTTTCCTCTTCGAGGCTGTCGCGGCATTGGCGCTTGCCGGTTGCGGCGGCGGCGGTGATGGGGGATCCCCGGCACCGACGCCCACGCCGACGCCGAGTCCGGCCCCCGCACCGACGCCGACGCCCGCGCCCGCACCGACGCCCGCGCCCGCACCCACACCTGCCCCCGCGCCGACGCCCGCGCCGGCACCGACGCCCGCACCCGCGCCGACGCCCGCTCCCGCACCGACGCCCGCACCCGCACCGACGCCTGCCCCCGCGCCGACGCCCGCACCCGCGCCGACGCCCGCGCCGGCACCGACGCCTGCACCCGCGCCGACGCCCGCACCCGCACCGACGCCCGCGCCCGCGCCGACGCCTGCCCCTGCACCGACGCCCGCGCCCGCACCGACGCCTGCGCCCGCACCGACGCCTGCGCCCGCACCGACGCCTGCGCCCGCGCCGACGCCTGCCCCCGCGCCGACGCCCGCTCCCGCGCCCACCCCGGCGCCCGTCGGTTCGCCCGTGCAGCCCGGCTACCAGATCGGCTACACCACCTGCCCGACGCCCGCGACCGGCGGCCACACGTACACGATCGGCCTGCTCGACAGCTCGGGCAACGCCTCGGGCCCGCAGACCCTCGCCACCTTCACCGGCTGGAACACGCTCGTCCCGGGTGACGTGGTCTGCATCTACGGCAAGAGCTCGGCCTATGCCGAGCGCCTGGCGCTCACGCGCTCGGGCGACAGCGCGCACCTGATCCGCATCGTCGGCGTGGTGCAGAAGGGCTTCGAGCCGGTGCTCACCGGCAAGAACGCCACCACGCCCGCGGCGTTCAACTACGGCGCCAACATCTCGCAGAACTACATGCAGGGCGAGGTGTCGATCACCGGCCTGAGCTACGGCGTGCCCGTGACGTACGTCAACGTGGAAGGCCTCACCATCCAGGGCGCCACCACGGCCGACGTCGGCGGCACGGCCGCGAACCCCACGTACACGGTCAACAAGTATTCGGATCCGAACATCAACAACAACACGCTCAGCGCGTGGGGTTGCGGTGCCGCGGGCGTCAACATCACGCGCGCCGACCACATCTCGCTGATCCACGACCGCATCAAGGACAACGACAACGGCATCTTCGTCAACTCCAACAACGGCAACACGTCGTCCAACATCGTCGTCTCGTACAGCCACATCTACGGCAACGGCGTGTTCGGCGAGCAGCAGGGCGCCTGGAACCCGGGCAAGTGCACGCTGGACTCGCACGGCGTGTACAGCGAGGCCAAGGGCATCACGTACGTGGGCAACCGGTTCGGCGCGCCGCGCCAGGGCGAGGCCACCAACCTGTTCAAGGATCGTTCGGCCGGCCTGGTGATCTCGAACAACCTGTTCCTGCCGGACGGCGTGCTCGAGAACTCCCTGGGCGACGGCGCGCTCGTGGGCGCCACGCCCCAGGCGTTCGGCCACATCCTCGACCTGGTGGAGTCGTACGACAGCGGCGTGGGCTTCTCCACGCTGGGCGCGGTCTACGTGAACGTGACGGTGTCGGGCAACATCTTCTTCGACGACAGTGCCGGCGCGAACGCCGGCCAGGGCACCACCGCGCCGGTGCATTTCGGCGGCGACCAGGGCAACGCGTCGTACTACCGCACGAAGCTGCACTTCTTCAACAACACGGTGATCGCGCGGCGCGACTCGAACAACGGCGACAACACGCTGGGCTGGTTCGAGCTGGAGACAGGCACGACGGCCGAGGCGTGGAACAACATCTTCTATGCGTCGGCCAACAAGACGGCCACCGCGGGCGCCTTCACGCTGCTCGACTCCTATTGCTACAGCAGCCCCGGCGCGTGCGGCACGGTGAGCTATGCGTCGCAGAACTGGTTGAGCCCGCTGTTCGGCACCACGGGCGTCAACGGCAGCGCGACCGATCCGTCGTTCGCGAACCTGGCCGGCAACGACGTGCACATCGCCACCAACAACGCCACCATCGTGGGCAACGGCCAGGTCGGCAACACCGCCTACCCGGCGACGTCGGCCACGCTGCCGCTGCAGTACCTGGACTTCCTGGGGTCGACCGCGCGGCCGTTCTCGGCGGCCAAGATCGACCTGGGCGCGTTCGGCTACGCCCCTTGATCGGGCGTGGCCACCCGGGCGGCCGCTGAAGTCTCGGCGGACTGCCGGTGGGCCTTGACCCGGCCCTTGAAGAACAGCGAGGCGATGACGCGGCGCATGAGCTCCGCGGCGCGCGCGATCGCCGGCACGGGGTCGCTCGCGCTCAGGTAGCCGTAGCTTCGGCAGCGCAGCACCTGGGCCAGGTAGGTCGGAAACGCCACGCGGGCCTTCGGGGACTGGGCGGCGCGCGCATCGAGGTCGCGCAGCAGGTCCACCCAGAACAGGTGGCGCAACGCCGGCGTGCGTTCCTGCGGCGGCATCTGTCCCATCAAGTCGAGATAGGCGAGCAGCGGCAGGTTCATGCCGCTGTCGGTCAGGTGGCCGATGCTGAGGAAGGGCCGGGCGTTGAAGTCGATCAGGTAGAACTCGCGGGTGTCGCGGTCCATCAGCCATTCGATGCCGAAGATGCCGTGGAACTGCAGTCCGTCCAGCAATCGGGCGGTGTACTCGAAGAGCTTGGCCTCGACGTCGTCCATGCCCCGCAGCGGAATCTCGCCCAGGCTCGTCGCACCGTAGTCCGGCGGGCACTGGCGCAGCCGCCGGTGCGAGGCCATGGTGAGCACGGCGCCTGTCTCGGACGTCAGGCCGTAGGTGTCGAAGATCCACCCGTCGCCGCCCGACACCACCCGCTGAGCCACCACGTTGGCAGCGCCGTATTCGTCGACGCACGCCAGCAGCGCGGCCGCTTCGTCGAGGATGTAGTTCTTGCGCGCGAAGGCGGGCGCGTCCGGCAGCGTGGGGCTGGGCTTGACGATGTAGGGGCCCGGATGGCTCTCCGCCCAGCGCGCGTAGTCGTCGCGCGACGGCCCGGCGCAATGCGGGATCAGCGGCAGGGCGCGCTCTCGCGCGCAGCGGTAGAGCAGGTTCTTGCTGACGATCTCGTGCAGCCGCGGCGCCGGCGTGGACCACAGGCGCGCCACGCGCGCGAGTCGTTCGTGGTGGTCCGCCAGCAACAGCGCGTCGCGATCAGAGGTGGGCAGCAGCGGCGGGCGCCCGCCCAGGCGCGCAGCCAACTGTTCGATGCAAAGGACAAGCGCGTCGGAATCCTGGGTGGATTCGTCGAACCAGATGGCGCTGCGCACATGGCGGCTGTAGCGCACCGGGTCTTCGGCATCGAAATAGACGATGTGAACCGGCACGCCGGCCTGACCCAGGCTGCGTACTGTCGCCAAACCCGTCAACGCCCGCGTCAGGACTATGGCTGGGCAGGTCATCGACGCAGATGGTAACCAATACCGGCCCCGGTTCCCTTCGCGAAACTGTCGGCGCGGGCAGCGCGCCGGTCGGCCGGAGGAAAAGTTGGCGAGGGGTTCCTGTCGCGCATGAGCGTACTCGGCGGGGCAAGCAGATTGCTGGTCATTGGGGTAAACGCGGTATCCGTGCGTATCAGCGCTCTACCGCTATTTGCATCGACTTACAACCCCGTAAAAAACCTGATTCCGTTGCCGTAAACATGGCTTCACCCCAATAAGGAAAGCAACATGATCAGATCGAGCTGGCCCTCCGCCACCGGAAACTTCGCGCATCTCGCTTGGATGGGGGCGCTCGCAGCCTGCATCAGCAGCCTGCCCCTCCACGCCCAGGCCCGTGCGCGGGCACAGGCGGACACCAAGACCGCGGTGACCGTGTCGGCCACGGCCGGCGGTTCGGTCAGCAGCAAGCCGGTGGGCATCGCCTGCACCGGCGGCAGCACCAGCGGCTGCAGCTACAACTTCTACCAGGGCGCCGTCGTCACCATGGCGGCGACGCCAGCGAGCGGCTACACGTTCTCGGGCTGGGGCGGCGCCTGTTCGGGCACGTCCAGCTGCGTCGTGAACGTGGGCACGTCCGCGATCGCGGTCTCGGCCCGCTTCACCAGCACCGCGCCCGCCACCACCAACCTGACCGTGACCACCACGGCCGGCGGCAGCGTCTCGAGCAATCCCGCCGGCATCTCCTGCTCGTCGGGCAGCTGCACCCATGCGTTCACGCGCGGCACCGCCGTCGCGCTGACCGCCACGCCGTCCAGCGGCTACACGTTCTCGAGCTGGAGCGGCGCCTGCACCGGCAGCTCCAGCTGCTCGGTGACTGTCGGCTCGACCGCGCTGGCGGTGACGGCCAACTTCGCCGCCGCGTCGTCCGGTTCGGGCTCGGGTTCCACCGGCACCACCGGCTCGACCGGCGGCGCGCAATCGGTGCTGCCCGGCTACCAGATCGGCTACAGCACCTGCCCGGCGCCGGCGTCCGGCGGCCACACGTACACGATCGGCATGCTCGACGGCTCGGGCAACGCGTCGGGACCGCAGACGATCGCCGCCTTCACCGGCTGGAACACGCTCGCTGCGGGCGACGTGGTCTGCATCTACGGCAAGAGCTCGCCCTACGCCGAGCGGCTCGTGCTCACGCGCTCGGGCGACAGCGCGCACCTGATCCGCATCGTCGGCGTGGTGCAGAACGGCTACGAGCCGGTGCTCACCGGCAAGAACGCCACCACCGCCGCGGCGTTCAACTACGGCGCCAACATCTCGCAGAACTATGAAGGCGGCCTGGTCTCGATCACCGGCCTGAACTACGGCGTGCCGGTGGCCTACCTCAACGTGGAAGGCCTGACCATCCAGGGCGCGACCACCGCCGAGGTCGGCGGCACGGCCGCGAGCCCCACGTACTCGGTCAACAAGTATTCCGATCCCAACATCAACAGCAACGCGCTCACCGCGTGGGGCTGCGGCGCCGCGGGCGTGAACATCATCCGCGCCGACCACATCTCGCTGGTGCACGACCGGATCAAGGACAACGACAACGGCATCTTCGTCAACTCCAACAACGGCAACACGTCGTCCAACATCGTCGTCGCGTACAGCCACCTCTACGGCAACGGCGTGTTCGGCGAGCAGCCGGGCCCGGCCAATCCGGGCCAGTGCTCGCGCGACGCGCACGGCGTCTACACCGAGGCCAACGGCATGACGTACGTGGGCAACCGGTTCGGCGCGCTGCGCCAGGGTGCGCCCACCAACCTGCTCAAGGACCGCTCGGCCGGCCTCGTGATCTCGAACAACCTGTTCCTGCCGGACGGCGTGCTCGAGACCTCGCTGGGCGACGGCGCGCTCGTGGGTGCCACGGCCCAGCCGGTCGGCCACATCCTCGACCTGGTGGAATCGTACGACAGCGGCGTGGGCTTTTCCTCGCTCGGTGCCACCTACCAGAACGTGACGGTCTCGGGCAACGTCTTCTTCGACGACAACGCGGGCACGAACGCCAACCAGGGCACCGGCGTGCCGCTGCACTTCGGCGGCGACCAGGGCAACGCGTCGTACTACCGCACGAAGCTGCACTTCTTCAACAACACCGTGGTCGCGCGGCGTGACTCGTCCAGCTCCAACGGCACGCTGGGCTGGTTCGAGCTGGAGACGGGCACCACGGCCGAAGCGTGGAACAACATCTTCTATGCGTCGGCCAACAAGACGTCCACGCCCGGCACCTTCATGCTGCTCGACACCTATTGCTACAGCAGCCCCGGCGCCTGCGGCACCCTGAGCTACGCGTCGCAGAACTGGGTGAGCCCGCTGTTCGGCACCACGGGCGTCAACGGCAGCGCGACCAACCCGTCGTTCGTGAACCTGGCCGGCAACGACGTGCACATCGCCACCGCCAACGCCACCATCGTGGGCAACGGCCAGACCGGCAACTCGGCGTACCCGGCGACCTCGGCGACCCTGCCGCTGCAGTACCTGGACTTCCTGGGCTCGACCGCCCGGCCGTTCTCGGCGGCCAAGATCGATCTTGGCGCGTTCGGCTACAAGCCGTAATCCGAAGCACCCCCTTCACGGCCGGTCAATCCGGCCGTTTTCGCGCCTGTGTGGACAGGGTGCGTCAAGGTGGCTGCGGTATCCTTCGTGCTCTGCAACAAAGGCGAGCATGAAGGATCGAATTGCGTTTCTGGACGGCCACCGTGGCCTCGCGATCCTGTTGGTGTTCGGTTTCCATGCCTTCAGCCGTTGGCCGACCCGAATCCCCAACGGCGACTGCTGCGCCCACGTTCCCGTCTTCCACTTCGGCTGGCTGGGCGTCGAGCTCTTCTTCCTGCTGTCCGGCTTCGTGATCCTGATGACGCTGGACCGCTGCGAGCGGGCGAGCGTGTTCTTCCTGCGGCGCTGGCTGCGGCTGTTCCCGGCGATGCTGGCGTGCTCGCTCATCATCTTTTGCACGGCCTCGTTCTTCCACGAACGGCCGGCGGGCGCCCCGGGCGTCGACAGCCTCGTGCCCGGCCTGCTCTTCATGGACCTGACTTGGGTGCAGCGGTTCTTGCGCCATCCGATCGCGCCGCTGGAGGGCTCGTTCTGGTCGCTCTACGTGGAAGTGAAGTTCTACGTGTTCGCGGCCCTGGTGTATTTCCGGTTCGGGCGCACGGCGCTGCTCAAGTCGCTGGTCGGCGTGGCGGTCTTCACCCTGTGCGCGAGGATGCTGCATGAGGTGTCGGACAACAGCCTGGTGTCCCACCTCGACGTGCTCACCCAGGATTTCGGACTCGACTACTGGTTCTGGTTCGCCGGCGGGGCGGCCTACTACATGTACCGCGAGACGGCGCACGACGGCTGGGTCTGGCTCGCGCTGGCCTGTATCCCGGGCGGCGCCCTGGTGCTGGCGGGCGCGCCGCACCATTTCCTCTGGGACGATTTCTGCTTCGCGCTCGGGATCGGCGCGGTGTTCGCCGTATCGATGCACAGCGAGCGCGTCCAGGCCTTGCTGAACAACCGGATCCTGCAGTTCATGGGATTCATCAGCTATCCGCTGTACCTGCTGCACGAGAACATGCTGATCGCGTCGCTCATCAAGGTCGCTCCGCGCCTGCCGCGCGAACTGTTCCCGATCCTGCCGTTCGCCTTGCTGGTGCCGCTGGCCGCCCTGGCCTACCTGGTTGCCCGCCATGTCGAGCCCGTGCTGAAGGCGCGGCTCGGGCGCTGGCTGGGCAGGTTCGGGGCGCCCCGCCTCGCGCCGGCGGGTTCCGGCGGGCAATCCGCCGGGCCACTCCCTTCCCGCGCAGCCACGCCGGTGGCGCTCCCCACGCCGGCCGAGGCCAGCGGCGGGGCCGTCTCGCACGCCCCCGAATGAGCGCCCGGCACTCCCCGTGGGCGTCGCCCGGCACGGCGTCGCCCGGCGGCGCCTGAGCGGGCGGATCGACCATGGGATTCACGCTCTACCTGCTCTTCCTGTGCTTGACGTACGTGCGGCCGATCGAGGCCTTCGCACCGGACCTGGGCGTCTACCGGCCGATGCTCGTGCTGTTGCTGGCCACGTTCGCGGCCGCGATGGGGCGCGTGCTCCGCGGCGAGAAGATGGCCGCCACCGGCCAGCATGTCCGGCTGATCCTCTGGTTCACCGTGGTCATCGCCGTCTCGGTGGCGACCAACGGATGGCTGGGGGGTGCCACCACGGCGCTGGTCGACTTCGCGCCGTCCGTGCTGATGTTCCTGTCGACGGTGATGCTGGTGGTCACGCGGGAACGCCTGCGCGCCGCCTGCGCAGTGATGATCGCGTCCATGGTGGTGCTGTCGATCGCCGGCGCCGCCGCCTTCCACACCGGCTTCCTGGCCGACAAGCTGGTGATCTGGCAGATGGCGCAGGACGAGGAAGCCTCCACCGAGGCGCCGCCGGACATCATTCCCGCGCAGGACACCACCGTCGACCGCATCTGGCGGGTGCGCAGCCTGGGCTTCCTCAGCGATCCGAACGACTTCGGCCAGGCGCTGGTGGTGTCGCTGGGCATGCTGGCGATCTTCAAGCGCCCGCGCGCGATGGTGCGCAACCTGGTGGTGCTGGGAATCCCCGGCGCCATCATCTTCTACGCCATCTACCTCACGCATTCCCGAGGGGCCTTGCTCGGGCTGGCGGCCCTGATGTTCTTCGGCATCCAGCGCCGGCTCGGCACCGTGCGCACCGGCCTGCTGATCGGCACCATGGCCATGGCCGCGATGGCCCTGAACTTCACGGGCGGCCGCGCCTACACGGCCAACGAGGAGTCCGCGGGCGGCCGCATCGACGCGTGGGCCAACGGCCTGAACATGCTGGCCACGCACCCGATCTTCGGCGTGGGCTACGGACAGTTCACCGACCACAATCCGCTCACCGCCCACAACTCGTTCGTGCTGTGCTTTGCTGAGACCGGGCTCGTCGGCTACTTCCTCTGGCTCGGCATGGTGCTGCTCGTGTTCAAGCAGCTCAAGCGCACCATCACCCTGGTCGACCATCCGCCGGAGGAGCCGGGCCTGGCGGGCCCGCTGCGCAATTGCATGGTGGGCTTCTTCACGTGCGCGATCTTCCTGTCGCGCGCCTACCAGCCGGGGCTGTACATCCTGCTGAGCCTGGCGATCTGCGCCTGCTACTGCGAGCGCCCCGCGGTGCCTGCGGATCGGCTCGAGGAGTTCGACGCCCCGATCGCCTGGCGCGGCGCCACGGCGCGCATGCTCGTGTTCAGCATCGTGGCGGTCTGGCTCATGGTCAAAAAAGCGGCGATGGGACATTGACGCATGGACGGGGGACTGCCGTACCGCCTGATGGTCGACCTCCTGCTGCCGCCCGGCAGCCTCGTCGCCGCGCTGGTGATCGGGCTGCTGCTGGCCCGCCGCTGGCCCCGCACCGGCCACGCCGTGCTGTGGGTCGCCGCCCTCGGCCTGTACCTGCTCAGCACGCCGCTGGTGAGCAACCGGCTCGTCGAGGCCACGGGTGACTATCAGCCCTTCGAGCCGTCCGCGCGCGGCGGCGCGGGTGCGATCGTGGTGCTGGCCGGCGACAAGTGGGCCGCCCCGGAATATGGCGGCGTGTCGGTCGGTGCCTTCACGCTGGCCCGGGTGCGCCTGGGCGCGCGGCTTTCCCGCCAGACCGGCCTGCCGCTTCTCGTCACCGGCGGACGGTTGCGCGACCGCGACAAGGCCTCGATGGCCGAACTCATGCAGCGCACGCTGAGCGACGAGTTCCAGACGCCGGCGCGCTGGCTCGAGGAGCAGTCGCGCGACACCCGCGAGAACGCGGCCGGCTCCGCGCGCATCCTGCACGCGCAGCACATCGACACCATCGTGCTGGTGACGCACTACGCCCACATGCGGCGCGCGCGGGCATTGTTCGAGGCCCAGGGGCTGCACGTCATTCCCGCGCCCACCGATTTCCCGGAGCACAACCCGATCCTGATGCTCGGGAACTTCCCGCCCGGCGCCGGCGCCCTCGAGGACAGCGCGTTCGCGCTGCACGAACTGCTGGCGCTGGCGGCCTCGAAGGTGCTGGGCGGCTGACCGCCACGCGGGCGCGCGGCGCGCCCGGCGCCGCGGGGACGGGTCAGCGCCGCGGACGCCGACGCCGCACCTGCGCGTCGATCACGTGCAGGTCGCCGCTGCGGCTGAACGTGTGGGTGGCCACCACGTCGTCGGCCCATTCCGGCATGGCGCGAGAGACGATCGTCTCGGCGTAGGACTCGCCGTCCAGTACGTCGATGCGGCAGAGGTTGAAGCCGCGGCCGTAGCGGCCCGAGCTGTCCTGCGACGGCCGGTACAACGCGCCCTGGTATTCGAACAGCGGGCCCGCGGGCCGCGCGCTGCGGCAATCGGAGACCACCGGGTTGCGCGCATGCGGGGTCCACGCCTGGCTGAGCGGCGTGTCGGCGCAGAAGACGAACAGCTCGTCCCAGGACGACGCGCCCCGGGTCTCGACCAGCGTGACGAACAGCCACCAGCGCCCGTCGCGGTGCAGCAGCGTGGTGTCGTAGGCCTCGACGCCTTCCATCACGTTGTGGACGAATTCCCAGCGGTGGGGGAATTCGGCGCAGCGATAGAGCTCGATCGTGCGGTTCTCGCCGGACTCCGGGATCATGTAGAGCGATCCCTCGTGCTCGAACAGGAACGGGTACGACAGGTGGTAGGGACGCTCCAGCACCCGCCGTGCCTCGGAGGCCGTGCCGTCGCGGGCGAGCTCGATCACGGCGATATGGCCGCGCGGGTTGGCGAAGAACATCTCCTCGAAGAAGACGTAGTGGCGTCCGTCGCGCTCGAACGCCTGCGGATCGGCCCACATCCGGTCGGCAGGCGGTTGCAGCCGCCGGTAGCCGCCGAGCGTGAGATCGAGCGTGCGGCTGAACGAGAACAGCAGGATCCACTGGTCGCGCCAGAACCGGTTGAGCCAGACCTGGCGCACCTTGCGGAACGTCTTGTGCAGGAGCAGCCGGCCGAACTCCGCGTTGCCCGGGCGGGCGCGCACCGGCCGGCTGTAGATCATCGGCGCGCGGTTGGCCGCTGCCGCCCGCGCCATGAAGGCGTCGCCGCCCAGGGTTTGCAGTTGCGCCAGCTGGCGCGGGATCATCCGCAGCGCGGCCCAGTGGATCGCCGAGGCGTTGTCCCGCGGCGACCATTCGCGCGTGGAGATGCGCGTGCGCGCCAGCACGTCACCGGCTTCGGCCTGCGCTCCCAGGCGCACCAGCGTGGCGCCGGTGTCGCGACAACCCAGCATCGTCTCCCAGAATCCCGGCGGGCCGCCGCGATGGACGCGGTCGTCGGCATGATGGAGCGACCAGAGGCCGAACCGGGGAAGCTGCCGGACGTCGCGCTGCGGGATCCAGTGGCCAAGGCGCAGGCCGACATCGATGGCGAGCGTCGACAGGGGTGCGAGGTCGGCTGGGTCGACATCGTCGGGCCGGGTCGGATCGCGGGCCATCTCGAGTCGCGGCACGCCGGCCAGCACGGACGCGAGCGAGGTCGGGACGAACGCGTCGCGGACCTGGGTGGACCGCTCGAAGAGCCAGCGCTGGCAACGCTCCAGCACGCGGCGCACGACCGCCGCCAAGCCCTGCTCGACGCCCTCCCGCGGCGCGTCGGCGCGTGCCGCGTCCGCGGCGTCGACCGCGGGCCGCGGCATGACGGACAGCACGATCTCGCCGTGGCCGTCCGCCTCGATCGCCCGCAGCAGCTCCGCCACCCACAAGGGCGCGGACTCGCCATCGAGGAACAGGCAGACGCGTATCCGTTGCATCGGGAGTTGTCTTGTTTTGAAAATGATCCTCGGGCACGTTCGCGCCCGACCCACCCACCGTCGAGAATCTAACCGACCGATTGCAGATCCGCCAGGAACTGGATCGCAGATCCGCCAGGAATTCGTGTCATGCGCGCGCGTCGCGCCAACGCTCGATCGCGCGAGTCCAGTGCTTCGGGATCCTGGGGATGCGTTCCAGCAGCTTGAGCGCCATCGTCGCGTCTTCGGCCGACCAGGCCCCCACCTTGATCGACATCACGAGGAAGGCCACGGCGTACAGGCCGCCATCGACGAGGTCGACCCAGGGATTGCGCAGCAGCACGCTGCCCGGAAGCGCCACGACGAGGGCCAGCAGGGCGCCGAGCGCCAGCCGCGCCATCCGCCCCAGCGGCCAGGAGATCTTCCAGCCACGGCCGATCACCACGATCAGGGTGGCGAAGTACAGCAGTCGCGCGATGACCGCCGACGTGACGGCGCCCTCGAGGCCGAAGCGGGGCACCAGCGTGAACGCCGTCACCGCGCTGAGGGCGATCGACCCGAGCGCGATCGTTGCGCGGACGGTCTGGCGGTCGGTGGTGGTCAGCAGCGCGCCGAACGCGCCTTCCGAGACGGTGGCCGCGGCGACCAGCAGCAGCACCCGGAACAGCGGGACGACCGCGTCGTACTTGTGCCCGTACATCAGCGTGATCAGGGGACTCGCCCACAGGCAGCCGACCCCGCCGATCAGCAGGCCCACGAAGACGAAGTAGCGCATCGCCTCGCTCAGGATCAGGTTGACCCGGGCGTGGTCCTGGCGGCCGATCGCCTGTGCCATGGCGGGCATCAGCACGGTGGACAGGCCGACGGTGAACAGGTCGGTCGCGCCGCGCACCAGCGCGGTGGCGATGGCGAAGAAGCCGACGTCGGCGCTGCCGAATCCGCGTCCCAGCAGGTAGGTCTCGAACGACCGGTTGCCCAGCACGCCCGAGACGCCCAGCACCAGCGTCCACAGCGAGTGCTTGCGGATCTGCGCGCGCAGGCCCTCCGGGAGTTCGCCGGCCGACGGCGAGATGCCGGCGCGCCGCAGCAGCGTCGCGCCGAACAGGAAGTAGCCCAGGCTCGTCACCGAGAACATGACCAGGTACGCCTCGAGGCTGCTGTGACGCAGGGCGAGCGCGCACACGCCGATCGCATTGAGCAGCGTGACGCTGATCATCGAGTAGGCCTCGACCGTGAACCGGCCCCAGCCCTTGGCCACCGAGGTGTCGAACAGGTAGGCCGCCTTGATGCCGAACGACGCCAGCGTGGCGGCGATGAACCACGTCACGATGCCCGACCAGCCCGCGGGCGGATCCAGCAGCGTCATCGCGACGAACGCGGCGGCCGTCCCGAGGATGCCGATCCACAGGCCGCTGCGGATCCGGTGGTGCACCGCGCGGGCCTGCGCGGAGTCGTCGCGGCCGATGGATTGCGAGATGAAGCGGATCGCCGTGGTGTTGAAGGCGGCGGTCGCGATCACCACGAGCACGCCCGACATCCACACCACGTAGGCATACCGGCCGTAGTCCGCCGGCCCGAGGTCGCGTGCGATCAGCGCGCTGACGACGATGCCCAGGCCATAGGACACATAGGTGGAGCCCGTCATGAGCGCAGCGGCTTTGGCCGCCGCGACGCGTCCGAACGAATTGGCCAAGACTGTTTCTCGCAGGAGCGGATCGGGTGGAGGGCGGGCGGATGGAGTCCGGGACGATCGCGCGCCGCGTGCGGCGTCGACGGCGCCAGGCCATCCAAAGTCGCGCACTATACGGCACCCCTGTGCGGTCGTATCACCGCGGCAAGTGAAGATCCGCACGAATCTCGCGCGCTCGCGTCGCCCATCGTGGGGTTCAGCTGTCACGTCGAGTCGATAGAATCGTGGGTTCTGCCAAAGTCCGCTCAGCCTGCTTGTTCATGCCCACTGCGTCGTCCGACCGTCCGTTGCGTATCCTGCACGTCGTTGATTCGCTCGAACGGGGAGGCCTCGAACGCGTGGTCACCGATCTCGCGCTCGTCCAGCGTCGCCACGGCTGCGACGTCGAGGTGTTCAGCATCAAGGAGCCGGGCGGCTTCGCGCCCGAACTCGAGGCGGCCGGCATCCGCGTGCTGCGCGGGGACAAGCGCCGCGGCGCCGACCTGGCCACGCTGCGCCGCCTGCGCCGGGCCCTCGCCGGGCGCGACATCGTGCACGGCCACAACTTCATGCCGGCCTACTACACGGCCGCGGCCTCGCTCGGGCTGCTGCGCCGCACCTGCGTCGTCGGCACCTGCCACGACATGGGCACGCGCCTGGACAACCCCAAGCTGCGCTGGATCGTCGGCTGGGCGCTGCGCCGCGCCCGCCGCGTGGCCATGGTCGGCCACCAGGTGTTCGCCCGCTACGTCGATTCCGGCCTGGTGGTGCCGGCGCGGGCCGAGAGCATCCTCAACGGCGTCCCGCTCGAGAGCTTCGGCCAGGGCGTGGCGGCCCGGCAGGCCGCGCGCACCCGCCTCGAGCTGCCGGTCGACGCCCTGGTGATCGGATGCGTCGGACGGCTCGTGCCGCTGAAGAACCATCGCCTGATGATCGAGCTGCTGCCGCGCCTGGCGCAGGCGTTCCCGCAGGTCCGGCTGGTCATCCTCGGCGGCGGACCGCTGCGCGACGAACTGGCCGCGCAGGCGCAGCGGCTCGGCGTGTCCGAGCGCGTGACGCTGGCCGGCGAGCGCGCGGGCGTCTCCGAGCTGTTGCCGGCGTTCGACGTGTTCGCGCTGCCGTCCCAGACCGAGGGCCTGTCGATCGCGCTGCTGGAGGCGGCTGCCAGCGGGCTGGCGATCGTCGCCACCGCGGTCGGCGGCAACCCCGAGATCATCCACGAGGGCACCACGGGCCTGCTCGTGCCGGCGGACGACGTCCCGGCGCTGGGGGCCGCCCTCGAGACCTTGCTGCGCGATCCCGCGCGCCGCGCGTCGCTCGGCGACGCGGCGCGCGCCTGGGTGCGCCAGAACGCCTCGATCGAGTCGATGCACACCGCCTACACCCGTTTCTACGAGCGCGCGCTGGGCCGCGCCACCGTCCCCGTTTCTTCAGGAGCCAACCCTTGACCGCCGCTATCCTCGTCCTCCTGCTGCTGGGCGGCCTCTTGTTGGCGGCAGGCCTCGTGCTGGCCCGCGAGATCCGCGCCAAGCACATCGACATCTGGCTCCCGAGCTTCCTGCGCGGGGGCTGGCGCGAGCCGGTGCCTGCGGGCACCACGCGCCACCTGCTGTTCTGCTTCGTCGACCATTTCGAGCCGCGCTGGAAGTCGCCCACCTACGAGGTCGAGTGCGAGCGGGTGGCGCGCTGGCACGAGGGCTATCCCAAGCTCTGCGCCGGCCATCGCGACGCCGACGGCCGCCCACCGGTGCACAGCTTCTTCTTCCCGTCGGAGGAGTACCGCGAGGAACATCTCGACGCGCTGGTCGACCTGTGCCGCCAGGGCCTGGGCGAAATCGAGATCCACCTGCACCACGACAACGACACCGTCGACGGCCTGCGCGAGAACCTGCGCAGCTTCACCCGCATCCTCACCGAGCGCCACGACGCGCTGCCGCGCGATCCGCGCACCGGCCAGGCGCTGTGGTCGTTCATTCACGGCAACTGGGCGCTCGACAACTCGCACCCGAGCGGCCGCGGCTGCGGGGTCGACAACGAACTCGTCGTGCTGCACGAGGAAGGCTGTTACGCGGACTTCACGCTGCCGGCCGCCCCCGATCCCTGCCAGACGACCACCATCAACAGCATCTACTACGCCGCCGGCAAGCCGGGCCATCGCAAGTCGCACGACACCGGCGTGCCGGTGCAGGTGGGCGGCACGCCCAGCGGCGACCTGATGATCATCCAGGGGCCGCTGGGGTTCCAGTGGCGCAACCGCAAGTTCGGGCTGATCCCGCGGATCGAGAACGCCGACGTGCGCGCCAGCAGCCCGCCCACGCCCGAGCGCGTTGCCAACTGGGTCGACACCGGCGTGCACGTGCGCGGACGTCCGGAATGGGTGTTCGTCAAGATCCACACCCACGGTTCGCAGGAGCCGGACGCCGAGGTCCTGCTGGGCTCGCCGATGGACCGCGCGTTCACCGAGCTCGAGACCCGCTACAACGACGGCGTGAACTGGCGCCTGCACTACGTGAGCGCGCGCGAGATGTACAACATCGCCAAGGCCGCCGAGGCCGGCCTCACGGGCGACCCGTTCCAGTACCGCGACCACGTGGTGCCGCGTCCGGCGTACCGGCCGCGCGCCGACTGACATCGTGCTGCACTCGCTGCTCCAGGGACTGGTCTTCGTCGGCATCGGCGCCGTCGTGTATTCCTACGTCCTCTATCCGTTCGTGCTCCTGCTGCTGGCCGCGCTGCGCCAGGCCGCGAGCGATGCGGCCTTCGTGCTTCGCAAGATCGACCGGCGCCGTGCGCCGGCCCGGGAGTTGCCGGCCGTCGACGTGGTGATCGCCGCGTTCAACGAGGAAGCCCACATCGCCCGCCGCGTCGAGAACCTGCTCGAGCTCGACTACCCGGCCGACCGCCTGCGCGTGCGCATCGGCTCCGACGGCAGCAGCGACGGCACGGCCGACCTGCTGCGGGCCATCGACGACCCGCGCGTCGACGCCCAGATCTATCCGGTCAACCGCGGCAAGGCCAGCGTCCTGAACGACCTGGTGCAACGCGCCACGGCCCCCATCCTCGTGTTCTCCGACGCCAACACCGAGTTCGACGCCCAGGCCCTGCGGCGCCTGGTGGCGCACTTCGACGACGAGCGGGTGGGCGGCGTCAGCGGCGAGCTGCGCCTGCGGCGGGCCAACGGCGACAACCAGGACAGCCTGTACTGGCGCATCGAGCAGATGCTCAAGACCTTCGAGGCGCGCATCGGCGCGCTGCTGGGGGCCAACGGTGCGATCTACGCGATCCGGCGCGAGCTCTGGAGCCCGTTGCGCAGCGACACGATCTGCGACGACTTCTGCGTCGCGATGAACGTGGCCGCCCAGAAGCGTCGACTGGTCTACGACCCGACGGCCTGGGCCGAGGAAGACACGCCGTCCGCGATCGCCGACGAATACCATCGCCGCGTCCGCATCGGCATCGGCAACTTCCAGGCGCTCGTGCGCCAGCCGGAGTACCTGTACGGCACGTCGCTGCCGACGGCGTTCGCTTACGTGTCGCACAAGGTGCTGCGCTGGATCGCGCCGCACCTGCTGCTGCTGGCGTTGTTCGCGAGCCTGCTGCTGGCCATCGACTCGACGGCATGGCGGGTGGCCGCGGGCGCGCAGATCGCCGCCTACCTCGGCGCGGCGGCGCTATACCGCCACAGCCTCGGCGGCGGCCGCCTGGGCGGCCTGATGAAGATCGTCGCCTTCCTGTTTGCCCTGAACTGGGCGTTCCTCGCCGCCTCGGGGCGCTTCGCGACCGGGCGCTACCGCGGCTCCTGGCGGCGCAGCAGCCGGTAGCCGTCAGCTAGGCGCCCTGGCTGAGGCTGCGCGCGCGGACGTAGGCGCGCACCATCGCCCGGAAGGTGGGATGGTCGGGTCCGATGTCGCGCACGGTCGAGGCGTCGACCACCTGGATCGGCGATGCCGGCTGGTCGATGTCGTGCGGCTGCAGGCGCGCCGCGTCCACCGAGTTGTACAGGTGGATGCCCGGCACGAACAGGTCGGGCCGGCGCGAGGCCACCACGCCGGGGAACGGCACCTCGGCACGCGCCTGCTCGCTCACGCGCCGGATCTGCTCGACGCGCGGCACGAGCGGAAACGGCCCGTCGGTGAGCTCGTAGGCGTCGTCCACCGCGATCTGGCCGTAGACGCTGTGGTGCGACGACCGCGCGCCCACGCCGAACCGGTTGTAGAACGCCTCGGCCAGCAGGCCGCCCGACAGGCCGCGCATGATCTTGCCGATCGCCCGGCCCGTGGGCATGCCGAAGACCGCGCGCAGCTGGATGCTGTAGTCGAGCTCGCGGTAGCTGAAGCGCGCCGGCCGCAGCATGTAGAGCGTGCGGTTCGACGCCGGGTACCAGGCCTGGAAGAAGATGCCCTCGCGGGTGTGCTTGACGGTGGGCGCGGCGAGTCCCTCGGCGACGCCCAGGTAGCACAGCACGTGGTCGGAGATGGTGCCGCGCGACACGCGGCCGTCGAGCGAGCGGTCGAGCAGCCCCGGCGTGTCCACGCTGCCGGCCGCCACCCAGACGCGGCGCGCGCGGTAGGTGTTGCCGCCGGCGGTCACCACCTCCGCGGCGTCGCCCACGCGACGGATGCGTTCGACGGTGTCGTGCACCAGGCTCAGGCGCGACGCCCGCTCGGCCAGCAGCCGCGGCCAGTGCTGCGACGGCCGGATCGCGCGCCACGGCAGGAAGAACAGTTCCTGGTGCAGGCGGCCGGCCAGCGAGGTGCGGGGATAGAACTGGCGGAACAGGTCGAGGTAGTCGTCGTCGGGCGGCAGGTCCATGCCCGGCGCCAGCCGCAGCGGAATGACGCCGTGCCAGTGGTTGCCCAGGCCGCCTTCGCCCACGAACGCGCAGGGCACCGCGTGGTTCTGGGCGTAGTGCCGGAACTGGCCCTGCGCGGGGCCGCCGATGACCAGCGTCGACTGGTTCGGGTCCAGGCCCAGCACGGTGGCCAGGGCACAGGCCCCCGAGCCGATGACGATGTGATCGACGTTCATGCCGTGCACCGCACGCGGGTCACTCGAGCGGCGGCGGCAGCGCGTCGGTGGACGCCGGTGCCGTCGATTCGCCGTTCAGGCGCACCACGCGCGCGGGGATGCCGACGGCGGTGGCGCCGTCCGGCAGGTCGCGGGTGACGACCGCGTTGGCGCCGATGCGCACGTTCGAGCCGATGCGCACGCCGCCGATGATCTTGGCGCCCGCGCCGATGTAGACGTCGTCGCCGAGCACCGGCACCTTGCCGTGCTCCGCGCCCAGCGTGACGTCGTGGTAGATGACCAGGTTGCGGCCGGCCCGCACGTTGGTGTTGATCACGACGCCGATGCTGTGCAGGATCACGAAGCCCGGCCCGAGGTCGGCGTTGCGGCCGATCGTGGCGCCCGTGAGGAAGGCATTGAGCCGGTACAGGATCGCGGCGAGCGGCTTGAGGTGATGGCGCTGGCAGAAGCTCATGCTGCGGAACAGCATCTGGGCCAGGCTGCCGTCGTTGAGCAGCATGTGCAGCCGGGTGCGGGCCGAGTCGGTCAGGCCGTAGACCTCCGCCTTCTTGCGCAGGTCGGCCACCAGGAGGTCAAACATGGCGCGACGCCTCCCGCTCGGCCTTCACCTTGGCGACGGTCTGGCCGATCGCGACCACCTTGTGCGGCCAGGTCTCCTGCCGCATCGACTGGCTGCGTTCCTGCCGGCGCTCCGGCGAATCGCCGGCCAGGGCCGCCACGACGGCGGCCTCGAACGCGGCGTGGTCCGGCGCGATCGTGCAGGCGTCGGGGAAGTGGCGCATCTCCGGCAGGTCGACCGAGACGATGGGCAGTCCCGCGCTGATGTATTCGCGCAGCTTGATCGGGTTCATGTGGCGCGTCAGCTCGGTGATCTGGTGCGGGATCAGCGCGACGTCGAAGGCCTTGCAGTACCGCGGCAGGTCGTCATGCGGCTTGCGGCCCAGGAAGTGGATGTTCGGCAGGCCCGACAGCTGCGACACGTCGACGTTGACCTTGCCGATCAGCGCGATGCTCCACTCGGGATGGCTCCTGGCCAGGTGGGCGATGAGCGCCTGGTCCATCCACTCCTCGACCAGCCCGAAGAACCCGATCACCGGGTGGGGCAGGGCGGCGATGTCGGCCGGCACCTCGGTGTCGTTCGAGAGAGCGCGCGCGAACAGCTCGTAGTCGACGCCGTGCGACGCGAGGTAGGTGTGCTGGTTCAGGGGCTTGAGCTTGTCGACCAGCGGACGCGAGGTCGCGAACACGACGTCGGCCCGCGTGGCCAGCGTGTTGACCATGTCGCCGACACGGCGCGCGTCGGCGAAGCCGAAGCTCGCCCAGTCGTCGGTGCAGTAATAGACGACGAGGTCTTCGCCCAGCGTGCCCACGTAGTCGCAGGCGGTGTGGACGAACGTCCAGAGCTGGAACCGGCCCATGCCCAGCCGCCGGCGCTGCAGGCCCAGCGTGAAGCGGAGCAGCCGCCGGTTGAGCCGCACGGCCCACTCGCGGTTGTGCAGCGGCAGCACGATCGGGTTGAACAGCCACATGTTCTCGCCCACCTGCTCCGCGCCGCGGAAGAATCCGCCCAGGAAGGCCCACAGCTTGCGGAAGATCTTGGCCAGGTCGCGTCCGCTCGCCAGGTTGGGCGAGCGGGTGGAGATCGAGTTCACCCAGAGCACGCGGTTGTGCCTGGCCAGCTCCTTGAGCACGTGGTTGCAACTGGTCGGGTCTTCCTTCCACTCCTTGGCGAAGCAGACGATGTCGACCCCGCGCAAGCCTTGCGGCGCGACCTGGTCTTCGGCGATGGTGGTGGAGCTGTACCCCATGATCTGGATTTCTCTTTCTCGTGCTGGCGGCGCCCGACGGGAGAGACGTCGAGCGGCCGCGGAGGTCGATGGGCGCGCGCACGCTGCGGGCCGCCTGTCGTGCGCGGCTGGCGGGTGGTCGCGGTCCTCGTGATGCGGCGACGGCGGGCGCTGAGCCCCCTGCGTCGCCGGGCCGGCGTCCTATTCGGCGGTCTCCCTGTCCTTGCGCTTGACGCGGTACTTGTAGCCGAGCCAGTTCGCGAGCCACTTGGTCACGCGGGAGGCGGCGCCGCCGTCCCAGATGTCGGGGCCGGCGGCCCGGTCGTCCGGGCGCTGGCCGTTGGCGTGGATCAGCCGCACCGCGCGTTGCGCGAGCTGGGCGTCGAGGCCGACCGCGATGTCGCAGCGTCCGGCCAGCACCTCGTCGTCGTCCGCCCCGGGGCCGACGGCCAGCGTGGTGATGCCCAGCGCCGTGGCTTCTTCGAGCAGGTGGCCTTCGGCACCGGAGGCGAGGCAGCGGGCATGGCGCAGCAGGGCCAGCAGGTCGACATAGCCGCGATCGCGCACCATGTGCACGCCGGCCTGCGCCAGGAGATGGTCGCAGCCGGCGACGATGACGGCGCGGCGCTCGGCCGACCGCAGCGGCCACACCAGCGGGATGTCCTGGGTGATGGGCCGCAGGACGGCGGTCACCTGGGCCGCGACCTGCTGGGGGTTGGACGTGGCCGGGAAGCGCCAGGCCAGCACGCCGTAGCGGCCGCGCAGCGCGTCGGGCAGGTCGAAGTCGGCGAGGACGCGGTCGACCGGGCGCAGGTGCGGGAACGCGATGCCGATGAACTTGGCGGCCAGGCTGCCCATGAAGTGCACGTTGCCGGCGGGCTTGCCTTCGCGGATGAGGCGGTTGGAGTCGGCGATGTCCTGCGTCAGGCATTCGCTGGCCAGGCGGTCGATCAGCGCGCCGTTGAGCGTGGCGTCGGCGTCCGGGCCGTGCAGGCGGCCGGCGTCCAGGTGCATCACCGGCACCCCGCGCTTGTGCGCCAGCATCGCGCAGGCGAGCGTGGCGTCCTGGGTGCCGGTGACCATCAGCGCCGCCGGGGCTTGCTGTTCGAGCACGGCGTCGAAGCGGGCCGTGGCGGCCGCCGTGACGCGGCCGTAGTCGCCCGGGGCCAGCGCGAGGTGGATGGCCGTGAAGGATCCCATGAACTTGGCGTCGACCACCTCGCCGACCGCACCCTCGGTGCCCATGTGCACGAGGGTGGGCGCGGGGATCGTCGACGACTGGGCCAGCGACTGGGCGAGCGACGCGAGCTTCCAGAAGCCGGCCGGGGTGTCGCAGACGCACAGCAGCGTTCGCGCCGCGGCGGGCGCGGGCGCCGGTGCCGGCTGCCAGGCCGGCGCAGCCGTGTCCGTCGCCACGGCGGTGGCGATGGGCAGGGCGGGCACGGACGGCGCGTCGGGCGCGTCGATCTCCAGATCCAGGTCGAGATCGCCGCCGACGGCCTCGTCCGTCGCCGCGGCGCTGACCGGCGCGAAGTCGCTGAGTCCGCCGATCTCCGAGCGCAGCTCCGCGGCGGTGTCGATGACCATCTGCTCGGTGATGCCGCTGCGTTCCTGCAGGTAGGCGCCCAGCATCAGGCGGTTGCACAGGCGGTTGATGCGACGCGGCACGCCGGCCGTCCAGGCGTGGATGGTCTCGTAGGCCGCGGCCGAGAACTCGGGGTTGCCGGCCCAGCCGACGTGGTGCAGCCGGTGCTCGATGTACTTGCGCGTGTCCTCGCTATCGAGCGGGGTGAGGTGGCAGGACGCGGTCACGCGCTGGCGCAACTGCTCCATCGCCTTGGACTTGAGCAGGTTGCGCAGCTCCGGCTGGCCGACCAGGAAGCTCTGCAGCAGCGAGTGCGTGCCGATCTGGAAGTTGGACAGCATGCGCAACTCCTCGATCGACTCGCGCCCGAGGTTCTGCGCCTCGTCGACGATCAGGAGGGCGCGCTTGCCCTGCACGCACAGCGAGGTGAGGAAGGCCTCGAGCGTGGAGATCAGGTGCGCCTTGGAGTCGCCCGTCATGGGCACCCCGAAGGCGATGAGGATGGCGCGCAGCAGCTCGCCGGCGGCCAGCTGGGTGCTGACGATCTGCGCCGCGACGACCTTGCTCTCGTCGAGCTCCTCGAGCAGCGCCCGCACGATGGTCGTCTTGCCGGCGCCGATCTCGCCGGTCACGACGATGAAACCCTCGCCCTGGTGGGCGCCGAACTTCAGGTAGGACAGGGCGTGGCTGTGCCCCCGGCTGTCGTAGAAGAAGGCCGGGTCGGGGTTGAGCTGGAACGGGGAGCCCGTGAGGCCGAAATGCTGCTCGTACATGGACTCAGTATTGCATCCGCAGGCCCACGAAGGCCTGGTTCTCGCGCACCTGCGTGGTGGTTGCCGTCGACGCCAGGGCCGTGCGCGCGGAAAAGTGCCGCGCTCCGCCGGACAGCGTGGTGTGCGGCCCGAGGCGTTGCGTGAGGCTCAGCGTGCCGGAGGCCTGGTGCTGGTGGTCGCCGGCGCGGTCGCTGAGGGCGTCGGTGGTGCTCCACTGCGCCTCGGCCGCCGCCGACAGGGTGGGCGTGAGCCGGTGGTAGAAACCCAGCGAGCCGCCCCACTGGCGGGTGTCGATGTTCGTGATGGTGGCCGGCACGGCGGGGGCGTCTGCCAGCGCCACGGCCTTCTGGTACCAGCTCGAGGCGTAGACGGTGTCGCGCGGGCCGTCGAACACCAGGTTGAGCTGGGCCCGCGTGACCAGCTGGGCCCGGCTCGACATGATGGACGTCGGCTGGGAGAAGCTGGCCGGCAGGCCCTCGGCCTGCGCCAGTTGCTCGGCGGCCTGGTCGTTCTGCGGGGCGTCGGGCGTGCGGCTGCTCAGGATGGCGCCGAGCAGCGCCGTCGGATCGCTGTCCACGTTGTAGCTGCCGAACGCGGCCACCGAGGCCGTGACGGCGCGTGACATGGCCAGGTCGACCGCCGTGCGGGGCAGGCGGTCCTTCAGGTGCAGGGCAAAGCCGTTGCCGAAATAGTGGTGCTGGGCGTCCAGCTCCAGGTCGAGGCGCCGCGAGGGGCGCCATTGCAGCATGCCGCCATAGATGTTGCCGTCGTCGACGAGGCCGTCATGGCGCACGTGCTCGCGGCCGCCGATGACGCCCAGTTGCACGTCCTCGTCGACCTGCGCCGTGAGCATGGCCTGCAGGGTGTCGGACTTGAGCGGCGGGGCGGTGCGATCCTGGGACAGCGTGTCCTCGCGCGACCCCTTGATCGACACGCCCAGCGGCGCGGGCTTGCGCACGATCTCGAAGGTGTCGTGCTGGTAGGTGGATCCCGCCGGGGCCGGGCCGGCCGACGGATCGACCGCGCGGTTGCGCGTGATCGTGGTGTCGCTGCGCGCCAGCGCGCTGAGCGTGTCGGAGAAATCGTGCGCGAAGTAGGGGCTGGCGCGCAGCCGCGTGGTCGAGACGGTGTTGGCGGTGGAGAAGCTGTCGGACTGCGCCGCCAGGGGATCGCTGCGCGTGCGGTCGGCGGCCGCTTCGCCGTCGAAGAACAGCGCCCGGTCCACCAGGGTCGAGCTCAGGTCCAGGTGGCCGCGCGGCAGCACGGCGTCGGGCTCGGAGTGCCGGGCGTAGCCGATGAATTCGGCGCCGAGGTTGCCGGTGAGCGTGACGCGCGGGCCGACGCTGCGCACGATCAGGCCGGCATCGGTCTCCCCGACCAGGTCTTTTCGCTCGTCGCCCGGCCCGCCGAGCCGCGCGTTGTCGGTGGCCACCGCGCCGACGAACAGGGTTGGCTGCAGCGGCGCGGGCGTGACGGCCGCCGTCGTCGCCGCGTGGGCCGCGGACGCGATCGTGAGCAGCGCCAGGCCGGATGCACTCGAGCGGAGGATCCGTGCCGGGGGCGCCGCCTCAGGCCTCGTAGTAGTCATAGACGCCCGCGTCCGGCAACGACGATTGGTTGAGGACGCTCGACACGATGGAACACGACTTGACCGCCTCGAACGCCTGCGAGACGGTGCGCGTGTCGGTCTCGTCGGCCCGCACGACCATGATGACCTGGCCGACGCGGGTGGCCAGGTGGCGCGCGCCGCTCGACAGGAGCACGGGCGGGGCGTCGAAGATCACGAGGCGGTCCGCGTAGCGTTCGGACAGCTCGGTCAGCAGGCGGTCGATGTAGCCGCTGGACAGCAGCTCGGGGGATTTCTCGTTGGGCTGGCCCGCCGGCAGCAGCGACAGCTTGGGCACGTTGGTGCGCAGCAGGACGTCGGACACGTCGAGGTCGGGCTGCGAAGCCAGCTCCATCAGGCCGGGCGAGCGTTCGAGGTCGTAGCGCTGCACCACCGAAGGGCGCAGCACGTCGGCGTCGACCAGCAGGGCGTGGTGGTCGACTTCCATCGCCACGCTCATGGCCAGGTTCATCGACAGGAAGGTCTTGCCCTCGGCGGCGCTTGAGCTGGTGACCAGCACGAGGTTGCGCCGCAGGCCGCGCTCGCCGGCGAGCTCGACGTTCTTCAGGACGGCCTGCTTGACGACGCGCATCTGCTCGGCCAGCGCGCGGTCGGACAGCGTCGGCGTGAGGTAGCCCATCGTGGCGAGGCGGTCGAGGTCGATCGTGATCTGGCGCGAGACCTTGCCGACGGAGCGATCGTTGGCGGACTCGGGCACGCGTTCCGCGGCGGCGGGCGCCGGGGTGACCGGCACGCCGTCCGCGCGCGGCGCGGCGACGACGGGCGCGACCGACGCCGGCGGGCTCGCCTCGGCGAGGGGGGCGGCGGGCACCTGGATCCCGGCGCGCCGCAGCTCCTCCATCCGTCGCGTGGCTTGTTCGATGAGGTTCATGTCGGGCTCGAAGTCACACCGGGCCGGCCGAGTGCCTGGCGATCAGGATGATCCAGGCCATCTGCAACATGAAGAAGACGGCCATCACGAGGAGCACCCGGCGCCGGTCCTGCAGCTGGGCGGCGGCGAGCGCCGGCACCACCACGCTGCCGATCGTGCCGATCACCGGCCGCTTGGTGGCGGTCTCGAGCTGGCCGGGGGTGGCGAAGCTCGGGTAGGCCTTGTTCAGGCCGTAGGCCAGTCCGAGGCCGGCGGCCAGCGCGGCGAACATCGACAGGATGGCGAGGATCTTGCGGTCGGGAAAGACCGGCTTGGGCATGACGTGCGGCGGCTCGATGACGCGGAAGTCGGCCAGCTGGTTGGACGCGTCCATCTTGACGCCCAGGGACGCCGACTCGCGCCGCGACACCAACTGCTCGTAGTTCTTGCGGATCACGTCGTAGTCGCGGTTGAGCTGGGCCAGCTCGGCTTCGGCTTCGGGCACCTTGGTCGCCGACGCGCGCAGCTGCGCGAGGCGCGCCTGCTGGGCGTTCAGCTGCGACCCGAGCGAGGCGACGTTGGCCTCGGCATCGGCCAGCGAGACGCGGATCTTCTGGTACACCGGGCTGGTCGCGGCCAGGCCCGCCTTGCCGCCGGCCTTGGCGGCTGCGTGTTCCGCCGCGCGCTGCGCTTCCAGCTGGCGGATGGCCTGGCGGGCGTTGACGACGTCCGGGTGCTCGTTGGTGTACTTGCGCAGCAGGTCGTCGAGCTGCGCCTTCTGCGCGGCGATGCGCGTGTCCAGCTCGCTGGGCGCCGGCGGGAGCACGGCCATCGCCTCGGCGGGCAGGTGCGGATCCTCGCTGGCGAGCTCACGCTTGAGCGCGTCGCGCGACTGCACGGCCGCCTCGTAGGCGATCTGCAGCCGCGTCACTTCGTCGGAGATGGCGGAGGTGCGGGTGAAATAGTCCTGCGCCGACACCCCGGTGACGCCGAAGTTGCGGATCTTGAAATCCTTGAGCCGGCCTTCGGCCTCGGCCAGCTTGGCCTCGTAGCTCTTGATCTGGTCGTCGATGAAGTTGCCCGCTTCCGACGAGTCGCGGTGCTTGGCCTCGGTGCCGTCGCCCACGAACAGGTCGAGCAGCGACGTGACGATGGCCTTGGCCGCGACGGGGTCGGTGTCGCGCACGTTGATCAGGTACAGATTGCCGCCGCTGGTGTCGACCTTGATCTGGTCGATCAGCTTGTCGACCGCCTGCTCGTGGGCCAGGCCCGTGGCCGGCGCCCGGGGCTTGGTGACCTTGAGGATCTGCTCGACGTTCGGCCGCGACACCAGCGTCTTGGCGAGCATGCGCAGCTGCTGGTCGGTGTCGGGCTGGAAGGCCAGGCCCTGCATCAGCGGCTTGAGCACCGTCTGGGTGTCGACGTAGACGCGGGCACTGGCCTGGTAGCGGTTCGGCACGAACCAGACCACGCCCAGGCCCACCAGGCTGACGCCCCACATCACGGCAATGGCCAGCCATCGCCGGCGCCAGATCGCGCGCAGGGCGACCTGGACTTCGTCCACCATCTGGTTCACGGGCGTCCACCCAAAACTTCAAGCACGCGCATCACCCGGGTCAGAACCAGCTCTGCGGCACGATGATCACGTCGCCGGGCGCCACCGCGGTGTTGGCGGTGATGTCGCCGCGCTTGAGCAGATCCTTCAGGCGCACGGTGTAAGACGTGTTGTTGCGGACGAGGACGGCGCTGTTGCCGTCGGCGAAATCGGTGAGGCCGCCGGCCTGGATCATGACGTCCAGCAGCGTCATGTTCTGGCGGTAGGCGATGGCCTGCGGCTTGGCGGCTTCGCCGACGATGCGGATCTGCTCCGAGAAGGTGCCCTGGAACGACGCGACGAGCACGCTGACGTTCGGGTCGATGACGTACTTGCCCAGCGCGCCCTGGATGTCGCGCGCGATCTCGGCCGGCGTCTTGCCGGCCACGAGCAGGTCCTGCACCAGCGGCGTGGAGATGCGGCCGTCCGGGCGCACCGACACGGTGACCGAGAGGTCGGGGTTGCGCCAGACGACGATGTTGAGCGAATCGAGCGGGCCGACCTTGTAGACCGTCGCGGCCGACGCGACGTCCGTGGGCGCGGGCGGATGGCTGGTGGCGCATCCCGACAGCCCGACGCCGATGCAGGCCAGCAGGAAGATCGCCCGCAGGCTGCGGACGACCATGGCGTAGGCGGTCATGGTCATTGCCCTTCGCGGAAGACCACGACGCTGACGGTCTCGATCAGGACGATCAGGTCGAGGAGCAGCGAGTGGTTCTTCACGTAGTAGAGATCGAACTGGTGCTTGCGGCGTGCGTCCTCGATCGAGGCGCCGTAGCCCGAGCGCACCTGGGCCCAGCCGGTCAGGCCCGGCTTGATGCTGTGGCGCAGGTCGTAGAACGGGATGTGCTTGCGCAGTTCGGCGACGAACGACGGACGCTCGGGGCGCGGGCCGATCAGGCTCATCTCGCCGCGCAGCACGCTGAACAGCTGCGGCAGCTCGTCGATGCGGGTCTTGCGCATGAACGCGCCCACGGGCGTCACGCGGCTGTCGTTCTTGGACGCCCAGCGCGCCACGCCATCTTTCTCGGCGTCGTTGCACATGCTGCGGAACTTCAGGCACATGAAGACCTTGCCGCCGAAGCCGACGCGCTCCTGGCGATACAGGATCGGGCCCGGGCTGGTGAGGTGCACCGCGATCGCCGCGGCGATCATCAGCGGCGCCGCCACGATCAGCAGCACCATGGCGCCGACCAGGTCGATCAGGCGCTTGACGAGCTTGCGCACCTTGCCTTGCTCGAAGCCCTTGCCGTAGACGAGCCAGCTCGCCTTCAGGCTGTCCAGCGGCACCTCGGAACGGGCACGCTCGAAGCAGTGGGCCAGGTCGAGCACGGGGATGCCGCGGATGCGGCACGCGAGCAGCTGGTCCATGGGGACGTTGCCGCCGCGCTGGTCGCGCACGGCCACCACGATCTCGTCGATGCCGTGTTGGTGGGCGAGATCGACGATGTCTTCCGACGCGCGGAAAACCTGCACGTTGCCCAGATCGGCCGCCGCGGCGCCCGCGTCCTGGGGCGTCTCGAGGTAGCCGACCACGTGGCGCTGCATCGTCTTGGACTCGCCGAAATCGCGCGCCACCATCGCGGCTTCCGCGCTGGTGCCCACGATCAGGACGCGCGGCACCCGCAGCGCCTTGCGCAGGCGGACGCCGGCGTACTTGCCGGCCAGCAGACAGCCGGCCAGGCACCAGACGGCGCGCGGCAGGAACAGCGAGGCGTAGTTGGCGCCCAGCGTGGCTTCGAAGAACGGGTAGGCGATGCAGCCGGCCAGGGTGACGGCGGTCAGCATGCGCCAGAAGGCCGCGGAGAACCGCAGGCGCACCGGACGGTACAGCCCCAGGCAGGCGAACATGAAGACCGACGTCAACGCGAAGGCGGCCGCGAGCGGCAGCAGCCAGTTCTGCGTGACCAGGTGCCCTTGTCCGACCAGGGTGGGTGTGGCGACGGACGCCAGCACCACGGCCAGGAAGCAGAGCGAGATATCGACGAAAAGCGACGACAGCGGAACGTTGCGGAAAGCAGCGAACATGGAGACCCTCCTGCGGCGACATCGTGCGCAATGGATCGGGTCAGCCGTTCCTCGCCGTGCGGCCTTCAAAGATACGTATGAAACTAAACGTGTGTCAGAGACGGGATCGCTTCTGGGAGCGCTTGTCCGCTTCCGATTACCTTTGGAAGCGTTCCTCTCTGTTGCCTTTTCGGCCCGTCTCTTGATTATCGACGAAGCCTTGTCGAGTGCACATCCCCGCATTTGGGGGGTATCCGAAGACGCTCCACGCGGGAGGCGCCCCGGAACCGTGTCGTCGCCAGGCGGTGACCTGTCGTCGAGAAGGTGACTCAACTTCGACTTGGAGTGTCGCTTGTCGAAGGCATCCGGAATGTGACTTTGCAAACATGTTACCGGATGTTCTGAGCATTAGTTCTCAAAGTCCGGCCCGGCGGCGTGGAAACGGCATCGCGAGCCCCGAATACCCCCCCGGGCAAACCGCCGCCGGCGACGTCAGGGCGCCCTGGCCGCGCGTTCCAGGTTGGGCAACTGCTCGAACTGTGCCGCCGGCATCGGCCGCCCGAACAGGAAGCCCTGCAGCTCGTCGCAGCCCATCGCGGTGAGCGCCTCGGCCTGCCCGTGGGTCTCCACGCCCTCGGCCACCAGGCGCAGCGACAGCGAGCGGCCCAGCGTGACGATGGTGCGCGCGATGGCCAGCGCGCTGGCGTCGGCCTCGAGGTCGCGCACGAAGGCGCGGTCGATCTTGATCACGTCGATGGGCAGCGCGCGCAGCTGGGCGAGCGACGAGTAACCGGTGCCGAAGTCGTCCATCGCGATCGTGACGCCCAGCGCGCGCAGTGCCGCGAGCTGCGAACAGGCGGCGGTGATGTCGCCGCTGAGCAGGCTCTCGGTGATCTCCAGTTCCAGGCCGCCGGGGTCGACGCCGTGCCGCGCCAGCGCGTCGCGCACCTGCGCCACGAGCTGGCCCGACTCGAACTGGCGCGACGACACGTTGACCGACACCCGCGCCAGCCGCAGCCCCGCCTGCCGCCAGCACGCGACCTGCGCGAGCGTGTCGTCGAGCACGGCCTGGCCCAGCCGGTCGATCAGGCCGGAGGACTCGGCCAGCGCGATGAAGTCGTTGGGTTGCACGAGCGCATGCCCCGGGCGGTTCCAGCGCACCAGCGCCTCGGCCGATTCGATCTGCCCGCCGCGCACGGCCAGCCGCGGCTGGAAATGCACCACCAGCTCGCGTCGCTGCAACCCGACGCGCAGGGCGGCGAGCCGCTCGTGGCGGCTGCGTAGCTCGGTGTCGAGCGCCGGCACGAACAGCGTGGCGCGGGCGCGGCCGGCGCGCTTGGATTCGTAGAGCGCGATGTCGGCGCAGCGCAGCAGCTCCTGGCTGTCGCGCCCGTGCTGCGGATACAGCGCGATGCCCACGCTGGCGCCGCAGGTGTGGCTGGCGTCGGCCACCTCGAACGGCTCGCCCAGCGTGGCCACGATGCGGTCGGCGAGCGTGCGGGCCGCCGCCGCCGTGCCGCCGTCGGGCATGACGACGACGAACTCGTCGCCGCCCTTGCGCGACGCCAGCATGGGCTCGGCGACGAGGCCGCGCAGCCGCTCGGCCGCCAGACGCAGGATGCGGTCGCCCACGGCGTGGCCGTGGCTGTCGTTGACGTCCTTGAACGAATCGAGGTCGATGAACAGCACCGCGAGCGCGCGCTCGCCGGCGTCGGCCTGCAGCAGGCGGTCGAGCGCCTGCAGCAGGCCGAACCGGTTGGTCAGGCCGGTGAGGTCGTCGTGCGCCGCGCGGAACACCAGCTGCGCCTGGCGCTCCTCGAGCCGCGCCGCCATGTCGTTGAACGCGCCGGCCAGCTGGCCGATCTCGTCCTCGCCCTGCACGTCGACGCGGGTGGCCGCGGCGCCGGTGGCCAGGCTCTGCGCGCCGGCAGTCAGGCGCTCCAGCGGCGCCAGCGCGCGCCGGATGCGGCTCTGGCCGACGAGGCCGACCGTGAGCAGCGTGGCCGCAGCCACCGTGACGAGCCAGGCCAGCACCGGCCGGTCGTGCCAGTCGACGCGAGCCTCGGGCGCGGCCTGCACGAAGATCCATTCCTGCTGGCCGCCGGCCGGCCCCATGAACAGGCGCGCGTCGTGGGCCGGCCAGCGCGCGATGTCGGCGGGCGCGGCGGCGACGTCGCCGCCGCGTCCCTGCGCGATGAGGCGTCCCGCGGCGTCGCGCACCGACCAGGCCGCGTCGTCGGGGCCGTTGACCAGCGGCAGCCAGAGGAAGTCGGCCGCGAACTCGCCGATGCAGGGCTCGCCGCCGGGCGACGGCGCGGCGACGAGCACGCGCGGCGCGGCGTCGGCGGTCACCGCGATCTGCTCGTGGCTCTGCGTGGGGACGGCGCCGGTGGCGCGGCGCCAGGCCTCGGGCAGCGCGGGATCGGTGCGAACCGCGGGCGCCGCGCCCGGCCCGGCCCGCGGACACCACAGCCGCGCGAACACCGGCTGCGGCAACGCGTGCGCGCCCGGCCCGGCCTCGGCCAGCGATTGCAGCAGCAGCTCGCCCAGCGCGATGCGGTCGAGCACCTGGCGGCTGGCGGCGCGCACGGCCTGCACGCGCTTGTCGGCGTCCATCCGGCGGGCCAGGCTGTCCATCACGCCGATCACCAGCCAGTCCGACAGCGCCACCGGCAGCAGCGCGCCCGCGACGAACAGCGCGCACAGCCGCCACGCCAGGCGGCGCCGGAACCGGGACGGAGGCGGCGCGGCCATGGTCAGAAGCCCGTGGCCAGGCCGACGTAGGCGCCGTTGCTGGCGCGGATCACGTCGTCCAGGCTGTCCTTCTGCGTGATCTGCGCCTTCGACACGCCGTCCGCGCCCACGCTGTACAGGTCGAAGTCGGTGTTGAGCGGGTTGAGCGCGTGGTCCTTGCGGGCCTGGCCCTTGCCGTTGGCGTCGATGTTGTAGTACGCGTACGGGAAGCCCCACGGATCGAGCCGGTCGGCCAGGCCGATGTCCGCCAGCGAGCTGGGGTAGGCGTGGTTGTCGTCCCAGTAGTGCTGCACGGAAGCCGACATCATGTTGATGTCGCTGATGGCCTGCGAGACACGGACGCGTTCCTTGTAGCCGTGATAGAACGGCAGCGCGACCAGCGTCAGGATGCCCAGCAGCCCGACGACCGAGAGCACCTCGATCAGGGTGAAACCGCGGGATCGGCGGGACTGTGAATCGTTCCTCTTGCTCAAGACGTCGCTCCGGCCAGCAGTATCGCCCCGCCATCCCGCCCCCGACCGGCGGGAAACACGTATCGACGTGAATTCGTCGAGGGTTGGCGCGCCGCGTCTCGCGTGCGTCAGCGTCTCAAGCGGCCAGCAGCTTGTTGACCAGCTCGGCCGTGGTGGATGCGCCCACCTTGCGCATCAGCCGCGCGCGGTACACGTCCACGGTGCGCGGGCTGATCGCCAGCCGCCGGCCCACCATCTTGCTCGTGAGCCCCTCGATCAGCAGCGCCGCGATCTCGCGCTCGCGCGGCGTGAAGTCGAGCTTGAGCGAGCGCCGGGACGACAGGTCCTCGAAGCTCCAGATGCCTGCCGCGTGCGGGTCGGCGGCGTCGAGCGCGTGGCCCCACACGTGGCACCAGAACAGCTCGCCGTCGACGCGCCGCATCACGCGCTCGTCGGCGTAGCGCCCGCCCACGTCCAGGCTGGCGACGATGCGTTCGCCGGTGCGCTCGTACTC
>OUNM010276483.1_pt1 | contig 50384 bp, 47 predicted proteins | sample 1769961 | NCBI WGS metagenome assembly OUNM01 (sample SAMEA3914820, study PRJEB12502) | metagenome | biome: forest; material: soil | place: USA | collected 2012-03-12 | depth 0.3 m
TCGGCCTTGCCCGTCTGTTCGGCGCGGTCGAGCCACAGCCAGGCATTGACCATGTCGCGCCGCGCTTCGTAGACGCGCGACAGGTGCGCCATGGCCATGGCCCGCGCGCCCGGCGGCTGTTCTGCGACGCGGCAGGCCTGCAAAAGGTGGCTTTCGGCCTCGTCGAGCCGGCCCTGGTTGTAGAGACACAGCGCCAGGTTCACCAGGATTTGCGGGTGCGGGCCGGCCAGGGCCAGGGCCTGCCGGCTATGAAATTCCGCGGCCGGCAGGTCGTCGCGCTCGGCCAGGATGACGGCCAGTTGCAGGTGCGATTGGGGATCGTCGGGCAGGACGATCAGGGCGTGGCGTGCGGCGGCCTCGGCTGTCGCCGTCTGGCCTTGCGCGTGCAGCATTTGTGTCAGGTCGTGGACGGCCCAGGCGCTGGCCGGATCCAGCGCCAGCGCCTGCCGCATGGTCTCCTCGGCGCCTTTCAGGTCGCCGCGCGATTGCTGGATGACGGCTTTCAGCTCCAGCGCGTCGAGATCGCCCGGCGCCTCCTTGAGCCGCATGCCGCACAGGCTGAGCGCCGCCGTGAAATCGCGGGCCTGGAAAGCCTGGCGGCCCCGAAGGACGAGCGGATGCGGAGAAGCGGACACTGGACACCTGATTTCACTATATATGTCAGGAGTGTAAGCCCTTTTCCGATTCTCTCAAAATGACCGGGCGAGGGGTCTCGGTCTTGGATTTGAACGGCATGCCGAACAGTGGACGAAGGACGGGAATCGCCCTTGCCAGGAGGTAGGTCAGCCAGCACCCGACGAGGGTTACCGCGATCAACAGCGTGGCTTCGACCGCGACCGGCAAATGCAGCCGGTTGAGATTATAGGCCGCCACGACAATGATCGTCTGGTGGGCGATATAGAAGGGGAAGATGGCCTCGGTCAGCGTCCGGCGGACAGGGCCGTCGGCATTCGCCAGGTGCTGGCGGGCATAGCCGATCAGCGCCAGCATCATGAAGATGGCCTGGGCGGTCTCGATCGGATTGCCGATCAGTTCGCCGGTGAAGGGGTCGATCTGGCCGGCAGCCCACAGCTGGCGCAGCAGTTCGAGGGCGAGATAGCTGCCGACGCCGACGACAAGGCTCAGGTGGCGCAGTTTGCGCGCAATTTCGAAGAACCGGTCGAAACGCGCCACCAGCACGCCCATGACGAAGAAACCCGCCGAATCGTAATGCACGTACCAGTCGCCGACGAAGGCGTGGGTTTGCGGGAAAAGGGGATCGAGCACGTAATCGCCAAAACAGTACCATGCGAACGGTATGGCGATATAGACCCAGGCCGGCATGCGCTTGGCCCAGCCCATCGGAACGCGCTTCAGCACCGGCCACACGGCGGCGAAGGCCAGGCTGTAGGCGAGAAGGTAGACGACGTACCACAGATGGTTCCAGGTCGGGACCGCCAGACAGCCATTGGCGTCACACCAGCCCTTATAGTGCGTTAAGTACTTGGCGTAGAAGGCGAAGTAGTCGCCGGTGAAGCCATATTGTTCGCGTACCTGGTAGAAGCTTTGCGGCGCCACGATCACGGCCATGCCGAAGACGATCGGCCAGAACAGGCGGTTGAAGCGCGAAAGCCCGAGCTGCCAGGCGCTGGTCTTGTCCGCCATGAAGCGGATGGCCACGCCCGAGATGAAGAACAGCAGGTCAAGCCGCCACGGATTGGTCAGGCGCATCAGGGGCTCTATGGCGTGGCCGGCGTGGTCGCTTTTCACGTGCCAGCCCCAGGTCACGTAGAACATGCCGGTGTGGTAGAAGATGAGCAGGCCGAAGGCGATGATGCGCAGCCAGTCGAGGTCGTAGCGCCGGGTGGACGGGGTCATGGAAGTCTCCGTTATGGACTGGAAACGGGGCTATCATCGCGCTATTTTGTCCGCCATCGGCCTGACGTGAGCGGCCGGGCAGGTGGGACGAATGGGGACGGACGGCGGCATGCCGGGGACAGGTGGCGGCAATTCCGGGACGAGCGGGGCACGCTTCGGACCGGTTTTCACGTTCATCGTTGCCGTTACACTCGTCATCTGCTTCGTCAACGCAACCTCGGTTCTGATGGAGCATGCGAACGGCGGATCGCCGATCCACGTCTGGGAGCCGATCCTGTGGGAGGTGAGCAGCATTGTCGCGTTGTTCGTCCTGTGCCCCGTCATCTTCGCCCTCTATCGCCGCTATAGTCCGCAAAGGCTTGGGCTGGTGCGCTTTCTGGCGCTGCAGGTGCCGATCGTCGTCGTCTTTTCGCTGCTGCACGTCGCCGGCATGGTTGCCATCCGCTATGCCGGTTACGGCCTGGCGGGCATGCACTATGACTTTGGGCAAGGGCACCTGCCATTGGAACTGCTCTATGAAGGCCGCAAGGATTGCCTGTCCTATGGCATCTACGTGGGAATTTTCTGGGTGGCGGACCGGCTGAGCTTACAGGCGCCGCCGGCCATCCGGTTGCCGCGCCTTGAAGTCCGCACGGACGGCCGTCTCCTCTATTTCGAGCCCGGTGAAATCCTGTGGGTCGAGGCCGCCGGCAACTATGTCGAACTCAATGTCGCCGGGCGCCCGTCGCCGGTGCTGGTGCGCGGGACGCTGGCCGAATACGAGGCGCAGCTCAAGGCCGCCGATTTCGTGCGCATCCACCGCTCGCGACTCCTCAATCGCGCGCACATCCGCCAGGTCGAGACGACGCATTCGGGCGACGTCACCGTGACGCTCAGCAACGGCCGCGAGATCGCCGGCAGTCGCCGCTATCGCGAGGCGTTAGGCCAATAGGGCCGGTTTGCGCCTGTAGACATCGAGGATCAGTTCGCCGAACAGGGTATTGGCCCAGGCGAACCACGGACGCGTAAAGCGCGCAGGATCGTCCTTGTGGAAGGCCTCGTGCATGAAACCCGTTCCGGCGTGCGTGGCCTTCAGGGTGTCAAGGCTCATGCGGATATCGTCGTCGCTGGTCGCGGTAAGGGCGTACATCATCAGCGACATCGGCCAGACCATGTCGCGGCCGATATGCGGACCGCCTATGCCGGAGGCTGCCTTGCCGGTGAAGAAATAGGGGTTGGCTGCGCTCCACACCGCCTTGCGCGTGGCCAGATACAAGGCATCGCTCTTTCCGCACGCGCCGAGATAGGGCAGGCCCAACAGTCCCGGCGTATTGGCGTCGTCCATGAAGATGGCATTGCCGTAACCGTCGACCTCGTAAGCCCAGACGGCTTCGCCGGTCGGCAGGTGCGTGCGTCCCCACACCATCAAAGCCGCGGTGACCTCGTCGGCCAGCGCCTTGCAGTCGAGCGCGAAGCCGTCGCCGAGACTTAAGGGACCCGCCATCTGCGCCAGTTGCCTGAGGCTCACCACCGCGAAATGGTTCGACGGCACAAGGAATGGCAGGACACACGAATCGTCGGACGGGCGGAAGCCGGAATGGATCAGCCCGACCTTCTTCGACGGCGCGCCGAAGCCGTTCAGCGGCAGTGTATCGACCGGGTTTTCCGCGGCGCGCTGGAAATGATAGGGGCCGTCGGTCTCTTTACGCTGTTGCTGGCGGAAGGTAGCAAGGACCAACCGCATGGCCTGGCGCCAGGTCTCGTCGAACGGTGTCGCGTCGCCTGTCGCCTGCCAGTAGCCGTGCGCCAGCCGCACCGGCCAGCACAGGCTGTCGATCTCCCATTTGCGCTCGGCGACGCCGGGCGTCATATCGGTCTTGTCGTGCAGCGACCAGACGAGATTGGTCGGCGCCGCGGGATCGCGCATGAAGGCGTTGGCGTACGGGTCGATCAGGATCGACCGCGCATGGCGCTGGATCACCCCCTGGAAAAGCGTGCGCAGGCCCGCGTCCTTCGCCGCGAAGGGCAGGTAGGGCCAGACCTGGGCCGACGAATCGCGCAGCCACATGGCGTCGATGTCGCCAGTAATGACGAAGGTGTCGGGCTTGCCGTCGACCGTGCCCGTCGTCACGGTCGTATCGAGCGTGTTGGGAAAACAGTTTTCGAACAGCTGCGCCAGTTGCGCGTCCTTGATCGTCCGCTTCATCTCGTCGATACAGGCGTCGACGGCGGGGCTGACGAATTTGCGGTCGGCGGGCGCGGGGCGGCGATTGACAGTCTGCGCACGAACGCTTGCCGGAACCAGAGCCAGCGCCGTCAGGCCTGCAAGAAGTTGCCGTCTGTCCATGGTCGTCCTCCCATGACGCAGACTGCACGGCGGGCGGCAATACGCAATAAAAAAGCGGCAGGTCCGGGAGAGACCTGCCGCAGTTCGAGGCATCGGGGGAGGGGAATGCTCCCAGAGTTACTTCCGGGAGATCCGGTCGAAGACGCCACCGTGCTCAAGGAGCGAAGCGTTAGCACAACTAAAAACGGTGGCGTGCTCCAGGCCTTACTTGCGCGAGATCCGGTCGAAGACGCCACCGTGCTCAAGAAGTGGAGCGTTAGCACACCCAAAAAACGGCGGGGCGTTCCAGACCTTACTTACGGGAAATTTGATCGAAGACGCCGCCGTAATCGAACTGTTCCTTCTGGACCTTGGTCCAGCCGCCGAAATCACGGATGGTGACCAGCGTCGGGATATTCGGGAACTGCGTGGCGTATTTGGCGGCCACCGTCTTATCGATCGGGCGGTAGTAGTTCTGGGCGACGATGTCCTGGCCTTCGGGGCTGTAGAGGTGGTTCAGGTATTCCTTGGCGATGGCAAGGTTGCCCTTCTTCAGCGCGACCTTGTCGACGACGGCGACCGGCGGTTCGGCGACGATCGACACCGATGGCACGACGATTTCGAACTTGCCCTTGCCGAGCTTGTTGACCGCCAGGAAGGCTTCGTTTTCCCAGGCGATGAGCACGTCGCCGACGCCGCGTTCGACGAAGGTGACGGTCGAACCGCGCGCGCCCGTGTCGAGCACCGGCACGTGGGCGTAAAGGTTCTTGAGATACTCTTTGGCCTTGTCGTCCGTACCCCAGCGCTTCTTGGCGTAGGCGTAGCCGGCCAGATAGTTCCAGCGCGCGCCGCCCGAGGTCTTCGGGTTCGGCGTGATGACCGAAACGCCCGGCTTGATCAGGTCGTCCCAGTCCTTGATGCCCTTGGGGTTACCCTTCTTGACCAGGAAGACGATGGTCGAGGTGTAGGGCGTCGAATAGTTGGGCAGGCGCGATTGCCAGTTGGCCGGCAGGAGGCCCGACTTGGCGGAGATCGAGTCGATGTCGGCAGCCAGGGCCAGGGTCACGACGTCGGCGTCGACACCGTCGATCACCGAGCGCGCCGAGGCGCCGGAACCGTTGTGCGACTGGCGGATCGTAACGTCCTGACCGGTCTTGGCCTTCCAGTACTTGGCGAAGGCGACATTGTACTGTTGATAGAGTTCGCGGGTCGGGTCGTAGGAGACGTTCAAGAGCTCGGCGGGCTTGGGCGCGGCAAAGGCCGGCGCGACGGTCAGCAGGCTGAGGGAAGCGGCGAAACCCGCCAGGATGTGTCTGCGTTGCATGGAGGATGTCCTTGGTTTCCGGGCACCGCCATCAGGGTGCCCGGTTGGAAATAAATAATCAGTAGCGGAACTGGACGCGGCCCGAGGCGAAGTTCTCGGTCTTGCGGTTGGCGCCCGCGGCGGCGCCGCCGACAAACTTGGTCGTGTCCCAATCGGCCAGGACCTTGAGGTTTTCGCTGAGATACCAGGCCAGGCCGACGCCGCTTGAGGTCGCCTTCGAGGCCGATGAATTGATCGAGGCGAAGCCGAGCGTAAACGCCTTGTCGTCGACGTCGGTGTAGCCGTAGCGCGCCGTCAGTTCGAGCGCGCCCCAGCCGGAGCCGTCGATATTGAAGTCGTGGGCCGGCTTGACGCCGCCCTTGTAGCCGACGTTCTCGCCGGTCAGCACCCACGATCCCGAGACGTCTAGCGCCTTGTTCTTGAGGCGGCCCGTCGCCGCGCCCAGCTTCACGTCCTGCTCTTCCTCGATATAGTCGGCCAGGACGCCGAAATTGTTGAGGTAGAACCAGGCTTCCGGGTTGCTGCGCGTCAGCTTGCCGTTCGAGAAGGCGCCGGTCGCAAACGAGAAGAAGGTCTGCTGCCCCGGGGTCTTGAAGGTCGGCAACTGCGTGTTGGTGGCGCTGCCGACATGGTTGCCGTCGGTGCCGGCGTAGCCCACGCCCAGGCCCTGCAGCCAGACGAAGTCGGTCTGGGCGAACGGCTGGGCGAACACGCGGTAGGCCACGTCCTTCTTGTTGTCGAGGTCGTTGTTCAGGTTGACGCCGTCAACGGCGCCGTCGAACAGGCCGACCTGATATTCGACGCTGCCGGCCAGCGCCGTGCCGAACAGCTGATAGCCGAGGTCACGGTTGGGGACCAGATTGGTCGAATGGCCGCGTTCGGTCCAGATGACGTCGGCGTCGGCCTGCAGGCGTTCCAGGCCGATCGGCGACTTGAACTTGCCGGCACGGAACTGGATCAGGTCCGAGACCTTGTATTCGACATAGCCATCGACGATCGATGCGGCGGCCGAGGACGAACCGCCGAGCTCGGCGGTCAGGCGGAACGAGGCATTGCCGGCGCGGCCCGCGAAGGTCGGGCGCAGCAGGCGGTCGACGACTTCGTCGCGAAGCGTGCCGCCGTCATTGCCGAAGCTGTGGGCGTCGACATTGGCCTGGAAGTTGAAGCTGAGCGCATACTTGCCGTCGGACGAGGTGAAACCCAGGCCCTTCTTGTCGAGGGTGGCGACGGGCGTCTTGGCGGCGGCCGAGGTCGCCAGTTCCTGGTCGAGGTCGCGCTGGCGCTTCAGGGTATCGAGCTCTTCCTGAAGCTTGTCGATCTTCTGCTCGACGGTCAGAGGTTGGCTGTCGGCGGTCTGATCCTGCGCGAAGGCGGGGGTGACGATGAGGCCGGCGGCGAGCGCGGCCAGGCTGATGGAGGTTTTGAAGAAACGCACGGATTGGCTCCTGGTGGTTATGGCGTGCGTCACCTCCGGTGGTCCGGTGGGGGACTTTTTATGTAGCTCAAGCGCCGCATGGCTCGCCACACGAGTGGCGGCGGCCGGTCGGCCTTGCCGGTCTGCTTCGCAGCCCGGAATTGCTTTTGTTTGATGCTTAGAGTTGGTGTTGGCGGTTACGAAAGGGCGTCGGCCAGGGGCTTGCCCTTGACGTCGAAGCGGACCTTTTCGCTCTTTTCGATCTGGACGACGCGCGAGTCGTGGATGACGATCTCGAGCGTGCCGAAACGGATTTGCTGCAGGGCTTGCAGGATGTGACGCTCGACCTCGGTCAGCTGGGCTGAAAGCGTGGAGGCGTCGGATTGCGGGCGCACGGGCGCCGGGGACGATACACTCATGTGATCCTCGTCTTGAAAAAGCGATGAAAACTTGAAAAACGCGGAACTCTAGGCGGTCCGGAGAAGCTCCGGTTCGGACACGAGATCGGCCAAACATCGGCCGTCGAGGACGGCCGAAAGGGCGTTACGCACGTCCAGCATCAGGCGGCGCAGGTGACAGGCGGCTTCGTCCACGCAGTCGTCGCACTTTTGATAGGCGGTCAGCGACGCGCAGCGGATCGGCGCCAGAGGGCCATCTATGACGCGAATGACGTCGCCGAGGACGATGTCCTTGGGATCCCTGGCCAGGAAATATCCGCCGAAGATACCGCGCTTCGAATCGACGATGCCGTTCTGGCGCAGTTCCTGGAGGATATTGTCCAGGAACTTCTGCGGGATGTTCTCGGCCTCGGCGATCTGCTTGGACGGCAGTGTCGCGGCCTCGCTCTGAGCCATGTGAATAAGCGCCTTCAACGCATATTTGGCCTTCATGGATAGCATGTGTTGCCTTTCCCGTTTGCCAATAAACTACACTAAATTGATATGTTTTAATGGCAATCACGTCAATGGTGATTAAACTCCACTAAATCGGTATATATTCGATGAAGGCTTTAGCGCGGCTAATTTGTGGTCATGTCAGCCCGGCCAATCCCGCGTGATGCCCGGTTGAACGGGGCGCTCCATATAGGTCGAAAGCACGATATAGCTTCGGGTCGCGACGACGCCCGGCAAGTTGTAGAGGACCGAGAGAAGACGTTCGAGTGCCTGCGTATTCTCGGCGCGCACCTTCAGCAGCAGCGAAGCGTCGCCGGCGACGGAGTGGATTTCCTCGACTTCGGGATAGGCGATTATATCCATGAGCGACGGCGTCTTGCCCCAGCCATGGGTGTCGACGTGCACGAAGGCCAGGAGCGATTTACCGATGGCATTCGGATCGATGATGGCGGCGGTTCGACGGATGGTCCCGGAACGACGCAGGCGTTTGACCCGTTCGTGGGCGGCAGGCGCCGAAAGGTTTACCCGATCGCCCAGCTCCGCGTAGCTTATCGTCGCATCGTCGGCCAGTACGCCTAACAGTTTTCGGTCGGTGGCGTCGATGGGACGGTCTGGCGTTGCGTTTGGCTGAACATCATCTGTTTCTGCTGCCATGATGAAAAAACCTGTTTTGACATAATATGGTTCGGCTATAATGACGTTGGGGCGAATGACAGTCAATTGCCGATGAGGCCGGTCATGCCTGCGAAACCGAATGAAATAGCCGGGCGCGACGCGCCGTTTTCGTCGATCCCCGCCGCCGCTTACGGACTAGCCGCCTGCCTGGCGATCATCGGATCGAATGCCTTTTCCCTGGGCGCCATAGCGCCCGCCATCGCAAAATCGTTGGGCGTTCAAGGACCCGACGTCATGCTGGCGGCGAGCGCTTACGGTCTCGGCACAGCCGGCAGTGCGCTGTTGCTTTCAAGCCATATCGACAGGTTGGGCGTCTTTCGTTGTCTGAAGCGCGCGATGGCGGCTTTGACGGTCGCGCTCTGTCTCAGCTCCGTCGCACCGTCTGTCGCCATGCTGACGGTCGCGCAGTTGCTGGCGGGCGTCGCCGTGGGGGTGGCAGTTCCCGCCATCTATGCCGGCGCCCTCGCGATTGCGCCGCATGGCAAGGAAAGCCGAACTGTTGGCGTTGCCCTCGGCGGCTGGACCTTCAGCCTTATGGCGGGCGTGGCGCTGTCGACTTTTCTGACAGAGTTTGTGGGCTGGCGCGCTGTCTTTGCCGTCAATGCCGCCATGTCGGTCGCGACTGTTTTGGCAATGGCGCCGTTGACGGACAGGGCAGTGAAGCCCGCCGTGTCGTCGGCGCCTGTGACGGCCCTGGGCATCCCCGGAATTCGTCGCCTTCTTCTCGCTTGCGCACTCGCCATGGCGGCGTTTTACGGCTTGTACAGCTATCTCGGCGACCACCTGTATCGCGGTCTGGGACAGGCCTTGGTCGTCAACGGTCTGGCGACCCTCCTCTATGGGGCGGGCTTCGGGATGGCGACCTTTCTCGACGGTATCGTTGACCGTCTCGGATCGAAAATCCTTCTGCCGGCCATTTTCGTGATGGGGGGCGGTATCTATGCGGCAATCGCCGTCTGGAGCCAGTCCTTGCCGGTGGTGCTGATCCTGTTTTTGGTCCTTGGTCTCGTAAATCATCTCCAGGTCAACCTCCTAGTGACGCGCTTGACCGACAGCGGCCCCGACCGCAAGGGCGCAATCCTGGGCCTGAATACGGCGGTCACCTATTTGGGATCCCTGACCGGGACGGCGGCCTTCGCGGTGATCTATTCCGCCTGCGGGTTCCGGAGCATTGCGGCGCTCTCCGCCGTCCTGATGATCGCGGCGTCACTGTTGGCCACCGGGCGCGGACAGCGTTCTGTCCCTTAGCCGCTCACCGGTCGGGCGCATCGAAACTTTGCACTCTCCCCATTATTCTTTTACCTGAACGGAGGTTACCATGCCCAAGATACTGGAAAAATGGACCGTTATGCCGCACGGTCGCCTGACGCAGATCGATGACGGCATCTGGACCGTCACCGGCGAACTGCACATGCCGTTGACGCCGCTCGAGCGGCGCATGACGCTCGTCAGGCTGAAGACGGACGATCTGGTCATCTATAGCGCCATTGCACTCGATGAAGCTCAGATGCAGGCACTCGAAGCCGTCGGGCACCCAGCCTTCCTGGTCATTCCCGGAGACCGTCATCGTCTCGATTCGAAAATCTGGAAGGCACGCTATCCCGACCTGAAGGTCATTGCACCGGCCGGCGCACGCGACGCGGCCGAGGAGGCCGTGCCCGTGGATGCAACCGAGATCGATTTCGGCGACGACGCGGTCCGGTTCGTCACCGTCCTTGGAACATCCGGTCACGAAGCGGCGGTGATCGTTCGGAGAGCCGCCGGGACGACGCTGATCGTCAACGACATTATCGGAAACATGCCTGAGGATTCAGGACTGGTCCTGCGCCTGACGCAGTTCGCCGGCGACGAGCCGCACATCCCTTTACCCGTCAAGATGGGTTACAAGGACAAGGATGGTTTACGCGATCAGTTGCTCACCTGGGCCGAGGAGCCCGGGCTGACGCGGATCATCATGTCGCACGGCGAGCCGATCGAAACCGAGGCTGCCGAAAGTCTCCGGCGACTGGCGGCCACCCTGTCCTAAAACACATAGACCTTGGTCGGGCGCACGAAGACTTCGTCGCCGGTACGCAACGTGGCTGCGTCCGAATCGTGGGCGTGCTGGGTTTCGTAAACCGTGCCGTCGGCCAGGGCGACTTCGAGGCGGAGGCTCGATCCGGCCGGCAGGACAGACAGCACCTTGCCCGCGAAGCCGGGACCGGTCTTGGATACATGGCTTTCGAACGGACGGAAACGCGCCGTCACCTGACCGTCCGGCGCGGTCGCGGTGGCCGGAACGCTGAAGCCGTCGAACTGCACGTTGCCGCGCTGAAGCGTCCCCTGCGCCTGATTGGCGTGCCCCAGGAAGTCAAAGACGAAGGCCGTCTTGGGCTGGCGATAGAGCTCCAGCGGTTCGCCGATCTGTTCGATCTCGCCGTCCTTCAGCACCACGACGCGGTCGGCGAGGTCGAGCGCCTCCTCCTGGTCGTGGGTAACGAAGACGGTGGTGACGCCGGTCTCGTCGTGGATGCGGCGCAGCCAGCGGCGCAGGTCCTTACGCACCAGGGCGTCGAGCGCACCGAAGGGCTCGTCGAGCAGCAGCAGGCGCGGCGAGATGGCCAGCGCGCGGGCCAGGGCCACGCGCTGGCGCTGGCCGCCCGACAGCTGGCTGGGATAGCGCTTGCCGAAATCTTCGAGCTGGACCAGCTGGAGCAGGCTTTCGACCTTGGCCTTGATCTCGGCCTTCGACGGGCGCTCGCTGGCCGGACGGACATTGAGGCCGAAGGCGATGTTCTGGGCGACCGTCATGTGACGGAACAGGGCGTAGGACTGGAAGACCATGCCGATGCGGCGGTCGCGCGCATTAAGACGGAGGAAGTCTTCGCCTTCGAAGCTGATCTCACCCGAATCCGGCGTATCGAGGCCGGCCAGCAGGCGCAGCAGCGTCGTCTTGCCTGAGCCCGAGGGGCCGAGCAGGGCGAGGAATTCGCGGGGACGGGCCTCGAACGAAACCTCGTGCAGGGCCGCGAAGTTCGTGAAGCGTTTGGTGATATTGTTGACGATCAGGGACATAACTATTCTAGTGTCTGCGGTGAGCGGCAAGCTCGCCGGCGAAGCGCCATTCGAGCACGGTCTTGAGGACAAGGGTGATAATGGCCAGGCCGGCCAGGATCGAGGCGCAGGCGAAGGCTGCGATCGTTTCGTACTGGTTGTAGAGGATCTCGATCTGCAGCGGCAGCGTATTGGTCAGACCGCGGATATGGCCCGACACGACGGAGACGGCGCCGAATTCGCCCATGGCGCGGGCGGTGCAGAGCAGGACGCCATAGAGCAACGCCCACTTGATGTTCGGCAGGGTGACGCGGAAGAAGACGTCCCAGCCGCGCGCGCCCAGCGTCACGGCGGCGACTTCTTCATCCGTGCCCTGGTCGTTCATCAGCGGGATCAGCTCGCGCGCCACGAAGGGCAGGGTGACGAGTACCGTCGCCAGCACCATGCCCGGCAGGGCGAAGACGATCTTGACGTCGTGATCGCGAAGGTAGCTGCCGAACCAGCCGTTGGCGCCGAACAGCAGGATCCACACCAGGCCGCAGATCACCGGCGAAATGGTGAAGGGCAGGTCGAGGACGGTGAGCAGCAGGCCTTTGCCCTTGAACTCGAAGCGCGTGATGCACCAGGCGGCCGCGACGCCGAAGACGGCATTGAGCGGCACCGCGATGGCGGCGACCAGCAGGGTCAGCTGGATGGCGGCGATGGTGTCGGCGTCGTCGAGCGCGGCAAGATAGGGCTGAAGACCGCCCTTGAAGGCTTCGGTCAGCACGACGACCAGCGGCAAAAGGATGATCAGCGCCATCCAGGCGATGGCCGACGCGGTCAGGCCGAAGGCGGCCACGGTCTTCGGGGTTTCGGCGGGGCGGGATCTCATCAGCGGCCTCCCTGGCGGCCCAGCCACAGCTGGACGGCGTTGAGCAGGATCAGCACCAGGAAGGACAGGCCCAGCATGACGAGGGCGACCGAGGCGGCGCCGGCATAGTCGAATTCCTGAAGTTTGATCACGATGAGCAGCGGCGTGATCTCGGACACGTACGGCATGTTGCCGGCGATGAAGATGACCGAGCCGTATTCGCCGACGGCGCGGGCCAGCGCCAGCGAGAAGCCCGACAGCAGCGCGGGCGCCAGGGCCGGGAAGATGACGCGGACGGCGGTCTGAATGGGAGAGGCGCCGAGCGTCTGCGCGGCCTCCTCGACCTCGGCGTCGAACTCGGCCAGCACCGGCTGGACGCTGCGCACGACGAAGGGCAGGCCGACGAAGACCAGGGCGACGAAGATGCCGAGCGGCGTATAGGCGATCTTGATGCCGATGGGATCGAACAGGGCGCCGATCCAGCCGCTGGGCGCGTAGAGCGTGCACAGGGCGATGCCGGCGACGGCGGTCGGCAGGGCGAAGGGCAGGTCGACCAGGGCGTCGAGCAGGCGGCGGCCCGGGAAGCTGTAGCGCGTCAGCACCCAGGCGATGATCAGCCCCACGAACAGGTTCAGGACGGCCGCAGCCGCCGCGACGCCGAAGGTCAGCTTCAGCGAGGCGATGACGCGCGGATCGGTCAGGACGAACAGGAAGCCCTGAAGGCCGTGCTCCCACGGGCGCGCCACCAGGGCGGCCAGGGGGATCAGCACGATCAGCGACAAATAGGTGACGGTGAGCGACAGCGACGACTTGAAGCCCGGCAGGACACGCGTCGTGTGCAGGGTCGTTCGCGGCGGCTTGAAGCCCGCGGGCACCGGAGCCCTGGCGGGAGAAGCGGATGTGGTCATGGAGGCCTGACGCGTGGAAAGGGCGTTGGAAAAGGCGAATAGTTTGTACTGTTTCGTCTGACCCTGGGCGTGTACCCTCGTGATCGGCATCCGGGCCGCTTTCCTGTACGCGAAAGCAAACTAAACCGGTGTAGTATGCTCTTTACCGCAGGAATCCGGAACTGTCATATCAGAAATTGTGGCATAAGGCATAAGCACGCCTAATCTCGCTGTACCACTTTGTTGTGACGAGTGTGTTATCGACGGCCGCGAAGAGGCGGGTTAGGTTTCGAGCGTGTCACGCGGGGGGAATACAGATGGAAACACTGAAGTACGTTTATAAGCCCAAGGCCGCCACCATGGCTTTTGCGACTGTGTTTTTCGCGGTTTGCACGGCCATCTTATTTAACAGTGCGCAGACGAACGATCGCGGCCTGATCATTGACGGCCTGATCACGTTGGATACGGGGCAGGCGACATTATTCTTCGGAGCGCTGCTGACGGCTTCGGCGGCAATGACGGTCGGCGGGCTTTTCGGCATCGTCATGGGCATGATCAGCACGCAGACCCTGACAATGGACGACAAGGCGCTTCGCATGCCGAAGTCCGGTCTGAGCCACAAGATCGTTTCCATCGCCTATGGCGACATCGTCAAGATGACCATGGTCCAAGTCAAGAGCCAGCGCTTTCTGACCATCGAGCACAGGGGCGGCAAGGTGAGCATCAGCCGGTCGATGCTACCGACCAATGCCATCTTCGATAAGGTTTGCAACGTCTTGTCGGAGCGGGTTGCAGCCGCCCGGCAAATCGCGCCGTCAGATCCAGGCCTTTGGCGCCTATAGGTTAAGCAGGGCCGGGTCGCCGCCCTGGGCGGTGATGTTCACAGACACGGCGCGTTCGGACGCAAAGCGCGTCAGGGCCAGCGGACCCCCGGCCTTGGGCCCCGTGCCCGATAAGCCTTCGCCGCCGAACGGCTGGACGCCGACCACCGCGCCGGTGACGGTTCGGTTGACATAGACATTTCCCGCCGGCACGGCGTGCATGATCGCCTCGGCAAAGGCTTCCAGCCGCGAATGTACGCCCAGCGTCAAGCCGTAGCCGCGTTGGGCCAAAGCCTTGGTTACCGCTTCCGGATTTTGCGAATCGTAGCGCACGACGTGGAGGATCGGACCGAAGACCTCGCGTTCCAGTTCCGACGGACCGGAAATTTCGGCCAGGGTCGGCGCGAAGAAATGGCCGTTAAGGCCCGCCGGCAACGGCGTGCGGTGCAGGACCTGGCCGTTCTCTTCCAGCGTTTTGAGGTGCCGGTTGAGCAGCGACAGGGCGTCGGCGTCGATGACCGGGCCGGTGTCGACGTCGAACTCTGCAGGATCGCCGATGCGCAGCTGATCCATGGCACCCTTCAGCGCCTCGATATAGGCGTCGGCCAGTTCTCTGGGGACGAAAAGCAGGCGCAGCGCGCTGCAGCGCTGGCCCGCCGATCCAAAGGCCGAGGTGACGACGTCGTCGACCACCTGTTCCTTGAGCGCCGTGGTGTCGACGAACATGCCGTTCAACCCGCCGGTTTCGGCGATAAAGGGCACGATCGGTCCGTCCTTGCCGGCCAGGGTCAGGTTGATGGCGCGCGCCGTGTCGGTGCCGCCGGTAAAGGCGACGCCGGCGATGCCGGGCCACGCCACCAGTGCCGCGCCGACCTTCGCGCCGTCGCCGGGCAGCAGGGCCAGCAGGTCGGGATGCAGTCCCGCGCCGTAGAAGATCTTGACCGCCTTGTGCGCGATCAGGGGCGTCTGTTCGGCCGGCTTGGCCAGGACGGCATTGCCGGCGGCCAGGGCAGCGGCGATCTGGCCGGTAAAGATGGCCAGGGGGAAGTTCCACGGGCTGATGCAGACGAAGACGCCGCGGCCGTGCAGGGAATGTGAATTGCGCTCTCCGACCGGGCCGTTGAGCGTCAGGGGGCCGCTAAACTGCTCGCGCGCCAGCTTGGCGTAGTAGCGGCAGAAGTCGGCGGCCTCGCGCACCTCGGCGATGGCGTCGGGCCACGACTTGCCGGCTTCGCGCACCAGAACGGCGCAAAGCGCGTCGTGCTTGCCTTCCAGCGCGTCGGCCATGGCCTCGAGGACCCGGGCGCGGCCATCGCCGCCCTTGGCGTTCCACGCCGGTTGCGCGGCCTCCGCGCGCTGGAAGGCTTCGGCGATCATGGCCGGATCGGCGTCGTGAACCTCGCCGACGATGTGGTTCAAGGCCGCGGGCGCGTAGACGTGGGCCGCGTAGGTCGAATGCGGCTTGGCGCCGATCAGCGCATTGGCCTCCTTGGGCTCGGCGTCGAGCTTGACGATCGCTTTTGCCAGCCGCTCGCGTACGGCGGCGATGCTGACGTCTGGCCCGAGGCTGTTCAGGCGGTCGCCATACATGTCGCGCGGCAAGGGCAGGCGGGCGTGGCGGAAGGGATGCGCCCGGACCTTTTCGACAGGATCGGAAATGACATCCTTCGGATCGATCGCTTCGTCGAGCAAGGCATTGACAAAACTGGAATTGGCGCCGTTTTCCAGTAAGCGTCTGACAAGATAGGGCAAAAGGTCTTCGTGCCCGCCGACCGGGGCGTACGCGCGAAGCGGAAATGATTCGAATTGTTCGGAAGCTTCGGCGTACAATTGCTCGCCCATGCCATGCAGGCGCTGGAATTCGACGACGACGCCCCTGGCCTTTGCCATGCGGCGGACGGCCGCCAGGCTGTGGGCGTTGTGCGTGGCGAACTGCGCATAGATGTGGGGGGCAGCATCGATCAGCGCGCCGGCGCAGACCAGGTAGCTGAGGTCGGTGGCGGCCTTGGTGGTATGGACCGGGTAGTCGTCGCGGCCCATGACCTGGGCGCGCTTGATCTCGGTGTCCCAGTAGGCGCCCTTGACGAGGCGGACCATCAGGCGGCGGCCGCTCTTTTGCGCCAGGGTCTTCAGCGCGGCGATGACCGACGGGCAGCGCTTCTGATAGGCCTGGACGGCGAGGCCGAGGCCCTTCCAGTCGCCGAGCTCGGGTTCGCGGCACAACTGGTCGAGGACCTTGAGGCTTAAGGCCAGTCGGTCGGTTTCCTCGGCGTCGAGCGTGAAGTTGATATTGGCCTTCGCCGCCTGGACGGCCAGGCGCTTGAGGCGGGGATAGAGGTGGTCGAAGACGTCCTGGGTCTTGACCGCCTCGTAGCGCGAATAGAGCGCCGACAGTTTGACGGAAATGCCGTGATCTGCTTCGGGGCCACCGGTCGTCACCTTGGCCAGGGCGGTGATAGCGCCGGCATAGGCGTCGGTATAGCGTTCGGCGTCGGCCTCGGTGCGCGCGCCTTCGCCCAGCATGTCGAACGAACAGAGATAGCCGTCCTTTTTGGCGCGCTTCAGCGCGTCCTCGATGGTGCGGCCCAGCACGAACTGTTCGCCCATGATGCGGATCGCCTGGGCGACGGCGGCGCGGATGACGGGTTCGCCGACCCGCTGCGTCAGGCCGTGGAGATACCCCTTGAGGTCCTTCTTGGCCGTGTCTTCGACGTCGATGATACGGCCAGTCAGCATGAGGCCCCAGGTCGAGGCGTTGACGAACCAGTTGTCGGAATGGCCGAGGTGCGAAGCCCAGTCGGCGGGGGCGATCTTTTCGGCGATCAGCTGGTCGCGCGTCGCCTCGTCGGGTGTGCGCAGCAGGGCTTCGGCCAGGCACATGAGCGCCAGACCTTCGCGCGTGCCGAGCGAAAATTCCTTGAGGAAACTTTCGACGACGCCCTGACGTTGCGCCGCCTTGCGCGTGGCGCGGACCAGCGCTTCGGCCTCGGCGCGGACGACGGCGCGCGTCTGATCGTCCAGCGGGTTGTCGCGCAAGAGGCGCGCGCAGATCTCGGCGTCGGACAGGTATTTCTCGGTGTCGAGGCTGTCCCAGTCGAAGCTGAAAAGGGCGGAGGGGGCGGGGCTGGTGTCTGGCATCGAATTCACCCTTTAGTATGGCTTGTTGCCATGGATACGACCAATGCCGCGCAAAAGATAGGCGGTTTTCTTAAGGTTTGGACATTCTCTCGCGCACAATAAAGTCAGCCGCGGATACGGCCGTGGCGAAGCAGGCCTGGAGCAGATAACCGCCTGTCGGCGCCTCCCAGTCGAGCATTTCACCGATCGCGAAAACACCCGGCAAGGCCTTGAGTTCGAAGCCGTCGGCCAGGGCTTCGAAGCGGATGCCGCCGGCCGAGGAGATGGCGCGGTCGAGCCCTTGCATGGCCTGAAGCCGGATAGTCACCGCCTTGATATCGGCGGCGTGTGTTTCGTGGACAAGGCCGATGGCGGCCGGCGGCAGGCCGAGCGCCTTCCTCAGGCGGTTGCTGAGCGAGTCCTTCGCCGAGGCACGGCCGAGCTTCGACGCCAGTTGCCCGTCGCTCATGTCGGGCTTGAGATCGACGACAAGGTCGGCGTGACCGCTACGCGCGATGGCCTCGCGCAAGGCACTCGACAAGGCATAGATGGCGCCGCCTTCGATGCCGTAGCGCGTCAGCATGACCTCGCCCCGCACCGTGCGGCCGCCGAAGCTGAGCGCGATGGTCTTGAGCGGCTGGCCGGCGAACCGCCAGATAAAGTGCGGGGTCCAGGCGACCTGGAACCCGGCATTGGCGGCGCGGAAGGGCACCATATCGACACCGCGCGTCGCCAGCATGTCGGTCCAATTGCCGGTGCTGCCGAGCTTCGGCCAGCTGGCGCCGCCGAGTGCCAGGATCGTGACATCCGGCCGCGTTTCTATCGCGCCGTCCGGCGTGTTGAACGTCAAGGCGTCGCCCGACCAGCCGGTCCAATCGTGACGCAAGTGGATTCGCGCGCCGGAGGCTTTCAGCCGTTGAAGCCAGGCGCGGACCAGGGGTGAGGCCTTCATCGCCTTCGGGAAGACGCGGCCGCTCGAGCCCACGAAGGTTTCGGCGCCCAGTTCGTCGGCCCACGCTCGCAAAGCTTCCGCCGGAAATGCCTCGAGCGCGGGGCGCAGATGCGCCGCGCGCTTGCCGTAGCGCGCGACGAACCGCTCGAACGGCTCCGAGTGGGTAAGATTCAGCCCGCCGCGTCCAGCCATCAGGAATTTACGCGCCACTGACGGCATGCGGTCGTAGACGTCAACGGACGCGCCGGCGGCGGCCAGGTATTCGGCCGCCATCAGGCCGGCGGGGCCCGCGCCGATGACGGCGACAGACAGGGGAGAAGATGCGGTCATGGCGCCGTCATAATACGTGACACGGTAAATGTAACCGCTTTCGCGCTTTTAACGTCAGTGCCCTCGAACCCCATCGTATTTCTACGCAACCGACGTCACCATTGCGCCTGTCGTTGACACGAAAAGGATCAAGCCATGAAACGCCTTGTCATTGTTTCGCTTATTGCCCTTCTGCCGATTATTTCCGCCTGCCACACCGTCCAGGGTGCCGGCAAGGACATCAGTGCGGTGGGCCATGGCGTATCGGATGCCGCTTCTCATTAATTCCAACGGCGATCGAAAGATCGCCGTGGGCAAGGGCGACCGCCTGCCGCCGCTTATGCGGCGAGCCATGCGGCGTCTGAGCTAGAGAAGCGGCTATTGGGGCGATCTTGGCAAGCGACGAAAAAGCGTGTTTATGACGGTGGCTCAGTGAGAGGAGTGACCTATATGAAACGCATTGCCGTCCTGTCGATGATCGCCCTTCTGCCCCTGCTCGCCGCCTGCCACACCATACAGGGTGTCGGCCAGGACATCACGGCCGTCGGCAAGGGTATGGAGCGTTCGACCAAGTAATCAACGGCGACCGGGGGTTAACCCGGTTGACCTTGGCGGTGGGCTAACGCTTGCCGTGACAAATGCAAAAGCCGCGGCCTCCGCGGCTTTTATTTTTTAAAGCGCGTCCATGCCACGGGCGCTCTGGTCTGCCCGGGCGCGATCGAATCGGGCGACCTCAGTGCCCGAAGCGGGTGGCACTGCGCAGGTACCGGGCGCTGATTTTCGTTCCCCGGCGGAAAACGGCTCGACCAAGTTGCTTTTCGCACAAAGCGTCTGATTTTTATCACGCATACCGAACCCCTTGGCGACTTGGTGAAATCGCGCCGGTCCGGCGTGATTGCGCAAAAATCCGCATGAATGAAATTCGTCCGTCTACAGATTTTCTCAAAAGTCTGTTGACCGAACTTTTTTTTCAATTGACACTACCTTAGCTGGCAAAGGGGCACACAATGCTAACGCCGAAGGAGGTTGTCGAGATTTGCTCGCCCCGCCCAGGGATGCCGTACTTCGTCCTGGGCCCTTTCGCCAATCGGGTCAGTTTCGTCGCTCAGCAGACGCGCGCGATAAATCTCGTCTACGCCCTGGTAAAGCTTGGAATATTCGGCAAGGACGACGAGATCGCGGTGATCGGAGGCGGCGTCGCCGGACTAACCGCAGCGGCGGCCGTCGTCGGCTTTGGCGCCAAGGCCGATATCTACGAGAGCGGCGCCTGTCTGTTGCCGCGGCAGCAGGAAACCGTTCACCGCGTGGTGAATCCGACGATCACGAAGTGGCCGCTCGAAGACCTCTCCGAGACGACGCGCCTGCCCTTCCTTAACTGGTATCAGCTGCCGTGCAATGAAGTCGCGCAGCTTCTGCAGGCCGACTACGACCGCATCGAAAAAGCCTGTGACGGCAAGCTGAATGCCGCGTTTCGCGGAAAAATAACCAAGATTTCGTCGGGCGCCAAGCAGCAGGTGGCGGTCGAACTGGACGGCGCCGCGCACAAGGCGAATTACCGCGCGGTTATCGTCGCCCTGGGATTTGGCCAGGAGGACACAGGCAAGACGATCATTCCACCGGGAGAGTGGGTGGGATATTGGACGCCCGACAACATCGTCGACACCCGCAACAACAATCCCAAGCTTCGCTTTATCGTCAGCGGTGCCGGTGACGGCGGTATGATCGATATGCTGCGGATTCTGCATAAGGAATTTGATCGCGGCCTGTTGCCGCTGAAAGTCGCCCGGCTGCTCGAAGGGACCGACCTCGCAAAAAAAATCAAGGAGGAAGAGGGAGATCTGCATCGCGCCCTGCTGCCCGAAGCCATGTTCCATCAATTGTACGAGACGCAAGCCGCTCTCATAGAGACCGACGACGCCTATGCTGAGATAAAGGCGCTGCTCTCCCGCTCCTATATCGACAAAGCGCCGTGTCACGTACTGGTCGACAGCAAATTGGCGTCGCCGGTGTCGAAATCGGCGTCTGCGATCAACAAACTGCTTATTTATCACGCCAGATTGCTGGGCCGCGTGGAGTTTGTGGCGGGGAAGGTGGAGAAGGAGGGGGATGAGTACGTCGTTCGCGGAGACCGCTACAAGTCCACCGAAGTCCGCGTCATCGTCCGCCACGGTCCGGTTCGCGATTTCGGCAATTGCGTAAACAAGAACGATCTCCAGTTCCTCGAGGCGGAGCAGATGCCGCGGGCGGAAGAAATGGCGGTACCCATCTGGGACGACGAGCTGAAATGTCCGCCGCCCTATCGCAGTCCCGACTCGGGGACGTTCGAATTTCGCCAGGACCATCGTGACATCGCCGAAACTTTTCTCAACTACGCGGCAAGGCGAGACATTGAGCTTGCCATCGTCGATCGGGGCTACGAAGTCGTAGGCTTTCCCAAGAACCAATTGCCGGCCCACGCCTTTGGAGTTCCGCTCCTCGAAGGGCGAAGGGTTGTCGCGACCCCCATCTATTCCGTGGGGCCGTAACAATGGTCTTTATATCCGCCGAGAAGATCTTGCGCTTCGAGGGAAGCGACCACCGGTTCAAGGTGGGCACCCTTCTGTCGGCGCGAGACAGACTCTATGCCTTGGTGCCCAAATATCTGACCACCGGCTTTGAAGAGGGCGCGCCGTGCCTTCTGGTTGACGACGCGGTCGGTCGCCTGACATCGCTAAGGCCTTTCGTGCGCGTGGCCGCGTCCAATCTTCCGGACTTGTACGACCTGATCGAGTTCAACTCCGACGTTGAGGCGGCCCCCTTCGATTTCAATTTCGTCACCCCCTCGGAAACGCCGACCGCTCATCTGGGCAGCCGTGTGACGATCGTCGGGCAGACCCTGTCGGACGACAGCCTGGTTCTGTCGTGCGCCGAACGAAAAGTCTTCTTTGCGGAGCCGACCCGCGCCTTCGAGATCAGGGACCTGATCGAAACCAGGTCGCGCTCCGAAAAGGATATCCTGGTCGACAGGATCGTCACCAATACGCTTATGCTCGCGCGCAACGGCGAGGCTCTGGGCAACGTCTATTGCCGCGCGGAACTGGCGGTCTTTGTCATTCCGGTCATTTCCGTAATTCGCCAAACCGAACTGGAGGCCGTCCGCCGTGCCGAAGTGCAGCCGGTCGGCGTTCTCGAAACCCTGTCGGAAGGCGCCGGGATCTTTACAGCCGACGAGATGAAAGAAATCTTCTCGATCACCAAGCCGCCGATCCCGCAGGCGAATATGCCCGAGGATATCGAAAACCGGTTGCGTCAAGCTTATGAGCGCCTGGACCTGGAAGAGGCAGTCGATGGATGAAATCGCCCGCCTGCTTATGCAGCAAATGGCCTTGCTGGATATTTCGGAGGACCTGAAGGCCTCCGAAGACGATGACGCGCACATAAAGAAAAAGAAATCCATCCGCTATGTGCTGGACGAAAACGTGTTCGAATACATGTTGTCTCCGTCCTTCCAGACCTATGCCCAAACGGGCTTTTACTCCCGGCTGTGGCGGTCGGGCGATGGCACGCCGCTGGCGATCGCCGCCTCGATCGAGGCGCAGACCGCCATGTTGACCGCGGAGTGGATTCTGTCCGGCACCCTGCCGGGGGCGTCGTCGACCCTATTGTCGATGACGGACCATCACCGCAACGAGCTGGCCAAACGCGCCAACGACATGAATACCAAGGTCGGCAACCACCCGGAGCGTCATTCGCCGGAGCTCGACAAAAAAATCCGGCTGAAGAAGTTGGTAAGCGAAGTGGTGTCGGGTCTGCACGATCACCAGGCGATCGAGGTCGACAAGGCCGTCGCCGACATCATCGAGGAGGACTGCACCCTCCTGAAGGCCGGCGGGGTCGATGAAGACGTCCTCAAGCTTTTCAGAAGCATGCGCAAGATCGCCTCGGTCCTGGCGGAAGACGACTTTTTCGAGTGGATCGTCCAGCTCAAGCGGCTTTTCTCGAGCAAGATTTACGGCCGCACCATCTCCCTGGAGACGGCGTACGCGCTCGAAGGGCCGGCGCGCGACGAGGTCCTGGTGCAGGCAAGGGAATGGAGCGGGCGGATTGAGGAAGAGTTGCTCAAGCCCGGTAATCGCCGCCGCTTCAGAAGCCAGAGTCACGAACTCAGGCACCTGGACGAGCGCTCGCGCGAAGAGGAAATCGGATCGAAATGGAACGACGCCTGGGCTCTGGCTCTCGTTCAGTGGCTGGCCGATCACAATACCGATCCGGATCTGCGCATCGTCTTCGTAACGGGCGACCAACTGCTCGTCGACACCTACCGGCGTTGGTATTATCTTACGGAAAAAGACACCGATCGGCCCTATATCATACGCCGTTTCGCCCAGTACGCGCCGCATTTCAATCCGAGGGACACAGGGGGCGCCATCAGCACCGTTCCCGACAGCGATTTGATGTCGTTGAATCTGTTCGATTCCGTGCAGCGCGCGATCGAATCGTCCATCATCCCCTGGCTTGGGAAAAGTGGCGGCAAGCCCAAGATGGAACTGGACCCGTACGGCCCGCAGACCCTGACCCTGGTCCAATCGGACATGCCGGAGTTCGTCAACGATCCCTCGCTGCGCGCCGTCATACAGGATTCGATTTCCGACCAGTCGCAGCTTACGACCGAGTGGGCGTCGATCATGGAGGGATGGCGGCGGATACAGCGCATATCGATCGGATCGGCCGTTGGCCTGATCGGGTGGCGGACCGGTGACCACGCCGCGGTCCTGTCGCGCCTTAAGAGTCTCGACGACGCGGATTCCCTGAAGCGGTATGTCGAAGAGCTGCTTCAGGAGCTGTCCGACGAAAGTGCAAAGCTATGGCTCCCCGGGGCCCGAAAGATCATCCAGGACCTGCGCAACATTACCAATCCCCGGCACATTCCCGCCGTGTCGTTCGACGCCTTGTCTCTGGATACACGCCTGGACACCAGTCCGGCCGAAGTCACGTTCGCCGCCGCCGCCTATCTGTCCATGGAGGGGGGAGACATCGCCAATGCCATCCGGTACGCCGACCTGGCCGTGAAATCCGATCAGGCCGCGCGCGCTTCGGATAGCGGGCTGGCCGACTTTCATCCCGACCTGCTGTTTCTCAGCGCGGTGACCCACCGCTACGGTATCGCCGCACTCGGGCGCCATTTCAGTCTGGCCGATGCCGGAGAGGCGTCCTTATCGGCCGTGCTGCGCAGCATCCAGGCCGTCAAGGACAGCTACAGCACGGCGCGCCGGCTTCTTCGCGAGGCCCTGGGTTACCATCAAGCCAGGATTGCCGCCGCGGTATCGGAGGAAGAGGCGACGGCGCATGAATTGCGCCACTTGCGGGCCATGTCGGAACGCGCGGCGCTGTACCTGTTCTACGCAACCAGTGTCGGCGTTCCGCGCTCTGCAGTGGCGCCGGCTTTGCGGCAATACGAACTTGTCCGCGAGGCCAAGCAGGCCGCTGCGTTTGGAATCAACGACCTCATGCTGTGCGACCAGGTTTTCCGGAAGCTCAACCGCAGTCCATTGATACAGGGAGAAGAGAAGAAAATTCTGGCCCTGGTGGAAATGCAATTCACCATAAACATGGTCAGCATGATCGATCTGCGGACGATTTTGGAAGGCTATTTCGCCAATCCTTTCGATGGGACGCCGCGGGAAATCCTTCAACGCGCCAAGAAGCTGTCCAGGGATTTCGGAATTCGGCATGCCGTGGCGGTTGCCGAATTCGCTGCCTTCGAGCTGGCTTCGGGCCTTTCAAAGCCCGAAAACGTCCGGCGAGCCATGAAGGACGTGTCCGAAGATGACTCCGATATTCCCCTCGACCGGCTTTGGTTCCGGGTGCTTCAGGAGCGAATCATCCAATCCAAGCGATTCAATCGGGACTAGGTGAAGTCCTGAAACGAAGTTCGCCGTCGCAACATGGCAAACCCTCTGAGCGGATGGCGATTCCGCTTACGGCCGGTCCGCTCCGGCTCGCCGACGGGGCATCGCGGCGATTTCCCCCAGACTGTCGTGCAGCGCCTGCAGGCAGGACACGGCCAGGGCGGCGCTCCGCTGTTTCGACCAGCCTCTAACGGGATCCGGAGCTTCCAGATGATCCTTGAACGGCATTTCGAGAGTCATCGCCACGGCGCCGAAGGTCTCGGCGACATAGTTCGACGATATGGCCAGATTGGCGGTGTTCGGCGCCGGGACGGGGTAGCCGGCCGTCGTCTGAAAGTCGGCGGTCACGGCTTGCAGCGCCGAGGTATATGTGCGGTAGAGGGCGTCCCGCCCAGGCGTCCACGAGGGAATACCCTCGAACCCCGCCGTGAAGACGTGGGGGATGGCTTCGTCGCCGTGAACGTCGAGGGCGAAGTCGACGCCGCTTTGCCGCATCGCCTCCAGAACATGCCAGACCTCAGGACTGCGTGTCGGACTCGCAGCCGCCCATTCACGGTTGAGGTCGATTCCGGCCGCGTTGGTGCGCAGGTGGCCGCGTGCGCTGCCGTCCGGGTTCATATTCGGAACGATATGAAAGGTCGCGGCCTGGCGAAGCGCGGTTGCCTGCCCGTCCGGACTTGCCAGGAACGGCAGGGCGCCTTCCATCCACCATTCGGCCATGGTTTCCCCGGGATGCTGCCGCGCATACAGCCAGACCTGCAGAGGGCCGTCGCCGACGGTGAGTTTGTCGAGAGGGCGGCCGTCCAGGGTAAGGCCGAGAACCGTGTGCCGGAACCCCGGTTGCGACGCCCAGTGCGCAATAAGGGCGCGATGTCTGTCGGTGGAATAGGGCTCGAAATAGGCAAGAAACGTCGTCGCGGCGGTCGTCCGCAGGTGCAGGGTCAGGACGCCGTCGTCATAGGTCGTGGGAATTCGGATCCATGTTTCGCCGTCCGTGCTCGCGCACGCCTTATAGTCAAGCCAGCCGGACGGATAGGCAGCCTGGCCGGCATTGACGATACGCAGTTCGAGGTCCTGGGCGATCTCGCTGTCGACGCGGAAATAGAACCACTGGAAATAGTGGGAATTGCTATCCTTGCGGATCGCCAGGTTCCAATGCGGGGCGGTCTGATTCAGGACTTCGATATTGCCGCCATCGAAGTCGCATGTAATCGTCGTGGTCATGGTGCGCCCTTCTGGTGGCCTGCGATCCGCCATCCCTCAGATGGCCGTATCCAATGCGACGCCTGGCTATTTAGTAGCGCTATAGCATAGGGCAAAGGCGTTAACGGCTCGCCCAATGATATCGCCATACTATTTTCCAAAAAAGACGCCGCTGTGGTAGAAGCGGCTTGGCCGAAAATTTCAACCTATGCCAAGGTAGGGGATCGCCGATGGACCGCCGCCTGTTCCTGGCCGCCTTGCCGGCCCTGGGCTTGTCTGGGTGCATAAGGAAGGACGAGGTCGTCGCGACCACGGGCCTGACGAAATCGTTTCTGGCAGCGGCACACCACCAGACCGAATCGTTCGTCCTTTACGACAGCAAATACACCAGGATCGGCTATCCCAACGGCGACGTGCCCCTGTCGCGCGGCGTTTGCGCCGACGTCGTCATCCGCGCCTACCGCGCCATCGGCATCGACCTGCAGAAATTGGTGCACGAGGACATGGCCGCCAATTTCGGCCTGTACCCGAAGCGCTGGGGATTGAGCGCGCCCGATCCCAATATCGACCATCGCCGCGTGCCCAACCTGATGACCTTCTTCTCGCGCTTCGGCAAGGTGCTGCCGGTCAGCCAGGATGCGAAAGACTACCAGCCGGGCGATCTGATCACGAACCGGCCGGGCGGCGGCACGCATATCGCCGTGGTCAGCGACGTGATTTCGCCCCTTTCCGGGCGTCTGATGGTCATCCAGAACTGCGGCTTCGGCACGCGTCAGGACGACGACCTGCTGCGCTATCCTTTCCTGGGCCACTATCGTTACGGGGTATGAGGACTGAATGACGTTCCGGCGGTTCCTGGCGTGGATTGTCGAAAAGGGGGTCGAATGGATCGGCCTGTCGCTGCTGCTCGTCGCCGCCAAGTTCGTCCTGCCGACCGCCGCCGACAGCTTCCGCAGCCTCGACGCTTTCGCCGCCGGGGTCAACAGCCAGTTCGTGTCGTCGCTCGACGAAGCTTCCTATATGGCGCGTGCCTTCATGGGCGGTTCGCTTGAGCTATACGCGCTGAAACTGATCGAAGCGGCGGCCTATCTGGTCGGCATCCAGTTCTATTTCTGGAGCTTCTATCTCTTCACTTCGATTTTCGCCTGCCTGACCAGCCACCGGGGCTATGTCTTGAAGGCGCTGTTGGCCCTGGTGGTCAGCGCCGTCGTGCTGATGGTGCGTCTGCGCGACCTCGCCGACCTGCAAAGCGTAACGCTTGCCGTGGCGCTCCTCGCCGGCGGGCTGGTCGTCACGACCCTCAGCGCTGTGTTCGGTCAGTGGTTGGACGGGCGGCTGTCGGGCAAGCGCGGGACGGCGAAAAAGAAGGCGCCGCCGTCACCGCGCAGCGGCATACGTTTCGATTTCAGCCAGTAAGGCCGCCTTGTCCGTATCCGGCAGGAAGGATCCTGTAATGCTGTTGCGCGCGAGCGTCAGACAGGCGTCCCGCCCGATCAGCCCGCGTCGGGTCAGCGCCAGGAAGTTATCGTTCACATAGCCGCCGAAATAGGCCGGGTCGTCGGAATTGACCGTGGCCTTCAGTCCCAGTTGCAGCATGCGCGGGATCGGATGGTCCTTCAGGTCGTCGACGACGCAGAGCTTGTGGTTCGACAGGGGGCAGACGGTCAGCGTCAGGCCGTCGTGCACGATGCGCTCGACCAGCTTCATGTCTTCCAGGGCGCGGTTGCCGTGATCGATGCGGTCGATCTTCAGGATATCGAGCGCCTGCCAGATATAGTCCGGCGGGCCTTCCTCGCCGGCGTGGCAGGTCAGCTTCAGGCCCATGTCGCGGGCCCGCGCGAAAACGCGCGCGAACTTTTGCGGCGGGTGGCCGACCTCGGACGAATCGAGCCCGACGCCGAGAAGTCTGTCGAGATACGGCTCGGCCATCTTCAGGCTGTCGAAGGCCGCCTCTTCGGACAGGTGGCGCAGGAAGGAGTGGATGATCGAGACCGAGAGCCCAAGCGCCTTGGCGTCGGCCTGGGCGCGCAGAAGCCCCTCGATCACCACGTCGTAGGGAATGCCCCGGTCGGTATGGGTCTGCGGGTCGAAGAAGATTTCTGTGTGGCGCACGGTATCGGCGGCGGCACGCCGGAAATAGGCCATGGCCAGGTCGTAGAAGTCCTCTTCCTCGCGCAACACGTCGGCACCCTGATAATAGATGTCGAGGAAGTCCTGCAGGTTCGAGAAAGCGTAGGCCGCGCGCACCGCCTCGACCGTGGCGAAGGGCAGGTCGATCTTGTTGCGCTGGCCCAGCGCGAACATCAGCTCGGGTTCCAGCGAACCTTCGATGTGGAGGTGCAGTTCGGCTTTGGGCATACCGGCGACGAAAGTATCGAGCGCGGAGACGGAAAGGGTGTCTGGCATGGGAGGCTCCTTGAACATCTATAGTCGCGGTGCGTCCGGAATTGGCAAGCGCTTCTGGCGTATTTTTTGCACAGCTACTCGCCTGAGAGCGGAAAAACGCCGCTTTGGCACGAAAAGGACGCCGGAAACCCATGTTCGAACAGCCAATGGCCCACAGCGAAACGTTCGGTTCGGCTTCGGCGCCGGCCCGGCCCTTGCGCAAGGCCCACCGGCCGATGATCTGGCTGGTGGCGGCGGTCGGCTTTGCCGCCTACCTGTGGGGACTGTGGTCGCTGTGGTCGATGGTTGGGTCGTCCCTGCCGGAATTCGTCTCGCTGAAGATCCGCGGCGACGTCTTCACCTTCCACGACCTCCGTCAGAAGGTGCGCGACTCGGGGATGCTGATCTTCGGCATCCTGCCCTTCGCCTTCTACGTCGAGGCGGTGGTCGTCGGCTGGGCGATGAGTTCGATTCGCCGCATCCTGTTCGACCGCAACGACAGCATCCGCATGGACCTGGCCTATCTGTTCGCCGGCCAGACACCGCTGATCCCGCTTCTGGGCAAGCTCATGACGTTCGGCCTGTCGGCGGCCATCGGCGTGTGGATCCATAGCGCGCTGGTCCATGCCTTCGGCGCGGATTTCGGCCTGTCGCTGTTGCCGGCCTTCGCCCAGATCTTCGTCTGCTTCTGGATCTACACCTTCTTCGACTATTGGACGCACCGCCTCGATCACACCTATTTCTTCTGGCCGCTGCACCGCTTTCACCATTCGACGCGCGACTTCTGCGTCATCACGTCGCTGCGTTCGCACCCGGCGGCCTTTACCGGGACCTTCATCATCAATGTGCCGATGGCGATCCTGGGCGCGCCGGTGTCGGCCATGATCGAGGTCAACCTGGTCGTCATGACGATCGGCCTGTTCATCCATTCCGGGATCGATTCGAACTGGGGCTGGTTCGGCCGCTGGGTGATCCAGTCGCCCAACCACCACCGCCTGCACCATATCCTGGACTACAGGTCGAACGGCGTCGGCCATTTCGCCATCGCGCCGATCTGGGACCACCTGTTCGGCACCTGGAAGGGCGAGGCCGACCAGACGCTCGCCATCGGCGTCGACACGCCTTACCGCCATGGCTATCTGTTCTTCATCGACCTGTTCCGCGACTATTACGACTTCGTGCGCACCTACGCGCTGTTCGTGGTCGGCAAACGGCGCATCGATTAAAAAAGAAAATGGCCCGCCGTGAAGCGGGCCATTTTTGCGTTTCAGGTGAGGCGGCTCAGGCCGCCTCTTTCCGTTTTTCGAGGTCGCGCAGGTCGAGGCCGCGTGTTTCCGTGCCGAAGCGGACGATCAGAAACAGGGCGACCGCGATCGGCGCCATGATCATCAGGGCGGCGATACCCAATGGCGGGACCAGGGCCGTGATGCTTAAGGATTGCGCCAAGACGCCGCCGGCCTTGGTGCAGGCGGCGACCCAGCCTGTCGCCCGGCCGCGCACCTTGAGCGGATAGCATTCCGAGGCGTAGGGCAGGAGGATGGCGAGAAGGCCGTTCGACCCGATGATCAGCAGGGCGACCGGGAAGACGGGGCTGCCGCCCAGCTTGGTTTCGAGCAGCAGTACCCACAGGAGGCCGGCCAGGGTCACGGTGGTCATGAAGGCCAAGGACCACTTGGTGCTCCAGCGGCTATAGATGAGCGCGCAGAAGAAGACGCTGGGGAAGGCGATCAGTGCCGATTCGGCGAGCAGTTTCGATGACGTCCCCATGTCGTAGCCCTGTTCGACCAGCGCCTTGGGCAGCCACAGCAGCAGGCCGAAATTGATCAGGCCCCAGCTGATGGCGGCGATCGACAGGGCGGCCGTCTTGCCGATCAAGCCGGCGGTCCACAATTTCGGCTGCGGGCCGTCGTGATGGCCGTGGACGAACACGTCTTCCGGATCTTCTTCACCCTCGGCCAGCGTGCTGCTCCGGGTGCCGAAGCGCGCCATCATCTTCAACGCTTCCTCGCGACGACCGCGCGACAGCAGGAACTTGGCCGATTCCGGGATCAGGCCGCCCATCAGGATCAGGATCAGGCCCGTCGGCAAGTTGAGCAGCCACAGGATGCGCCACGAATAGGTGGGCACCAGCACCGCCGAAAAGCCGCTGGCGGCGAAGTAGCCGCCGACGGCGCCCAGGCCGCCGACCAGGACGAGGGCCCAGCCGCGATGCTTCGACGGCATGGTTTCCGCCAGCAGAGCGTAGGTGACGGGCAACATACCGCCGGCGCCGGCGCCCATCAGGAAACACATGCCGATATTCCAGTAGAGCGACGGCATGGCGCCACAGATCGACGTCCCGACGAAAACCACCGCGGACAGCAGGATCGACGCCTTACGGCCGTAGATGTCGGCGATGATGCCCCACAGGATGGACCCGGTCACGGTGCCGATCAAGGCAAAGAACGGCACCAGCGCCGCCTGCGATTTCGGGATGCCGTATTCCTTGACCAGGCCCGGCATGACGAAGCCGAGCGAGGCGGGCTTCATGACGTCGATGACGAGGGCCACCACCAGAACCGCCATCAATCCCCAGTGGGCAAGGCCGAGCGGAGCGTCTTCAGGCGCATGGACTGAAATGCGCGACGCGTTCTGGATCTGTTGCGTCACTTTTTGTGGCAGCAGGCCGTAGGCCGCGACTCCGATCCCGGCGATGATCAGGAACATGCCGAAGATCATGCCGGGGTCCATGGCCATCCCAGCCAGTTTGAACCCCATGTCCTTGCCCATCCAGAACATCGGGATATGCAGCAGCACGCCGATGGTGACGGCTACGCAGCCGAGGCCGAAGGCCCAGACGCCCCGACGGTCGAGAAAAACGTTCGCATTCATGTAAGTATCGTCCCCGGACGCTGATATTTTTACCAAGCCATACCCACGTTCTTGGGAAAAGAAAGCTGTTTTTTCAATATGTTGATTAACGTAGCAATCATGCATCATGTTGCTACGTTGGCAACATTCAATGGTTTTCAGGACTTACGCAGAATGTCCGTCAATTCGGCCGCGAGAAAATCGGCGACGCGGCGTATGCGAGCATTCGTCCTGACCTCCTCGTGCATGACCAGCCAGACGGGCAGGGGCGGGATCATCATGTCGATTCCCGCCGGCTCCAGGTCCGGGCGGCGATCGGCCAGCAGGGTTTGAGCGAAGCCCAGCCCGGCGCCGGCCAGGAGCAGGTGCCAGCACACCATCTGGTCGTCGCAGCGGAACGGGAACTGTTCGCGCCCGACCGGGAAGCCGTGGTAGGCATAGCCCTTCAGGATGGCGTCGCCGCGGTCGAACCCGATGACGTCGTGATCGAGTATGTCGGGAATTGCCGCGGGCTTGCCGTGTTTGGCGAAATAGGACCGGGCGCCGAATATGCCGAGCGGGGTTTCGCCCAGCCGGCGCGCGATCAGGGCGTTCTGCGTCGGGTCGAACATGCGCAGCGCGATGTCGGCGTCGCGGCGCAGCAGGTTCTGCGCCATGTCGGAGGCGACGATCTCGACCTGGATATGCGGCTCGGCTTCGCGCAGCCCCACCAGCAAGGGCGGCAGCAACAGATTGGCGACGACGACCGAGGCCGTGATGCGCACCGTGCCGGTCAGTGCCTGCGAACGGCCCTCGGCCTTCAAGGCCAGGGCTTCGGCGGCGGCCCCCATGGCGCGGGCGTCGTCGATGAGCCCCAGGGCCGCCTCGGTCGGCTCCAGCCCGCGCACCGAACGCGTGAACAGCGTCACGCCCAAAGCCGTTTCGAGCTCGCGGACATGGCGGCTGAGCGTCGGTTGCGTGGTGGCGATGCGCGTGGCGGCCGCCGACAGGGATCCTGTTTCGACGACCGCCAGGAAAGAGCGGAGTAATGTCCAGTCGATATTATTCATTTTTGCATACTTGGTATAATTATTTAGCCGATAAACATGCAAAAATAAATAGAGCAATATCCGGTCGTCAAGCAAGGAGACTTCAAATGACCGGAACCGTAACCGGGGCGCCCAAGGCGCTCCTTCGCCTCGAAGGCCTGTTCGTCCTGATCGCCGCCTGCGCGGCCTACGCCAGAATCGGCGGGGATTGGTGGTTGTTCGCCGTCCTGTTCCTGGCGCCCGACCTGTCCATGCTGGGCTATCTGGCGGGACGCTGGGCCGGCGCCTCACTGTATAATCTCGCCCACTGGTATCTGATTCCGCTGGCGGCGATCGGCTGGGGCGTCTTCGGTCAGAACGCGCTGACCCTCGATATCGGGCTGATCTGGGGCGCGCATATCGGCTTCGACCGTGCCCTGGGCTACGGACTGAAATACGCGGACAGTTTCGGCGCCACGCATCTGGGCGTCAAGGGCAAGGCCGCCAAGGCGGCGAAGTGCCAAACCGCGGAGGCCGTGTAATGAAGACGGTCCTGATCCTGGGCGCCATGGGCAGCGCCGGCCAGGCGGCCATGCTGGCCTTTCTCGATCACGGCTGGCGCGTCCTGTCGCTTGTCCGGGAACGCAAGGCGTCCGCCCTGCCTGAAGGCGCAATCGCCGTCACGGCCGACCTGTTCGACGCGGAGACGGTCGCGAAGGCCACGGGGGCGGTCGATATCGTGTTCAATGGACTGAACGCCCCCTATCACCAGTGGCGAAAACGGGGCTTGCCGCTCCACATGGCCGCCGCCGATCTCGCTGAAGCGCTTCACGCGCGCATGATCTTCCCGGGCAATGTCTACAATTTCGGCCGCACCATGCCGGCCGAGCTGTGGCCGGACACCAGGTTCAAGCCGTCGACGGTCAAGGGCCGCAACCGTGTCGCCATCGAGGCCATGCTGGCCGAACGCGCACGGGCCGGGCGGCTGAAGGTGACGATCCTGCGCGCCGGCGACTTTATCGGCGGTCCCAACAGCTGGATGTCGATGCTGATAGCGAAGGATCTGAAGACGGGCCGGCTGACCGCTCCCGGGCGCACCGACGTTGTCCACGCCTGGGCCTATCTGCCCGACCTTGCCGAGACGGCCGTCCGGCTGGCCGAGGTCGAGGAACGTCTCGGCGATTTCGAAGTCTTCCACTTCGAAAACCATAATGTCTCGATGCGGCAATTGGCGGAGGTTGCGGGCGCGAAGGTGACGTCCATGCCGCGGGTTTTCTTCTATGCCGCCGCGCTGTTCGGCCCCTCGCTCAGGGCCACGCTGGAAATGCTGTACCTGTGGGACGTGCCGCATGCCGTGAGAGACGGGCGCCTGCAATCGGTTATCGGCCATGTGCCGAAAACGCCTCTGCCGCAAATCCTGAGCACGCTGAAATAGGAAAGGGCGGGAGACATCTCCCGCCCTTTTGTAATCAAGCCGGTTCGACTTCGGCTGTTTCGGACTGGGCCAGCGCCGTGTCGAGCGCGCGGCCGTCCTTTTCCCACAGCGAGCCGATCCATTGCGAAGCGGGATCGGGGAAGATGTAGTCGTCGCCGTTCTCGATGCCCTTGACGATCAGGTCGGCGGTCGATTCCGGTGAAGCCTTGTCGAACGGCACGTCCTTGGCCATGTCGGTGTCGATCGGGCCCGGATAGATGCCGAGCACCGAAACGCCCGACGGTTTCAGCTGGAAGCGCAGGGTCTGGGTCAGCGAATGCAGCGCCGCCTTCGACGCCGAATAGCCCGGGAAGATCGGCGCCGAAGTCAGGCCGACGACGCTGACGACGTTGGCGATGGTGCCTTTACCGCGCGCGGTGAAGGCCGGGGCAAAGGCGCGGATGACGTTGAGCGTGCCGTAATAGTTGGTGTCGAGGTCGGTCGCGATGCTGTCGAGCGGGCTCGTCAAAAAGTCGTTGAAGGTCGCCGTGCCGGCATTGTTGATGAGCACGTCGACGTCGTTCGCCCTGGCGGCAGCCGCGGCGATACTGGCGGCGTCCCGGATGTCGAGCTGGAGCGGCTGTACGCGGGAATCGCCGAAATCGGGAAGGGCTTCGGGGCGGCGGGCGGCCGCATAGATCTTCGTCACGCCCGTTTGCAGCAGGCGGCGGACGGTGGCGAGGCCGATGCCGCGGTTGGCGCCGGTGACGAGGACGGTTTTGCCGGAAAGGACAGACATGATGGGCTCCTTAAAATTCATCCGTCGCAGGCGCGGCGGTGTAAACTGATCTGTTTACGTCACGTAGGTAAACAGACCTGTTTACATCTTCAAGGGGCAACCCCATATATTTTTTCGGATGCCGGACAACCGGCCTCCAGGCGGCTGACGGGTGTTCACGAACGCCGCATAACGGAGTAAGAGTGCGCGTATGACCACTGATATCCAGGCGCTGAAAAAGCAGGAGATTCTCGACCGGGCCGAACGGCTCTTCTATTGCGGCGGCTTCCACGCCACCGGCGTAGACTCGGTCCTGGCCGACAGCGGTATCTCGAAACGTACGCTCTATAAGTACTTCTCGTCCAAGGAGGAGCTGATCCAGGCCGTGCTCGACCGCTATGCGTCCAATGTCGACCGGATGCTGTTCGAGCCGGCCATGGCGCGCGTCGACGATCCGCGTCAACGGATCCTGGCGGTCTTCGACGTCCGGCGCGAGCTGATGGAGATGACCGACTATCTCGGCTGTCTGGCGATGAAGGCGGCGCAGGAATACAAGGACCGGCACCCCGGCATAGAGGAATCGGGCCGCCAGTCGGTGGAGCACGTCGAGGCGCGCTTCGTCGCGCTTTGCCGCGCGGCGGGGCTCAAGGATCCCGAAGCCGCCGGCAAGACGATCGCCCTGTTGTTCCAGGGCGCCGTCGTCACGTCGCAACTGCGCCGCGACACCTCGACCTTCGAGTCCGCCAAGGCTGTGGCCGAAGGCTTTCTGAAATGATTACTGGCAGGCGGCCGGAATCTTGTCTTCGGTCCATTGGCCGAGGGGGATCGCGCCGGCCTTCATCGTAACCTTGCGGCGATCGGACGTGCCCCTGCCGGTCAAAAGGTTCAGGTCGCACGAGGTTGCGCTTTTCGGATCCATGGTGTCGTACGCCGACGCTGTGATGCCGGACACGACGAACTGGCCGCCGCGATAGCTGATCGTCAGGGTGCGTTCCCAATGATCGCGGCCGATCGCCATGTTTTCCGCGTGGACCTGGAGCGCGCCGGTCTTGCTGAGACGAAGCTCGGGCGAATTGCCGGCCAGGCCGCCGTTGAAGGCAATGGCCGGGGCGCTGCCGCCGGCCTTGAAGCCGCCGTTGCGGTCGTTGACGTAGATAACGAGATCGGCGTCGCTGTCGCCGTTATCCGTCAGCACCGCGCGGTCGAGGCTGCCGTCACCGTTGAAATCGCCTGCGACGGCGCTGATCACCTTGTGCGGTGACAGGCTTTCCGGCGGTGCGGCGCTGGCGATCAGGGGAACGAAAGAGAGAGCGGCAATAACGGCTTTCAACATAACGGACCCCCGGTGAGCTTTTCGGTAACCATACTGTAGCGTCTGGCCTGTATTGTGGCAAACCGGCTTTCATTTGCGGGCGACGCGGATTAGGCTTGGAATAACCCCTTCGGTGCCGTCATGCCGTTCCAGAGCGATGCCAATATCGGAAAGTCGGTCCGCCGCCCCGCGCTCCGTATCGTCGCCTGGCTGCGCCGTGAAATCCAGTCGAGCCAGATCGTCTTCATCGTCCTGGCAGCCGGGATCGGGCTGATTGCCGGGGCGATGGCCGCCCTGGCCGGGCATATTTCCCACGCCATGCAGGTCATGCTGTACGGATTTTCGCCGGACCTGCGCCTGTCGGGCCTGTTGAACGTCGATCCCTGGCGTTTGTTGGCTCTGCCGATCGGCGGCGCCGTGCTGGGCCTGGTGCGTTTCGCCTTTCCGCGCCGCAGTCGCGCACCCGTCGACGCGGTGGAAGCCAACGCGCTGCACGGCGGCCGCATTCCCTTCCGCGACAGCCTTATGGTCAGTCTGCAGACCCTGATTTCCAACGGTTTCGGCGCTTCGGTGGGGCTGGAAGCCGCCTACGCCCAGATGGGGGGCGGGGTGGCGTCCAAGATCGGCCAGTGGCTCGATCTCAAGCGCGCCTCGCTGCGCACCCTGGTCGGCGCCGGCGCCGGCGCCGCCATCGGGGCCGCCTTCGGCGCGCCCCTGGCCGGCAGCTTCTACGCGTTCGAAATCGTGCTCGGCGGCTATACGCCGGCGACGCTCGCCCCGGTCGCGGCCGCGTCGCTGGCGGCGGTGGTCGCCGCGACCCTGATGCATAACGAGCCCTTCGTCATCGCCTCTACGATCGGCCGCGATATCGCGCTCAGCGGATATCTGCTCTACACCATCCTCGGGATCCTGTGCGCCCTGATCGGCATCCTGATCATTCGTCTGGTAGCGTCGGCCGAGGCCGCGGTCCGCAAGCTGCCGATCGGCGACGTCTGGCGGCCGCTGGTCGGCGGGTTGTGCCTGATGCCGCTGGCCTTCGCCGCGCCGCAGGTCCTGTCGTCCGGCCACGGCGCCATGCAGCTTTATCTGGGGCAGCAGGCGCTGATCGTCACCCTGCTGGGCGTTTTCGCGCTCAAGGTTTGCGCCTCGGTCCTGTCCCTGGCCTTCGGGTTTCGCGGCGGTCTGTTCTTCGCCTCGTTGTTCCTGGGCTCTCTGGTCGGCGCGGTCTTCGCCCAGGTGATCGATTTGATCTATCCGGCGGCGGGGCTCGACGTCACCAACGCGGCCCTGGTCGGCATGGCGGCCCTGGCTGTGGCCGTCGTCGGCGGGCCGATGACCATGTCGCTGATGGTGCTGGAAGTAACGCACGACTTTGCGCTGACGGCGGCCGTGGTCACGGCGGCGCTGGCGTCATCGGCCATCGTCCGCGAAAAGTTCGGCTATTCCTTCTCGACCTGGCGGCTGCACCTGCGTGGCGAGGCGGTTCGCACGGCGCGCGACATCGGCTGGATGCGCGCCCTGACTGCCGCCAGCCTGATGCGCAAGAACCACGTCACCATGTTCGACCACGACAGCGTCACCACCTTGCGCGAAAAGGTGGCGCTGGGCTCGACCAGCCGCGTGCTCCTGACGGACGACCGCGGCGACTATCGCGGCATCGTGCAGACAGCCGAAGCCTATGTCGATACGCTCGATCCCGACACGCCCCTGTCGCAACTGGCGAAGCAGACCGAGGTCTATGTCCGCCCCGACATGGATATCACGGCGATCCTGCGCGTCTTCGACCATTTCAGCGTCGACGACCTGGCCGTGGTCGACGAGCGCCACAAGCTGCTCGGTTTCGTGTCGGAGCGGTATATCAACCGGCGCTACGTCGAAGAGTTGGAGCAGTCGCAGAAGGAATTCTTCGGTGAGTGATGCTGTTGCGCCCGATTCTGAGAGCTACGCATACCTGTGGAATGGCTCGCAGGCTGGGTGGGTTTTGTTGAGGGCTCCGGAACTGGAGGCGGGATATTGTATTTTCAATATTTCAAACGGCGCGCTGCTTCACATCGACGATGAGAGTCTGAACACGGCGCTTTGTCGGGCGATGGCAACGGCGGGCTGTTTAAAGATCAATGATTTGCCAGACAATCTTCCGGGCGCGAGCGTTTTCCCCGCATAGCTTGCTAAAGCAGACCCTGCGGCGGATCGATATTGGTCAGCCGCAGCGGCGCCGGCGCGGTGAGATCCACCGGCCTGCCCCGGATCCAGTCCGACCACAGATCGCGCGACAGAACGATCGGCTCACGATCGTGGATCGCCGACATCTGCTCCCCGGCGGCACGCGTCAAAATCGCGAAGCTGAACAGCCCGCCTTCGAAGCAGTCCGCCTCGTCCCAGATGGCGGCAAAGCCCAGCGGCTGGTTGTCGGCGCGCGTGATCCGCCATTTCGTCCGGGCGTTTTTCGGGCCCGACCATTCGTAGAAGGCCTCGGCCGGCACGACGGCGCGGCGATAGCGGAAGGCGCCCTTGAAGGCGGGCTTGTCGTCGGCCTCCTCGATGCGGGCATTGAAGGTCGTGGCCTTCCAGTCGTGGAAGGCCTTGCGGTACCAGTGCGGCACCAGTCCGAAGCGCATCGGCGCGACCTCAGGCTTGCCGGTTTCGGGATTGGCGATGAGGATCGGGGCGGCCAGGGTCGGCTTGACGACATCCTCAAGGCCCTCGACCTGGCTTTCGTCGAGTTCGGCCAGCATCTGTTTGGCGCGAATCGAGGCTTCGAACTGGCCGCACATCAGGCGTCTCCAAGGGCGGTGGCAACGCGGTCCCGCAGATACGGCACGATCTCGGCCTCGAACCACGGATTGCGCTTTAGCCACATCTGATTGCGCGGCGAGGGGTGAACCAGAGGCAGAAAGCCGTCGTCGGTATAGTCGTGCCACGCCCGGACGGTGTCGCCAAGCGTCGCCTTGCGACGGTCCCCAAGATAGTGGGCCAGAGCATAGCTGCCGATCAGCAAGGTGAGTTTGATATTCGGCAGGTGCTGGCGTACGCGATCATGCCACAAGGGCGCGCATTCCGGCCGGGGCGGATTGTCGCCGCCCTTGCCGCGCCCGGGATAGCAGAAGCCCATGGGCACGATGGCGAATTGCGTCTCGTCGTAAAAGACTTCGGATTCGATGCCCATCCAGTCCCGCAGGCGTCTGCCGGAAGCGTCGTCCCACGGAACGCCCGAGGCGTGGACCCTGGTGCCGGGCGCCTGGCCGACGATCAGCACGCGCGCTTCGGGCGAGGCGGCCCGCAGCACGGGACGTGGCCCGAGCGGCAGGTGCGCTTCGCATAACCGGCATGCCCTTATGTCCTCGAGCAGGGGAGAAATGGTCATGCCGGCTATGTAAGCGCTTTTTCGCCGCCATCAACCGGCGTCGGTTGAGCGCATCAGCGAGAAACCGGTGTCGCCGTCGACCCAGGTGTCCTTGTCGCGGATGATCGCCTGGGCGGGCAGCATCTGCGTGGCCGTGGCCATGCCGGCGACCTTGCGGACGGCGGTGCCGATGGCCATGAACTCGATCAGGCCCTGGCCGATCTCGACGATATAGGTCTTGACGCCGACCACCTCTTCGGCGCCCAGGCTGTCGGCCTCGCGCTTCAGCCGGTCGATACAGTGCTCGCGCGCGTCGTGCACAAGCGTCGTCAGTTCCGAAATCTCGCCGCGCGCCAGCGACTTCAGCGCCGAGAATATGCCGCCGACCACGCCCAGCGAATAGATCGAGGTCGACATCAGCAACTTGACCGGAGCGTAGCCCAGGCTGGCCATCGACCAAAGCTCTTCGCCGGTCATGTCGCTGGTGACGACGTCGCCGGCCGGCAGCCCCGGATGGTGCATGGCCGTGCCGGTCATGACCATTTCATGCGTGCCCATCCACGGCAGGACGGTGGTGCGGATGCCGAGCACGGCATTGGCGCCGTCGGCGCGCGCCGCGGCGGCGATGCGTTCCAGCGCCTTGTGCCGCGTCTTGTTGAAGACGTCGGAATATTCGGAGATCTCGCCGCGCGCCAGCTGCTTGAGCGCGCCCAGGATGCCGCCGCCGACACCCATCGAATAGGCGATATTGCCGAAGACGTGGTGGATCGGCGTATAGCCCGCGTCCATGTGGCAATAGAGTTCCTGGGCGTCGCCGGCCGAGGTGAAGAAGGTTCCGCCGCCCGACTTCGACAGGACGCAGGAACCGACGAACAGGAATTCGGTGTTGCCGGACAGGCCGCGCAGATCGCCCGAAACGCCCGCGACACCGGACGCGCCGTGGCTCTGCGCCTCCTTGGCCATGCGCGAGAAGGCGTGCATGCGGCCGTCCTGGATGGCCTGCGTCACCTGCGGGATCTCACCGCCCAGGATATTGTTGAGCCCGGCGCCGAGGCTGCCCAGGAAGCCCATGGAATTGACGCTGTTGCCGACGACCAGTTCGCCCGCCGTATACCCCTTCAGTGACAGGCAATAGATTTCATTGCCCGACAGTCCCGATACCCTGGCCATGGTGACGCTCCTTTTGCGAAAATAGCGTGCGGAGGGTCGCCTGTTTGGGGCAAAAGTCAACGCGCAAAATCGTGCGCTTCAATGCCCGATGCGGGCCTCCATCGCTTCCAGTTCGACGCCCTTCGTTTCGGGGAAAAAGCGCGCGATGATCAGCACCGAGGCCAGGGTGCAGACGCCGAAGACGACGAAGGGCAGGGCCTTCGTCTCGGCCGCCACCACGGGGAAGACCGCCGAGATGATGGCGTTCATGATCCAATGCGTGGCGCTGCCCAGCGACTGGCCGCGGCTGCGCACCGGCGTCGGGAAGATTTCCGACAAATAGACCCAGATGACCGCGCCCTGCGAAAAGGCGAAGGAGACGATGAAGAGCAGCAGCATCCACAGCAGCAAGGCTTGGCCCTGGCCGGTCGCCATGATGACGGAGACGCCGGCCAGCGCGGCGGTTACACCGATGCCGCCGATGATCAGCAGCCGCTTGCGGCCGATGCGGTCGATAAAGCTCATACCGACCAGGGTAGCGATCAGATTGGCCCCGCCGACCGCCATGGCCTGCATGTCCGACGATACGCGGTCGAAGCCCGCCGCGGCGAAGATGTCGTTGAGATAATACAGGATGGCATTGATGCCGCTGAGCTGGTTGAAGACGGCCAAAAGGACGGCGAACAGGATCGGCTTGCCGTGCTGTTTGAGCGACAGCTTGCCTCCGCTTAAGTCCCCGCGCGCGAATTCGTCGAGCATGCCTTCGGTTTCAACGACGCCGAGGCGCTTGAGGCTTTGCGCGGCGTCTTCGCGGCGCCCCTTGGCGACCAGCCAGCGCGCGCTCTGCGGAATGAAGTAGAGCAGGGCCAGGAAGACCAGCGCCGGCAGTGATGCCAGGCCCAGCTTCCAGCGCCAGACGTCCGCGCCCGACATCAGGCTGGCGACGGCGAAGTTACTGACATAGGCCAGAAGGATGCCGAAGACGATGTTGAACTGGAAAAGACCGACCAGTTGCCCGCGCCGTTCGGCGGGAACGATTTCGGACATGTAGACCGGCGCCAGCACGGATGACGCCCCGATCGCCAGTCCCAGCAGGAAACGAAAGGCGAGAAAGCCGGTGAACCAGGGCGACAGGGCGCAGCCCAGCGACGACAGGATGTACATGGCGCCTACGACGCGCAAGGAATCGCGTCCGCCGATGGCGTCGCCCAGGCGCCCGCCGAACAAGGCACCGACGAAGGTACCGACCAGCGCCACGGCGACGGCCTGGCCCAGGCCTTGGGGATCGAGCGAAAAGACGTGTTTGAGATCGCCGGTGACGCCCGAAATGACGGCGGTGTCGAAGCCGAACAGAAGCCCGGCCAGCGACGCGATGATAACGGCCTTGAGGTTGACCCGGACCATATGAACTTCCCTGTATTATTTATTTTTGAGAGAAGTAATCGGTCCGCCGGGGCGGGTTGTCAACGAAGATCAGCGTTTGCGCGTGATCAGAAAACCGACGCCGATCCCGGCCAGGACGCACAGGCCCATGGTGGCGAAGGGGGCGCGCATACTCAAGGCTTCGAGCCGATGGGCGAAATCCTGCGCGGCTTCTGACAGGGTCAAAGGTTCGGCGGGCGTTTCCTGCGGCGCGGGTACGGGTGTGGTCTGATCCATTCTCATGCTCCCCTAGGCCATCCTAGCATGCGCCGGCCCTGCTGTCAGCCGGCCAGGGCGCGCGCTTCGCCTTCGGCGTCCGGCGCGGTCAGCCAGTCCATGGCTTCGTAGAAATCGCGGAAATGACAGACGGTTTCCTTGGGAAATTGCGGCGACACCGCCGGCACGCGCACAGCGTCCAGCGGGTCGGTCGAGACGACCGCTACCTTGCCGCAATAATCGACGTCCGCGGTCATCGTTTTCCACCGCTCGGCGATCGCTTCGATTTGCCTGAAGCTGAGTTCGCCTTCGAAACGGCGGAAATCCATGAGGCGGGCGTAATTCCAGGCGTCGGCGACGCCGCCATAGGCTTCGAACAGCCGTTCGGCGTATTCGTCGCCGGGCATCGGGCCGATGACGCGCAGCACCATCACCTTGCGGTGATCGTCCACGAATACATTCATGCGGTAAGGCAAACTCATATTACTCATTCCCGGCTTCCCGAGAGGGTAACATCAGAGCGTTTACAAAGTCTCTGCGAGCGCAGGAGCTTTCAAGGCGGTCAAGTTGACGGTGGGCTCGATCGTCGTCAGCATTACGCCGCAGGCGCAACGCTTGCGTATCTTGACGGCGGTCTGGATCGACGGGTCAGCGGGATCGAACAGCTTTTCCTCACTAAAGGCGTGCCATTTGTGAGGACCGATGCGAAATTTCGTATGAAGATAGGTCTGCATCGTACGCTCCATAATCTGATGAAAATACAGGCTGAGGCCTTGTCCGGCAAGGCTTTAAATACGGCGGCAGGATAGGCCCGGCGTGTGGCAACCATGTGGCGAAGCCGCCGCCCGCCGTGTTGCGCTGCATCACGATCTTTGACGTTTGCGCGATGACACCGTTATCGCCGGTCTTTTTTACAAACGATTGCAGAAAATTCATGGCACATTAACCACGCCGGATCACAGTGTTCGCCGAAAGCTGGTATTTGTGAGGCGAAATCATGTACAGGTGGAGTGCCGGGCGGAGGGCGTTGATCGCCGCCGGAGCGATGTTGGTGTTTGCGGGGCCGGTCCAGGCGGACGGTGCGCGCGAGATTCAGGTCGCGGCGCGCACCCTATCCTTCCTCGACGGCGGGCCTTCGGGCAAGGTCGTTTTCGCCATCGTTTTCGATCCGTCTAAACCCGCTTCGGTCGCCGAGAAGGACGAGGTCATGGCGGCGCTGGGCGCCGGCATGGCGGCGGGGGGGGCCACCGTCGTCGGCAAGCCGGTGGAACTGTCGGCGCTTGGCAGTGCGGGTGACGCCGGCGCCTTTTATCTGACGCACGGCGTGAACTACACCGCGGCCGGCGCCTTCGCCAAATCCAAGAAGATATTGAGCATCAGTTCCGACATGGCGTGCGTCCAGTCGGGCGCCTGCGTCATGGGCGTCGCCGCCACGCCCAAGGTCGAAATCGTCGTCAATTCGGCCACCGCGGCCGCCGTCGGGGCCAGGTTCAAGGCCGCCTTCAAGATGATGATCAAAGAAATCTAAGGCGCCGGGAGATCGCCATGAACACTTGTAAAATCACGGCTGCGGCCGGCTTCACCTTGCTGGCGATGGCGGCTTCGGCCGCCGGCGCGCAATCGATCGACTATGGCTCGCTGGAACAGTTGTTCGGCGAACCTGTCACCACCTCGGCCACCGGATCGCCGCAACGCTCGACCGAAGTGCCCGTCGATATGACGATCATTTCGGCCGAGGACATCAAGCGATCGGGCGCCACCGACATTCCGACGCTGCTGTCGCGCGTCGCCGGTGTCGACATCCTGCCGTTTTCGGCCGGCGCGTCCGAAATCAGCGTCCGCGGCTACGACCAGGCGCGTTCGCCGCGCATGCTTGTGCTGATCAACGGCCGCCAGGTCTATCTCGACCACTTCGGCTATACCGACTGGTACACCCTGCCGGTGGCGCTTGGCGAAATCCGTCAGATCGAGCTGGTGCGCGGGCCCAACAGCGCGCTGTTCGGCTTCAACGCCGTGTCGGGCGTGGTCAATATCATCACCTACAATCCGAAATACGACGATGTCGACAGCGCCTCGGCGGCGACAGGGTCCTTGAGCTACAGCGCCGCCAACCTGATCGACACCGTCCATATCGGCCGTTTGAAGGCGCGCCTGTCGCTCGGCACCGAACACCAGGACGAATACCTGAACACCAACAGCACGATCACGGCGGCGCAGCTGCGCGACCCGCAGTCGGTGCGCGCGGGGCTCGACGCCGTCGTCGATCTGGGCAGCAAGACCGACCTCCGCATCGAAGGCGCCTATACAAATTCGGCGCTGACGGAGATGCTGTCGAGCTACAGCTACGTCGCCAGCCGTGTGAAGAGCAAGTCGCTGAAGGCCACGCTCAATTCCGATACATCGTACGGCGCCGTCCAGGTCCAGGGCTATGTCAACAAGCTCGACTCCGCCGCCCTGCCGCTGCACTACTTCAACACCATCACGGTCGGCAGCGCCCAGGACCTGTTCAAGCTGAACGGCGGCCACACCATCCGCGTGGCGCTGGAATATCGCGACAACAAGGTCAACACGACCTCGACCGGCGGTGGCGAGATCAGCTATATCGTCTATGCCCCGTCGGTCATGTGGACCTGGGCCGCGACGCCGAAGCTCGGCCTGACCGCGGCGGCGCGCTATGACAGCCTGCACCTGCACCGCAGCGGTGCCTTCCCGGCCGGCGTGCCCAATACCGACAACGCCCTGTGGGACCGCACGATCAGCGACGCCAGCTATAATTTCGGCGCCGTCTATGCCGCTTCGGACACGGATACCTTCCGCCTGACGGCCGCGCGCGGCCTGCAGGCGCCGACCCTGGTCGAGCTCGGTTCGCGCCAGGTCCTGCCGACGACGGCTGCGCCTTCGGGCCTGGCCAATCTCGGCAATCCGAACCTCAAACCCGCCATCGTCACCAATTACGAGGCCGGGTACGAACGCGGCTTGCCGCAATGGCACGCGCGCGCCTCCGTCAAGATCTTCATGCAGCATACGGACGACGTAAAGAGCGGAACGTCGAAGAAGCAGGTCGATATTCCCGCGACGTCGACGACCTGGGGTGTCTATACCTATCTCAATATGGGCCAGTCCGACATGAAAGGCGCCGAGCTGGCGGCGTCGGGCAAGTTCGGCAAGGGCTTCCGCTGGAGCGCCGACACGACGCACGTCGAAATCACCGACAAGCCGACGGCCGGATACGATCCCGTCGTGCGCCTGATCGCCTACAGCAAGACCGCGCCGAAATGGCGCAGCAACCTGTCGCTGGGCTGGAGCGACGGCACATGGTCGGCCGACGGCTATGTGCACGGCGTCAGCCGCTTTTCGTCCTACATCACAACGGGGCTCGAAAGCGTGCCGTCCTATACCAGCTTCGGCGGGCGCCTGGCCTGGAAGGCCGAGGACGGGCTGGAACTGTCGCTCAACGGCCAGAACCTGCTCGAAGATCGCCAGATGCAGGCGAAGGGCTTGAGCGGCCTCGAGATCCAGCGCCGGGTGATCGTGCAGCTTGGCAAGAGCTGGTAGGGCTATTTGCCCATCAGCACGGCCGTCAGCGCCGCTGCAGCCGGCAAGGTCTGGATGAACAGGATCTTCCGGCTGGCCGTCGCCGCGCCGAAAAGCCCCGCGACGATCACGCAGGCCAGGAAGAAGACGATGAATTCGTGGCCGGCCGCGCCGCGCCACAGGCCATAGCCCAGGCCCGCCGCCAGAAAGCCGTTATAAAGCCCCTGGTTGGCGGCCAATGTCTTGCTTTGTCTGGCGAATTCCTCGCTCAGGCCGAAGGCGCGGCGGCCCATGGGCGTGGTCCACAGGCCCATCTCCAGCACGACGATATAGACGTGGATGGCGATGACGACGGCGGTGAGGACGATGGCGACCATGGGGATGCCTTTGTTATCGCGGCAGAACTATGCGTTGCATTTCATACACGATTCGGTTGATAACCGGTGCCGGGTTAGTACACGCGTGGCGTACCGGGGCGGCGTAACGAACGTTCAAGGCCAGTGACATACGAGTCCGGCCGTCCCCGCAAGTCTCTTTGCAACAATAAGCGGGGCAAATCATGCGTCAGACGACCCTGTCGGTCGCGCTCGAGGTCAAACCGGAAAGCTACGATCACCTGTCGGCGCTGCTCGACAAGCTGCACAACCGGCGTTCCACCGACCCGGCTGGAGGCGAAGGGCCCTTTGCCGACTTCCTGACCTCGGTGCCCGTGCTGCACTTCATGTCGCTGAGCGTCTTTCCGGGCTACGACTACGACCCTTTGTTCGTCATCGAAGCCAATTTCGATGGAGCGCCCGGGCCCTTCTGGGCACAGCTTGAAGCCGCGATCGGACCCGACCTGCGCGCCTTTCTGCGCTGCTGCAAGAAGCCGCTCGACGACACCGGGCCGCTGTTCGAAGCGGTCACGCGCAAAGGGGCCGTCCTCCCGATCGCGCCCTATCTCGAAGCGCGTTCGCTGACGCCCACCGTATTCCACCACGGCAATCGCGGCTTGACGCGCGACCGCATCCTTGACGAATTCGACCTGTTCAAGGCGACTCGGAAGGAGACCGAAGCCCACGATCAGGCGTATCGCGCCCTGACGCCCGCCGGGATTCATGACAAGCTGCGCGCGGCGCTTCTCCCCGATTTTTCCTGGCTCAACCAGCCCGCGCCGCCGCGCATCAGCCTGTTCGAAAACGTCCGTGACTGGGTCAATCTGATCGCCTTCGCGGTCGTGGCGGTCTTTGCCCTGTCGCTGCCCGGGCTGGTGCTGGTGTTGATCATGCCGGTGCTGCGCTACGCCGTCCTTCTTGGCATCGGCGGCGTGATTTTCGGCGCCTGGCTGTCGCGCATCGCCGGCGCCCTTCCCGACACCAAGATTCCCACGCGGTTCAACCTCGGCATTTTCCTGTTCCGCCAGCTTCCGGGACTGGTCCTGGCCGTGGCCTTCTATCTGCTGGTCGTGAGCGCCATCGGCACGCCGATCTCGATGGTGCTGACCGGGTTCGACGCCCATGCCGCGCTGGCGGGCATGTTGCGATGGCTGGGACTGGGCCTGCTCAGCGTCCCTGTAACGACACTGGGCGTCCTGGTCTGGCTGCGGACGCTGGAACGCGCCGATGCCCCGCAGGACGCGCCGCCGGTCGATCCCGGGATGCTGAAGGACATGGCGCAGCGCGAGGACTGGATACCCCAGAACCATATGGGCTCGGTCGTCCTGATCAAGCCCGGAGCCTTGCGCGCCGTCCTGATCCGCGCCGGGCACCTCGGCCTCGGCCTTCTTTTGCGGATCATCGCACGCAACGGTTATCTCGGTTCGATGCGCACCATCCATTTCGCGCACTGGGCCATGGTCAACAACAAGAGCCGGCTGATGTTCTTCTCGAACTTCGACCAGACCTGGGAAAGCTATCTCGACGATTTCATCGAGAAGGCGCACGCCGGTCTGACCCTGGCGTGGAGCTGCGGCGTCGGTTTTCCGGTGACGCGTTTCCTGGTCTACGAGGGCGCCAGCAACGGCCGGCAGTTCAAGGAATGGGCGCGCCATTCCATGGCCGTCAGCCGTTTCTGGTATTCCGCGTACAAGGACCTGACCACCGAGCAGATCGAACGCAATTATCGCCTGGCCCTGGGCTTGCGCAAAACCACCCTTTCCGCGACGGAGGCCGCCAAGTGGATCAACGACCTGTGACGCCCGCCAGCTGGCATCTGGCCGCGCCCCACAACGTGCAGACGCAAGGTCTGGTCGTCAGCGGTTTCGGCCACCTCGAGACCGGGCGCGCTCTCTTTCTGGAATTCGAATGGCCGGACGACCAGGCCGCGCACAAGGGCGGCTGGCTGAAGGCCTTGCGGGCGGTCGCGCCGATCACCGACGCCGACTCCAGGGACGCGCGCTGTGCGTCGATCGGCTTCACCTGGTTAGGACTGAAGAAGATGGGCCTCGACGCCAATGCCCTGGCCAGCTTCGACCGTCCCTTCAAGGAGGGCATGTTCCAGGAAGACCGGCTGCGGCGGCTGGGGGACCGGCGCGACGGGATCTGGCAGTCCAACGTCATCGACGGCGGCCCGGTATGGAGCGGCAATATTCCGCCCGATACGGCGGCGGCCTTCGCGCCCGTGGAAGCCTTCGACGAGGCCGTACCGGCCGACGAAAAGCCCGTCGCGACACCGATCACCGTCCACGCCCTGGTACTGCTGTATGAAAAGGACGAAGCGACGGCGGAAAAATGGTGCGCCGAGGTCAGTAATGCGCTCGCGCCTTTCGCGATCCGGGTCGTTCATCACCTGCCGCTGGAGTTACGGCCCGACAAGGCCAATCCCCAGATCTCACGCGAGCATTTCGGGTTCGCGGACGGCATTTCGCAGCCGGTGCCGTACGACGCGATCGTAACGCCGCCCCCGCCGGCCAACGCGTCGCAGGCCAATCTGGTGCCGCTGGGCGAAATCCTGATGGGCTATGCCAATGCCCATAACGAGATCGCCACAGGACCGGCCGTGGCGGAAAACGCCGCCGCGAAAGCGGTGAACCTGCCGCCGCATCCCAAGGGCGAGGGTTTCTGCGACCTCGGGCTTCACGGCAGCTACATGGTGGTGCGCGAGCTCAGGCAGGACGTCGCGAAATTCTGGACGTCAATGGATGATGGGGCGGCCAGGATCAACGCCGCCGGGCCGCCGCAGGGCAAGGCGATCGACGCCGGCTGGATCGCCGATCGCGTGATCGGCCGCGACCGCGACGGCAACCTGTTGCGTCCCGGGGGCGTGCTCCCGGCCGTGAACGGGATGCCGGACAACGATTTCGCCTTTTTCGACGAGGATCGCCTGGGGCGCGGCTGTCCCCTGGGCAGCCATGTCCGCCGCGGCAATCCCCGCGACGGCCTGGCGCCCACGCCGGGCGACAAGCAAACCCTGCTCAACGCCGCCAACAGCCACCGAATCTTGCGGCGCGGGCGCAAGTTCGGCTCCGACATCGCCGACCCGCGCGTCGACGACGGCCAGGACCGCGGGCTGCTGTTCATCTGCCTCAATACCGATATCGGGCGGCAGTTCGAATTCGTTCAGCAGACCTGGATGCTGAACAAGAACTTCGCCTTCCTGTTCGACGAAACCGACCCCCTGATCGGTCCCAGCTGCACCTTCACCATTCCTGAGGACCCGCTGCGCCGCATCGTGCCGGTCAAGACCTACGTCCAGATGGCAGGCGGCGAATACTTCTTCCTGCCCAGCCTCCCGGCGCTCGATTATCTGGAGGTCATGTGAGCATACTGACCTCGCCCGATGTCCTGCGTCCGGCGAAGGGCGACATGGCCGGCCTGGTCCAGAAGGCCGTGTTCGCCGCCATGCCGTGGGCGTTCAGCGTGCTGCGGCGTGTCAAGCCGGTGTTGAAGCTCGGGCCCATGGTGCTGACCTCGCGCTATGACGACGTCCGAGCGGTCTTTGCCGACGACCGGAGCTTCGGCGTGGTCTACCAGCCCAAGCTCGACGTCATCATGGGCGGCCAGCCCTTCTTTCTCGGCATGGCCGACACGGCGCAGTACCGCGAAGACACGGACGCCATGCGCAAGGTCGTGCGGCCGTCGGACCTGCCGCGCCTGGCCGCCGACGTCGAAGCGCGGGCCGAAGCGATCGTGGCGGCCGCCGGCGGCCGCATCGACGTCGTCGACGAACTGGTGCGCCGGGTGACTTTCGACTTCCTGGCCGACTATTTCGGCGTGCCGCCCATTCCGGCGGGGCAGGGCGATTTGCGCGTCTGGGCGACGCGTTTGTTCGAATTCCAGTTCGCCGACCAGGGCAATGACGCTGCCTTGCGCGCCGAGGTCGATGAGATCGCGCCGGCCCTGCGCGCCCATCTCGATGCGGCGATTGCCGCGCGCAAGGCCATGCCGACCCGGGACGATGTGCTGGGGCGGTGCCTTGAGCGGCAGCGGGCGGGCGACGCCTGGTTCGGCGATGTGCGCATCCGTACCGCGCTGATGGGCTTTATCGTCGGCGGCCCGCCGCAGCCGCCCATGGTGGTGCCGCAGGCGATGGAGCAATTGCTGCGCCGGCCGGACGCCCTGGCCGAGGCCCGGGAAGCGGCCCGCGCGAACGACGACGAACGGCTAAGGCGCTATGTCTTCGAGGCCATGCGCTTCGATCCCCTGGCGCCGGGCCTGCCGCGCGTGGCCTTGCAGGACTGCATCATCGGTGAGGGGACGGATCACGCGACGCCCATCGCCAAGGGGCAGCAGGTCCTGGCGGCGTTTGCATCGGCCATGATGGACCCGCGCCGCGTGGCCGAGCCGTCGCGTTTCGATCCGGACCGCCCGGCCTGCGACTATATCCATTTCGGCCACGACCTGCACATGTGCTTCGGCCGCTATATCAACGCAGCGACCCTGCACCTGATGTTGAAGCCGTTGCTGAAACGCCCGGCCTTGCGGCGGGCTGAAGGCAAGGACGGCAAGCTGTCGAAGAACGGGCCGTTTGCGGAACGGCTGGTGGTGGAGTTCGGGTGATGTCGTTTCAGTTGACACGATCGTGAAAAGCGATCATACAGCCGCCCATGTCTTACAACCGCGCCCAAAATCAGCAGGATAACCGGTAACTCGCCGGAGCGCTTACCACGCTCCCGCGGGAGTGTGGTCTTATGGGTTAAGACGTCGGCTGTAACGCGCCGGAAAAGTGGGTTCAAGTCCCAGCCTCCCGAAATTCAACGCCTTCACCCGGTCGTGCCGGGTGTTCGGCATTGCGCATGGCTCCGTAGCTCAGTTGGTCCAGAGCACCCGCCTGTCGAGCGGAAGGTCGCCGGTTCAAGTCCGGTCGGAGTCGCCATTCCGGCGTAGCGCAGTGGTAGAGCGTCCCGCTGTTAACGGGAATGTCGCAGGTTCGAGCCCTGCCGCCGGAGCCATTCACCCTTCGTCTAACGGTAGGACGCCAGATTCTGACTCTGGAAATCCAGGTTCGATGCCTGGAGGGTGAACCA